>QWCH01000532.1_pt1 | contig 89446 bp, 76 predicted proteins | sample 1972671 | NCBI WGS metagenome assembly QWCH01 (sample SAMN09866713, study PRJNA288562) | Human gut metagenome isolate term3_stool, whole genome shotgun sequencing... | isolation source: gut | host: Homo sapiens | place: USA: California
TGCTCTTCGTCCTCAAAGCTCAAGGGCGACTGCTCTTCGGCTCTGACCTGCATCGTTTTCGTCCTGCTATCTCAGCAGGACTCAAGTTCAATATCTAACTACCAACAACAATGAAAAAGTTCCTAGTGAATACGATATGGGCTGTGGGAGGGGGTGCCCTCGCCCTCTTTTGTCTATCTGCTTGTACTCGCGAGCTGGATGTACAACAGGCTTATGACTTCTCGCTCGAAGTGATGCCTGTGCAGAACTCCATAGCTAAGGGGGAAACGGCTGAAATACGCTGTAGTCTCAAAAGAAGTGGTCGCTTTGCCAATACGCAATACACGATCCGTTACTTCCAGCCGGATGGCAAGGGTTGCTTGAAGATGGATGATGGCACTATATTCAAACCGAATGACCGCTATCCGCTCACGAGAGACGCCTTCCGGCTCTATTACACTTCACTCTCTACTGATCGACAAACGATTGATATCTACGTGGAGGACAACTTCGGACAGCTTCAGCAACGGACTTTCAACTTCAACAATGAAAAAGAGGAGGACTGACACCTATAGATAGAAATATCAGATAGATGAAAGGGTAAAAAGTGCGAGAAGGATAGTATCTTTGCAATTACAAAGAAATATGTTTGTTATGAGTTTAGATATCGCCGCCTTTGAGAAGAGCTTAGACGCTTTTATATCCCAATATCAAGATAAAGTGTCACAACAAAATGCACACTCTGTCATCAAAGACTTTCAACAAGATTGGGTACAGGTCATTCCATATTTTAATGACCCCAAGGAAGAGGATTTAGATATTAAGTATGGTAGAGCCTTACTTCTCTATTCTTCGGCTGTTTATGAGCTACAGACGATTTCAGACAATGATATTAGTCTTGTTTCAAGACTTATAGAGAATTTCGACAAATGCAATGAGACAAAATATCGTTTCTTTCTAAAGGCTCCGTTATACGGGAATTTAGGGTTGTGTTGGCATCGACTTGCCAAAGACGAAAAAGCGATTATTGCTTTTAAGAAGCATCTATACTATCTATTACTACAAAGTTCTCACATATCATACAGCCCCATCGCTTACAAATATAGACCTTATACTGAGTTTCTCATCAAGTCATTGGAAGATGAAACAATAGGATTAACCTCTCCAAGCACCTTTAATGATCCTTTTGATTGTCCCATAATAGAGTTACTCAACAATAATGAAAAGGTGTCAGGTCTAATTCGCCAAGCGTATAATGATTGTTTGAAAATAGCTTGTTTTTCCTCTAATACTAAATTACCGTATTATGACAATGAAAAACAAGAGTTAGTACAGGAGGAGAAGCAGAAAGGGAGTATGCACGAGTATTGTAACGAATTAATGTGGGCTCACTATGCCGATTCTCACAAAGGAGTGTGCATTAAATATCATTTTCCGAACTCATTAACTCAATTGGCTGGTGGTAAAGACGGAGTTATCTGTTATTTCAAGGATGTAAGTTACTCTAGTCAAGACCTGCATCAGTATTCAAGAAAAAATTCGATCAATTTATACGATGCATTCTTCTTAAAAGGAGAGAAATGGATGTATGAAAATGAGTTGCGGTTGCTCTTCTTTGATATAAACGGAAGACCAGGGTTTCATTCAATTCCTGCAAAAAACTGTATTGAGTCAGTATATTTTGGTTTGAAATGTCCTCAAGAGCACAAGGATAAAATTAGAGAAATTCTAAAAGATAGAATTCATGAAAAAGTAGATCTGCGTGGAAATAGAACCCAACACCATATTGAATTCTACGAGATGGTCATAAACCAACATCATTTTGGTCAGGTAAAAGCAAGAAAACTGCCCCTCTAGAGGAAGTGTAAATTTCCCAATAAAAAGATTCTTTTTATTGGGCGAACTTTGAACTGCATCGGCAAGTGAACCTAAGTAGTCTTCTCTGCGACTTTCTTTTGCTTCTTTGCTTTGGTCGCCTACTCGTACTCAAAGACAAAGAAAAGAAGCCCCCGAAAGTGTTGCCGTCTGTCGGTTACCTTTTGGGGGCTTTTGTTATTCGGATATGAAGATGTTTAAGCCGTGGCTTTTATTCTCTGCCTTATCAGCTGGTGATTGGCATTAACAAGGCTCACTATCTGCTCGTGGTATGGGGTGTTTTGGTTGCATACGCCACGGCTCTGTATTACTTGTAGTGTGTCAAGAGAGACCTCTATTGTCTCTATTCGCTTGCCCTCAATGGTAGCAGACAGAATGAGCGAGTTCTCTTTGAGATAGTACTCACTTGAAAATAGGCAGTGATGTAATTCAGCTCCTTCCTCTATATACTCCTGCACGCTCTCCAGGACGTGTACTTGGATTGTGCCGTCTGTAAAACGGATGCCGAAGAACTTTGACTTGAGTTCACGAAAACGCGCTTCGTCCGCCATTGCCTTTTCCCGCTTTCGCTCCATCGCCTCCCGCTCACGCTGCCTGCAAAGTTCCGCTTCTCGTTTGTTATGCTCTCCTCTGAGGTCGGAGGGGCAGATGTATTTCGGATTGTGGATGTCCTTCCCCAATCGTTTGAGCATATCTACATAGTCACACCATAAGGCAATGTCGCTTATTATGTAGTGGTGACGAAGTGTCAGCTTGTATGAGTTCCAATAGTTGTCAAGCCCTTTGCCCCTTGATAGGAGGTGTCTTAAATCTTTATATCGTCCTGCTTTCATCATTGTTTCTGCACGACTATCAGTAAGTAGAGCTGGGATGAGTTGAGTAGGTGCTATGCCGTGAAACTCTCCGTTGAAGCCATTCCTATAAAGCGTATTCGTGACCTTTAGCTTCGGATATATCTGCGAATAGGCTACATATCGGTAAGCTTCGCTATCGCTACGGATAGCCATCGGAGAGCAAAAAGAAAAGCTATCAATATAGTGTCCAAAAGTTCGCTGTATGGCTACTAATGCTTGTCTCCCTGCATCGTTCCACCAATAATGCCCAATCTCAATGACAGAGCTCTGTGCTCTGCAACCTTTCTCCATTTCAGCCACGAGGAGGAACATCCGCAACACTTGATACGCACCACAAGTGGTTAGTAGCGTGAAGTACTGCTTCTGTTGTAACTTACGCGCTCTTGTTGTCTTGACTTGCAACCTTGCCCTACATTGAGGGCAAGTGCAAGTATCTATAGGCTGCTCTAAAGTCCAACTATAACCACAATCCATACAAGTCGTACGACCTTTAGGTAAGCGGTACGGTTTTCTCAAACTTGTTCCTAGGTTTCATAAGGCAAGGGTGTCAAATAGTGTGGGTTGCGGTTGTATAGAAGATGTTGTCTCGGTTCTTTCAGTTCTCTTGGGTCGCTCGTTTCGCTTCTGCAATTTGACAAATTCCTCTTGTTGGTATTGCTTGATAGCTTCCTGCCGTGCTTGCTTTTTCTCTTCTTCGGTGAGCTCTACAACGTGATTGACTACAACATTGCAACCAGAGACTTTATCCACCTCTATATCATCTTCATCATAGTAGTGAACTGCCATTGAGTATATCTCCTCATCGGCAAAACCATTACAACCACTTCTTTGCACCTCACTCAAGATGTAGAGAATGCACTCCTCTATGTTCTTATAAGGCTTCTGTAGATTGGGCGCAAACAAAGGGTCTGTCATCGCACGTCCATTAAGGTACTCGGCTATCGTTCGGGTAAATTGTTCTGTTCCTTTCATTGTCTTATCGGTATTAGTGCTGTTACTGCTTGGGTATCTCTACGATTTGGTTGATAGGTCCATAGAGGTAGTTGCGTAGGCTGGTGCGGTCGGGAGCATAGTACTCTGCCCACTGTCCATATTGATTGACGAGGTACTTCTTCAATACATCGATGAAGTCAAATCGCCATCCTTGTAGCGGTACGGCAGAGCGGAAGTAGGTATTGTTATTCACCGCTTCACAGAGCCAATCCTTATCCTCACGGCTCATTCGCTCGCCACGATTGAGCTTTGCTCTCAGGAGACATACAGTGCTGTCACAAAGACTTTCCAATGGGGGTACGTCCCAATGGACGAACTTGGTAGCCAATGCCTGCTCACTTTGTTCAAACTCAGAACTTATGCGGTAATGAGAGGAGGAGCTATATCCTTTTTCTTTCGTTGATGATGTCATGTTTACTTTCTGCTTATTCATAAGAGACCTTTTTTTTATGCGTTCAAAGATCGGAGTATGCTGATTCCTTTTTTCGAGCAAAAACAAGGTTGCGGGGCGAGACTTACACAAGGTTTTGGCGGAAAATACTACCCGAAGCAAACAGCATAGGTGTGGAGATTTTCCAGACAAACCGAACGGCCCGACCTTGGGAAAGTCTTTAAGCCTCGTACTACCTTTGCGATGAAAAAGAATCAGCTTCCGATTTGACCACTGCATAACTGGGGAACTATGACTGAGAAGCAGAAGTGCAATGCCTAAACACAAGAAGCAAAAAGGGTGACCAGCTTCGCAAGAGAGCTAGTCACCCAAAGAGTTGTTTCTCAGAAGTGATAGAGGTGCTATGTCATAGCACGCAAAGCAGTATTACGGCTAGTACAACAATCCAAAAGAGGTAGCGTAGAAGCGTAAATGTGATTTGCAGAACGGTACGAACGATGAATCGTAGTACCACAAAACCAATCAGTATCAATAGAGCTGTTACGACCTGTGCTGTGACTAACTTAGAGAGTAAGTACACTCCACCCGATAGGCTACCTATAAGTAAGGTAAGTCGGATGATGCGAGACCATTTGATCTCGTTGCTTGGAGTTGTTTTGGACGCAGCTTGTAGTGGTTCCTCTTTATCTGCAGGAACACTTGCCCGTATGAAGGCTGGACTGTGCAGGTCTTTGTTCATGAGAAATCTATTCATATTCTGAGTCTTTTAGAGTTTTCAAGAGCAGAGCCAAGAGACTATGCGACATAAAGACAAGAGATAGAATATACTCTTGACGTATGGAGCAGAGAGACTATCTTGGCTCTTGAAGCTCAAAAGGCTCACGAGATAGGGATAAGCTACATTGTCTACTCTAATGCACTCACATCGCCTATCATGGGAAGTTGATTAGCTTCGATAAGAAGTACAACTGTTCCTGTCAGTTCTGTGTAGAGCGTGTCATATTCAGGTGTTGCAACAAATTCATCCGTAAGATTGTATTTGTCAAAGGTCTCTTGAATCGCTCGATTCTTTAGCAATATCGGAGCAAGTCGCTCGGGGAGTGGGGAGGGGAGTTCTTTTTCAAACTCATTCTCCAAGACGGACACAAGCGTGTCGTATTTGGAGAAATGCAGGTCACGATACAGTACTTCACTCGCCATACTCTCTGCTTCGGGATATGAGAATCCTTCTTCCACAGCATCACAGTAGGTAGTAAGAGCTTCATCAGCTCGTGCCTTGATAAATGGCTTGTCTTCCACCTTTTCAGGGAAATGCTCACTAAGGTAGCTCTCTAGCTTTAAGCGGAAGTAGGATAGTTCTTTCTTATTCGTTGTCTTCATCTTCTTATTTGGTTTTAATGGTTGCACTTATTGCCAACTATTCTCCCCGATACCCATAGCCGTATTGAACTTGCCTAGCTTGTCAGCAAACTGCTCCATGTCATGTTCAATCTTCTTATTGGTGATACGGGCATAGATTTGCGTTGTTCGGATATTGGTATGCCCCAGCATTTTAGAGACACTCTCTATTGGAACACCCTTGCTCAGTGACATTGTCGCAAAAGTATGTCGAGCTAGGTGGAAAGTCAAGTTCTTCTTGATACCACATATATCTGCAATCTCTTTGAGGTATGAATTGGTCTTCTGATTGCTAAGGATAGGGAAGAGCTTGCCATCACGATAAGTTTGGTGGCTATATTTACTGATGATGCGCTTAGGGATGTCTAGCAGCAGCACATTGGTCTCCACGCTTGTCTTCTGTCGCTTAGTCATAATCCACTCTTTGCCACCAAGCATCACGATATTGTCGGGTGTAAGATTAGCCACATCAATGTAAGCTAAACCTGTAAAGCAGGAAAAGATGAAGATGTCTCGTACCAGCTCCAATCTCGGGATATTCAACTCATTGTTGACAATCTGTAAGACCTCTTCATCAGTCAAGAACCCTCTATTCACTGGCTCTAAGTGAAATCGGAAGTTGACAAATGGGTCGTGATGTAGTACGCCCAACTTTTGCCCCAAAATGACGATAGTCTTGAAGGTCTTCATCGTCTTAGTGGCTGTATTAGGATTTTGCCCCACCACCGTGCGTAGGTATAGGTCAAAATCATGTATAATCATATAGGTTAGCTCCGTGAGCTTGAGGTCTCTGCGTCTGAGTTTATCTTTTAGGAACTCAGAAAAGCGTCTTTTGCAGACCTTATACTTTTGAAGAGTGGGTGCAGAGACTGAGATGCCAACTCGAGCTGCAACATCTTCATTGTGTTTGTCGAAGAGTTGCATGATGGTATCTATATCTTGTTTTTTGCCAAGATGTTCTGACTTGATACGCTCTAACGAAAGCTCATCAGTCATTTCTAACTTGCGAAAGATGGCTTGTAAACCACTTTGGATGTTATCCAGTTGCAAGTTCGTATTCAGAGCTTCGGTGTGACGCCCTTTTACTCGCTCTTTTTCGCGATCCCATTGGGACTGCACGATGGTGATGCCAGTGGAGCCTAGTGACATCCGCTCATTGTTGAGATAGATGCGTAGCATTACTGGCGTTTTTCCTTCCTTGTTCACATAGTTGCTGCGAAGGTAGAATGCTGTTCTGAAAATTGATTGCATACATTGTCTGTTTTTATTGTAGCCAAGCATAGAAAGTTTGCGACCGGAAAAGCTACACATTTACGGTGCTGATAACTCTCTACAACTCGCCTACAAAGTTGCACATAATTGTTTGAACTACAGCAATATACAAGTACTCTAAACAGACTCTCTACGTACTCTTGGCTACAATTATTTTTTTGCGAGAAAAAAGTGTAGCCAGATTGTAGCCATTGGAGAGTATTTTGGGCGTTTCGGCTATCTCTGTAACTACTCTGAATAGGTAGAGGACTATAAAACAAAAGTATCGTAACTCGTTGGAATTACGATACTTATACTTTTTCAGTAGTGCTCTCTGGCGGTGCTGCCAGAGTACTTAAAGCGGAGAGAGAGGGATTCGAACCCCCGGACCCGTGAAGGTCAACGGTTTTCAAGACCGCCGCGATCGACCACTCTGCCACCTCTCCTTGCTTGCCGACTGAAGGGATATCCCCTGTCTGTAAGCATGCATCTCAATCAATGCGTTTGCAAAGATACGACATTTTCCCCAATAAACAAGCCCCCAGGCGTCAGCTCTGCCTCGCTAAAGAGGCGGAGGCTATGAGATACTAGATAGCTGCTAGACCAGAGAAGCCCATGAAGGCCATCGCTAGGATACCAGCAGTGATGAGAGCGATGGGGGTACCTTTCATGGCTCGTGGCGTGCTACCCGTCTTGGCTAGCTGCTCGCGGATACCAGCGAAGATGACCATGGCGAGGAGGAAGCCGATACCGATGGAGACGGCATAGACGAGTGACTCAGCATAGGTGAACTCCTTCTGGATGACGAGGATAGCGACACCGAGTACACAGCAGTTTGTCGTGATCAGCGGGAGGAAGACTCCGAGCGCCTGATAGAGCGCAGGGGAGATCTTCTTGATGATCATCTCGATCATCTGCACGAGTGTAGCGATGACGAGAATGAAGGCGATGGTCTGCAGGAATTCGAGTCCCAGGGGAACTAATATATAAGTCTGTACGAGCCAGGTAACCATCGTCGCTAGGAGCAAGACGAAGGTGACGGCAGCGCCCATGCCTGTAGCGGTGGAGACCTTCTTAGATACGCCTAAGAAGGGGCAGATACCGAGGAACTGGGAGAGGACTACGTTGTTGACAAAGACCGCAACGATGAATATGATAATAAATTCCATAGTAGTAAGTGTCTGTGTGATGAGCTGTGGCTAGGGACTAGCCGTTACGTCTCATGGGTTTGACCTATTGCTTCTTGGTGATAGCGTGATAGATGCCGATGAGTAGTCCTAGAGCGATGAAGGCTCCTGGAGGCAGTACGAAGAGTAGTGCTGAGAAGTCATTGGGATAGGCCGTCATGCCAAAGAATGAACCGCCTCCGAGCATCTCACGTACGGTGCCTAGGAGGGTTAGTCCGATGGTGAAGCCTAATCCGATGCCGACACCGTCGAAGAAAGATATACCGACGCTACTCTTGGAGGCAGTCGACTCGGCACGTCCGAGGACGATACAGTTGACCACGATGAGCGGGATGAAGATACCTAAGCTCTGATCGAGTGCTGGCATGTATGCCTTGATGACCATCTGCAGTACGGTGACGAAGCCTGCGATGACGACGATAAAGGCTGGGATACGTACCGCATCGGGTATGAGTCGCTTCAGGAGGGAGATCATCACGTTGGAGCAGATAAGCACGAAGGTGGTGGCTAGTCCCATGCTGAGTCCATTGATGGCTGACGTAGTGGTCGCCAAGGTAGGACACATACCGAGGAGAAGCACGAAGGTGGGGTTCTCCGTAATGATACCATTGGTAATTGTCTTGATATACTTATTCATGGTCGTGCATTACTTAGTTGATTCGTTGGCATTAGCCTTAAAGATGCGCTGCGCACGGGCGATGCCCTGGAGGATAGCTCGCGAAGAGACCGTAGGACCTGAGGTCGCGTCTACAGATCCGCCGTCCTTGCGTAGCTTAAGGCTAGCGGGTGTAACCTTCTTGCCGATGAGGGACTTCTTTGAAGGCTTGACGGTAGCGGGGTCTTGGTTGCCTCCGTACTCTTTACTAATAGAGACGAGCTGATCCGTAGCCTCGACATCAGCTACAGCAAAGGCTGTCAGTGTACCACTATTGTCAAAGCAGACGAGCATTGGTGCGCAATGCCCCTCGTTGTCATCGCCACTGATGGTGACGACGAGCAAACCGGTCGTCTCGCTCATATCGTTGGTGCCGTAGCTCTGAGTTAGCCAAAGAGAGCCGTCTTCAGAGGTGCCGTTTTTCGCCTTATCCACCAGACGATAGGCGGGGAGTAGCGTATTGAATAGACTGTCGATGACCTCTCGCTCGGGGAGCTCACAGTTGCTCGCAGTGGGCTGTGCCGTGGGGGCACCCTCGCCGATGACGCTCTGATAGACTCGGTAAGCTCGCTCGATGGCATCGATGAAGGCTCTACTAGAGATGGTCGCAGCGGTGATGGCGTCGACCTTACCTCCATCCTTGGAGACCTTGAGTGGCGAAGCTTGGCTCATATCAAGTCCACGAACATCACGGATGAGGTCAGCATTGGGTGCGGGAGAGGTAAACCACTCCTGTATCTTAGCGCCTAGACCGGGGGTCTCCTCGTGCTTGAGCACCTTGAAGCCGACGATCTGGCTCTGCATATCAAAGCCTACCATAATATCTATGTGACCAGCGAAGCCCTTATCTGTATAGGTCTCGATAGCGTAGCCAACGGGCTGACCACCCTGCGTGGCGGGATAGACGGTGATGGGGTCTTCGCCCTCGAGCGTGACGGTGTCTCGCTCTTCGTAAGGGTTGTTGTCAAAGGCAGGGACGATCTCTTTGATCGCCTCGACCTTAGCTTTCGTCTCGGCCTGTGCGATGGTATCTTTTGTTGCCACATTGACCAGGGCCAGGATACCAGCGATGATCAGACAGATGATCCCGAGTGAGAGGATCATGTTGGGGAGTGTAGAGGGTAGCTTCTTCATCTTTTAGCCTCCTTTCTAGATTTGACCACATGACCGAAGTGACGTGGCTTGATGTAGGTGTTGAGTAGTGGGGTGAGCGCATTCATGATGAGGATGGCAAAGGACATACCCTCAGGGTAAGAGCCCCACAAGCGGATGATGACGGTGAGCAGTCCGATCATACAGCCGTAGATGAGCTGCGCACGGTGCGATATAGGCGAGGAGACGTAGTCGGTCGCCATAAAGACTGCACCAAAGAGTAGACCACCGGTCAGTAGGTGGAAGAAGGGACTGGCGTACATGGCTGGGTTGTAGAGGTGCATGATGCCACTCAGGACGAATGCGGAGACGATGATAGCCACGGGCGTGTGCCAGGTGATGATGCGTCGGATGAGTAGATAAGCTAAGCCTATGAGGATGGCGATGGCACTCACCTCTCCCATGGAGGAGAAGTTGAAGCCGACGAGGAGCTGCAGCGAGTCGGGGAGCTTGTCGATAGCTCCTGACTTGAGGATGCCTAGAGGAGTCGCTCCTGTGACGGCATCGGTAGCTTGCTCAGCAAGGCGAGCGGGGAGCTTCCAGGTGGTCATCTGCGCAGGATAGGAGATGAGGAGGAAGACACGCCCGACGAGTGCGGGGTTGAATATGTTGTTGCCCAGACCTCCGAAGGCCATCTTGCCAATGCCGATAGCAACGACGCCACCCATCAGGACGAGCCACCAGGGGAGCGAGGCGGGGAGGTTGAAGGCTAGGATGACGCCCGTCAGCAGTGCCGAGCCGTCCAGCAGACGACAGGGTCTGTGCATGAAGAATCGGGTGATGACCCACTCCGTGAGCATACAGGAGGCTACGGAGATGGCGGTGATCAGTAGAGCGTCTGTCCTAAACTGGTAGAGCATGACGAGGAATGCTGGTATCAAAGCAATCAGCACCCCATACATATTCTTGCTAATGGTGTCACCGCTATGAATATGCGGTGAGGGTGATACGATGACTTGTTGTGCCATAAGCTATATATCGTAGTCGATGATGAGGATCGGTGATCTATCTCAGTATGTATTACTTCTTGCGGGCTCGCATGATGCCCATGACGGTCTGCTTGCCCACACGTATGTAGTCAAGGAGCGGACGACCTGCTGGGCAGGTATAGCTACATGAGCCGCACTCGATACAGTCGGCGATGTAGTTGTGCTCGGTACTCTCCCAGTCCTTGTAGATGGTGTCACGCATGAGGAAGGCGGGGTTGAGACCCATCGGGCAGACCGATACGCACTTACCACAGCGTATGCAGTCGTGCATCTCGGGACGTGTCGACTCCTTGGCGGAGAGGATGAGTAGTCCTGACGAACCCTTCGCAACGGGTATGTCGGTGCTAACGAGTGCTCGGCCCATCATAGGACCACCGCCAATGATTTTGCCTGGCTCCTCGGCATAACCTCCCGCAGCGTCGATGAGCGTCTGCATAGAGGTACCAATACGTGCCTTAAAGTTGGAGGGATGCGTGATAGCTTGTCCCGTGACGGTGATGATACGCTCGATAAGAGGCTTGTGCTTCATAACCGCCTCGTAGATGGCGAAGGTCGTTCCGACGTTCTGCACGATCGCTCCTGTGGAGATAGGCAGTGCGCCTGAGGCGACCTGCTTGCGAATGAGCGCATCAATGAGTTGCTTCTCACCACCTTGCGGGTAACGCTTCTTGAGCGGTACGACGGTGATGCTTTGTCCCTCGGGCAGGAACTCCTTAGCTCGCTCCGCAGCGTCACGCATGATGCGGATAGCGTCTGGCTTATTGACCTCAATGCCAATGAGCGTGCGGGGAGCGTTGGCAGCCTTCATGATGATGGCGCAGCCTACCATGATCTCCATCGCCTTGACACGCATGAGCGCATCGTCGCTAGTCAGATAAGGCTCACACTCGACGGCGTTGATGATGACGTAGTCGGCGCTTTGACCAGGAGGAGGCGACAGCTTGACATGTGTCGGGAAGGTTGCGCCACCCATACCGACGATACCCATCTCAGCGATGCGATCGATGATCTGCTTGGCGTCTAGATCGGTCTCAGTAATGAGCGTATCGGTCTGGTCGATGTACTCCTCCCACTCATCGCCCTCAACCTTGATAAAGATGGCGGGCTTCTTAAAGCCACTGGCGTCTGTGATCTGGTCCACCTTGGTGACCGTACCAGAGACGGAAGAGTGAATGTTTGCCGAGACAAAGCCTCCTGCTTTGCCGAGGAGCGTACCCACACGCACCTTGTCGCCCTTGTTGACGACCGCAGTGGCAGGCGCTCCGATATGCTGTGCTAATGTGATGACCACCTCATCTGGAGGAGCGACCACGGTGATAGGTACCCCTGCACTGATCTTATGGTCGTGGGGATGGATGCCCCCTATTCTAAATGTCTTTGCCATAGCTTCGTATTAATCTTTCTGAGGTACAGATGCTGTTGAAGAGGTAGCAGCCACGGGTGCTGCGGGTTCAGCCTTGGCAGGCGCTGGCTTTTCAGCAGGCGCTGGTTTGTCAGCAGGCGCTGGCTTTGCAGCAGGCTCCTTGCGTGGCGGGAGGTTGACCTCGTGGATAGCTCCCGTCGGGCACTCGGCCGCACACTTGCGACAGAGACGACACTTCTGATGGTCTATGTAAGCCAAGTTATTCTCAAACGTGATCGCCTCAAATGGGCAGACCTTAAAGCACTTGCTACATCCGATACAAGCATTCGCACAAGCCTTACGAGCCACGCCTCCCTTGTCCTTGTTGACACAGCTGACGTAGAGGCGGCGACCCTTGGGTCCCTTCTTGCGTAGCTCAATGATCATCTTCGGACAAGCCTTGACACAAGCCCCACAGGCGGTACACTTATCTTCGTCTACCTCGGGAAGGCCCGTCTCGGGATTCATATGGATGGCATCGAAGTCGCAGACAGCGACGCAGTCGCCATTGCCTAAACAGCCGTAACTACAGCCCGTCTCGCCACTATAAAGCGTTGACTCGATCTTACAGCTGCGAGCTCCTATATAAGTATTAGTCCGAGGGCGCGCCTCGCAGGTACCATTGCAGCGTACGACCGCCACGAGTGGATCGCTCTTAGCGACGCTCTGACCGAGTATCTCTGCGACCTTCGTCATGACGGGCTCTCCGCCCACAGGGCACCAGAGACCTTCCAGCGTAGAAGCCTCGCAACAAGCCTTCGCAAAGCCCGCGCAACCCGGGTGACCGCAGCCACCGCAGTTCGCCTGTGGTAGGACCTCAGCGACCTCGCCGATGCGTGGGTCTTCTTTTACTTCAAACTTCTTAGAGGTGATAAAGAGTAGGATGGCACTCACGAGCGCTATCACTACGAGGACAAGGATGGTGGATAGTATTGTCATAGAAGTGTGTATGAACTTACTTTTTTCGCACGGTAAAGGTAAAAGTGCGCTCAAACCGATCACGTAAGAGCCATAGCAGGAGCATATATGCGGCGGCTACACCTAAGGCGATCAATATCTGAGCCAGCGTACCTACCTCTAGGTAGCTGAGGAGGATGGTTACAGCGATGATGAGTAGCGTAGGGACAACCATCGTGAGGAGTACTGCACGCATGCCCAGCGAGCTCCGCATCTCTAGAGAGACTTGGTCACCGAGAGCTATATCGCTAGGGAACTGCGAGCGGTCGAGTGTGATCGTCTCCAGACGACTCTCCGAAGCGTGGCAATGCCCCGCCACCTCACAGTTACTACACGCTGATGGACGTAGTACCGTGAGGCACACCTCTCCGCCATTGATGGCTGTTATGGTGGCACTTCGCTCTATACACTCAGATTGCATGGACACTATTATTACAGTTGCAACAGCCTTTGCATTCGCAAAGGTAGCAATAAATAATTAGTCTTAGTTCGGTATCGAGGTATGAATTTCTCCAAAGCCCCCCTCCTTAGCGAGTGTCTTGCGCTCGTTCTCAGGAAGTTTTACCGCCCTTCGCAAAAGGTTGTGATAGCCTCCAAGAGCTTTGCATTGTCTGCCGTGTCACGAGCGGTGATACGGATCATCTCGCCCTTGACACCTCGCTGCGTGGTCGCATCGTAGACCGCAATATTGTGCTCCTCCAGCAGATACTTGATGAGCTCAGCCGCCGTAGCGCAGTGTATCTGTACGAGGAAGAATGGCGCATCGCTCGGCATCACCTCGATACCATCTATCTGGCGTAGCTTAGTCTCCAGCTCGAGCGCATTGCGCTGCCACTTGCGTATCGGCAGGGTAAACTGCGCGGGGTGGATCAAGATATACTTCGCCACCTCGACCGCCATCGTGCTGACCGACCACGGGTCGATCACCTTCTGGATCTCCTTGACGACCTTCTTGTCGGCCGTCACATAGCCGATGCGCAGACCAGGCAGACCGTACGTCTGTGTGAACGAACTGACGAAGATAATGTTGGGATGGTTCTTCACATCGCTCAGCGTAAGCGTCGGCTGCGTCGTAAAGGTCGCATAGGACTGGTCTACGATGAAGGAGATCTGAGGGTGTGCGCTGATGAGCTCCAGTAGCTCAGCCCGTGAGCGAAAGCGTCCCGTCGAGCTATTGGGCGAGCAGATCCAGCAAAACTCCTCTCCCTCGAGCTTGATCTCCTGCGTCTCTACATCCTCAGGGATATAGGTCAGCTGCCAGCCATAGCGCTTGGCGGCTAACTCATAGTGCTGATACGAAGGCACCAGGATAGCACCACGCCGCCCCGCAAAAGCCTCCGCAATCGTGTAGAAGCCAGCCGTACGTCCTGGGGTGATGACTATATTATCCGCATGTAGCCCATTACGCTTGGCGATCATCGTGCGGAGCGTCTTGTAGTCTGGCTCAGGATAGTAGCGCATCATCTCGACCATCTGGTCATTGAGATGCTCAGCAAGCTTCGTCAGCTCGGGAGCAAACCATGAGGCAGTGTCAAACTGTAGGGGTAGACAGGCTGTATTTGTCGTCTGGGTGGGATTCTTCTTTATCATACTACGCTTGTTTAGACAGCTGTGAATGTTATTTCTTAGATACTTTGTTCTGTAGATACTCGGCAAAGTCGACTAGCTCTGGCGTATGCAGCGCCTCGTAGAGCTCCTCCTTATTATATAGTGGTCTCTCGCTAGTCTCGCCCGCATGGAGTAGGAGCTTGTAGCAAAGGACGCGCAGACAGCGATCCTGGATCGTCTCCGCCGAGAGCGTGCCCGCACGATAAGCCGAGAGTAGCTCCTTGTAGCTCGCTAGCGGGTCTAGAGGTCCTAGGAGCAGATCGTTGCCCGCTAGGATAGCAGCTACAGATATAGGTAAACCCTCCGCACGCTGCACCCCTCGCATCTCTAGTCCATCAGTGAAGACGAGCCCCTTGAAGCTCAACTGCTCACGCAGTAACCCCGTCACGACGGCATGGCTCAGTGAAGTGGGACAGGTCACGTCAGGCTCCAGAGCTGGCACCGACAGATGCGCCACCATGATGCCCCCGAGTCCAGCCTCTATGTAAGCGCGAAAGGGGGCTAGCTCCACCCGTTCGAGCTCCTCTAGACTACCCGACACGGTGGGGAGAGTCTTGTGCGAATCCTTGTCCGTATTGCCATGCCCCGGGAAGTGCTTAGCGACTGACAGCACCCCGCCATCCTCCAGTCCCTTGGCTAGGGCTAAGCCGTGCGAAATGACAATGTCAGGCGTAGCGCCTAGACTGCGGGTACCGATGACCGGGTTCTTCGGATTATTATTGACATCCAGCACTGGCGCAAAGCTCACGTGAATGCCCATCACACGGCACTGCTGCGCCATATGCTGCCCGAGCGTGTACATCTCCTCAGGCGTGCAGTGGTCCGCCAGCAACTTCATACGCGGATAGCGTATAGTCCCCTGCAGGCGCATCGCCAGTCCCCACTCCGCATCGGCCGTGATCAGTAGCGGGATGCGAGAGCGCTCCTGAAGAAGATGCGTAAGCCGATACTGATCGTAGGGCTCCCCCTTGCGAAAGAGGATACCCCCAGGGTGAATCTGGTCTATGAGTCGCAGATAGCGCTCACGCGAAGCCGAGTCATAGCGAGGCTCCCAAATCGGGATGATCAGTTGACCGATCTGCTCCTCGATGGTGAGCGTGCTGAGCCAGTCACTAGCCACACGAACGAGCGAGTCCGAGGCGCGCTCGCTCATCGGCACAAGGTACGTAGGCAACTGCTGCGCTGTGGTACTACCCCCAGCACAACTAACCAGCATCCCCAGCGACATACCGACCACGGCAAGGCGCCTCATCAGTCCCCGACCTCGTAGCTGTTCACCGAGTGAAACGAACCACCGCTCTAACCACTTCGTATACTTCATACTGCAAAGATAAGCTTATCTCAGCAAAGACACACACTCTTGAGTCACCCAATTAGGGCTGATACGTTATAATCAGCCACTTAGGAGCTGCACAGGACGATAACTAGGAATAGGCCGTTCGATGATCGCTACAGAGTGGCTATGAAAACTCTCTGATTACGCCTTCTTCCCGAAGAATCGAATTCCTACCTAGGAATTTGCCAAATAACTACCTAGGAATTTGCCAATTCCTAGGTAGGAAATGAAAAATTCTTCGGAGGAATCAAATGAAACTTCGGAGGAATCAAATCATAAGTCCGAAGAATTTGCCCATTTCCTAGGTAGCAAATCAGAAATATCTACGGAGGAATTTGGGCAATTCCTAGGTAGGAATTGAAACGAGCTCATTTTTATCATACGTCAGCCCTGTCTCTTATGGCACCTATGAGTTGGAATTAGAATATATTATGTACCTTTGCGGTGCATAGGTGCACGAGGAACAACCAATCTTTGTCACCCCGTCTGAATAGGGAACTTGGTGCGAAGCCAAGACTGTACTCTCAGCTGTAACTCCTGAAGTGCCACCCTGCATTATGATGTCACTGTAGCGCCAGCCTACCAGCATTCTAGCGAATGTGCCGTAGGTAGCTATGGGAAGACCCAGGGTATCACCCGTTTTGTAGAGCTAGATGTGAGCTATACGAACTAGGGAGAAGTCAGAAGACCTGCCTGTGCCATAGGACTTTTGTTTTCAGAGCTAGGAAATAAAAAAGAATGACAGCGGGACATATATGGCTTCACATAGAGCATATGATAGAGTCCATAGCAGCGAGACTGACTATGAGGCTCCCTCTCGTTGTATCTACCGCCATCAGCCACACCCTACTGCTAGCTTCAAGCTGTAGGAGAGCGACCTCGCCCGTGACTTCTGCTCTGTATCTCGAGGGTCCTACTCGGACACACGACGATTCTATTCACTTTATACAGAAAAGAAGTTATGAAAACACGCGAAGAGTACATCGAGAGCCTTAGAGCTCTCCATCTGAACGTCTACTTCATGGGCAAGAAGATCGACAACCCTGTTGACCACCCCATGATCCGCCCCTCTCTCAATTCGCTAGCGATGACCTATGAGCTGGCTCAGCAGGAGGAGTACAAAGACCTGATGACCGCCACCTCCAACATTACGGGCAAGACGGTCAATCGCTTCTGCCACATTCACCAGAGCGCTGAGGACCTCGTCAAGAAGGTCAAGATGCAGCGTCTCCTAGGGCAGAAGACCGCTAGTTGCTTCCAGCGCTGTGTGGGGATGGATGCCTTCAACGCTATCTGGTCTACCACCTACGAGATGGATGAGGCGTGCGGTACCAACTACCACCAGCGCTTCAGAGACTATGTCCAGTACTGCCAGGACAACGACCTCGTCGTGGACGGTGCTATGACCGATCCTAAGGGCGACCGCAGTCTCTCTCCCTCACAGCAGGAGGATCCCGATCTCTACGTACACATCAATGAGATACGCCCTGACGGTATCGTCGTCACGGGTGCCAAGGCTCACCAGACGGGCTCGGTCAATTCACACGAGCACCTGATCATGCCGACCTGCTCAATGCGTGAGGATGACGCAGACTACGCTGTTTCTTTTGCTATCCCTAGTGACGCTGAGGGCGTTACCATCATCTACGGTCGTCAGTCTTGCGACACACGCAAGATGGAGGAGGGCGCCGACATTGACCTAGGTAACTCAACCTTCGGAGGTCATGAGACGCTCTTCATCATGGATCACGTCTTCGTACCTATGGAGCGTGTCTTCATGTGCCGTGAGTACCAGTTCTCCAACATGCTCGTCGAGCGCTTCGCTGGCTATCACCGTCAGTCTTATGGTGGCTGTAAGGTAGGTGTGGGCGATGTCCTCATCGGTGCGGCCGCCCTAGCTGCTGACTACAATGGCGTACCTAAGGCTTCGCACATCAAGGACAAGCTGATCGAGATGGTTCACCTCAATGAGACGCTCTACGCTTGCGGTATCGCTTGCTCGGCTGAGGGCAAGAAGACGAAGTCGGGCAACTATCTGATCGATATGCTCCTCGCCAACGTATGTAAGCAGAATGTAACCCGCTATCCTTACGAAATAACTCGTCTCGCTGAGGACATAGCTGGCGGTCTGATGGTTACGATGCCTAGCCAAGCTGACCTGCAGCACGAGGAGGTCGGCCCGCTCGTACGTAAATACCTTGCTGGCGCTAAGGGCACGGACACGGTGAATCGGATGCGCATCCTACGTCTGATCGAGAACCTCACACTCGGTACCGCTGCCGTAGGCTACCGCACGGAGAGCCTACACGGTGCTGGATCGCCACAGGCTCAGCGCATCATGATCTCGCGTCAGTGTAATATGGAGGCAAAGAAGGAGCTGGCTCGTCAGATAGCTCATATCGACACCTCTCTGGACAAGAAGTCTCAGGGCAAGTAGTCCTAGCCGATTATGACAGATCTATCCTCTAGGGTAGACGAGATCACTACCATCATCAGTAGCTATGTACGTCCCCAGCTCCAGGCACACGGGGGCGACATAGCTCTGCTGAGAGTAGCTGGCGAGCAGGTCTTCGTCAAGGTCTCGGGGAGTTGTCAGGCCTGCCCCTCACTGAGTAGTACGATCCAAGAGGTCGTGCAGGAGACTCTGCGCAGCGAGCTCGCGCTCCCCACCCTAACGGTAACTGTAGACGACAGCGTCAGCGACGAACTCATCGCCGAGGCGCTTCGGATCATACGAAAGTGACTCTTGCTGGCCATTGGCTTTTGGCTCTTGGCTCTTGGCCGTTGGCTAGAGTCACTAGAGCTACTAGCTAACAGCCGAAAGCTAATAGCCAACAGCCAACAGCCAACAGCTAACAGCTAACCTCTAATTTCTAATCTCTAACCTCTAATCTCTCTATATGTCTATCCCATTTAGCAGTATCACTCCCGACGAAGCGGTCTCTCACATACAGGACGGTGACTTCGTCGTCCTATCTCATGCGGCGGCTGTACCGCAAGCTTGCGTCGCAGCCTTAGCGCGAAACTATGAGCGCTTTCACAACGTACGCATCTTCCACATGGTCACTCTCGGCGAAAGCCCCTACACAGCACCCGAGATGGAGGGACACTTCAGACTCGTGACCAACTTCGTCGGTGCCAACACGCGTCCCGCTGTCGATGAGCAGCGCGCAGACTTCGTTCCCTCCTACTTCTACGAGGTTCCCTCGATGATGCAGCCGGGAGGAGCCTTTCATCCAGATGTTGCCATCGTGCAGCTATCCTATCCCAACGAGGAGGGCTACTGTAGCTTCGGCACCTCTTGCGACTACACCAAGCCCGCCGCTGAGCAGGCTCGGGTCGTCATCGGAGAGCTCAACAAGCAGATGCCCTTCGTCGGCGGAGACAACCTCATACATATCTCGCAGCTCACGCATATCGTCGAAGCTGACTACCCGCTCTATGCACTCGACCTGCCTCGCATCGGAGAGGTCGAGGAGGCTATCGGACGCAACTGCGCAGAGCTCATACAGGATGGCGACACGCTCCAGCTAGGCATCGGAGCTATACCCGATGCTGTCCTGCTCTTCCTCAAGGATAAGAAGGACCTCGGTATCCACTCCGAGATGGTCTCCGACGGTGTCGTCAAGCTTATCAAGGCTAACACCATAACGGGCCGGCGCAAGACGCTACATCCCAACAAGGTGGTCGCGACCTTCCTCATGGGTACACAAGAGCTCTACGACTTTGCACACAATAACCCAACCATCGAGATGCGCCCCGTCAACTATGTCAACGATCCGCGCATCATCGCCCAAAACGACCACCTCGTGAGCATCAATAGCTGTATCGAGGTAGACCTCATGGGACAGGTCGTCTCGGAGGCGATGGGCTTACGACAGTTCAGCGGTCCAGGCGGACAGGTAGACTTCGTACGTGGTGCCGCCTGGTCTAAGGGCGGACGTAGCATCATCGCTATCCCCTCCACAGCTCGCCGAGGTACCGCCTCCCGCATCGTACCCCTACTCACAGAGGGCGCAGCCATCACCACCTCTCGCAATGACGTAGACTACATCGTCACCGAGTATGGCGTGGCGCACCTCAAGGGCAAGTCGCTCCGTGAGCGAGCCTTAGCACTGACAGCTATCGCTCATCCCAATTTCCGCCCCGAGCTAGAGGCGGAGTGCAAGAGAAGATTCAAACTATAATAATACATTCTTACTATGCAACTATTCAAGCTCAAGACGGTCATCGACCAGTTCGAGACCTTTGCAGACTTTGCCAAAGCCTTTGCACTCGGGGAGCGGGACCTAGTCATCACCAATGACTTCCTCTACGAGCCCTTTATGAAAGCCTCTCAGCTACCCTGCCACTTCGTCATGCAGGAGCACTACGGCACAGGAGAGCCATCGGAGGAGATGATGAATCAGATCCTCCACGACCTCCAGGGGACGGACTACGATCGTGTCATAGCCGTAGGCGGTGGCACGGTCATCGACATCTCCAAGCTCTTTGTGCTACGTGGTTTGACAGACGTGATGGACGCTTTCGACAAGAAGATCCCGCTCGTCAAGGAGAAGCAGCTCATCATCATCCCCACAACCTGCGGTACAGGTAGCGAGGTGACCAATATATCGATCGCTGAGATCAAGAGCCGCCAGACGAAGATGGGACTCGCCGACGATGCCATCGTAGCTGACAATGCGGTCATCATCCCTGAGCTGCTGAGGGGGCTACCCTTCAAGTTTTACGCCTGTAGCGCCATCGATGCGCTGATACATGCTGTGGAGTCCTTCCTCTCGCCCAAGTGCAATCCCTACACCGCTATCTTTAGCGAGGCAGCGTGGCAGATCATCATCCCAGTCTTCCAGAAGATACGAGACAAGGGCCCCGACTACCGCTTCGAATGTATGGGCGAGATGATTATGGCGAGCAACTTCGCGGGCATCGCCTTCGGCAATGCGGGTGTTGGTGCCGTCCATGCGCTCTCTTATCCGCTTGGTGGTACCTATCACGTACCCCACGGAGAGGCAAACTATCAGTTCTTCACCGAGGTCTTTAAGGCTTACGAGCGCAAAGCTCCAGCTGGTCAGATGCAGCTCCTCAAGGAGAAGCTCGCCAAGCTAATGGGTTGCACACCCGCCACGCTCTTTGACGAGATCGACGCACTACTCTCAGCTTTGATTGCTAAGAACCCGCTTCACACTTACGGTATGAAGGAGGCGGAGGTCGAAGGCTTTGCCGATGCGGTCATCGCTACGCAGCAGCGCCTCCTAGCAAACAACTACACCCCCCTCACACGGGACGAGATCAGAGACATCTACAAGGCTCTCTACTAATAAAGCTATCATGAGACTGTTGCAAGTCAACAGTCTCACAATCTTGCAAACAAGATTGTCTTGACTTTGCAGAAAGGATGAAGCGCAAGGCGCTGAGGGTGAGGTCTGAAGGGAGCATACCTCCGTATGTGACCGAAGCCGAATCCCGACACGAGAGGCACAGAAGGATTACCAAGCACGCTTCGACCAGGACGCTGTAGACCAGGTGGTCAAGGCTCTCTGTCGTGTCGTCTATGACAATGCTGAGATGCTCGCTCGTGAAGCTGTCGACGAGACCGAGATGGGCGTCTATGAGGACAAAGTAGCTAAGTGCCGCAACAAGTCAAAAGGCGTATGGAGCAACCTCCAGGGCAAGAAGAGTGTGGGCGTACTAGACATCGACGAGAAAACCGGTCTTATCAAGATCGCTAAGCCCGTAGGTGTCGTCGCGGCTATCACCCCGACGACCAATCCGATCGTCACTCCGATGGCAAACATCGCCTTCGCACTCAAGACACGCAATGCGATCATCGTATCTCCACACCCTCGCTCTAAGAACTGCTCTGCACATACCATCCAGCTCATACTGGAGCGCCTCAAGGATTTCAACGTACCCGAGCACCTCATCCAGTGCGTCACCGAACCCTCCATCCAAGCCACGCAAGACCTCATGGCAGCCGTTGACGTCGTAGTCGCTACGGGTGGTATGGGCATGGTACACTCTGCTTACTCTTCGGGCAAACCTTCCTTTGGTGTCGGTGCCGGCAATGTACAGGTCATCCTCGATGAGCATATCGACTACAACGAGGCTGCCGAGACCATCATCCGCGGACGTATCTTCGACAACGGCATCATCTGCTCTGGCGAGCAGTGCTTCATCTATCCTGAGCAGCATAAGGAGGAGATCTTCCAGGCTTTCAAGGATCACGGAGCTTACTTCGTACCTGCTGAGGAGCATGACAAGATGGTCAATACGCTCTTCGTCAATGGCACCATCAGCCGTGACGTCGTCGGCAAGAGCGTACAGCACATCGCTAAGCTCGCTGGCATCTCCGTACCTGAGGGTACCCGCATGCTCATCGTGCCTGCCAAGGGCGTCGGTACTGCCGATCCTATCTGCAAGGAGAAGATGTGCCCCGTGATGACATGTCTGCCTTACCGTCACTTTGACGAGGCTATCGAGCTGGCTAATACCAACCTCAAGATGGAGGGTCGTGGCCACACAGCTGGCATCCACTCAAACAATCAGGGTAACATCATCAAGGCTGGCGACGAGATCACCATCTCGCGTCTCATCGTCAACGCTCCCTGCTCGATCACCGCTGGTGGATCTATCCAAAACGGACTCTCCGTGACCACAACCCTAGGCTGCGGTAGCTGGGGCAACAACTCTATCTCAGAGAACCTCACTTACAAGCATCTACTCAACATCTCCCGCATCGCTCGTATGTCGCCACACGTCCACGTGCCGACCGACGAGGAGATCTGGGCGATGGACTAGATCCGCACATCCATAGACTTTCTGCGCTCATCCTAACCTAGAGCGCACACACACAGACACGCTCCCGATGAGGTATAGCCCCGTCGGGAGCTCGTTTTTTATTCTGGCAATATGGCGACCCCTGCAGATCCTTTCAGACTTCCTCAGAGGTGGAGGCTGGCACGCTGCATTTGATCGTTGAATCTACGCTAATCTCTAGCTTCTAATCTCTAACCTCTAAATTCGTACCTTTGCATGAGGCTGACGTGCGTCGGCCGTGGCTACGGATCTACAATGACTACTCACTTTGACATTATCGTAATCGGCGCAGGGCATGCTGGCTGTGAGGCGGCGTGCGCTACAGCTCGTATGGGCGCCTCGACGCTCCTCATCACGGGAGACATGAACAAGGTGGCGCAGCTGAGCTGTAACCCCGCCATGGGTGGCATCGCCAAGGGACAAATAGTGAGGGAGATAGATGCACTCGGTGGCTATACGGGTCAACTATCCGACGCGGCTACGATACAGTGGCGCATGCTCAACCGAAGCAAGGGCCCGGCCATGTGGAGCCCACGAGCGCAGCTAGACCGCATGCGCTTTATGGAGCTGTGGCGTGGTCAACTGGATAGGACGGACGGGTTGGATCTTTGGCAAGACTTCGTCGTAGACATCAAGTTTGGCGCAGCAGACGACAAACATCTGGTAGTGACGCAGTTGGGCATGACCTTTACCGCTGCGAAGGTGATCATCACGGCTGGGACTTTCCTCGGAGGGCTGATGCACTTCGGCAGGACGATGATCCCAGGCGGACGCATCTCGGAGCCGGCTAGCCACGGCCTCACGGAGTGTCTCGTAGCGGCGGGACATCATGCCGACCGCATGAAGACGGGTACACCAGCCCGTATCGACGGTCGCTCCGTAGATTGGTCGCTCGTAGAGGAGCAGCCAGGCGATGACGAGACGGGACACTTTAGCTTCCTCCCGATGCAAAGGCCCCCGCTACGACAGCGCTCCTGCTATATCCTCTATACGAACGAAGCTTGCCACGACATACTCCGCGCTTCGCTCAGCGACTCGCCACTCTACAACGGTCAGATACAGAGCATTGGACCCCGCTACTGTCCCAGCATAGAGACGAAGATCGTCAACTTCGCCGACCGCACGCGACATCAGCTCTTCCTCGAGCCGGAGGGCGAGGAGACGAACGAGTACTACCTCAACGGGTTTAGTTCGTCACTTCCTATTGATACGCAGATCAGAGCTTTACAGACGATCCCTGCACTGCGACATGTGCAGCTTTACCGCCCGGGCTATGCGATCGAATACGACTTCTTCGACCCTCGTGACCTGCACCACACGCTGGAGAGCAAGGTGGTCTCTGGCCTTTACCTAGCAGGGCAGGTCAACGGCACTACTGGCTACGAAGAGGCGGCTGGCCAAGGGTTCCTCGCAGGCATCAACGCCGCCTTATCGCTACGTAGTGAACAGCCCCTTGTCCTACGTCGAGACGAAGCCTACATAGGCGTCCTCATTGACGACCTCGTGACCAAGGGGGTCGACGAGCCATACCGCATGTTTACCTCACGCGCTGAGTACCGTATACTCCTACGCCAGGACAATGCCGACCTGCGACTGACACCCTACGCGGAGCGGCTGGGACTAGCGACCGCAGAACGACTACATCGCCTCAAGCAGATCAAGCAAAGGATGGCCGAGCTAGAACAGCTCTGCGCCGACTATTCCGTTAAGCCTGAAGCGGTTAACAGCTACCTTACTACTCTAGGCGAGAAGCCACTAGACTTCGGCACCAAACTCACGACCCTACTCCTTCGTCCGCACGTTTCGCTCAGCGACTTGACCGCTCAGCTAGACGATTTCGCCACGCTGGTGAGAAATATCATTGGCGACGACACGGAGGCTCTGACCCGCACCGAAACCGCCATCAAGTATCGGGGCTACATCGAGCGAGAGGAGCAAGCTGCTCAGAAGCTTCATCGCTTGGAGTCGCTAACGCTAGGCGACAAGTTCGACTATCAGCAGATCTCTGCGCTCCCCATAGAGGCTCGCGAGAAGCTCTCTCGCATCCGCCCCGCCACCATCGCTCAGGCTGCCCGCATCCCTGGGATCTCTCCGAGCGACATCAACATACTCCTCGTCCTGCTGGGACGATAAGCGTCCGTTTCACGTGAAACAGTCGATATGAACCGAGACGAAATCAAAGCTATCCTCCCAACCATTCCGCAAAATCCGGGATGCTACCAGTACCGCAACAAGAACGGGACGATCATTTACGTGGGCAAAGCGAAGAATCTGCGTAATCGCGTCTCTTCATACTTCAACAATTCGCCAAAGGATCCGAAGACTACGAGGCTGGTCAGCGAAATTCGCCAGCTAGAGTACTTTGTGGTCAACACGGAGGCGGAAGCTTTGGTCTTGGAGAACAACCTTATCAAGACCCACCTGCCGAAGTACAACATATTACTCAAGGATGACAAGTCCTATCCACGCATCGTCATCACGGACGAACCGTTTCCCCGCATCTTTGCCACTAGAAAAGAGGTGGGCAAGGGGGACTACTTCGGTCCCTACCCCAACGTGGCGATGGCTCGCACCGTGATTGACCTAATTCACCGGGTTCTTCAGTTGCGTTCGTGTCGCTATGCTTTGACTCCTGAGGTAGTTCGAGAACGACGAGTGGACCTTTGCCTGCAGTACCACATTAAAAAGTGCGGAGGCCCGTGCCAAGGCTTGGTATCTGCGGAGGAATATGCCCACTCTGTGCAACTGGCACGACGTATCCTCAAGGGAGAAATCAGCATCCTCATAGAGGAGGAGGTGGAGGAGATGAATCGTATGAGCGAGCGTCTGGAGTTCGAGCGAGCTGAGCAGCACCGTCAGAACATTGAGGTGCTACGTCGCTATTCGGGCAAGCATGTCGTCGCGCCCAACATTTGCGAGGCCGATGTCTTTGCTTACGACGAGGACGACGTCAACGGGTTCGTCTGTATGATGCAGGTGCGCCACGGGGCGGTCGTGCTAGCGCACAACTTGACCTTCAAAAAGACGGTCGACTCCTCTCGGAGCGACCTGCTCGCCTACCTGATCGAGGAGCTGAGACAGCGCTTCGGTAGCACGGCTCGTGAGGTGATCCTCGCAGAGCCTGGCGAATGGGAGAGCGACAGCTATCGGATCACGGTGCCACAGCGGGGCGAAAAGAAACATCTCCTCGAGTTAGCCCAGGTCAACGTCTCAGGTTACCGCTGGGACTGCTACAAGCGTCAGGAGAAGCTCAACCCCGAGCAACGAGCCACGCGTCTGCTCACTACGATGAAGAAGGATCTCGGCATCGATCGCCTACCCCGCCATATGGAGTGCTTTGACAATTCAAACATTCAAGGCACGAACCCCGTGGCTGCGTGCGTGGTTTTTAAGAATGGTAAGCCAGCAAAGAGCGAGTATCGTAAGTTTCATGTGAAAACAGTGGTCGGCGCTGACGACTATCGGACGATGCGTGAGATCATCTACCGGCGCTATCGGCGTGTGCTGGACGAGGGACAATCGCTCCCCGACCTGATCATCATAGATGGTGGCAAGGGTCAACTGCATGCCGCCTGCGATACGCTCAAAGAGCTGGGTATCTACGACAAGGTGTGCGTCTTCGGTCTTGCGGAGCGCTTCGAAGAGCTCTATCGTCCGGGCGAGTCAGAGCCGTTGGTCTTGGATCGTCGGTCGGAAACGCTCAAGGTGGTCTGTCATATACGTGACGAAGCGCACCGCTTTGGCATCACTTTCCACAGAGACAGCCGCTCGAAGCAGCAGACGAAAAGTATCCTGGACGAGATTCCTGGGATTGGCGCACGTAGTAAGGAAGCTTTGATGCGAGCCTTTAAGACGCCTCAGCGGGTCGTCAAGGCTAGTCGCGCCGAGCTGATCGAGACCCTCGGAGCTAGCAAGGGAAGCAAGCTATACAATCACCTACATCCTGACGAAACCACAGAAACAACCTAGAGAAGAAACAGTATGAAAGCACTTTTACAGCGAGTCACCCATGCCTCTGTGTCGATTGACGGCAGCTGCGTCGGGAGCATTCAGCAAGGCGTCGTCCTCCTCCTCGGCGTCGGGTACGAGGATGGTCCCGAGCAGATCGAGAAGCTCTGCCAGAAGGTGTGCAAGCTACGCATCTTCGACGACGAGGAGGGCGTGATGAACCGTTCGCTACTGGACATTGGTGGCGAAGCGCTCGTCGTAAGCCAGTTTACGCTCATGGCAAACTGTCGCAAAGGTAACCGTCCAAGCTATATCGAGGCTGCCAAAGGAGAGGTCTCGGAGCCACTATACGAGCAGTTTGTCGCTAAGATGCGCCTTCTCATGGGCGCAGATTCAATTAAAACCGGTAAATTTGGAGCCGATATGCAGGTAGAGATACATAATGACGGACCTGTGACCATCATCCTAGACACCGATACGCTCTAATGGAAGCTACTGACAAAGCAAAAGAGACGACGCTAGACGAGCTGCAACAGCTTGTCGACGAGTGGATACGCACCTACGGCGTACGCTACTTTGACCCGATGACCAATATGGCAATCCTAACGGAGGAGACGGGCGAGGTGGCGCGTGTTATGGCACGGCTCTATGGCGAGCAGAGCGCCAAGGCGTCCGATCATCTCGATCTTGCGGACGAGTTAGCAGACCTGCTTTGGGTACTCACCTGCATTGCCAACCAATGCGGAGTTAACCTGCAGGAGGCGCTGGAGAAAAACCTCCAGAAGAAGACAAATCGCGACGCTACTCGCCACTTAAACAACAGCAAGCTCACCGCTCGCCCCTTAGATACAACAGAATAACGAACAATCAAACAATAGAAACTGATGCATCAGATAGACAAGTATCATAAAGCAATCTCTCTCTACGAACCTATCGAGGGAGATGTTACCGCCAAGGTACAAGCAATCATCGACAAGCACTATAAGGAGTGCTACACACCAGAAGTCCTCAAGCTACTCTATAGCTGTATCGACCTGACCACGCTGATGGGTGGAGACACCGACGAGAGCGTCACCAAGATGGTCGCTGGCGTCAACGACTTCGAGACCAATCATCCCGACATCCCCAACGTAGCCGCCATCTGCGTCTATCCCGCTCTGGTGCCTACGGTCAAGGCCACGCTCACCTGTCCCGATGTACGCATCGCTTCGGTAGCTGCAGGCTTTCCCGCCAGCCAGACCTTCCCAGAGATCAAAGTCGCTGAGGTCTCTATGGCAGTAGCTGAAGGAGCCAACGAAGTAGACGTTGTCCTCAACCTAAACCGCTTCCTATCAGAGGACTACGACGGCGTCTGCACCGAGATCGAGGAGCTCAAGGACGCCGCTCGTGGAGCGCACCTCAAGGTGATCCTCGAGTCCGGTCTGCTCGCTGACCCACGTCAGATACAGATCGCATCGATCCTGTCGCTCTACTCAGGCGCTGACTTCATCAAGACCTCCACAGGCAAGGAGTACCCAGGCGCTTCGCTCGAGGCTGCTTACGTTATGTGTCAGACACTGCGCAAGTACTACGAGCTCCACGGTGAGCGTCGAGGCTTCAAGGCTAGCGGTGGTGTCCGCACGCCAGAGGACGTGGTCAAGTATTACTGCATCGTCAAGGAGATCCTTGGCGAGGAGTGGCTCACCCCTGAGCTCTTCCGTCTAGGTGCCAGCAGTCTTGGCAAGAACCTCCTCAAGGCAATCGAGGGATAAGAGACCAATTAGGAAGCTATGCCCCGCCACACAGATGAAAGTGGAGAGGGGCATAGCTTTTTTGCCAAATCTCCTCACCGCACAGCTCAAGAGAGTGCCAAAAGAGCCAAACGGGCCGAAACTAGCCAAAACGAGAAACTATAGAAGATGCCTCCAATATCGACAGAACAACTTAACTATCAAGGCGTTTATCCCTCACAAGAGGCGATTAAAGCGCAAATTCCTGACGATTTTCTGACCGACTCGGGACTTTGTACGGGATTTGAGCAAGCATTGCGCCGTTTGTTGGGGGTCGAGCGCACGATCCATCTGACCTCTTCGCCACAAGTGGCACTTACCGCCGCACTGCGCATGCTGCAAATGCGGGAAGGCGAGTCTCTTTTCGTACCAGCTTACTGGCGCAAGGAGTATGTCGACTGTTTGCTCGCGATGCGGCTGCGTCCGATCTTTGTAGAGGTCACCTCCTTCAATATGGCGATGGATCCGCTCCTCCTTGGCAAGCATCTCGAGCGCATGACCAATGCGGGCACTCCCCTACCCCGCGTCATCATCGTGGCGCACGCTCACGGCATCCCCGCCAATATGGAGCTCCTCTGCGAAGTGGCACAGCGGTACAATATGACCCTCATCGAGGACTGCTCGCAAGCGCTTGGTAGTTCTATCGACGAGCGAGCCTGCGGCACGTGGGGTCAGCTCTCCTTCTTCTCCTTCTCCACGGGTGAGATCATACAGGCTGGCATGGCAGGCGCTCTCACGTGGTCGGAGAATCGTAGCCTCTCCCTCACGGCACCTTATCATAGCTGGAGTGCTCAGGAGAAGCTCTCCATCGAGGCCTGGCTACGTCCCTATCCGCTAGCCCCCCTGCAGGCAGCAGTCCTACTGCCTCAGATCGCGCATCTAGAGGAGGCCATAGATAAAAAGCGCCTCATGGCTAAGCTCTACCGCAAGTACCTCACGCAAGCCTTCGGACTCCGCTACCTAGGCTGGCCAGAAGACGCACCGCACCGCTATCGTCCTAATTATAGTAGTCAGCCGATACATATCGAGCCCACGATGCTTCACTTCTCTCACCTCGAGCTCGGGAGGGCTCTGCAGGAGGAGCGATTCGTCCCGCTCCTACCGCCACTCGAGAGTCTCAGCGAGCTGCCCGCACTCCACACTTACAGCAGTGTAGTCAGTGGCGTAGCTCAGAGCATGGCTCCCGATATGCTCTACCTGCCCAACGATAGCACGCTGACAGGCGCCCGCACCTTAGCGGTTGTCGAGGTCATCCGTCAGCTCGTTTACAAGTACAATAGCTAATCATCCTACGATGTCCACCCCTTTAGAAAAAGAAATAAGCAGTCGTCGCACCTTTGCCGTCATAGCGCACCCAGATGCTGGTAAAACCACCCTCACCGAGAAGCTACTCCTCTACGGAGGCGCCATCCACGTAGCTGGAGCCGTCAAGAGTAACAAGATCAAGAAGAGCGCCACCAGTGACTTTATGGAGATAGAGCGTCAGCGTGGTATCTCCGTGGCAACCAGTGTCATGGGCTTCAACTATAAGGACTACAAAGTCAACATCCTCGACACTCCTGGTCACCAAGACTTTGCCGAAGATACCTACCGCACGCTCACCGCTGTGGATAGCGTCATCATCGTCATCGACCATGCCAAGGGTGTCGAGCAGCAGACCCGTCGCCTCATGGAGGTGTGCCGTATGCGCCACACGCCCGTCATCGTCTTCATCAACAAGCTAGACCGTGAGGGACTAGACCCCTTCGACCTCCTCGATGAAGTTGAGCAAGAGCTCGGCGTCGTGACCACGCCGATGGTTTGGCCTATAGGCATGGGCGACCGCTTCAAGGGCGTGTACAACATCTTCGACCACGAGCTCAACCTCTTTACGCCCAATAAGCAGCATGTCGTCGAGGACATCCACCATATCGAAAGCCTCGACTCGCCAGACCTCGTCCAGCATATTGGAGCCGCCGCTGCCGAGCGACTCGCCGAGGAGGTCGAGATGGTCGAGGGCGTCTACCCCAAGTTTGACCACGACGCTTATCTTGCTGGCGAGCAGGCACCCGTCTTCTTCGGCTCAGCGCTCAATACCTTTGGTGTGCGCGAGCTACTAGACACCTTCGTACGTATCGCACCCTCTCCCCAGCCCGTACAGGCCGAGGAGCGTCAGGTGAGCCCTTACGAAGAGAGCTTTACCGGCTTCGTCTTCAAGATCCACGCGAATATGGATCCCAACCACCGTAGCTGTATCGCCTTCGTCAAGGTCTGCTCAGGACGCTTCGAGCGCAACGCTTATTACCGTCACACACGCCTCGACAAGCAGGTCCGCTTCTCCTCCCCCACCGCCTTTATGGCCAACAAGAAAGAGGTCATCGACGACGCCTATGCAGGCGACATCGTAGGACTCCCCGACACGGGTCTATTTCGCATCGGCGACACCCTCACTTCAGGCGAAATGCTACACTTCAAGGGGCTGCCAAGCTTTAGTCCTGAATTCTTCAAATATATCGAAAATGCGGACCCGATGAAGCAGAAGCAACTCATCAAGGGTACCGACCAGCTGATGGGCGAAGGCGTAGCGCAGCTCTTTGTCAATCAGTTCAACGGCAGACGTATCATCGGTACCGTCGGTCAACTTCAGTTCGAAGTGATCCAGTATCGACTGCTCCACGAGTATGGCGCCGAGTGTCGCTGGGAGCCGCTGCACCTCTACAAAGCGTGCTGGATCGAGAGCGATGATGCCGAGGAGCTGGCCAACTTCAAGCGTCGCAAAGCTCAGTATATGGCACTAGACAACGCCGGTCGAGACGTCTACCTAGCGGAGAGCAGCTACATCCTGCAGATGGCACAGCAAGACTTCCCGCACATCCGCTTCCACTTCACCAGCGAGTTCTAATGCATCTCTGCTCGCGACCCGCTACCCAATCAATCCGCCCGTCTTCCGTCTTAGCCACCGTCTCGGCCTGAACAAGTAACATTTCGCTACTCGTCCGATAGCTCCGACAGCTCCGATGACTCCGATAGCTCTGATAGCTCCGACGCCCCCTAAGCTCTAACTTCTAACCTCTAGTTTCTAACTTCTAATCTCCCCCTTCCGAGGAAATCAAACAATTCCTCGGTGGGGATCGCCGAATCTCCACGGAGGAACGGGAAAATTCTTCGGAACTTCGAAATCATTCTTCCGAAGTTTCATTTCATTCTTCCGAACTTTTATTTCCCGGCTCCGTGGAGAATTTGCGTTTCCTCGCTGGAGATCCCCGATTTCCTCGGTAGAGTCATCATAGGTGGTCCCTAGAGGCAAGGAAACAATGCGTCAACTCTGCGTATAGACCGCGACGAGTACCCATCATTAGGTATTGATAGCGAGGAGAATAGCTAGTACTTTTGCGTGTACATAAAGTTTTGTTTACAACACGCATGAGTACCTACTCGCTTCTTCGCTCTTGGCTGGGTCGCACGGTATATAGCCTCATATTAGTCGCACTATCATCGACCGTCTGCACACTCGTCGCTCAGAGCAATCCCGGGCGACGCACCTACAGCGGTGTGGTGCTAGACGCTACCTCACATGAGCCACTCATCGGCGCCTCACTATGGGTTGAGGAGCTACATCAAGGGGTAGCTACGGATGCTGATGGTGCCTTCACCTTGTCTCTACCAACTAAGGGGGAGTATCATATCAAGGTAAGCTATGTAGGTTACAAAGACTACACCCTCCGCTATAGTAGTAAGCGGGCGAGCCAAGTTCCTCAGCGTATCCTCCTCTCAAGTGCTACGGCGGAGCTAGGCACAGTCTTCGTTCACGGTAAGGGGCAGGCACAGCGACTGCGTGAGATCCCTTCGTCCATCACCGTCATTGACACACGAGAGCTGCACGGTACGGTCTCTTCGCTCAATGAGGTCCTCAACCGCTCTATGGGGGTCAAGGTGACCAGCACGGGTGGCATCGGGAGCACTTCCCGTATGATCATACAGGGGCTAGACGGCAAGCGCATTGCTATCTTTGTCAATGGGGTACCTATCGGGAGCTCTGATCAAACTAGTCTTGACGCCTTTGCTGTAGACCAGATAGATCATGTAGAGGTGTACAAGGGGATCATCCCCTCGTGGCTCGGTGGCGAGGGTCTAGGTGGAGCGATCAATATAATCTTGCGTCACGAGGAGCAACAAGACCATCTGACCGCCTCCTATGAGGTAGGCTCCTTCCATACGCACAAGGGGAGCTTGCGCGCCAATAAGTACTTGCCCGCTCTCGGACTGAACCTTTCCCTTGCTCTCCAAGGGCTTTACACGGACAATGACTATACCTTTGACTCCCCCTTTGAGCAAGGACTGGTGGTACGGCGAGATCATGACACCTATGCGAGCTATGGAGGCTCTCTGTCCCTGTCCCTGCACAAGCCGTGGATAGACCATCTGTCGCTCTCGCTAGGTGCTGATCGCACCTATCAGGAGATACAGGGAGGTGTCCTCAATCTGCAAAACAACATCCAGCATGCCCACACCCACACGACGAGCCTACAGGGTGCGCTATCAGTCGCAAAGAGCATACTAGACGGCAAGCTCTATCTAAGCTCGACAAGTATCGTCGCGTACCAATTGCTGAACCACGTGGACACCTCGCACTACTGCTACGACTTCGCTGGGCGCACCTTCCCCAGTGGCTCCGGTCAAGGCGAGATAGGTAGCATACCCAATGACTCACATGACCAGCTCATCAACATACAGGAGCAGCTAAACCTGCGCTACCAGCTGTCGCCCACTCATCGTCTCCTAGGCAATATCTCCTACCGCTTCGCCCGACGTGATCCCCACGATGAGCTAGCTAGCAAGTATACCAAGCTCGCTGTGAGTGGCTACCCTGGGTATATACACTCTCTCATATCAGGTTTGACACACGAGTGGAAGCTATGGGATGAGCGCATTACCAATGAGCTGGGCGCCAAGCATGTCTACTTCTACTCCTCAGTATCTCCCCTAGGCTTCACCATCTACGAGCAGGATCACGCTCCACTCACCAGCTCACGCTCCGTATGGGGCTGTAGCGAGGCTATCTCTGTCAAGGCTCTCCCCAATCTTACGCTCAAAGGCTCTACGCAATACACCATGCGCACCCCTCGTGCCGAGGAGATCATCGGTGACGGCGTACTCATCTACCCCTCGCCTAAGCTAGCACCCGAGCGGAGCCTTAACTTCAACCTAGGCGTCAACTGGCTCTGCAACCCTGACGACTACCCCAACTGCCGCATTGACCTCAACGGATACTATATGAATGTGAGGGATATGATCAAGCTAGTCATGGAGAGCCTTATCATGAAGTACACAAACTTCGGTCAGGTGCGCATAGCAGGCGTAGAGGCGGAGCTCTATGCCAACCTCTTCCCCTGGCTGACCATTCGCTCCAACATCACCTATCAAGATGCACGTGACAAGATGAGGACAGCGATCGGGGGCGGTCAGAACTTCCACTACAACTATCGTGTACCCAACATGCCTTACCTCTTTGGCAATGCGGAGATCCGTCTGCAGGGCGACCAGCTACTTCTTTCCGATGATCATGGCGAGGGCTTTATAGCGTGCGAGTACACGGCACCCTTTAGCTATGGCTGGGAGGCGAGCAAGGTGAGCCGACTACAGGTACCTCGCCGATGGAACTTCAACGTGGGAGTGCAGTACACGCTCTTCCAGCATTACCACCTAGCTCTAGAGGTCAACAACCTCTTTGACACCAAGCAGTGGGCGGAGTATCAGTACCCACTCCCGACACGCTCGCTACGTGCCAAGCTCAAGGTCACATTCTAACTACTCAAGATGATTATAAACCTAATAAATAATAGAACGATGAAGCATCTTAGCTTACTAATCATGACCGCCCTCTTAGGGCTAGTCACACTCAGCTCATGTCAAAAGGAGGAAAACACTCCGCAGACGCAGGGAGCCAAGTTTATCTACGCCTCTCAGGTGGAGAATGCTTTCCAGCTCACGCCCCTAGCAGACCTCGCAGAGGGCGTGCAGACCTCATTTGACAATTCACAGACCCTCCCCGTGGGGCACCTCTTCCTAGAGAAGTACGGCGACTACATCTACGCCATGTCGGGCAGTATGTATGGCTATGGTGGCGAGCAGACGCTACGCAAGTATCAGATGAAGGATGGTAAGCTACAGGAGGTTGCGACACTCTCCTTTAAGGGCTCTCCCAACGTCCTTGAGGTCATCTTCGCCAGCGATACGAAGGCTTACGGCGTGACCTGCGCTAGCCGTGGTCAGCTCATCATCTTTAACCCCTCCACCATGCAGGAGATGGGCGAGATAGACCTCTCTCCCTATGCTGCTACAGATCCCAAGGCTGAGGCTCCTGACAAAGATCCCGATGCTGGGACTGGTATCGTGCGAGATGGCAAACTCTTCCTCTGTCTCAATCAGACAAAGTCTATGATGGAGCTATACGATGAGCCTGCCACAGTCGCCGTCATAGACGTTGCCACGGACAAGGTCGAGAAGGTCATCAAGGACGCTCGCGTACAGAGCTTGGGTATGGTCGGACACACCACTGCCATTCTCGACGAGGCAGGTAACATATACTTCTATTCAGGACCTCGCAGTGCCATGTTTGGCAAGCCTGAGGGTATCTTACGGATCAAAAAGGGCGAGACCGACTTTGACAAGGAGTACTACGTCTCCGTGACCAAAGCTGACGGCGCAGAGCCCAACTCTTTTGGTATGACGATGACCTACTACAAGGGCAAGGTCTACTTCTTCCTGGAGAAGCCTTCGCTCGTTGTCGATCCCAACGACAAAACATTTACCAAAAACAAAGACTTCGTCCCCTACGAGCTAGACCTCAAGAGTGGCAAGGGCAAGATACTCCCACTGCCCGGATCTAGTGGCTGGAGTGCTAATGCCACCATCGCCTACAACGGCAAGATCTACTTCGGCATACACGCTAAAGACGGTCTGGGCTTCTACAGCTACGACCCAGCTACAGGGCAGGGCAGCAACAAGCCCGTAGTGACTACTCCTGCTGGTATCTATAAAATCATAAAGCTCTAAACGAACTATGAATAGACAGACTCGCACGGCCCTCCTATGGGCTTTCATCCCGATGGGATACATCTTCCACACGCTCTGTGAGCTGATGCCACTCTTTGCTGGTCTCAGCGTAGCAACGGAAGAGATGACCACAGAGATGCTCCCTGCCATGACAACCTTCACGGGATGGGCACTCTACTTAGTACCACTCGTCGGTCTGCTCTGTAGCTGCTACGGCAAGCGACGCTGGAGCACTATCGTCAGTTTCGTACTCGCTTGTCTCACCCTGCTGCTCAATGTATGGCACCTCTGCACAGACCTCCTACCCCACTTCTCGTGGGGACAGGCAGCTATACTACCATTTGTCTGCGTCGTCGCCGTCCTACTCGTCATAGATCTTTGGAAAGAGCTACGCACGAGCAAGGCGCAATGAGCGCAACGCTTTGACGGTTAGATAGAAGTTATATAACAAGAACGAGAGGAGGCTGTCACATTAGTTGACAGTCTCCTTTTGTGTGCGCTTATATCGCTAGAGTAAACAAGATTCTGTACCATCTGATAAACAGTTCCTCCGCTGGAACTGAAAAGTTCCTCCGCTGGAACTGAACAGTTCCTCCCTTGGAACTAAAAAGTTCCAAGAGGGGAACTATTTTTGGAACTCGTATATACTACTAAGACAGGACGATAGGAGCGATGCTTATGATATCAGCTTCGCTCCGCTAAGTGGGGCACGACAAACTAAGTTTGAGCTAGAGGACGACGAGGCCGGCGAGGAGGAGCTGCAGCGTCGTGACGAGGAGGACGAGGAGCGGGAGCAGGTAGCGCCACGCATAGCGGGAGAGCTGACCCGCCCAGGGAGTGATCGGTATGATGACCAGCGGCACGGCCAGGAGAAGCGTGGAGCGCATCGTCTCTGCCTGTACCAGTGCCAGCAGGAGGACGAAGGTAGTCATCAGGAGTAGCGCTCTTTGTCGGTACCAGGTGACGACGTGACTGCCCCCACGAATGCTTTCCAGCCCGATACGCGCTATAATAAGCAGTAGAGCTATGACACCCCACCCTATCCACTCGAAGGGCGTAGCGGGGCTTAGAAGCGTCTCTACGCTGATCTGTAGCTGTGCGTAGAGGTTTAGCAGTGGCGTAGCGCCTTGCCAGAGATAGAGCGTAGGCAGTACGAGCCAGAGGATCGCTATGAAGCCACAGAGATAGGCGAGATAGGCGCGTAGCTGACGCACCTTCATCAAGGCGAGAAGCGACAAGCTCAGCGGTACGATCAGAAGCAACGGGGGATAGAGTAGCACGGCAATGCCCATCATGAGTCCAGCGAGGGTAAGCGTTTGGCGCCTATCAGGACGATTGTAGCAGAGCATCTGCAGGTATAGCGATATGAGCAGCGCTGGGAGTGCCCAGATAGACCAACTGAGCGTAAAGAATGTGGTCAGTGGCACCAAGAGCAATGCCTGCAGGAGCAGTAAGAGCGATCGCTGACGGGGCGTGATAAGGAGGAGCTGTATGGCTATGCGGTCTGATAGTACTAGGGTAGCTACGAGTGCCAGGGAGTGAGAGACAAAGCCCACGAGCAGTGCTGTACTATCAAGCTCTGGAGCGAGCAAGTACCACTGTATGACGGCGCAGAGCAGCCAGACGACTACCATCGTAAGGAGTGCCAGTGGTGCTGGGAGCGAACTCTTATATCGTTGTATCATTTACTTATAGCGCTCAGCGATCAAACTATCTAGATAGCCATCTAGCTGCGACATATATTGGTCGAAGGTGTAGGGTAGTAGCGAATGCCTCGTGACCCCATCTCGGCGCTCCCCTATCAATCTATAGAGATGTCGCAAAGCTCGTGCTATATCCTCCTTATCTAGCGGGTTCAGTCTATAACCCTCCTCGTCAGAGCGAATGAGTGTACAAGAGCCCGCCACCTCGCTCACCGCTACCGGCATGCCTAGAGCAAGCGCCTCGGCAACCGTCGCACCAAAGAGTTCGTTGGTACTGGGTAATATCAGCGCATCTCCGAGGCCGTAGTGCGCATAGAGGTCACTCCCCTGCTGCTTTCCTGCGAAGGTAACCCGTTCCTCTAGCTTGAGCATCGTAGCTTGCTGACGTAGCTCTGCGTCCATCGGTCCATCGCCCACCATCAGTAGTTGAAGGTCTAGCCCTTCGTCAATAACTAATTTGAAAGCCTCTAGAAGGCGGGGCAAGTTCTTCACCTTGTCAAGTCGCCCCACGTAGAGGATCAGCGCCCGCCCGTCAGGGATAGCGTAGCGAGAGCGCAGTGCTGCGGTCTCTGCCTGCGCTAGAGCCACCTGTCGCTGCAAGTATTGCTCATCTTGAACGATCGGCAAGTAGTGCCACTTCGATAGCTCCCCACGGCACATATCTCGGTACAGATCTTTCGCCTGCTCGCTGCAGAGTATTACCCCATCAATGCGATCTAGGAGCCAGCGCTTAGACCAATACGATGAATCCCGCAGCGTAGCCTCAGCCGTGACCAAGTTGTCATCGCACATAGAGACCAGCCGTGGTAGCGGACGTGCGGAGCGTCCACGCAGTAGGTAGAGCATCCCCGTCAGGAGATTGAACTCGCTACAGAGGATCAGGTCATACGGCTTGCGCAAGATGCGCAGTAGCTCGGGGCGCAGATTGGGTAGGAGACGACTCCCAGGGGCTAATAGCTTATAGTCAAACTGTATGCGCCCGCCCTGCAGTGAGAGGTTGAAGTCTTGTTCCAACGGCTGACCATACTCCAGGTATAGCTCGGCGTCATACCGCTTCGTCAGGTGAGAGAAGAGGTCTATCCGATAGGGAGCCAGCGCTCTGTGGATGATCAGTATGCGAGGCGTGTGCTGCATCTTGTCCTAAGGTGCTTACCAGTTGTCCCAGTCGAGGAGATCTGACGAGGGATTGTCTTGCTCCTCATCATAGTCGAGAGACTCATCATAGTCCAGAGGCTCATCGCTCCAATCCTCTAGGGATGCTGTCTCGACGACAGGCGCCTGGAGAAACTGCTCTAGATCACGTCGCTCACGCTTGGTCGGTCTGCCGAGCCCTTGAGCGCGATCCACATAGCCCGACATGCGCTTGAGCTCCAGTAGCTCATATTGCTCAGGTGGCGTCACATTGAGGATATACTCAGGGACGAGCTTGGCACCCATACGGTTGGCTGTGGTCTGTAGCACCTTAAAGGATAGCGTCACTGGAGGCTTGCGCACCGATATGATGTCGCCCATCATGACCATCTTAGCAGGCTTGGCGGTCACATCATTGATCGCCACCCTACCCTTCCGACAGGCATCCTGCGCTATGGAGCGCGTCTTGAAGAGACGCACCGCCCAGAGGAAGCTATCGATCCGTACAGGTCTGCTCATAACTTGATTAGTTAAAGCTATTCATCGTCCGCTCCACACCTATCAGGCAGAAGCTCTGAATCATCTCATCGGTACGCTCTAGGAGGCGAGGCATATCGGCCAGCTCCCCCTCGGGAAACTGCGCCAGCACATACTCTATCTGCTTACCCCTCGGGTAGTCATGCCCTATGCCAAAGCGTAGTCGTGGATAGCGATCCGTGCCGAGTAGCTCGGTGATATGCTTGAGACCATTGTGCCCGCCTGCACTACCGCCAGGCTTCATACGGAGCGTGCCGAAGGGGAGTGCCAAGTCATCGAGACAGATGAGTATGTTTTCTATGGGCACCTTCAACTCCCGCATCCAGTAGCGCACGGCTGTGCCGCTAAGGTTCATATAGGTAGATGGCTTGAGGAGCGTCAGCTGGACATTCTTAATGCGTCCCGAGGCTATCTCCCCATGGCGAGCCGTAGACCAAGTCCATCCCTGCTGGTCAGCAAGATGGCTCACCATACGGAAGCCTATGTTGTGTCTCGTGCCACGATACTCCTCTGTAGGATTACCGAGCCCGACGATTAGATATTGATTCATATTGCGATAGATATCAATGAGCGCGAGACCGCATCGCTCAGTCTCACAGAGAGCCTATCTGCGCCACTGCATAGGACCACCTACAGATATCTCTGGTAGGAGGCTCTCTCGGTCTATCTCTACGGGGCTGACCTTGTTATTATTAGGCGCAATAGGGGAGAGCTTCGGCTCTGGGACCATCAGTGTACCCTCCTCGATCAGCTTATTCATCTCAGGCACACGCCCAGCACTGAGATAGCGACTAGAGAAGTAGGCACTACGTCCGAGCCGCTCGATGATGATACCACGGCTATTGGTACTGTGCATCATGACAAGATCGCCATCGACGACATCGATAACCATCGCCACATGACCCACACGACCGCTACCACGATTACGCCCTGTGAAGAAGAGCAAGTCTCCTGGTAGTACATCCTCCTTCTTAACTGGCTTGACATATTTAGCCTGTGTAGCAGAGCCACGTGGCACCGTGATGCCATATCGTGAGTAGACGTATGATACGAAGCCCGAGCAGTCCATCCGCCAGGGCAAATTGCCTCTATAGCCGTACGGCTTACCTAGTAGTTCTTTGCCTGTGTCGATCAAGTCAGCGACCAGTTCATCGTGAGCCGTCTGAGCCTTGCTCCCCACCACACGCTGTATGGGAGGGCGCTTCAGTATAGGGCGCTTAGAGGTCGTACCGCTGGGACTCTTGGCTGCGCATTGACTTAGGAGCAATGCGAGCAGGAAGGTGCTTAGGAGCAGTCTGATAGATCTAGGTTTATAACTCATCCAGTATGTTTTTGTAGCTACGGATAGCTATACATTCGGGACAAAGGTACTAATTTTCCCCAGCAAAAACAAATGAGCCGTTACCAACCGCCCGCGAAATCTCACGAGGAGACTGTTGACTTTTGCAACAGTCTCACGAGGTAATGGCCATTTTCTCGGTGGAAAACGAAAAGGCACCACCGAGGAATTGTTCGATTTCCTCGATGGTGCCCTCTAGAGAGCTAGTGCCTATGGTGCGACTGGCACGATAGGCGGTGCGGGATGTTACCTCTTGACAAACTTGTAGGTGGCGTCTCCTAGCTGTACGATGTAAGCGCCTTGAGGCAGATAGCCTACGTAGATTGAGCTGTCCTCATGGTCGTACACTTCGCTCATAACCTCCTCGCCTAGCAGATTATAAACTTTGAGCATAGTAGCGGGAAGCTCCTCAGCGAGACGAATATGGAGGCACTGATCCAGGACGCTGTAGTAGACTGCTGTCTTAGCCTTGACTGGTTGCGCTACGGGGTATGGCTGTGGGTCACCTGCATTACCAGTCATAAGCACCCATCCCTTGCCGGTTGCTATATTTACTTGATCGTCTGTGATGATGTTCTTCTCATCGACCTCCATAGTGTCAATGGCGATGAATCGACCAGCTGCGAGGAAGTTCGCATCCAGTAGCTCGAACTTAGGGATAGACTCTACAATCACCTGCATAGCTGGCTCAGCGATTTCGTTGACGGAGATGTCAGCGTACTGAAGCTCCTTACAAGCTGAGAAGTCTAGCTTGGTAAGTTTGTTCTCAAAGGCGATGAAGTCTCGTAGCTTGGGTGTCTTCGTCAGATCTAGCTCGGTGAGCTCATTCCTCTCGCAGTAGAAGCGACGTATCATCGGATTATGAGAGAGATCTACCTTCTTAAATCCACAGCGCGCTAGATTGATATACTCCAGCTTGGTGTTCTTCGAGAAGTCTGGATCCTTTAGCCCGCTGATGCCCTTGATGGTAAACATCTTTAGCTCGGGAAGACCCGAGAGGAAGTCAATTGAAGAGATCTTCTTGTTGTTATTGAGGTTCAGCTCCTCTAGTAGCGGATTCTTAGACAGATCTAGCGTGGTCAGCTTATTCCCCCCGAGGTGTAGCTTCTTGAGCTTAGGGTTTTTAGTGACGTCTAGTGACTCCAGTCCTATTAGGTCAGCCTTGAAGACCTCTAGATTAGGTAGCATAGAGAGATCTACGGTCTTGAGATCATAATTCTGACTGCACTGTATGAAGGTAAGCTCGGGACACTTAGAGAGGTCTAGTGCCTGGATGTCTGTCTTCTCACAGAGAAGCTCCTTTAGCTTGGGATTGTGTGTTAGATCGAGTGTACCAAGCTTATTGCCTGAAAGCACTGCCACCTCAAGCTCTGGTAGCTGAGAGAGATCGATGGATGTGAGTTGACAAAGCTGTACGCCAAGCTGTTTGAGCTTAGGATTCTTAGAGAGGTCTAGTCTTGAGATCAGGGTTGAGTAGCAGAATAGCATCTCGAGGTTAGGCTGACCAGTTACGTCGAGCTTCTTAATGACCGTCTGGTAGCACCATAGCTCCTTGAGCGTATTGATCTTGGAGAGATCGATGGATGTGAGAGCGGTCTTACTGAGATTGAGATAGGTGATAGGACCGTAGATCGTTGTCTTGGTTAGACTCTTGGGAAAGTTGATAATGCTCTTCTCAACTCCCTTTGGAATCTTCTCGTTGTCTTGACACTGACCGTCACCATTGAGGTCTATCCAGCAGCCGTCTTCGGGAGCTGTGACGCGCATAAGCAGAGCGGCGTTTTCGTCTTCGGTGGTGAAGGTGAGATCAATGCTTGGCGCAGTCAGAGGTGCCTGAGCTTTCGTCTGTGTGGCTACTCCTAGCAGTGCCATAGCGAGGAGTAGGAGCAAAGTGTAGTTTTTCTTCATATGATTATAGTGTCTGTAGTAATTAGTCTGTATCAGAGTTAGCCTTCCAAAGATACAAAAAGAAAGTGGGATAGAAACTCTTAAGCCTCGGCGGCTAGGCGCGCTTGCGGTAGGTGAGGATGGCGGCGGTGGCGTTGACCACGGCAAAGACGGAGAGCGCCGTCAGCTCGCGCCACAGCTCGGTGAAGCCGACTGGCTTGAGGTAGTAGGTGCGCATCAGGATACTGTAGTGTGTGAAGGGGTGCGACACGGCCAGGGCACGTGCCCACGAAGGCATTCCCTCGATCGGGGTGAAGAGCCCGCCGAGCAGGATGAAGAACATCAAGACGAAGAAGAAGGAAAACATCGCCTGCTGCTGTGTATGCGCAAAGTTGGTGATGAAGAGTCCGAGCCCACTCATAGCGAGGACGTAGAGCATGGTGCCGACGATCATCATCCCGACATTGCCTTGGGGCCACAAACGGTACAGCAGTCCGACGATTGGGTGCGCTAGGAAGACCATAAATATCGATATGACGATATAGGGGAGCGCCTTGGAGAGCATGAAGATGAGCGGGTGGATCGGCGTGACGTTCATCTGCTCGATGGTGCCGACCTCCTTCTCCTGCACCATATTAAGCGCTGGGAGGATGAATGCGGTCATCGTAATGAGCATGGCGACGAGGCCTGGGATGATGTAGTTCTTGTAGTTTATCTGAGGATTGTAGCGATTGACCTCGACGATGCGGATCGGTATGGTGGCTAGCTCCTCTATTCCCGTCGACTCGTTGAGCTGAGTGACGAACTGCTGTACGATCTGCTGCGTATAGCCTCCTGCGACGGCACCTTTTGTAGCGTTAAAGGCGTTGATCCTTGCCTCGATCTGAGACTTTTGATAGCGCATGAGCTGCTCCTCAAAGCGGGGCGGGATGGTAATGATGAGATCTGCCTGACCGTCCTCTATGAGCTTCATACCTTCCTGAAGGGTGGGGGGGAGCTGCCCCTGCCAAGCATTGACAAAGTAACCTGAGCTGAAGAACTGCTCTTGGAGTCTCTGCGACAGCGACGTATGGTCATGGTCGATGACGACGGTCTGGAGGTTCTTGATATCCGTAGTCGTGGCAAAGGGGAGGAGCATCAAGACGACGATAGGGTACATGACGACCATCCCGAGTAGCAACCTATTGCGGAGGAGGTTGTATATCTCTTTGCGTATGAGAGCTAGTAGCATAGGATATCAGGAAGGGTTTACTCTAGTTTCTTCTTAAAGTTGAGCAGAGCTAGGATGACTAGCACGACGCTCATGCCGATCATGATGAGAGCTTCCCAAAGTATTGAGGACCAGCCGAGCCCTTGTATCATCAGTTTCTTGACCGCTATGGAGTACCAAGTGGCGGGGATGGCTCGTGCGAAGTATTGTAGCAGTATCGGCATACTCTCAATCGGGAAGAACATGCCCGAGAGCATCGCCACGGGGAGTAAGAGTCCAGCGCCGCTGATGAGCATGGCGGCGGTTTGATTGTCCGTGATGGTGCTGATGAGCATACCGAGGAGGAGCGACACGAGGATGAAGAGGAGCGACACGAAGAAGATGGCACTCACTGACCCTAGCAGTGGTACTCCCAGCACGAAGCGTGACAAGAGTAAGATGGTGACCACGTTGAAGATGCTCAGCGTAAAGTAAGGGACGGTCTTGGAGAGCAGGATGGTGATCGGATTGACGGGCGATGTGAGTAGGACCTCCATAGAGCCAAACTCTTTCTCCCGAACGATCGATACAGAGGTCATCAAGGCGCAGATAATCATCAGGACCAAGCTCATGACGCCTGGCACGAAGTAGTAGGGCGCCCGCATCTCGGGGTTGTAGAGTAGCGTCGTAAAGGTCTCTATCTGGTAAGGTCTTCGCTCTGCCATGCGCATAGCTATGAGTGCGCCAAACTGCTCGAGGTACTGCTGCACGGTCGTGTAGATGATCCCCTGTATCTGCGCACTGATAAGCGCCGAGGTATTGGGATCGCTGGCATCCAGGCGGAGCTGCACGGTAGGCTCGGTGCCTGCGAGTAGCTCTTTGTCTATGTCGTTCGGAAGGACGACGATGACGTGCGCTGCGCCTGTGCGTAGCGCTTCGTCCATATCTTTGTGCGGAGTGATCAAGCTGACGGAGCCTACCGCATCGCTCTCGTCAAGGTGCGTGAAGAGGCTCTCAACGAAAGGGGTGCGCGTCGGAGTCGCCACGACTACATCGATCTGCTTCACCTCGGAGGTGAGTGCAAAGCCGAAGGCTAGCACCAAGACGATGGGCATGCCTATCAAGAGCATCAGCGTGAGCGGATCCCTGAAGATGTGGATGAACTCCTTACGGACGAACTTGAAGAAGACGCGCATGATTGGCTGTTGGCCGTTAGCTGTTGGCTGTTAGCTAGTGGCACTAGTGCTCCTAGTGGCACTAGAGCCACTAGGAGACTAGATGACTAGAGTTTGTACAGAAAGCCCTCGGCGACTTGCTCGGCGGCCTTACGACCCGCTACTTCCTCGAGTAGTCTGAAGGCAAAAGGTAGCGCCAGCGCTGGACCACGTCCCGTGACAATGTGGCCGCACACCTCTACGTCGGCACCAGTCAAGACGAAGCCAGTCACCTGCTCCTCAATGCCTGGATAGCAGGTCGCACGCATCTTGCCATCGCCTATGCCAGCAGCGCCTAGTACGCGTGGGGAGGCGCAGATAGCAGCGATCGTACCGCCCGCCTCGTGCTGACGACGTATCAACTCGAGCAGAGGCTCACACTCGTTGAGCTTGGTTAGTCCGCCAGGTAGTGCGATAGCCTTGGGGAGCGCTCCGCTCTGTAGCTCCTCAATCAGCATATCCGCTTGGATAGTTACGTCATGTGCGCCTCTTACAGCGAGAGAGCCTGTGATAGATACCGTGGTAACGGGTTGATTGCCACGTCTTAGTACGTCAACGATGGCGAGCGCCTCAACCTCTTCGAAGCCTTCTGCGAGGAAGACTAGTATATTGTTCATGTTACTCATACTGTTTGTTCTAAAGTTCCTAGGTAATTAAGAGTTTCTTGTCCAGGTTGCTCAGGAAGCTACCCCTTGACATCAAAGTGATAGGTGATGGTCCCCTTTTGATCAGGGACTCCTCCCACAGCGTTAAAGCGAGTCTTACGAGCCGCCTGAAGAGCTGCCGAGCGAAGCTTGCTATCCACCACGTTGGTACCACGCAAGCGCACCTCAGCGTTGGTCACCTTTCCAGTGGCGTTCACCGTAATCTCGACGACGACCGTACCACGTATGTCAGGTACGCGTGTCGGCATGACAGGTCGTCCGCCATTGCCCACGATCGAGCGACCGTCGAGCGACCATCCAGCCGAGGAACCCACTTTTCCCTTGTCAGCGACACCACTACCCGCGTCACTCTTTCCCGTACCAGACTCAGAGCCCGTCGGCTTCTTGCGGTCAAATAGCCCAGCCACCTTGTTATCCACCTCACGCTCGGAGGGAGCTGCCGGCTTCTGCACAGGCTTTGGCGTCTTCTTGGTCGTTATAGAGCGGACAGGCGTAGGTGTAGGACGTGGCGTAGGCGTAGCCTCAGGAGCTTTGGGTGCTTGTTGCTGCGGAGGCGTAGGCTGTGCGCTCTCAGAGGCGGCAGAGGCTGGACGAGCCGAGGTAGATGCTGCGACTAGGTCGCCCTGCTGCTCGATCTTGTCGCCAAAGTCTGGATCTACACCGACGGAGATCCATATCTCCTTGTCTCTCGTACGCTCTTGCTTAGAGGCACCCATACTGAGCCAAAAGAGCAAGCCCACGACGAGTAGATGTAGCAGCAAAGCTACACCTCCAGCGATCCATCTATCATAGCGCACCTTAGACATCTGTCTCCGTACTATTATCTTGTAAAGCTTCCGTCGCCAAGATCATACGTAGCCCAGCGGTAGCCGAGGCGTTGAGTACCTTGACGATCTCACCATACGACACTGATTTGTCGGCATAGAGGACTACGTAAGGATCTTCCTCCTCGTCGTGCGCAGCCCCTATCTCGTAGAGTCTAGCCTCCAGCTCCTCGACAGGTAGTAGCGTCGCCTCAGGCGCACTCTCTGTGGATATGTAGTAGTAGCCCTCCGCATCGATCGTGACGCGCGCTACAGGCTCTTGCGTTGTGGCGGTAGACTGCGAGGAGGGTAGGTTCACCTTGATCGCATTGGGTACCACCAGCGTGCTGACCACCATAAAGAAGATCAGCAGCAGGAAGATGACATCGGTCATCGATGCCATGCTAAATACAGATATATGCTTACTGCGTCTCTTGATACTCATGAGCTTAGATTAAGGGGTGTAGCACGATCGCTTACAGTTCGTTGATTACGTCCATAAAGTCTAGCGTATTAGCCTCTAGACGATTGACGATGCGGTTGATCTGTCCGACCAAATAGTTATAGAGGAAGAGCGTCACGATACCGACGATCAGACCGCCCACCGTCGTGACCAGCGCTTGGTAGATACCGCTCGAGAGGAGCGAGACATCGATACCGCCAGGTGCATTAGCTAGGTCAAAGAAAGCCTGCACCATACCAGTCACCGTACCGAGGAAACCAATCATCGGAGCCCCCGCAGCGATCGTCGCTAGCAGAGGTAGTCCACGCTCGAGACGTCCCACCTCGTAGGAGCCTACATTTTCGATAGCAGGGAGTACCTCAGAGGCGGGTTGACCGAGACGCTTGAGTCCCTTTTCGATCATGTGAGCCTCGGGGGTGTTCTTCTCTTTGCAAAGAGCTATCGCACTATCTTTGCGCCCCATATGGAGATAGTCTTTGATGCGTGCGATAAGGGAGTCGTCAGGACGATTGACCTTGCGCAGCTCGATATACTTAGCTACAAAAACGTAGATAGCGACGAGCGAGAGGAGCAGGAGGACGATCATAATCCATCCACCAGCGCACGCCAGCTCCCATAGAGACATCGTAGCGGGTTCGGTAGCTGTCTGATCAACTACTGTATTGGCAATCTGAAGTATAGGATACATAAGTGATTCTTGCAAAGGTATATTTATGAGTTAGAGTGAGCTTGTTTGAGATACTGTGCGATGGTCTCCTCGAGGCCTAGGTAAAGGGCATCGCTAATGAGCGCATGTCCTATGGAAACTTCATCTAGTGGTGTCACATGCTGGACGAAGTAGGCGAGATTATCACGATTTAAGTCATGTCCCGCATTGACTCCCAGACCAACACGCTGAGCCACCCGGGCAGCCTCCGCAAAGGGAGCAACGATCACCTTCGGATCGCCACTCTGCGCCATCTGAGACGCGTAAGGCTCCGTATACAGCTCCACACGATCGGCGCCGATCTCAGCAGCAGCCTCGATGTGTCGTGGATCAGTCCCGACGAAGAGCGAGACACGTATGCCGGCCTGCTTCAGACGCTCGATGATCGGCTTGAGGAAGTCACGACAATCAGCCACAGCCCAGCCACTATCGGAGGTGAGCGCATCAGGCTTGTCAGGTACGAGCGTCACCTGCTCAGGACGTACCGAGCAGACTAGATCGAGGAAGGAGTCGGAGGGGTAGCCCTCGATGTTGAACTCCGTGGTGACCACCTCTCTGAGGTCTCTCACATCTTGATAAGTGATGTGTCGCTCGTCAGGTCTAGGGTGTACTGTGATCCCCTCAGCACCATACTCCTGACAGCGTCTTGCTGCCAGTACTACATTGGGCGTATCACCGCCACGAGCGTTGCGGAGGGTCGCTATCTTGTTGATGTTAACGCTTAGTCTCGTCATCTATCATGTCAATCTATAGTTCCGATGCTACAAATATATAGCTTTCTAGCGAAATGGTCGCTTTAGACCAAACGCCAACTATCGATTAAGCTTCCATTTAGTAGCAGTCAGTCAATGCGAATATCCCTACCTTTGCACAAACTTCTAATCTCATAGACTTATGACTTCGAAAAAGCAGCAAAGACTTTTCTCTCTACTCGCTCTCGTTCTACTCCTCAGTAGTACGACTACTTACGCTCAGGAGCAGGTACGCTTTACCTTCACAGGCTTCATCCAGGCTATCGCTCAGTATGGCTCCGAGGGCGACTATATCAAGGTTGGCAATGTCACACCTCCTTACGACCAGCCCACCACGAGGATGGGAATACGTCGTGGACGACTCGCTACTCAAGCAACTTATGGTGACCTAGGCGCCAAGATCGAGATCAATGCTAGCGACCAAAAGATCTCTATCTTCAACGTCTATGCCGAGTACAAGCCCCACTGGGCTGAGGGAGCTTTCGTCAAGGGGGGACTAGCAACGATCGATTTCGGCTATGAGCTACCTTATAGTTCTAGCAAGCGAGCAGCCTTCGAGCGATCACTCTATATGGCCGATCTCTTCCCTGGAGATACCGACATGGGACTGATGGTCGGATACAAAGGAGCTCTAGACCCGAGCAAGCGGTGGCAACTTGAGTCAACACTCTCTATCCTAGCCGGCAATGGAGGCAAAGGAATGATGAAAAACAGTCCAGACCTAGCTCTACGCCTAGCTCTGACCGAGCAAGGTAGTAACCACAACATCAGCTTCGGACTATCAGGATATGGTGGATATCTACCAGCGACGGATGGTTACTACGCCTTTGACAAGAAGACGGCTACCCTTAAGAAAGATCGCATGCTACGTGCTTACGGCGGTGCCTTCCTCACGAGCACGATCAAGCATCGAGGCGGGCAACTGATGCTCACGACTGAGGGGATCATGGGTCTACAGCCTGGATGGCAAAACGCTAACCTAGCGGTGGGTCCCAAGGCTCCTGCTACTTTTGAAAACAATATCTTCGTACAGCGCCCCTTCATCGCTGGCATGGCACAGATTGTGGAGCGTATCAAACCTGTGGACCTAGAGCTCTTCGGTCGGTACGCTTACTATGACCGCAATAGACACTTTGACCCAAAGGCTGAGCAAGATCTCAAGTTGAGCAATCTGACCGCACTGACCGAGGGACGCTCACATCAGCTTTCGACTGGAGTCAACTATTTCCTCCAGCAGGATCACCTGCGTCTGTCGCTTCAGTACGACTGCTTCCTACGTCAGCAGATCGAGCAGCAGGCACTGGTCGCTGCCAAGCCACTACACATGGTGACCGTAGGGGCGCAGTACAAATTCTAGTGACGCTCTCGACAGCCCATATATCATCATCTATATATGATATCTGTATAGCTTATTATCTATATCTACTCATGATGATGATGATGGTGCGTCAAATCTGTTCATAACTTCCACTGTGCAGGGGTTAATGACGCTAACATCTGAACTCCTCTAGCTGGCTCTGCTGGCTACTTAGAGGATATAAAAGAGCGAGACGATCGTGAGCAGTTACGGTCGTCTCGCTCTCTATCTGTACCTGTTCATAACTTGATCAAAACTGGTTGATAACTCAGCGGTAACTTATTTGGATAATTGAAATCTTTTCGTAGCTATACAACTTTCCGAGATAAGCAAATAAGTTAGCCGTGAGTTATTGACGAGTTATGAACAGCTTTTTCAACAGGAAAAGGGGGGTTATGAACAGCTTGTTGACACCCTCATCGGACGCCCGTACCAGATCCCTGTGAGGATCCCCGTACGTACGAGTAAATAGCTGTCGAAAGCGATCCACAAGGCGGTCATACCGAGTAAATTATAGAGCAGATAGTAGAGGGCGAAGAAGACAATACTCGATCCGATCATGGACCACTTGAGACCTGCCGAGCGGGTCGTGCCAGTGTAGATACCATCCCAGAGGAAGGCGCCGAAGCCTACCAGCGGGATTAGCGCTGCCCAGATATGATACTGCCTAGCGTAAGCGACGATCTCGTCATGACTACTCAAGAAGCGGAGCAAACCATCGGGATAGAGCGCGAAGAGGATGGTGGCGAGGAGTGATAAGACGATGCCGATGGCAAAGAGACGAAGGATAACCGCCCTGAGTAGGTCCATACGACCGGCGCCGTAGAAGCGTCCTGAGAGCGATTCACCTGCATAGGCGAAGCCATCCATAAAGTAACTGAAGATGCTGAAGAACTGCATGAGCAAAGCATTCGCTCCTACGGCTATGGCACCTTCACGGACACCTGCATAGGTGAAGAAGAGCGTGATACTGCTGATCAGCAAGGAGCGAAGCATCAGATCCCGGCCAAGGATGAGGTAGCGTCCGTAACCTTTCGTATCGGTGAAGTGACTGAACCGCAGATGTCGCACGAGATAGCGATACTTAATGAGTAGGGTAGTGAGGAGTATCAGAGCCTGACTATACTGCGCTACGCAGGTACCGATAGCAAGTCCCTCGACACCCATCTGGTAATGGACGACGAGGGTATAGGAGACGAGGAAGTTGACCACCAGTGCGCTCATGGAGGCAATCATCGGGACACGACTGTTTTGCATTCCGATGAACCAGCCGTTGAGGGCGTAGATGAGCATTACCGCAGGGGCTGCGTCGAAGATGATTTGGATATATTGCTCTGCCTCTACGCCTAGTCGCTCGGCAGCACCGCCTGTGACGAGACCGCTCAGGAGCGTGGCAAAGGGGGAGATGATCAGTACGACGATGGTGCAGAGGAGAGCCATCGTGATGCCACGAGCCAGCTGACGATTGATGTCAGAGCTGTCTTGTCGACCATAAGCCTGAGCCACGAGTCCCGTCGTGCCTAAGCGTATGAAGCCAAAGAGCCAGTAGATCGTGTTGGTAATCGTGGCGGCTACGGTGACTGAGCCGATAGCTTCGGGGTGAGCCATGTGTCCCGCCAGTCCTACATCGATGAGCGAGTGCAGCGGGACGGTGATATTGGAGATGATGTTTGGGATCGTGAGCCACAGGATCTGACGATTTAGACTTTGATCCTCTACCTTAGCGTGCATCTCAGTCTATAGCTATCTGTAGTTCATCTTGCCACTGAGGAGGCGTGATGCCGTAACAAGCGGTAATCCTGTCGGTCGCTAGCACGCTGTAGGCGGGGCGCTCGGCTGCGGTGGGGTATTCAGCCGTTGGGATCGGAGTCAGTTGCGACAAGTCGTACGTAGGAACGTGCGTAGCGATCGCCTCATGGGCCAAGTCGTACCACGAGCAGATACCTCGGTCGGCATAGTGGAGTAGGGAAGTGCGAAAGCTTCGCTCCTTATCGTAGCAAGCAATGATCTCGCAGATGGCTCGTGCCAGCGAAAGTGCCGAGGTCGGCGAACCGATCTGATCGTTGACGACACGTAGCGCCTTCCCCTCGCGAGCGAGTCGTAGCATGGTGCGAACGAAGTTGTGTCCCCACGGAGCCCAGAGCCACTGCGTACGAATGACTAGATGCTGCTCAGCGGGATGCGTCGGGTGCATCAGGAGAGCCAGCTCACCCTGACGCTTGGTGCGACCGTAGAGGCTACGAGGATTGGTAGCGTCCTCCTCATGGTATGGTGTCCCCTGGCACCCATCGAAGACATAGTCGGTGCTGATCTGTATGATCGGCAGATGACTCTCGGCAAGCTGTGCAGGCAGTAGCGCATTGAGCGCTAGAAGGTCACGGTACTGTGCTTTGTCTTCGGCAAGATCCACCTGTGTGAAAGCAGCGCAGTTGACTATCATAGTCCAGTCGTGAGCTACAGCTTGCTCTTCCCAAAGTTTGATCGCTCGGGCTACAGACTCCGTGTCGGTATAGTCGAGTTGCTCGTGCGTATAGCTGACCAGTTCGTAGGGATTGCCCTGCTCTGCCAGCTCTCGTGTCAGACTTCGTCCCAGCTGTCCCGAAGCTCCGAGTAAGATGATACGCCCTCTGCTCATGACCGTGGCTTCTCTTGTGACTCCTCCTTGTGATGCTTGCGATGATACTCCTGATCAAGTAGTGCAAAAAGTGCGCTAATCTGCTGGTAGATACGAGTATCGGTAGGGGAGTGCTCAGCTCCCTCTCCACTTCCCTGAGCCAGTCCACGTACCGTCGCATTATATAATATGGTGCAGAGGATCTCTATCTCGCCCATCTCCTTGGCGTGTGGATCCTTCGCTCTAAAGGCGACGATCGTCGGCAGGACCAATATGTAGCACCCTTGGTAGACGATGTTGCGCTCGTCCTGGCTTACCTTCTTGTGTATCGCTTCGCACTCAGCCATTAGCTGCTTCGTGACAGGAGCGTGCTGACCGCTGAGGATCTGCGCTACCGACGCCTCGCTGAGTAGCTCTTTCATCAAGTTTTGTCGCCAAGGGTCTGACTGCATCAGATGCTGTTGCAATAGTTCGAGCGGTTGCTGCTGGCGAGTGAGGATGCGCACACTCTCCTCGGCGATCCATAAATGTATGATCTGAGCAGTGTACTCAGGTACGTCAGGCAGTAGCCCAGGAGTATTGGCTTCGTTGGTCATAGTATCGAGATTAAGCTTTGCGGTGAGCGATCAACTTGCGTACGGGGTAGACAGCGGCTAAGTAACCAACGGCAAAAACCAGCAAAAGCACGACGAGTAGATCCGTCAGACGTACAGCTACTGGATAAGGTTGCGACTCCAAAGCTAGATCCATCGTAAGCCACCCATAGCGTATCTGTAGCAAGCAAAGGGTGATGCCGATAGCTATGCCCGTGACGGCACCAATGAGCGTGACCATCAGCCCCTCCAGCTGGAAGGTACGTCTGATCTCCCGTGGAGTCTCGCCGAGAGCGTGTAGGATCGCTATATCCTCCTGCTTCGAGATGAGGAGCATCGAGATACTTGCCATCACATTGTAGGCAGCTAGTAGGAGGATAAAGGCAAAGATAAGCGACGTGATCCACTTCTCGATAGATACGAGGCGCATCAAGTGCGGTTGCTGCTCAGGTCGGTTGCGAACGATGTATTCATCGCCCAGCGTCGTCGCTATGGCTTTCTGTACGGCCCCTTCATCGGCTCCCTCAGCTAGCTGCAGAGCCAGACCGTGCGCTTGGTTTTCGTCCAGCATCAGCAGTGAACGTAGCTCAGAGAGCGGTACGAAGATAGAGTTATCGTAGACTACATTGTCCGTAAAAAGCACCGACACGGGCACCCCCTGCGACCGCCTCAGCGAAGTCATAGGCATGATCGGATTGATGTATCCCTTGCGCTTAGGGAGCGTGATGACGAGTGGGTCTGTGTCGTGCGCTATCGCGTTTAGGTTGATCGCTATAGACGCACCCAGATTGTATTGCCCAGGATGTATCGCTATGTCGCCACTGTAGAGGTATTTGTCCATCTGAGAGATGCGCAGATAAGCGCTATCGACACCGTAGAGATGCGCCGCCGAGAAGCTCTCTCCCTCACTACGGCTCACCAGCCCCTCGCCCCATACGAGCGGAGCGATGGCCTCTATCCCCTTTATCGCATGGATCTCTTTGGTCACCACACTCTGGTCAAAGGGCGCTTCGTCCCCCTTCGTGATCAGTAGCTGAGGATCCAGCCCGACCACCTTGTCGAGGATCATCTGCTCATAGCCATTGTATATGGATAGCACGCAGATCATCGTCATCGACACCACGGCAATCGCCAGCACGCTCACGCGGGTGACGATATTGATGGCACCGAGCTTCTTGTGGGCAAAGAGGTACCGCCAGGCGATAAAGAGGGGCAGACGCATCGTGTGGAGCTAGCGAATCAATTTATTGCTCTAGTAGCTTGTCGATGCGCTCCAGATAGTCTAGCGAGTCATCTATATGGTACTCCATCTCGGGGATGACCCGTAGCTGCTTGCCAGTGCGCTGACCCAGCTCGTAACGGTAGCTACCGGCGTTGTCCTGTATGTACTTGAGTAGCTCGTCAGCACGCTCCGAGGGAAAGATGCTCAGGTAAATGTGAGCTCTGCTCAGGTCGGAGGTAACCCGTACGAGGGTGACGCTCACCAGCACGCCACGTAGCTGCTGCGTGAGCGGACGAAAGATCTCTCCCATCTCCTTCTGTATCAGTCGTGCTATCTTTTGTTGTCTTCTTGTATCCATAGTCATCTGTCGTTATGCATACAAAGATAGCAATTAGTGAGGAGAGAGGTGAGAGGTTAGAAATTAGAGGTTAGAAATTAGAGATTAGCTAGTTTTTCTAGTGGCACTAGTATTCCTAGTGACACTAGTGCCTCTAGCTAACTGCCAACCGCACTCTATACGGACGCTCGAAGAGTGTAGGGATACACGTTTCGCTTTGATACACCTTATATGTAGAGAGAGGGGACACCCAGCAGTGGGAGCCCCCTCTCATAGAGTATTGCGCTAGCCTAGTAGTGTCGCTTATCTAGCTACGTAGATACGCTCAGCGTGATCGCCCACGATGACGATGTAGCCACCTGCGGGGTAGTCGCTTAGAGAGAGCGTACAGCTGCCCTCGGCACTGCATAGACCACTGTAGAGGAGTCCTCCAGCTAGATCGTATAGTCTGACGATCTGGCCATCGGCAGCACCCGTGATCTGGAGCATAGCACCCTCCACGATGAGGCGTAGAGCACCCGTCAGAGGCTGTGGCTCGATAGAGGTGTAGACGACACCCTTGCCCTCGTTGGCACCCCCTGCGTAGTCGTAGACGGTCCAGTTCTTAGACGAGGTGACGCTGAGGAAGCGGTCCTCAAAGCGATTGCCCTCCTTGGCGTTCTTCGTATCGATCGCCATAAAGTCTGCCTTGTCCTCAGGATTGCGCTGAGGCAGTGCGTTGACGATCTGCTCCATAGCGTTAGCTCCGATCTGATTGTTGTAGATATGTAGTGAGGTCAGCTTTGGCATACCCGTCACATCTACAGAGGTGAGCTCATTGTCATAGAGGAAGAGAGCCGTCAGGTTCGGCATCTTCGTCCACTCAATAGTGTTAAGCTTATTATGAGCTAAGATGACCGACTCGAGGAGCGCCGACTTGGAGAGGTCTAGCTTGGTGAGTTGGTTCTCTGGTAGGTATAACGTCGTCAAGTGAGGAGCTCCCGTCACATCGATCTTGGTGAGGTGACACTGAGTAGCCATGAGCGTAGCAATGTCGCCACGTATCGTGATCGTAGGCTGCTCGACGATCATATCCTTGCCCTCGATACGTACACCCTCGATCTTGGAGGCGTTGTTGTCTACGTTGAGCGCGACGATGAAGATCTTCTCTCCTGCTGGTATCGTAGTCGTCATCGTGATGACACCCTCAGTCACAGGTGTATCACCCTCCATGATGGTGCCAAAGTCACTCCACATAGCTGCCTTCTTGTAGTTATTAGCTGAGCCAACAGGTACGACCAGCGTAGCGAGCTTGAGATTGATCTCTCCAAAAGGACTCTCGCCCGTGTAGTCTGCGCTGACAGGCTCTGACATCAAAGCGACCACCTTGCGTAGGTTAGCACAGTGGTAGAAGGCGTAGTCACCCAGCTCCTTCAGATTGGCGGGCAGGATCACCTCCGTGAGCGACTCATTGCGCTGGAAGGCACGTGCAGCGATAGCTGTCACCTGCGCTGGGATAGCTGCAAGAGGGCTAAGCGCCTCAGGATATGCTACGAGCGTCTTCAGATCAGCCGAGTAGAGCGTCTTGCCCTGTACAGCATAGTGCGTATTGCCTGTAGCGACCGAGTACTCCTCGAGCGACTTGCAGCGCATGAAGGCGCCTGGTCCAAAAGTCTCTAGCGAAGCAGGCAGGTCGACCTTCTTTAGCTTGCTCGACCCCTGGAAAGCACTCTCACCGATCTCCTTGAGTCCCTCAGGTAGCGTCAGCGTCACAAGACCTACGGCACCAGCAGCGGCGTCCTTCTCGATCTTCGTCACACTCGCTGGGAGCGTATAGCTCTCACCACGTAGTGCTGCGTAGCAGACGAGACGAGTACCATCCGCTGAGAGGAGGACATTGTCCACCACCTTGTAGTACTCATTGGCCGAAGCCATGACAAACTTAGAGAGCCCCGTGCAGTAGCCGAAAGCGTCGCTCGCTACCGACTCAATGCTCTGCGGGAAAGTAAAGCTCTGCAGTGCAAAGTCATTCCAGAAAGCACGACTGCCGATAGATCTGAGGCGCTCGTTGGTGACCACCTCCTCAAGGTGCTCACAGTTTTGGAAGGCACCCTCTTCGATCGTCTCTAGAGCCTCCGGGAGTACGACACGCTTGACATCTTTATTGAGGAAAGCAAACGACTTGATCGTCCGTACGCGGTTCAGCACTTTGTCGTGAGACATATCTATATCCGTCTCAGGACCACTCCATGCGACCAGTGTACGACCCTCGTCCTCGAGCTTGTAAGAGGTAGGGTTGATCTGACTATTATCCTCTAGAGGAAGGTAGTTCTTGAAGGCATTCCACGTGGTAGTCTGAGCTTTGTAGGTCTCGACAGACTCAGCAGGTACATAGAGCGTCGCGTTGTACTTCTTTGTTTGATAGAAGGTCATACGTCCCTGTATCGGGGTAGTCATATGATTGCGAAACTCTAGGAGCGAGTTCATATAGCTAAAGCAACCATCCCCGAGCTTCGTAATGGTAGACGGCACAGAGACTTTCGCAATGCTGGCACAGTGGCTGATGGCATCCTGGCCGATCTCCTCAATGCCCTCCTCGAAGGTCACCTCCGTGATGTAGTTAGACTGGTAGAATGCAGAGTCAGCCACCACGCGGATAGTGCCGGGTATCGTGATGGAACCCGCTAGAGCCTTGCTCTCAAAGAAAGCCTTGCGACCCATCTCAGTCAGCTTCTTGCTAAACTTGATAGACTTTAGATACTGTGAGTAGGCAAACGCGTAGTCCCCGATGCGGGTCACGCTCTCAGGGATCGTAAAGCTCTCGCCACTTGTCGCGGAGGGGTAAGCGATCAGTGTCGTACCAGCAGCGTTGTAGAGGACACCGTCCACCACCTTGTAGTAGCTATTGGACCCCGCCAGTTGATAGCTCTTGATTCCCTGACAATTGACCACAAAAGCCTCACCGATAGACTTTACAGAGGCTGGCAAGCGCAGAGTCTGTAGCTGAGGACAGCGGTAGAAAGCCTCCGAAGCAATCTCCTCGAGACCCTCCGCAAAGACGATCTCTGTCAGCCCTGCACACTCATAGATCGCATTGAAGCCGATCTTGCGTAGTGATGCAGAGAAGACAATACGCTGTATTTGTCCCTTGTAAGCGAATGCGTTAGGCGCGATCTCGGTCACCTGACGCAGCTTAGCATCAGAGGTGAAGTCGATCTCCTGCTCATTGCCTAGCCACTTGACGAGGCAGGTACCCTTGAGCTGGTACGATTCGGCTGGGTAGTCAGCCCGTGCACCGATGGCGCAGAGCAGAGCCAGCAGGGTGAATAGAAGTAGTTTTGATTTCATAAGATATAAGTGATTTGTTTAGTCTGTGTACTTGCCTAGTGTGTATGCAGCGATGCTGTACGTACAGCGTCGTCACGTACGGTACCACTGCGTGATGCCAAATGTACCAAAACTTGTCCAACTAAGCAAAGCCCTTGCCCCCACCTCAACTCCCGTACACCGCTTACTCGTCTCATCTAACCTCTAACCTCTAACCTCTAATCTCTAATCTCTAACCTCTAATCTCTAATTTCTAACCTCTAATCCCTAATTTCTAACCTCTAATCCCCCCCCAATCTCTAACCTCTAATCCCCCCCCTAGGAAATGGCGAAATTCCTACCTAGGAAATGACCAAATAGCTACCTAGGAAATGGCCAAATTCTTCGGACTTATTTTTTGATTCCTCCGAAGTTTCATTTGATTCCTCCGAAGAATTTTTTCTTTCCTACCTAGGAAATAAAAAATTCCTAGGTAGCTATTTGGCAAATTCCTACCTAGGAATTCGATAGCTAGGTGAGAGGCATCGATTGATCGCAGAAATATTAGGGGACCTACCGAGTCTACGCTTGTGGAGATCTCTAGGCACTCTATAATTTGTATATTTGCCTAACCAAAATCTCATCTCTACCCACCAACTACTACCCACTAACTACTAACAATGCCCCAACGACTAACCCCCATCTCTCTAGATGGTAGCGAGCTGACCATCGAGGCGCTACGTCAGATAGCACCCTCCTGCATAACCGAAGTCAAAGACCCCCAGAGTGGAGCCACACGACAGGTCGTCAACTTTGATGTCCTGCGCACCCTCCTAGGCGACCAAAGCGTCGAGGCTGGCACCGAGATGTATAGCTTCATCTGGCCAGGCAAGCAAGCCGCACGACGTGAGGCTGCCACCCCCATCACAGAGACCCTACGTCCCGTGCTCGAGGAGTCTGTCGACTGGGACAGTACGGAGAATCTCTACATCGAGGGCGACAACCTCTCTGTCCTCAAGCTCCTACAGCGTAGCTATGTAGGCAAGATCAAGATGATCTACATCGATCCGCCCTACAATACGGGCAATGACTTCATTTACAATGATGACTACACCATAGATCGTGATACGTGGGCACTCCAGAGCGGTGAGCGTGACGAGGATGGAAACCAATATCGTAAGAACCTAGACACGAATGGGCGCTTTCACTCCGACTGGTGCAGTATGATCTATAGTCGTCTGCTCCTCTCGCGCTCGCTTCTGACAGATGACGGCGTCATCTTCATCTCCATCGATGACAACGAAGTGCACAACCTACGCAAGATCTGCGACGAAGTCTTCGGGGCAAGCAACTTTATAGCGCAGTTTATTTGGTCTGCTGGCCGAAAGAATGATGCAAAACTAGTTTCTATCTCTCATGAGTATATACTTTGCTATGCTAAGACTAGAGAAACCCTCAAGGATCTAGAGGTCGTTTGGCGAGAACGAAAGAGGGGCCTAGATGATATATATAAAGCTTACAACAAAATCAAATCAAGATATCCACAGGATTATGTCGCACAGACGAAAGCTTTAAAGAGCTGGTTTAAGAATTTGCCCGATGGACATCCTGCCAAAGATCATAAGCACTACTCTAGAGTTGATGAAAAGGGGGTATACTTTCCTTCAGATATTTCTTGGCCTGGAGGGGGTGGCCCAAAGTATGAGCTGATCAATCCTGAAACGGGAATAAAAGCGGGGATTCCATCTCGGGGATGGATTACATCAGAAGAAACAATGCTTCAATGGGTCGCAGAGGGTAGAGTTGATTTTGGTACAAAACCTTTTGCAGTACCGACTCTAAAGGCATATCTCAAAGATCGTGAACTGAGTGTTCCTTATAGTGTGTTTTATCAAGATGGTCGAGCAGCGTCTAAGAGGTTAGCTACACTAATGGGAGGTAAAGTCTTTGAAAATCCCAAAGACGAGGAGATCCTACAGAAAATTATAGAGTTTGTCGGACTAACAGATGGAGATATAGTCTTAGACTTCTTCTCAGGAAGTGCCAGTACAGCTCATGCAGTTATGTTAGCTAACGCTCATAAAGCAACGAAAATAAGATACATTATGGTGCAAATAGCAGAGGAGATCTCTCTAAAGACGGCCTCTTCTGAGAAAAGTAAGAAGGTAGCTCAAGATGCAATTGATTTATGCGACTCTCTATCAGTACCACACACCATTCCTGAAATAGCAAAAGAGCGTATACGCCGTGCTGGAAGGCTCATTCAAGATCATCTCATTGAAGAAAGCTTAAAAGCGTCAATGGAAATGACTTACGCTTATTTTGGAGAGGACAAAGATCCATCTTTACGGATTTATTTGGAGGATGAAGAGACACGCGAGGAGGCAGAGGAGAGGCAGAAAGATATTATTAAACGACAGAAGGCCATTGACACAGGCTTCCGCGTCTTCCGACTAGACTCGAGCAACTTTATCGATGTGAAGCGCACCCCCGCAGAGCTTGGTCAGGGTGAACTGGATCTAATGCTGGACAATGTAAAGACAGATCGTAGTGGACAGGACCTGCTCTACGGAGCAATGCTCTCGTGGGGACTGTCGCTCTCACTACCGTAGATGGTCACGGTGGTAGATGACTGTGAGATCTACAACGTGGACGAGGGAGCCTTGGTGGCATGCTTTGATAAGGCGATCCCCACGACGGTCATCGAGGCTATCGCTGATATGGATCCCCTACGTGTGCTACTACGTGATAGTAGCTTCGCCTCAGACAAGGAGAAGATAAATACCTTCGAGAGACTCAAGCAGCGTCTCAACTGGGACGACAAGGAGGCGCTCGATAAGGTGAGAGTTATTTAAGTGCCACTAATCATGCAACTCCAATACAAGCATCAATCATTTCAAGAGGAGGCGGCACGGAGCGTCGTGCGCGCCTTCCAGGGGCAGCCTAAGTATGACCGCTATGAGCATCTGATGGATCAAGGCGAGTGTGCAGCTAGCATCGTGAGCACAGGCTTTGGCAATGCACCGCTACAGATATCGCATGAGACTATTCGTAATAATGTACGTACGATACAGATAGAGCAGGGGATCAAGCCTATCGACCAGCTCGAGGGGGAGGGTGTGAACCTAACCATTGAGATGGAGACGGGTACAGGCAAGACCTACACCTATATCAAGACGATGTATGAGCTAAACAAGGCGTACGGCTGGAGCAAGTTTATCGTCGTGGTGCCGAGCGTCGCCATCCGTGAGGGCGTCGCCAAGAGCTTTGAATCGATGAGCGAGCACTTCGCACAGCTCTACGAGACACAGAGTATACAGCACTTTGTCTACAACTCCAAGCAGTTGGCCCGTATTGATACCTTCGCCAGTGACTCTAATATGCAGGCGATGATCATCAATATGCAGGCGTTCAACAGCTCCTTTGACGAGACAAAGAATAATAAAGATGCACGTATCATCTTCTCTCGTCGCGATGAGTTTGGCAGTCGTCGTCCTATCGATATCTTGGCAAAGACCAATCCGATCATGATCATCGATGAGCCACAGAGCGTGCTGGGTGCTAACAAAAGGAATAAGACACGAGAGGGGATCAAGCTCTTTAACCCGTTCATGCTACTGCGCTACTCGGCGACACACCGTGAGGTGCTCAATATGGTCTACCGTCTTGATGCTATCGATGCTTACAACAAGCGTCTGGTGAAGAAGATTCAGGTGAAAGGCATTAGCCAGATAGGCAACAACGCAACTGGTGGATACCTCTACCTAGAGGAGGTGGTGGTACGTAAGGATCGTGCTCCCGAGGCGCGTATCTCACTGGACCTAAAGACCGCTACTGGCACGCGTCAGGTGAGCCGCCTGGTGAAACCAGGGGATGATCTCTATGAGCTTAGTGGCGGGCTAGCGGAGTATCAGGATCGCTACGTGATAGAGTCTATCGATGGGTACACGCGTACAATAAGACTGCTTAACGATGTAGAGCTACACGAGGGTGATGCCGTGGGGCAGGTCACGGAGGAGGCGATGCGTCGTGTGCAGATCCGTGAGACGATACGGACGCACCTCGAGCGGGAGCGGGAGTTGTACCCTAAGGGGATCAAGGTGCTGAGTCTCTTCTTCATCGATCATGTGGATAACTACCGTTGTTATGAGGGTGATGCGACCAAGAAGGGACGCTATGCAGAGATCTTTGAGGAGGAGTATAGGCAGCTGGTACAGGAGCTGAAGGATGACGAGCTGAGTCACTACGACACATCGTACCGAGACTATCTCTCTCGCTTTACCGCAGAGGAGGTACACAATGGCTACTTCTCACGAGACAAGCGCGGTAAGTTTATCGACTCCAAGGTGAACCGTGGCGAGGGGGGCAGCAATGATGAGGATGCCTATGACCTGATTATGAAGAATAAGGAGCGACTCCTGAGCCTTGAGGAGCCGACACGCTTTATCTTCTCGCACTCGGCACTACGCGAGGGGTGGGACAATCCGAATGTCTTCCAGATTTGCACACTCCGTGACACTGACAACGAGATTAAAAAGCGTCAGGAGGTGGGGCGCGGTATGCGTCTCTGTGTCAATAGCAAAGGCGAGCGACAGGATGTCGAAGAGCTGGGCTGGAGCGGCACTTTTGACATAAACGTGCTGACGGTGATAGCTAGTCAGAGCTACGAGAGCTTTGCAGAGCAGCTACAGCATGAGATAGCGGAGGTGGTCAAGGATCGTCCGAGAGAGGTGACGGAGGATCTCTTCACAGGGGTAGAGTACGAGACCGCATCTGGTGACAAGGAGGTGATCACCCCCGAGGTGGCACGCAAGATCTATCGCACTCTGCTACGGCGGGACTACGTAGATGATGCGGGTCTACTGACGCAGGCGTATCACGAGGCGAAGGAGCGTGGCGAGCTAAGCTTTGGCGATGACCTGGCACCGATGAGTGCTGTGATCATCCGTACGCTAGAGCGTGTCTTCGACCCGAGCTCATGGCGACTAGATAATAGTCGAGATAACAAGTCTGGGCATGTCGTCGAGGAGCAGTTGAAGCGTCGAGAGTTTCAGGAGCTGTGGCGTCGTATCAATGTGCGAAGCGTCTATCAGGTAGACTTTGACACGTCTGAGCTGATCACCAAGGCGATCACAGCGCTAGACGATCGTCTGCGTGTGACGGCTATACGTCTTGTGGTAGAGCGTGGCGAGATGAATCAGATAGAAGATGTGGAGGCTCTCCACCAAGGTACAGCTATGGTGCGTGAGCAAACTACAACCTATCATCTGCAGGAGACAGTGAGCCAGCATGTACAGTATGATCTAGTGGGTAGTCTAGTCTCTGCGACAGGCTTGACACGGCGCACGATCGTAGAGATCCTTAAAGGGGTGAGGAGGGAGACTTTTGACAAGTTCAAGAGCAACCCCGAGGAGTTCATCCAAAGGTCTGCTCGCATCATCAAGGATGAGATGGCACTAGCTGTGGTGGAGCAGATCAGCTACCACCGCACGGAGCAGCGGTACGATACGAATGTCTTTACGGAGGAGACGATCTGTGGTCGTATCGGTGTGAATGTGATCCGAAGTGCTAAGTCTCTCTACGACTTGGTACGTATAGACAGTCAGGTGGAGCGCTCATTTGCGGAGGATCTAGAGGATAGTAGCGACGTGGTGGTCTACACGAAGCTACCGAAGGGGTTCTACATCAACACGCCTATGGGAAGGTATAGTCCAGACTGGGCTATCGCCTTTGATGAGCATAAGGATGTCAAGCATATCTACTTCATAGCAGAGACTAAAGGCATCTCGTGGGAGCGTTCTGAGCTCCGTGGTGCTGAGGATGCCAAGCTGGAGTGTGCCGCTCGCCACTTTGAGGCGATCAGTGAGCATGACAACGTGGTCTACGACGTGGTCAACAGCTACCAAGCTCTGATGGATAAGGTGATTAGTGGTTAGTAGTTAGTGGTTAGTAGTTAGTGATTAGAGTTATGATGACCACGCCCAGCTGACTACTACTTATTACTTACCACCAACCACTAATCACTGGCCACTATTCCCCCACTACCCACTACTCACTACTCACTAACTACTACTCACTAACTATGGACATCATAGACAACGTCAATAAAACCCTTGCTAATGACTTGCGTGAGACGCTCCGCAAGGGGAGTCGTGTGTCGATAGCCGCTTCTTGCTTTTCCATCTACGCTTATCAAGCTCTAAGGGAGGAGCTGGAGCAGGTGGATGAGCTTCGCTTTATCTTCACCTCTCCGACCTTTACGACAGAGCGGCCAGACAAAGCACAGCGAGAGTTTTACATACCACAGCTCCAGCGTGAGCGTCGCCTGACTAGTAGTGAGTTTGAGATCCGCCTGCGCAATGAGCTGACACAGCGTAACATAGCACGGGAGTGTGCCGCGTGGATACGGCGCAAAGCACACTTCCGGTCAAATCAGACGAAGGAGCAGATGTCGGGCTTCGGAGTCGTCGATGACCTGGTCTACACACCACTCAAAGGGCTTACGATGGTTGATCTAGGCTTCGATCGTGGCGACAATGCCTACACAATGATTAGCAAGCTGGAGGCTCCACAATCCAAGCAGTTCCTGCAGCTTTTCGATCAGTTGTGGTGTGATGACGCACGGATGCAAGAGGTGACAGAGGAGGTGATCGAGAGTATATCTACTGTATACAGAGAGAATGCGCCTGAGTACATCTACATGATCACACTGTACAACATCTTTCACGAGTTCCTCAATGACCTCTCGGAGGATGTGCTGCCCAACGAAGCTAACGGCTTTAAGGAGTCGAAGATATGGAGTATGCTCTACAACTTCCAGCGTGATGCAGCACTCGCTATCATAAACAAGCTGGAGCAGTACAACGGCTGTGTCCTTGCCGATAGCGTGGGACTCGGTAAGACCTTTACCGCTCTGAGCGTCATCAAGTACTATGAGCTACGCAATAAGGATGTACTGGTGCTCTGTCCTAGGAAGCTCTCCGAAAACTGGAATGACTACCGCAAGAATTACAAAAACAATCCCCTAGCTGTAGACCGTCTGCGCTATGAAGTGCTCTTTCACACAGATCTAGGACGTGCTAAGGGAATGAGTAATGATGTGGATCTAGAGAAGATCAACTGGGGTAACTTTGACTTGGTGGTGATCGATGAGAGTCACAACTTTCGCAACGGTGGGAGCATAACGCTCGATGAGGATGGAAACCCTAAAGAGAATCGCTATCTGCGCTTGATGAATGAAGTGATCCGTAAAGGGGTGCAGACGAAGGTCTTGATGCTCTCAGCGACTCCTGTCAATAACCATTTCTATGATCTCCAGTGTCAGCTAGAGCTAGCCTATGCGGGAGACTACAAGCACTTTGACACACTACTAGATACGGAGAGCTCCATCAATGATATTTTTCGTGATGCTCAAAAGGTCTACAATCGCTGGTCTAAACTATCTGATGAGCATCGCACGACAGAGGCTCTGCTCTCAGAGCTGAGCTTTGACTTCTTCAAAGTGCTAGATAGTGTCACGATCGCTCGTTCACGGAGACACATAGAGCAGTACTACGATACGACAGAGATAGGACGCTTTCCCAATCGGTTGCCAGTCAGGTCTCGTCGCCCTCCACTGACGGATCTGGACGACGCAATCACCTACGATGAGATTTACAAACTGCTAGACAATCTCAATCTGACGATCTATACCCCATCGGCCTTTATCTATCCTAGTAAACAAGGAAGCTATCAAATTAAAGGGCGTAGAGGTCGTTCCACTGGCGGACTTAGCATATCGGGGCGTGAGTCGGGGCTACGTCGACTGATGAGCATTAACTTGATGAAGCGACTGGAGAGCTCGGTACACTCCTTTCGTCTCACACTAGAGCGTGTCCAACGTCTGATCGAATCTACTCTTGAGAAGATCCACGAGGCTCAGAATGGACGTATAGCCTCTGTGAATGAATATCAGCTGACAGATGAGCTAGATCCTGATGATGGTGGGGATCTCTTAATAGGTGGTGATAGATACGCTATCTCACTAGCCGATATGGACTATCTGTCGTGGCAACGCTCTCTAGAGGAGGACTTAGTCTCTCTCAAGAAACTCTCTCGTCAGATACAAGATATAACACCAAAGCATGATAGTAAGCTACTTCAGCTGAAGGAAGACCTCCGAGATAAGTGGGTGCACCCTATCAATGAGGGCAATAAGAAGGTGATCATCTTTACAGCTTTTGCTGATACGGCTAAGTATATCTACGCTGCGCTGGCAATTGATATTAAGGAGCAATGGGGGCTGAATACAGTACTGATCACGGGCTCTGACGACCCACGTAGTACACTGCAAGGGGTAGAAGGCTTGACGTTTAATAAAGCTCTGACGCTCTTCTCTCCACGATCTAAGGGACGTGATGAAATCTATCCCGATACATCAGAGGAAATCGATGTGCTGATCGCTACTGACTGTATCTCCGAGGGACAGAATCTCCAAGACTGTGACTATCTCATCAATTACGATATACACTGGAATCCAGTACGCATCATACAGCGCTTCGGTCGTATAGATCGTATCGGCTCTCAAAATAAAGATATCCAGCTAGTGAACTACTGGCCGAATGTAACACTTGATGAATATATCAATCTCAAGGCGCGTGTAGAAAATCGTATGAAGGCTCTTACACTAGCAGCTACGGGCGATGATGACCTACTCTCTGATGAGGAGAAGGGTGATCTGGCTTACCGTCGCAAGCAGCTAGAGCGACTACAGGAGGAGGTAGTGGATCTAGAGGAGATGGGTACGGGCTTCTCAATTATGGACTTAGGACTTAACGAGTTTCGCTTAGACCTAATAGCCTATAATAAAGAGCACCCTAATCTTGATGTGACCCCATTGGGACTCAGCGGGGTAGTGCCATCGTCTGAGCATCTTCCTCCAGGGGTAATCTATGTCCTTAAGAACTGTAACGAAGGGATCAATATAGATCGCAAGAATCAGTTGCACCCATTCTACATGATATATCTATCTCGTGAGGGGCAGGTCATCTGCGACCATCTATCGCCTAAGCGACTGCTAGATCTAATGCGACTTGCTTGCAAGGGGGAGAAGGAACCTAATAGAAGGGTGTGTCAGCTATTCAATAAAGAGACACAAGATGGTAAGAAGATGTCTTTCTATAGTAGTCTCTTGCAGAAAGCTGTGGAGTGTATTATCTCCGTTAAGAAGGATAGTGATATCAATAGTCTCTTCTCCGAGGGTGCGACCACGGCGCTGCAAAATAAGATCAATGGTCTTGAGGACTTTGAGCTGATAACCTTCCTAGTAATTAAGTAACGAGTGTGGTATGACTAACAATCCTCTGTCTCTACCTGAGAGTACTATCGTGGATTGCAATGTGCCGAAAAATGCGTTCTACAAGCGCGAGAGTGAATCGCAGAAGAATGCACTCCGCACTTTTCTAACGGACAGCGTCAAGGAGGTTAGATGGCTTTACAAGCTACATCCCTCCACACTCCCTCTAGCTGTGGGCGCTCAGGTAGAAGAGATAGATATCTTCCTCTGTACACTCAAGGAGACTCCGTATGATACTGAGTTGCTACGCCGTATGGATGCGCTGATGCCTCGCCCTTCGCTCTTTCTGATTGCCTATGAGGAGTGTGTCGACTTATTGATTTTCCCAAGAAGTAGAAATAGTCAGGGGGGGATGGTGCAGACAGGACGTATGGAACAACGAATAGATGTGGATCTAACTAAATGTCCCATAAGTATCGTAGGCTATAGTATGGATGCGGTCTATGGTAATCTTTTAGGACAACTGTCTCAGCTCGGGACCAATACGGTCGAAGGGTATCTAGCGAAAGCTAATCTGAGGGATCAGGTTCATGCGATACGTAAAAAGTGCGATACGTTAAGACGAAAGATGCGTAAAGAGCCTCAGTATAATCGCCAGTGTGAGATACGTAGACAGATACGACAGTTGGAAAAGGAGATTGAAGGATTTGGTGACTTCTAGTCGGTAGAATGGCAAGCTCTATTATAGTATTCTGAGCACAATCATATCTGAAGAGTGTTTGAAAGATTCGACGATGAACTCCTCGTTGTACAAGATCTGACCCTGGTCGGATGGTAACATGCTAGAAACTTCCAATACGATTGAACTCAAGGGGAAAGCATGGTTTGCAGAGAGCTGTGGAAAATTAGTTTTACCTTTGTGGTTGGGGGGAGGATCTTTCTTCTCTCCAATACTACTAATCTAATAAGCCTATAACGAACCTATGAAAAGAATTCTATTTATGGCGCTACTGCTGACTTGCAGCGCTGCACTTTTTGCCGCTTGTGGACCAACGAAGGATTGGCACCTTAGTGAGCAGTGCTCGAAGTTCCTAAATGAGCGCTACGCCAACGCTCGTATCCTAGATGTGGACTACGACGATGGCATGGTCGAGGTGGAGATACGGCACGACAAGAAGGATAAGGAGGTGCTCTTCACTAATTCCTGCGAGTGGGTCTCCACGAGCTGGGATGTTGCCCAGAGAAATGTCCCCGCTGTCGTCATGCAGGCGCTCCAGAAGAAGTATCCCAATGCACGCATAGACGATATCGACTTCATCGAGATGCCTCAGGGCTCTTACTATCGCTTTGAGATAGAGCGGAGAGGTCAGCAAGATGAGTACGTCTACATCACGCCTCAGGGGGTGATCACCGAGGTACGCGTCTATCACAAGTAGAGACTGTTGCATAAAGGCGAATCGCTGCGTTGCTTTCGGGATTCGGCTTCGGTCACATACGGAGGTATGCTCCCTTCAGACCTCACCCTTAGCGCCTTGCGTTTCATCCTTTCTGCAAAGTCAGGACAATCTTGCTCGCAAGATTGTGAGACTGTTGATTTTTGCAACAGTCTCAAGTAATCCGCTAGCTACTACATAGCAATAACGCACAAGGCGGGCTAGACGACAGTGTCTAGTCCGCCTTGATCTATCCTATCCGCCACACGCCATGCTCGGATATGTACCCGAAAAGGATAAAACGGGTACATGTCTTCTCCGATATGTACCCGAAAACGCCAAAACGGGTACATGTCGTGTCCGATAGACCCTTGGTTAGCCCAGAAGATTTTACTCTACTATATATAATAGGAGAGGGTGTAGCGCGACGGTCTTTGCTCTTTTCGGGATATTAGCCATTCTCTCTAGTAGGCGAAGCGCTATATGTGTGCGCTTACTCGGGGTGGAGGGTTGTCATCGAGGCTTGCTCGCGACATTTGCCAGCAGTAGAGGAGGAGCTCCCGTGGTGCGTGTAGTACCTTTGCAGCGCTTCCTCCCCTAGCTCTAGTGAGCAGAGCCGATGTGAGTGCGAGCTTACTCGGTGAGGAGGGTCAGGAGGCGGGAGCCGTCGGGCTGCGCCTCGATGTGGATGACGGCGGTGTCCTCGGGGAGTAGCGGAGCGATGACGTCGGGCCACTCGATATAGCAGCGAGCACCTGAGCGGATATATTCGGCTAGTCCTATCTGGTCGGCATCGGCGAGGTTCTCCAGACGATAGCAGTCTATATGATAGATGGTTTCGTCGGACTGAGTCGTGTAGACGTTGACAATGGCAAAGGTGGGACTATTGACCACCTCCTCTTCGCTGGCGCCATCGAGACGGCAGAGCTCGTGAACGAGCGTCGTCTTGCCCGCTCCTAGGTCTCCCTGGAGGGCGATGACGGGGTAGTCGGCTAGTCGTGTGTGCACCTCCTGGGCTATGCGTGGGAGGTCGGCGAGGGATTGTAGTGTGAGACGCATATAGTTAATGGTATTAGCGAGGCGTCAGCGTGATGCAGGGCACGAGCATCTCCTCCATAGAGATGCCCCCGTGCTGGAGCGTGTCACGGTAATAGTTGACGTAGTAGTTGTAGTTGTTGGGATAGGCGAAGAAGTTCTGCTCGTAGCAGAAGACGTAACCGTCTGTCAGATGATTGACGGGAAGACCTATATCTTTAGGTTTGCGAGGAGCATAAGCTTCCTTAGCATCGAAAGAGAGGCTTTGGCCTAGCTTATAGCGCAGATTGGTCGAAGTGTTGCGATTGCCGATGATCTTAACTGGTTTGCGCACGCGGACGGAGCCGTGGTCGGTGGTCAGGATGATCTTGGCACCCATCTGAGCGACTTGCTCGAAGAGGCGATAGGTGGTCGAGTGGCGGAACCAACTCTGCGTCAGGGAGCGGTAAGCGGCCTCGCTGCTGGCTAGCTCGCGGATCATCTTGCTCTCGGTGCGAGCGTGCGATAGCATATCGACAAAGTTGAGGACGATGACGTTGAGCGGGTTGTCCTGTAGCTCGTTGAGCTGAGCGAGGACTCGCTCGCCGAAGGAGGTCTCGTAGACCTTGCGGTAGGCGAAGCTGTAGGGCTTGCGATAACGCTTGAGGAGGCTTGCGATCATGGGCTCTTCGTTGAGATTTTTGCCCTCTTCGCTCTCCTCATCAACCCATAGTTCGGGAAAGGTTTTCGCAATTTCAAGGGGCATGAGCCCTGAGAAGATCGCATTCCGCGCATACTGTGTGGCTGTAGGCAGGATGGCGGTGTACATGCCGTCGTCGAAGGTGAAGAGTCCGCTCAGCATCTCCTGCACGGCAAGCCACTGGTCCCAGCGAAAGTTGTCGATGAGGATTAGGAAGACACGCTCACCACGATCGAGCAGGGGGAAGACCTTGTCCCGCATCAGCGTATGGCTCATTAGCGGAGCGCGCTTCGGATCTTGTATCCACCCTTCGTACTCCTTGATAATGTACTTGGCGAAGAGTCTATTCGCCTCGTCACGCTGCGACTGCAGCGTCTCGGCCATGTCGGGAAGGTAGTTGTCCACCTGCATGACCCACTTGGAGATCTCCTTATAAATGGACATCCACTCGTCAATGGTGCCAGCGCTATTGATCCGCAGGGATAGCTCTCGGAAGGCTTGTATGTAGTTTTGCTGTGTGGCCTCGGTGACGATCTGCTCTCGATGCAGGACTTTCTTGAGGGAGAGGAGGAGTTGGTGGGGATTGACCGGCTTGATGAGATAGTCGGCTATCTGACGGCTGATCGCCTCATTCATGAGGTGCTCCTCCTCGCTCTTGGTGACCATGACGACGGGGAGGTAGGGGTAGAGCGGTGCGATGCGAGCGAGTGTCTCTAGTCCCGACAAGCCTGGCATCTGCTCATCGAGGAAGACTAAGTCGTAGGGGCGCTCCTGCAGCAGGTCGAGGGCATCGGCACCACTCACGCAGGGGGTGACCTGATAGCCGTGCTGCTCGAGGAATATGATGTGCGGTCTCAGGAGATCTATCTCGTCATCGACCCAAAGTATCTGTATTGCGGACATAGATGCGTAGCTTATTGTTGGAGAGATTATTGCTGGCAGTACCAGTCGTAGAGGCGGGGGATGCCGACGGCGAGAGGCGTCGTGGCGGTATAGCCGAGGGAGGTGAGACGGGTCAGGTCGAGGAGCTTGCGAGGCGTGCCGTCGGGCTTCGTGGCGTCCCACTCGATGCACCCCTCGTAGTGCGTTGCCTCAGCAACGAGCGTGGCGAGGGTGCGGATGGATACCTCTTCGCCCGATCCAATGTTGATATGCGTGTTGCGGATCTCCTGCTCGCCGGCGGGGTATAGCTCAGCAAAGGAGACCCGCTCGGCAATGGTTATGCAAGCCTCCGCTAAGTCGTCGCTCCACATGAACTCACGCAGTGCCGACCCCGTGCCCCACAGTTGCAAACTGGTGGGCGTGATGCCGTAGCGTGCTAGCTCTGACGTGAACTCCTCCAGACTACTTTGCTCTGTCAAGCCCGCCAACGGACGCTGCGCCACGTCCCGTCGTAGTGCGACTAGGTCGCCACGGAACAACGCTCCCGCCACGTGTAGCTTGCGAATCATAGCGGGGAGGACGTGGCTGTTGACTAAGTCAAAGTTGTCCCCGTAACCATATAGGTTGGTCGGCATGACCGAGAGATAGTTTGTGCCGTACTGGAGGTTCATACTCTCGCACATCTTCATCCCCGCTATCTTGGCGATAGCGTACGGTTCGTTGGTGTACTCCAGTGGCGAGGTGAGCAACGCATCTTCACGCATCGGCTGAGGCGCAAGCCGAGGGTAGATGCAGCTACTGCCGAGGAAGAGCAATCCCTCGACCCCATTGCGTAGCGCAGAGGTGAGGACGTTTTGCTGGATCCCCAGATTGTTCATGATAAAGTCGGCACGATAGGTCTGATTGGCCATGATCCCGCCCACATGCGCCGCAGCGAGGAATATGTAGTCGGGTCGCTCCTCACGCATGAACTGCTCCACCGCCACTGCATCCAGTAGGTCTAGCTCTTGATGCGTACGGGTGATCAGCTGTTGGTAGCCCCGGGCTTGCAATTGGCGGAGTATCGCCGATCCTACCAAGCCTCGATGTCCAGCCACATAGACGCGGCTCTCAGGTTTCAATTGTCTCATAGCTTCTTACGCTCTTCTTGTGCAAATAGCTCTAGATCGCTCTCGACCATACGCTTGACCAGTTCCTCAAAAGGAGTCATCCGTGGGTTCCAGCCGAGGAGCTGGCGCGCCTTCGTCGGGTCACCCAGGAGCGTCTCGACCTCAGCGGGACGGAAGAAGCTCTCGTCCACAGCGACCAGCACACGCCCCGTGGCACGGTCTACCCCCTCCTCGTGAAGGCCTTCGCCTCGCCACTCGAGGTCGATGCCGACATAGCGGAAGGCTAGCGTGGCAAACTCTCGCACCGAGTGCTGCTCGCCCGTAGCGATGACAAAGTCTTCGGGCTTTTCGTTTTGCAGCATCAGCCACATACAGTAGACGTAGTCAGGCGCATAGCCCCAGTCACGGAGTGCATTGAGATTGCCTAGGTAAAGCTTGTCCTGCAGTCCCAGCTTGATACGCGCTGCAGCCATCGTGATCTTGCGGGTGACAAAGTTCTCGCCACGTCGTTCACTCTCATGGTTAAAGAGGATCCCGTTGACCGCAAACATACCGTAGCTCTCCCGGTAGTTGCGAATGATCCAGTAGGCGTAGAGCTTAGCACAGGCATAGGGTGAGCAGGGACGGAAGGGGGTCAACTCATTTTGCGGTGTCTCTGCCACGTGACCGTATAGCTCACTCGTGGAGGCCTGGTAGATGCGTACCGATTGGCTCATGCCTAGGATGCGCACCGCCTCGAGTAGTCTGAGCGTCCCGATGGCGGTCACGTCGCCCGTGTACTCTGGCACGTCAAAGGAGACCTTGACATGGCTCTGAGCCGCTAGGTTGTAGATCTCCGTAGGCCGCACCTCCTGGATGATACGTATGAGCGACGAACTGTCCGTCATATCGGCCCAGTGAAGCTCTATCTTGCGTCGCTGCCCTTGGTCACGCACCCAGTCGTCGAGGTATAGATGCTCGATGCGAGCCGTGTTGAAGTAAGAGGCGCGGCGCAACGTACCGTGCACCTCGTATCCTTTGGATAGAAGTAGCTCAGCGAGGTAAGAGCCGTCCTGCCCCGTGATGCCAGTGATGAGAGCTATAGGTCTAGACATAGTTGTGTCAATATCAATTTACTCCCAAAGGTACGAAAATAGAGATTAGAGGTTAGAGGCTAGAAGTTAGAGGTTAGAAGTTAGAGGTCTGATCATTCCGATAGCTCTAGCCAATAGCCAACAGCCAACAACCAACAGCCAATAGCCAACAGCTAGGTTAGTTAGAACAAAGGAGACTGTCACGCAGTGTGACAGCCTCCTTTTTTTTCGTGTCTAGGGTTTATGTGTAAACCGCTTTATAGGATGTACTTCACCGTGCGACGTACGTTGTCGACAGTCACGACGATGAGATAAGAGCCTGGTGCTACACCCTCGATAGATAGTGTGTTGCCCTCGGTGCGAGCGATGCAGGCACCCTCCATCGTGTAGAGTGCAGCTTCCTGAGCACCCTCTATGTGGAGTGTGGTAGCATCTCTTGTGATTTGGAGCTCAGGCTTAGTTACCTCAGAGATAGATGTACCGTTCTTGATCGTCGTCTTACCCGTTGTGAGTGTGAGCCTAGGCGCGATGATGTTTGTGATCTCGCAGTGGTATACACCGTTATTGCTAGTACTATAGGTCGGCTTGGTCTCACCAGGGATTGCCTTACCATCCTTGTACCACTGGTAATTGTTGGGGACAAATGAATCACCTTTTGGCTTCCAGTTGTCAGGCTCTTCGAGCATAGCGTCCAGTGTCACGCTCTTACCACCAGTTAGATCCACGGTCTTATCCTCTGTGGTCGGTTGCTGCGGAGCATAGACGAGTGTGTTGCTTGCATCTGAGCCAGCTTGTAGATTCCCCTGTAAGTTGCTAAAGTCACTGAAGACAAACTTGTTACCATAGATGATGGCACTCCCGCCCGTGAAGCCTAGTAGCACGCCGTAGTCAGATTTGCTAGGCTCTGGGAGGATCGGGCCTGAGAAGTTATTGTTCGAAATGTCCACACGGGTTAGCATACGCTTGGGGTTGGTGAATAGCTCCCCGACACCTCCAGCGAACTGGTTGTCGTTGAGCTCGATCTGTACGAGGTAGTTAAAGTTGTCGTAAGTGAAGTACCCTATCGGGTTACCCGTGAGCTTGTTGTGTGAGACCCAGATGCGTACTAGGTTAGAGCAGTTGGTGATCTGCTTAGAGAGCTCGCCTGTCAGCTCATTGTAAGAGAAGTCTAGATTCTGCAGCTTGGGCAGTCCATCGGATCCTTCCTTACTACTGGGGAATAGGCTAGCTGGTATCTCGCCTGTGAGCTTACACTTAGCCATTCTGAGATCTTTAAGATTGGAGAGCTTTGAGAGCCACTCTGGTATCTCACCCCCTATAGGATTGTTCGTAAGGTTGATGAGTACTAGATTCTTTAGGTTGCCTAGGCTAGCTGGTAGTGGACCCGTGAACTGGCAGTCGCCAAAGGCGATCATCGTTATCTTGGTTAGCTTGCCTATGCTCTCAGGGATGGCACCGCTCATCTTAGAGCTGGTGAGAAAGAACTGGCTCAGATTGGTTAGATTACCAATGTCTGAGGGGATCTCACCCTTGATAGAGGTATTCTGGATGGAGATAGCCTCTAGGGTGGTTAGCTTAGTCAGTGAAGTGGGGAAGTTGCCTCCGAGCTGAGGGTTCTGCTCGAAGACAAAGTGCTTGAGCTTCGTGCAGGCTGTCCAGTCTTGAGGTATATCGCCTGAGAGGTTGTTCATGTGGAGGTAGAGATACTCTAGGTTTGCACACTTTGTCAAGATCTCGGGGACACTGCCCGTGAGCTTGTTGTCCTGGAGTCCTAAGAACTTCAACTTAGGCATATTCATGTCACTCGGCAGAGATCCTGTCAGGGCATTATTTGCCATCGAGAAGGACTCCATGGCCGGCAGATCTACCTTCTTGGGGAACTCCTGCGTCAGCGTACGCGTGTCACCGAAATTCTGCAGGTCAGCAACGAAGGTCTTTAGCTTCTTCATAGTAAAGAGCTCATTTGGGAACTTGGAGATCTGATTTGAGTAGCACTCAAAAACCTCTAGTTCAGTCAGATCAGCAATAGAGGCTGGCACCTCGCCCTTAGCTTTAAGACGATCTATCTTGAGCCCCACGACGTGTCCGTCTCGGATCGTGACACCTTTCCAGGTACTGGGATCGGCCGTTAGATCCCAGCGCTTGCTTTTGGGCTCCCAGTTTGCCCCGTCTAGGCTGTTGTAGATGTCGATGAGAGCTTGCTTCTCATCAGCGGGGATGGATGCCTCGCCAGTGGTAGTGGTACCATCGGTTCTGAGCTCTGACAGCTCTGGCTGATGGAGCGATAGCTTGACCAGCTCAGCATTCTGAGCAGTCAGCCCTAGTGAGCAGAGTGCCATAGCACAGCTAACTATACAGGCTCTGCGTAATTGAGTAATTGTTTGGATCATAGATGTTTGAGTTTGTTTGGTGAATGTCTTAATGTGCCAGAGGATACACTCATACCCTCTAAAGGCGAAGATACAAAAAAACAGTATTAGCGAACTTTTATTGTTGTGCAGATCGGTCGATAGTTGCTTTGAGGTGCTGGACTAAAGTATCTAAAGCTGACAATACTCTAACATCTAATCTCTAGCTTCTAACTTCTAATCTCTAATTTCTTACCTCTAATTTCGTACCTTAGCGATATGAAATGCTCTCGAATGAATGAGATACGTCGTGATCCGACTCGCTTGAAGAGGCTGCTCCGCTACGTAACGTTGGCGCTGTGGGGCGCGGTCCTCGTGGGCATCGTCTACTACTTTGTTGTAGTCTATCGAGCGCCACAGGCTGAGCCTGCTCATGCGCACGTCACCCCTCAGACGGGGTGGCGTGATGTGCCTATCGCTGAGGTGGGCGCGAGTGAGGAGTATGAAGAGTTGGAGCAGTACGGTACGCTCTACGTATTGGAGTATCTACTGGACTATGACTCGATATGGCCTCTTGACGAGCTACAACAGGGGAGATCCTTCGGTCTCTATGAGGAGGACGACGAGGATGACGATGAAGTGGAAGTGGTAGAAGTGGTGAAGGTGAAGCAGACCAAGCCTACTGACACGCCTCAAGCATCGGCAGAGCAGTCGCAAGAACAGTCCACAAAGATTCAGGGCGTGATCTCGGACTGGGATCATCTCTTTCAGAAGTATGGCAATAAGTATGGCTGGGACTGGTTTGTCTTAGCCTCGATAGCTTATCAGGAGTCGAAGTTTCGTGCGGAGGTCGTCGGCATGGGCGGTGCTACGGGACTGATGGGTATCATGCCAGCTACGGGACGGCGCTACGGCTACAGTCGTGCTAAGCTCAAGCATGCCGAGAGCTCTATCCGTGTGGCCTGTATGGCGCTACAAGACTTCGGTCGCTCCTTCGCTCATATCACAGACGCTGAGCAGCGGATGAAGTTTACCCTCGCCGCTTACAACTCGGGCAGTGCGCATGTCCTCGATGCGCGTCGACTGGCTGAGGATGCGGGCTTAGATCCTGATCGCTGGGATGGCTCTGTGGAGATCTTTATGGCTCGTCTGAGCGAACCGAAGTACTATAACGATCCACTTGTCCAGCATGGCCGTGCCAACGGAGCTCACACGGTGCGCTATGTGACGGAGGTATTCAGTCGGGCGCAATCCTATAAATCGAAAGTGCAATATGCTACAGCTAAATAATGTCTCACTAAGCTTCGGCAATAGAGTTCTCTTTGCGGACATCTCGCTCTCGCTCCTAGAGGGCGACAAAGTGGGACTCGTCGGGGTCAACGGGACGGGCAAGTCCTCGCTACTGCGTATCATCATGGGCGAGCTCGAGCCAGACAGCGGGACGATCTCGCGACGCAATGGGCTACGGATTGGTTACTTGTCTCAGCAGCACCGCTTTGCAGAGGGGGTGCGGGTGATCGATGCGGTCTTTTCGCCACATGACCCTACGGCACATCTCGTGGGTGCCTGGCAGAGTGCTGTGGAGCGTGGCGATGCAGAGGCGCAGGAGCGACTCCTACCCGATATGGATCGTCTCTCGGCTTGGCAATATGAGCAGGAGGCGACGGCTATACTGCATGCGCTCCGTATCACTGATGTGGAGCGTCCTATGGAGCTCCTCTCAGGTGGGGAGGTCAAGCGGGTAGCACTAGCTGGGGTCTTGCTCCAGCAGCCAGATCTCCTGATCCTCGATGAGCCGACGAACCACCTGGACCTAGAGGTGATCGAGTGGCTCGAGGGTTACCTCTCACGCTCACGGCTCACACTCCTACTGGTGACCCACGACCGCTACTTCCTCGATCATATCTGTACCCGTATCGTGGAGATGGATCAGCAGCAGCTCTACAGCTATGAGGGAAACTATGAGACCTTCCTCACCAAGCGTCAGGAGCGTCTAGAGCAAATGGCGCAAACGAGTGACCGACTGGCCAATATCTATCGACAGGAGTTGGTCTGGATGCGCGCTACTCCGCAAGCACGAGGTGGCAAGCAGCGAGCCCGCAAGGAGCACTTTGCAGAGCTCTCGTCTGAGCTGTCCAAAGCGCGGCAGATACTGCGAGAGCAGACGACCATCGAGCCGCTCCACTCGTCCGTTCGTCTAGGCAAGCAGGTGATCGAGCTGGAGGGCGTCTCCAAGAGCTTTGAGGATTCGAAGCCTCTGGTCCGAGACTTTGACTATATCTTCTCACGCAGAGATCGTGTCGGCATCGTCGGCCCCAACGGTTGTGGCAAGACGACCCTACTGAAGATGATCATTGGAGAGCTAGAGCCAGACAGCGGGTCGGTACTTATCGGCGAGACGGTGCAGTTTGGCTACTTCGGGCAGAAGCTGCCGAGCTACGCCCCCGACAAGCGGGTGATCGACATTATCTCCGACATAGCCAGTCACATTACGGATCCCGTCACGGGGCAGTCGGTCTCGGCTACACAACTACTGCAGAGGTTTCTCTTCACCAGTGATCGCATCTACACGCCTGTATCGCTACTCAGTGGCGGTGAGCTCAGACGACTCTATCTCTGTACGGTGCTGATGGCTAGCCCGAACCTGCTTATCCTCGATGAGCCGACGAATGATCTAGACATCACGACGCTGGGCGTGCTGGAGAGCTACCTGAGCTCTTTCGAGGGAGTCCTTATTATTGTCACGCACGATCGCTACTTCCTGGACAAGCTGGTGGAGCACCTTTTCGTTTTCGAGCGGGGAGGACACATTCGAGACTTCCCCGGCAACTTTACCCAATATCGTCTGCAGCAGGAGGCCGAGGCGCAGCAAGCGACTGAGCAGGCTACGCCACGGGAGACCAAAGAGGCGGCGCCCGCAGCTAGTCAGGCGACTCGTCAAGGGAACCGCAAGAAGCGACGTAGCTATCGTGAGGAGCAAGAGTTTCAGCAGCTGGAGCAACAGATCCCGCAGCTCGAGGGACGCATTGCGGAGCTAGAGCAACGGATGTCTTCGGGGAGCCTCAGCAACGAAGAGCTGATCAAGGCAGGAGAGGATATTGCACAGGCGCAGCAAGAGATGGAGCAGGCGTCTGAGCGTTGGTTTGAACTAGCTGCTATCGAAGAGGAAGCATGAGACTAAGACTACCCATCTGGCTGGCTCGCCAGCTTTACAGCCGAGAGAACCGTCGTCACAGCAAGGTCTACGCCTTGGTGCGCTTTGCGATCCCCGCCATTGCTCTGAGCCTAGCGGTCATGCTCCTCGGCATTGCGATCATGGACGGCTTTCAGTACAGCGTCCGTGATACGGTCCGTTTGGTGACAGGCGATGTGATCCTCTGCGAGTATGGCAAGCAGCCGATAGACCTGGACAATGTGATCACCCTGACACCTCAGATGACGCAGCGTATGAGCGAGATGCCAGAGATAGTCTCCGTGCGTCCCGTTCGTACAGCCGTCGGCATGATCAAGACCGACAGCACCTATCAGGGGGTGGCCGTCACGGGAGTAGACGACTTCACATTCCTCGAGCCACTCTGCGCCACGGGGAACTTGTCCGACACGACACTGGTGGAGGGAGCTAATCCGATCGTCCTGCCTAAATCTTCAGCGCAAAAGCTAGGACTAACGATCGGTGACAAGGTAGTCCTTTACTTTCTGGGCGATAAGGTATCGGTGCGCTCCTTTACATTGATAGCGATACTGGAGCTGACCAATACGGCACAGCCTCTCGCCTATGTGACCAACGACCTGCTAGGACGCGTGGGGGGCTGGCAGCCGAATCAGTACACACGCATTGAGATCCTCGCCAAGAACACGGACCGCTCGCTCCTAGATATGGAGACCTCGCTCTCAGACAAGCTCATTCAGTCGCTCTCTGAGCCAGGCGTAACACATGAGACCTTAGGAATCTACACCGGCACTCAGATCAATGGCGGGGTCTACCAGTGGATTGACTCGCTACGACCGAATGTTCAGATATTACTGGTGCTGATGGCACTCGTAGCGGCCTTTACGATGATCAATGCGCTCCTGATCATTATCCTAGACTTGACGCAGACCATTGGCTTGCTCAAGGCACTCGGCATGACCTACCGCTCGCTCACGACGATGAGCCTGGCGATCGCTCTGCGCATCATCGCCTGGGGTATGCTCTGGGGCAATCTACTGGCGGGTATCATCATCTGGAGTCAGCACCAGTGGCAGTGGCTCACGCTCGACCCGAACATCTACTACATCTCGCACGTCGCCATGCGCATCCGCACTGTGGCGTGGATCGTGGTCAATGTGGCGACGCTCTTGCTTTGCCTCATCCTCTTACTCCTCCCAGCACGTATCATTCAGCGGATCTCGCCGACGACGGCTCTTCGCTTCGAATAAATATTAGCTATGACCCAAGGATCTACCGCACCTCAAAGAGGAAGCTACATACAGACATTCTGTCAGGAGATGAAAACGCTCTTGCTGGGCTTCAGTCAAGTGTTTCTTTTGCAAAGCGCTTTGTCGGGAGCATTGATACTAGCAGGGCTCTTCTGCAACTCTTGGCAACTCGCGCTCTTAGCGCTCTTGGGCTGTCTGGTCTCTAGGGCGGTAGCCTCGCTCTGGCGAGACACGAAGTCGGAGATAGCCGATGGACTCTACGGCTTCAACGGCACCTTGGTCGGTATAGCCATCGGAGTTTACTGGGAGATCAGTTGGCTTTCGATACTCCTTCTAGTGATCGGAGCAGCGCTCTCCACATGGTTGGCGCGAGCCTTTCGTCGGCATGCCCAGTTGCCAGGGCTGACAGCCCCCTTTATCATAGCTGTGTGGGCGTTGCTGCTCGTGAGCCTGCTAGCTCCGCAAGGGGTGGGTCTGCTCGACTCAGCGGCGCAGCTGGAGGAGGGGCAGCCGCTGTGGAGAAGGCTTGGGGTGGCGCTCGGGGATAGTGTCGGGCAGGTAATGTTTCAGGCGAATGTTTTGACTGGTATCCTCTTCTTTCTAGCGATCGCTTGGGAGTCACGTCGCAAAGCGCTCTACGCCTTGCTGGGAGCGCTCATCCCGATGCTGGTGATTCCCTTTGTCCCTGAGGCAGTGTGGCGTGAAGGCTTGCTAGGCTACAACGCTGTACTCTGCGCCATTTACTGGGCAGGGACTGGCGAGCGACGCTTGCTCTACGCGCTGCTGTCGGTGGTGCTCTCGGTACTCCTCGAATTACTCGCTCTGTACGCAGGTCTGATCCCGCTGACGGCACCTTTCGTCCTATCCGTATGGGGGGTGGCGCAAGCTCAGCGATGGGGTAAAGGTTGCACCGCAAACATTTAATGCTTAACTTTGTACGAGTAATAGGAGTGCTTCCTCCTGGGGGAGCTTATCCGCTTTCGTGCAAACGCTTGCATACACATTAAAAATACAATATAACTCTCATGACAAAAGTAGGTATCAATGGTTTTGGTCGTATCGGTCGACTAGTCTTCCGCGCTTCGCTGAAGCGTGATGATCTCGAGGTAGTAGCAATCAACGACCTCATCGATGTTGAGTATATGGCATATATGCTCAAGTATGACTCTGTACATGGACGCTTCGACGGGACGGTCGACGTACAGGATGGCATGCTCGTAGTCAATGGGCGCAAGATCCGTGTGACGGCTGAGAAGGAGCCGCGACTGATCAACTGGGGCGCTGCTGGCGTAGAGTATGTCGTAGAGAGTACAGGTCGCTTCCTCACCAAGGAGCTTTCACAGGGACACATCGAGGCTGGCGCTAAGTATGTCGTCATGTCGGCTCCCTCTAAGGATGACACTCCTATGTTCGTCACGGGTGTCAACCTTGAGAAGTATGTCCGCGGTACGCAGTTTGTCTCTAACGCATCCTGCACGACGAACTGTCTCGCTCCGCTGGTCAAGGTGCTCAACGACAACTTCGGCGTAGAGCAGGGCCTCATGACTACGGTGCACGCTGCTACGGCTACGCAGAAGACGGTGGACGGCCCCTCTCTCAAGGATTGGCGTGGCGGTCGCTCCGCTATCGGCAATATCATCCCCTCCTCGACAGGCGCTGCTAAGGCTGTAGGCAAGGTAATCCCAGAGCTCAATGGTAAGCTCACCGGTATGTCCTTCCGCGTGCCTACGATGGACGTATCTGTCGTTGATCTGACGGTACAGCTCAAGCGTGGCGCTAGCTACGACGAGATCTGCGCTGCTATGAAGAAGGCTTCGGAGACCAACCTCAAGGGTATCATGGAGTACTGCGACGAGCTACTCGTAAGCCAGGACTTCGTGAGCGATCCACACACCTCTATCTTTGACGCTAAGGCTGGTATCGCTCTGACGGACACCTTCGTCAAGGTGGTCGCTTGGTATGACAATGAGTGGGGCTACTCTAACAAGGTACTCTGCCTCATCGCTCATATGGCTGAGGTCAATAAGTAGTCACGCTAAGACCAACGAAGAGTTTTCACTCTAAAACAATCGGACGCAAGGCGCAGACGGTAGGAGGAGCATTAAGTCCTTTCCTACCTCTGTGACTTGCGTTTCGCTTTTTCCTTTGGGGTGTATCATGAGCCGTGGCAGAGAAGCTTTTGCGGCAGTGATACCCTCCGTTACTCATATAAGATGATAAGCTGATGGACTTTTACGAACTAGATCTAGAGGATGAGGTCCTCGACGGACTGGACGCGATGAACTTTGTAGAGACCTCTCCGATCCAGTCGGAGACGATTCCCCCGCTCCTAGAGGGGCGAGACGTCATCGGTTGCGCACAGACTGGCTCGGGCAAGACGGCAGCTTATCTGCTCCCCTTCCTCAATAAGGTAGCACGCCAAGAGCTACCCAAGGAGCATCTCGGGGCCGTCGTCATGGCGCCCACACGAGAGCTCGCCAAGCAGATCGACCAGGAGGTCGAGGGCTTCGGCTATTACGTCTCGGTCTCTACGCTCGCCATCTACGGTGGCACAGACGGCATCGCCTGGGAGCAGCAAAGACGAGGCATGGCGCTTGGGGCAGACATCGTCATCGCCACTCCTGGCCGACTCCTATCTATGCTACGCCTCGGAGCGTGTGACCTATCGCATGTGCAGTACTTCGTGCTAGACGAGGCGGATCGCATGCTCGACATGGGCTTTTACGAAGACATCATGGAGATCTACAAGGCGCTGCCCGAGGATTGCCAGCATGTGATGTTTTCCGCCACGATGCCTAAGGAGATCCTCAAGCTCTCGGAGAGCATCCTCGTTGACCCCGTCCTCGTCGAGTTGGCTGTGGCAAAGCCCCCTAAGTCGATCATGCAGACTGCGTACATCTGCTATGATGCGCAGAAGCTCCCGATCATCCGATCCCTCTTTGCGAATCCCGAGTCCGAGGTGTCTCGCACCATCATCTTTGCGGGAACTAAGGCGACTGTCCACGCACTCGCTCAGACACTTACCAGAGATGGCTTGCCAGTGGCTGAGATGCACTCAGACCTGTCACAAGAGCGTCGCGAGGAGGTCCTAAGAGACTTCCGCATGGGACGCATCAAAGTGCTCGTAGCCACCGACATCGTGGCGCGCGGTATCGACATTGACGACATTGCCGTCGTGATCAATTATGAAGTGCCACACGACTTCGAGGACTACGTTCACCGTATCGGTCGTACCGCACGTGGCGCCGATGGCAAGGGCTTGGCGATCACGCTCGTTTCGCCCAGTGATCAGCAAGACTTCGCACGCTTGGAGCAGTTCCTCGAGCAGGAGATCTACCGCATCCCACTAGACTCCTCCCTCGGCGAGGCACCTACCTACGCTCCCAACGAACGCACCAATAGTCGTGGCTCCTCTAGAGGCAAAGGCAACGGCCGTGGCAGATCACAAGGCAAAGGGCGTGGCAAGTCTCAAGGTAAAGGTCGCTCCTCACAGCGCAAAGGTCGCTCCAGCGATCGCAAGGGTAGCAAGCAATAACCAGCTCTATGAAAGCGCAGCAGCGTATCGGCATCTTAAGCGATACGCACGGATATATCGATGATCAGATCTGCAAAGCGCTTGCCGAATGCGATCTAATCTTTCATGCGGGAGATATCGGGTCGCCTCAGGTATTAGAGCGACTACAAGCCATTGCCCCCACGCTTGCTGTGTATGGCAACATTGACGACGCTGCGCTACATGCACAGCTCCCAGAGGTGGTTCACACAGAGGTGGCAGGCGTGGAGCTGGTCATGACACATATTGGTGGTTACCCAGGGCACTACGAGCGTATCTTCGCCCCTTATCTTACGCCGTGGCGCGAGCGTCCGATGATTACCATCTCGGGGCATAGTCATATCCTCAAGGTAATGCCCGACAAGTCCCGTCCAGGCTTGCTACATATCAACCCAGGCGCTGCAGGACGTAGTGGGTGGCACCAGAGCCGTACACTCATACGTTTGCAAATCACCTCAGGGCGACCGCACAACCTAGAGGTTGTCGAGTGGCCCCGCTAGACGGGTCGCCAGACCTTTCGTCCTTAGTATAGGCGGCTAAGCCTCTCAGTGAGCTAAACGACTTGTGAAGTGTAGAACGATTAGCTTGGAGAAGTTGCATTCATGGGTGGAATATACGTTTTGCAACCCTGTGGCGATTAAGTTTTCGTACTTTTGTCTCAGAGAGAAATGACTCTCTCCGCTTTTATCTAAACTCATTATGAAACAAACGACCGAATATATCCCTATCGTCGGCATGCACTGCGCTGCTTGCGCTGCTGCCGTGACAAACAAACTGCAAGGTGTCACCGGCGTCCTAGAGGCGACGGCACAGATCGACACCCGCTCCTTATATATAGTGTACGATGCGGAGCAGATCACCCGCGAGCAGATCGCTGAGCAGGTCGCTTCGCTCGGCTTCTCGCTCATTCTGACGACCGATGAGACCGAAGCGGTGAGCCAAGCGCTGGAACAAGAGCGTCGCTCGGCACGTCAACTCGCTTGGCGCACAGCCATCGGCGCAGCTTTGACCATCGGCGTCATGATCTGGATGTATCTGCTGGGAGCCATTGGCGAGCGTTGGGTTGCTCCGCTGGTGGCACTCGTAGCATACCTCTACGTGGCGGGACCTTTTCACTGGAGAGCCGTGAAGCAACTCAGGCGAGGTGTCATGGGAATGGACACATTGGTCTCCCTCAGCACCACCTTCTCCGTCATCGGCCTGCTCCTAGCCTACGGCTCCGAGGGCCATCAGCTGCACCTTTACCTCGATGCGCTGGTGATGATCCCCGCCTTCGTCCTGATCGGCAAGTGGTTAGAGCAGCGCGCCACCGCTTCGACCGCTAGAGCCTTGCGAGCGCTCCTCGACTTGACCCCTCGTGAGGCATCGCTCGTCGTGGGCGAGGAGACACGCCGTGTGCCACTGCAGTTGGTTCAGCCAGGTATGACCGTGCGGGTACGCCCTGGCGAAGCCATCCCCGTCGATGGTGTCATCACCTCGCAAAGCGTAACCCACATCAACGAACAGACCATCACAGGCGAGTCGGAAGCTGTGTCGCGTGGCGAGGGCGACAAAGTCTTCGCCGGTACCATCTGCCTCTCCACCGCCATAGAGGTACGTGCCGAAAGCGTCGGCGCCGACACCGCTCTGGGACATATCGTCTCGACCGTGCGCAAGACCTTAGCAGACAAGCCCCCGCTACGTCTCTTGGCCGATCGTATCGCACAGTACTTCGTTCCTGCCATACTCTTCCTAGGGTTGCTCACCTTTGCCCTCTGGTACTGGGTCGTAGAGCCAGGCGCGCTAGACCTAGCCGCACGCTACGCTATCTCCGTCCTCGTGATCGCCTGCCCCTGCGCCTTGGGCTTAGCGACCCCGACTGCCTTGACCGTGGCCGTGGGCGAGTCGGCACGGCGAAACATACTCTTTGCGGAAGCCACCGCACTAGAGACGCTACCCCGCGTCAATGCTTTCCTCATGGACAAAACAGGGACGCTCACCCTCGGTAGCCCCTCAGTCACCGAATTGCAATGGTTCATCCCCGAAGAGGAGCGCGCAGCGAAGCTCTCGCTCATCGTCTCTGCCGAGCAGCACAGCCTGCACCCACTGGCGCAAGCTATCGTGGCGTATGGCGAGGCACAGGGAGCTACGATCAGCGAACTAACCGTCACCGAGCAACCTGGGCAAGGCTTGCTCGTTACGACACCCGAGGGAGAGCTACGCATCGGACGCGCCTCTTGGATTGCCGAGGGGGGCGTTGCGTCGATCCCCCTTTGCGACCTCACTGGTTCGCTCGTCTATGTGGCGCAAGGAGCGCAGCTCATCGCCATCATAGCCCTCTCCGACACACTCACGCCGCACGCTGCCGAGACCATCGCACAGCTCAAGGCTCAAGGCAAAAAGCTCCTCATGCTCACAGGCGACAGAGAGCCAGAGGCGCAGCGCATAGCTCAGCAAATAGGTATTGACACGGTGCATGCCGAGCTCATGCCCCAAGACAAAGAGACGATCCTCGCCTCCCTACAGGAGCAGGGCCTCGTTGTAGCCATGGTCGGCGACGGGGTCAACGACGGTCAGGCACTAGCACGAGCCGATGTGAGCATAGCACTCGCTGGGGGGAGCGATCTAGCCACCTCGATGGCGCAGTTGGTCATCTCCAAGCCCGACCTATCGCTCCTCGTCGAGGCGACCGATATAGCACGGCAGACGGTACGCACGATCCGCTTCAACTTCCTCTGGGCGCTCCTCTACAACGTGATCGCCATCCCGATCGCTGCTGGGCTCTTCACCCGGTGGGGCTTAGCTATCACGCCTGCCATCGCCGCAGCCGCCATGGCGCTCAGCTCCATCTGCGTCGTCGTCAATAGTCTCCTCCTCCAGCGCCGCATCGCTCTAAAATAGTAGCGACCTGTCTAGTGCTGTGTCAAAGCGAGACGGACGCACTCCCGCTAGACACTATCCGTGTGCCCCAACAACGGGTTATTCGTCTCCTACGATCACTCCGACCTAATCTCTAATCTCTAACCTCTAACCTCTAATATCCCCCCCCTAGGAATTCCCCAAATTCCTCCGTAGATATTTTTGATTTGCTACCTAGGAAATAAAAAATTCTTCGGACTTATTTTTTGATTCCTCCGAAGTTTCATTTGATTCCTCCGAAGATTTTTTTATTTCCTAGGTAGGAATTGGGCCAATTCCTAGGTAGCTATTTGGCAAATTCCTAGGTAGGAAATCGAAATCCTCGGAGAAGCCCGAGTCATCACACCTACAGAAAGAAACTCAAAACAGTCCTTCCGATACGCCTGAGACATTGCTACCCATAGCTCTGAAGGGAACTACAGACAAGTGGCTAGTCGCTGCAACATTTCGGCGACTCACTCGTCTTATTGGTGTAAGGCGCTCTTTGGGGACCGTTGGTCCGAGCGTTATACAGTTATACATTGAATAGTTTTTAGTTTACAGTGATTACAATGGATGGAGCCACTTTCATACAGACCTACGTCCCCCTACGGCCGACGATACTACAGGTCTGTATGGCTCTTCTATCCAACGAGATGGAGGCGGAGGATGTGACCCAAGATGTGCTGGTGAAGCTCTGGGAGCAGCGCGCACATCTAGATGAGATCGCATCGCCTAAGGCGTATGCCATCCGTATTGCTCGTAACAAATGCATCGACACACTCCGCGCACCAGCACAGCGACTGCGCAATGCGGAGGAGCCTACAGAGCTAGAGATGCCACTGGTCACGACCACCCCGCAGGAGGATCTTATAGTCCAGGAGCAACTCACTCGCATCAACGACTGGGTCGCTACCCTGTCCGAGCAGCAGCAAGAGGTGTGGAGACTGAGGCAAGAAATGATGCTGACCAACGATGAGACTGCCCAGCGCATGGGACTGCAAGAGGTGACCGTTCGATCGATGATCTCACGACTGCGCAAGGAGGCACGAAAGCTTTTTGCAGATATGCGGGAGTGATCCGCATACCTTATTATATATAGAATACAGAAGCCACTATGATACATTCATCACACGACATAGACCAGCTACTAGAGCGCTACTACGACGGGTCGACTACGCCCGACGAGGAGTTTGTACTCTACCTAGCACTCCTACAGGAGGAGCCAGGATCGCCATACTATGCCGACCGCATGCTCCTAGAGGCTACCCTACAGCGTGCTGCCACACAGACGCGGAGTGCAGCGCCAGCGCCCACCCCTCGCTGGCGGGTATGGGTGCGTAAGTACGCCGTCGCGGCTGCCGTACTACTCATCGGCGGTGTAGGGGTCTCCGTCTTCCAGTGGGGACGCAACAGCCGACAGGCGGAGCTATCCCTTCGCAATGGTCAGCCGATACCTCAGGAGCAGGTCAATGAGTATGCGCTTGCAGCTTTTACCAAGCTGGGTGACTGCATGCAGCTCTGCTCTGAGCAAAACGATGAGATCGACGAGCTCTTTGGTCGCCTGCAGGACTCTTACCAGAGCTCGATGGAGAAGATCCCCTTCGTCTCAGAGGATGGATGGACCCTGACGGACAATTGATTTTACCCACGACTGCAACAATCCGTCCTCTCAAACGACTTATATATAGAATCCCCTTGATACAGTCATATAGACTATGAAAGCATACATTACTCATATATCACGCCTGAGCTTCGTCACCCTCACGATGCTACTCCTACTAGGACTACCCGCATCGGCACAGCGGCGCTCGGCTCGTACACGTATCAATACCTCCAGGCTCATGGAGATCAAGAATGTGGACGTCGTATACATCTCCCCCGCAATGCTCCAGAGCGTCCCCAAGGCTAGTCTCAAGATAGATGGCACCGACGCCATGGCAGGCATCATGGACGGCATCACGTCGATACATATCTACACCTCCTCCGACCGCAAGGCAATACAGGAGATACGTCGCACCTTCGCTCCTATCATAGAGCTACGTCACTCGGACCTTGAGCAGCTGATGTATGTCAAGGACGATAACGGGGTGGTCAACTTGATCGGCCAGATACAAGGCGACAACGCCTCCGAGCTATACATGATCGTCTCGGGCGATGACGAATACACGGTGATCAACTTCTCGGGGAGCTTCTCCCGCCGACAGCTCGAAAAGGCGGTCACCCAAGACAACCGCAGGCGCAAGTAGCGACTCGCCGTCTGCACTCCAGACCCATTATACTTAACCTTTCAGTAAGAACCTACAAACGGGCTACACGTTACTGTAGCAACTTGCGAAGCGTGACCATACGTGAGTACCGTACACGCTCCATACACGGAGAGCCCGAGAGGGGGGCCGTGTGGCAAGACTGTTTTGTGATTAGTTTTAGTTGTAAATTGAACAGAAGCGACGAGAGGGAGCCCCCGATATGGGGACTCCCTCTCTTTTGACTTGATAGAACTATCGAATAGGTCTACACCATGCCTTTAGTATTGACTCAAGGCAAAGGCGGAAGCTCCTGTGACAGCAATGATAATTGCGTATATGATACCAATCACTGCTCCCGCGACGGCTGAGATAATCGCCCACTTGCGAGCGTTGCGGCTCGAAGCATTAGCACCCTCGTAGTCGCCCTGTAGGAAGCGAGAGGAGACCTGCGTTGAGTAGACGATGGCGACGATTCCACCAGGCAAACAGCAGAGGAGCGTCACGAGGATGCTCCAGACGAGGTAGTTGGGAGGCATAACCTGACCGTTTGGCGTCTGAGGCTGGGGATTGCCATAGGAAGGAGCAGCGTTGTAAGCCGGCGCCTGTGGAGGAACTGTGGGCTGAGCCATCTCTGGTCCTGGAGTCTGTGGTGCAAAGAATGAGCTAAGCTCAGCGACCTGCTGTGCCGGCATCCAGTCACTCATGCCCTCTGTCCATACAGGAGTCTCAGGGGTGAGCTGCTGTGTAGCCAGCTGGTCGATGGTAAACGGGCCACTCTTCTCCCCATTGATGACGAGATAGTACTGTTTCATAGTCTATATGTTTTGTGATTAGAGTTGGGATATATGACTTGTCTTCATACAGTGTCCAGAGGCATATCCAGACTTAGTCGTAAGCGACTGACGATGCTTTTGGCGATGGGCGCTGTAATCTGCCGTTTCTTGTGCGAAGTTAAGCAATTCTTACTATTCGATCCTATGCGCTCTTCTCCTGCTACTCAGTACGCTCCAGTAGCACCACATGCTCAACCCCTATGGTTATGGGGAACATATCCACGCTCGTAGATGGAAACATATCAAAGATTGGCTCTCGTTTGTAGGAACATATCGACTGTAATTATTTC
>QWCH01000314.1_pt1 | contig 89219 bp, 95 predicted proteins | sample 1972671 | NCBI WGS metagenome assembly QWCH01 (sample SAMN09866713, study PRJNA288562) | Human gut metagenome isolate term3_stool, whole genome shotgun sequencing... | isolation source: gut | host: Homo sapiens | place: USA: California
ACCTCCCTTTCAATCTTACCCGCAACCATTATATCCGGGGAATACAACCGGCGGTTGCCTATTATTTTACCAACGACAGGTATCAGCAATATGAAAGTCGTACATACAGCAATTTCCAGTATATCCTGCCGGAAGTATTGTTTTACAGTTACCGCCGGAAAGCCCAGCGTGATATCCTGCCCCGCTGGGGATATCAGTTGCGGTTGCAGTATCTCCAGTCTCCTTTCAATAAGGAAAACTACGGAAGCCTGTATGCCGGACGCCTGACGACTTATTGGCCGGGTATCCTGCGTAATCACGGATTGATGTTGCGTATGGGATACCAATACCAGAGTGTGGACAATAAAACCCTGTATTTACCCAAACATTTGATAGATAAGCCTCGCGGATATAATTTCATGTATCAGACCCGTCAGCAGATTGCCTTTAAGGCTGATTATGCTTTTTCTGTCTTTTCACCGGATCTCAGTCTCGGGCAACTAGCTTATATCCGCCGCCTGCGTGCCAACCTATTTTACGACCTGAACCGTAACCAGGCTACCAAAGGCCGTGACTGGACAACACAAAGTTCATTCGGTACCGACCTGATCTTCGACTGGAATGTCTTCCGGATGAGTTTCCCGCTGACAACCGGCGTACGGTTGATACAACCGATCGATTATGGCAAGTTCCAGGTCGAGGCACTGTTTTCTATAACATTTTAGGGAATAATCGTTCACCGTTCACCCTGATTGGTGTAAGTTGTTGTTTATTTGTTATTTGTGTTGTTGTAAATCAGGTGAATGGTTTGCCTGAAAGGTGAATGGTTTATCCGAACCCTTCACCTAGCTTCCTACCGAGGTTTTATTTGTTAATTGGAAATAGGCTTTCGCGGTCATATTAGAAATAATTGAGCTATAAACTAATAGCTCACATCTGATAAATTCTGAACTATACCTTTATATCCTACTATCATTCATGTAATAGGGAACTAATCGGAAAGCAATATATAACTAATGGTAAACATACTATCCGGTCGTTTTTTGACTGCCATCGTTAAGCTTGCCGACGTAGGTGGTTAAGCTTAGCGACAGTGGTCGAAAAGCTTACCGGGCGTGGTCGTTAAGCTATTGGGTTATTTCTTTTGTGTTAATATACTATTGTTGGCGGGTTAATGGGTTATATGATAATTGGTAGTAGTTCAGGGTGAAGGGTTTGTAGTAACCATTCACCCTTTTGCTAAACCGTTCACCTGGATATTGTATTGTAATTGTCATTATATTAGTTATATACGACAGAAAGGTGAATGGTGAACGCTTTTTACCCGAATTATATAGGTGTGTTTGTCTCCCTGATTTATTCCGTCTTGATAGCTTTTGCCGGGTTTGTCCGTGCCGCTTTTCGGATTTGCCAGATCAGGGTGAGCAGGGAAATACCTGCGGTGATCAGGAAAGCAATAGCGAAAATCCACCAGGATAACGGAGCTTTATTGGCAAAGTTTTCCAGATATCTCGTGATTGCCAGCCAGGAAAGAGGAGTGGCTATCAGGAAAGAGAAACCGAGTAGCTTGTAATATTTCCGCAATAACAAATTCATGATGGCTCCTGTCGTTGCCCCGTTCACTTTGCGGATCGCTATCTCTTTGTAACGCTGTTGAATGTCGAAAAGGGAAAGGCTGAATAATCCCATCGAAGAGATCAAGATGGAGACGAGGGTAAAAACGGAATAGATCCGGGCAACCAACCGGTCCTTTTCGTACATGGCACTGATCTCGTCTTCTACAAAAGTGTATTCAAATTCTCCTCCGATAGTCTTGTCATGGAGTTCTTTCAGAAGTTTGATCGCTTCCGACCGGCGTCCGGGGACAGTGGATGCCATGAGTTTCCCTGGATAGTATAGTTCATTCTGCACATCTTTGAAAGTCATGATGACGGGAAGATTACGCTGGGAGAGATGCACTACCTGAAATTCGGGAGTAAAACCTTTTACCAGAAGCGAACTGATGCCATCATACGAATCTTTTTCCAGTTCCGTAGGAGGGATTCCTCCTTTACTGAATAATTTTTTAGCCGTTTCATTCATCAGGATTTCTTTTTCGCTCTTCGGAAAGCCGTCTGCGAAAACCGGTATTTGGTATAAATCAAAGAAACTTTTATATAGTTTGACATGAAGCACCTCCTGCCATTCTCCTCCGGGGATGCGCATACTGACCTTATCGTAGTTATCAGTTGGTAATTCATACGGACTTTCTCCATAGGAGAACGACTGGAACAGAGGGGATGCTTTGAGTGTTTCCTGTATGGCGGAGGAAACGCTTTCAGTCTGTTTCTGTTCTTCTTCACCATAGAACATCTTTGAAGAAGGACGTATAAACCAGGCTTTTATAATGTCTTTAGTTCGGTATCCCAGGTCAGCATGCAACATGAAGTGCAGTTGCTTCATAAAGAAGATGGATGATATGATCAGGCAACAAGTGATAACATACTGCACGACCAGAAACAACGAACGGGTAGCCATCTTGTTTTTTCCGGGGGGGACTCCCTGAAGTGAACGGATGGTTTGCCGAAAGCTATAGTTGAAAAATGGATATAACGTAATAATCAGTGGAAGTCCCAGCAAAAGAATAACGGTTAATATCATATTGAAAGAAGAGTCGACGGTGGCAGTGATACCTAACTGGTTTTCTTGTATCGGCAGGGTGATTTCGATAATCATCCAACTGAGAAAAAGGGAGATAGTTGTCAGTACCAGATTCTCTGCGTATAACTGGATGAATAATTGTGCGGGTCTTGCCCCGAATACCTTTTTCATTCCCAGTTCCCGGCCTCGTTTAATGATAACGACCGAATTGATATGTATAAAGTTGAACAGTCCGATCAATAAAAGCAGGATCGCAACGAATGAGAGGATTTTCAGGCTGTCCGGGTTTCCTTGGCGGAACGTATTTACTCCTTTGTCGACAGCTTTGTCCATGTATAGTTTATCCAGCGGAATAACCTGGAAAGAGAACGTTTTTTGGGCGGCTTTATGGTTTTCTGCCTTGAGTTTGTCGTTAATGCGATCCGCATCGATACCGGGATAGGCTAAAGCAACACTAAAGTAATTAACCGGCGGCCAACGCCATTGCAGCTCTTTAGATATCAACAGGTCGAAGGTCAAAGAACTGGGCGTCTCCGTTTCTCCGATAATTCCCTGGATAGTCAGTATATTTCCGTTATAGTCGACGTTCTTACCGATCGGATTTTCTTTACCGAACAGTTTCCGGGCGAATCGGTTTGTGATAACGGCTCCTTTAGGGTCGGCCAACAGTTGTGCACGGTTCCCTTCTACCAGCGGAAAATCCAGTATCTGAAGGAAAGCAGTGTCTGTAGCCAATACATGTGCTTTGAATTTGTTCTCATCTACCTGTATTTCGACATTACTGAGGGAGACAAAGGAGGTTTTTTTCTCTATTTCCGGTATATCCAGGGGATTGATATAGTTCTTTTTCAGGACCACATTATCTGTTGTAAATAAAAGAGGTATCCGTTCACCGCTTTCCCACTGACGTACACTCAGATATATCCGCTCATGGTTGGTATTGAAATGGTCTGTTGTCGCCTCACTATAGACATACCGGCTGATAATGATCACACAGGCCAGGCTTAATGCCAAGCCAAGGACATTAATAACGGTGTATAAACGGAAACGCATCAGTGAGCGTATGGCTAGTAGGATGATTTTCATATACATTGCTTTTATTGTTTACGATCCCTAAACAAGCTTGTTTGCGATGCCTAAACACCTTTGTTTGTGATGGGCAAACAGGTGTGTTTAGGCATCGCAAACAGATTGTCTTATTCTGCTTTTATGGCTTCCGCCGGATTGGTCCGTGCCGCTTTCCGTATCTGCCAGATTAAGGTTGCCAGCGATATTCCGGCAGTTATGAGCAGGGCGACAGCGAATATCCACCAGGATATAGGGGCTTTGTTGGCAAAGTTTTCCAGATATTTGAAAATAGCCAGTAATGAAACCGGAAGAGAAATGATGAAAGCTAATCCCAATAGTTTGAAATATTTGCGTAGCATCATTTGCATGACTGTACGGGTGGTTGCTCCGTTCACTTTGCGTATGGCAATTTCACGGTATCGCTGCTGAACATCAAATAAAGACAGGCTGAATAACCCCAATGAAGAGATCAGAATGGCAATGACTGTAAATAAGGAATAGATGTAAGCCGCCTTTTTATCATCTTTGTAAAGAGCACTGACTTCGTCTTCAACAAATGAATACTCGAATTCGCCGCCAACGGTATCGTTATGGAGTTTCTTTAGAAAGGCGATCGCTTCCTGTTTCTTTCCAGGGACAATCGAGGCCATTAGCTTTTGGCTGTTGTAACTTCCGGAGTTGGAAATGACCAGCGGGGCATTGGGTTTGGACAAGTGTGTGAACTTGAAATCCTTTACTACTCCGATAATATGGTAGGGAGGATTTGTTTTCCTGTCATCCCGGCTGGTAAACCATAAACGGCTATCCGGCTGTAATAAAGCTGTTTCTATATTGGTTATGCCAAACAGTTTTTGTGCCGTCTCGTTAATGATGAACTGGTAACCATATGTATTATCAATGGAGTCATTCCAGAACCGTCCTTCTTTTAACTGCAAACCATACATCTGTATATTTTCTGCGGACATGTACGCTGAGCAAACCTCTTTATATTCCCCTTCCGTAGTTTTCAGACGGATACCGCTTTCCTGTATCGTGTGAGGACTGTCTCCATATACCCATTGATAGAAAAGAGGGCTGGCATTCATTTTCTGCTTTATCTCACCATCCAGCCGGTTAATGTTATTGAAGTATTTGGTCCGGTCTTCATCCGGCATGCTCCATACATTGCTGGGGTGCTTGATGAACTGAGCTTTTATAATATCTTTGGTTTTATATCCCAAGTCAGCATTCAGCATAAAATGAAGCTGTTTCATAAAGAACAGAGAAACGATGATCAGGCAGCAGGTGATAATATACTGAAAAACGATGAAGACAGCACGTGAAACCACTGAATTACCGCTGGTATTTACAGAGCGAAGTGAGGTTATGGGTGGTGTGTAATTATATTTGATAAAAGGATACACGGAGGTTATGGCCGGTAACAGTAACAGGATACCTGTTGAAAGCAAAAGATCGAATGTCAGATTATTTACCTGCGAGATTCCCAGGGTCGATTCGATAGCTCCTCCGCTTATCTCGATTAATATCCAGGCAATAAAGAGGGCACAGCCTATCATTACAATGTTTTCACCGACGAGTTGAACCAGCATTTGGAAGGCTCTTGCTCCAAATACTTTTTTCATTCCCAGTTCGCGTGCCCGTTTCAGCATCAGGACGGTGTAGATATTGATAAAATTGAAGATGCCGATAAGTAAAATTAAAAAAGCGACACCGGCGAGCACCAGGACATTGCTATAGTTTCCTCGCAGGTAAGTATCATCAAACATATTGACGGTCTTGTCGAAGTACGATTTACCGAGAGGAAGCAGTTGGTTCGGTATTTCCTTACTTCCTTCTTTTTTGCTACTGATAAATTCCTTATTCAGTTTATTGATATCAGTACCGGGAGCCAGTAATACGAGAGCGTGGAAAGCACGTCCCCATCTTTCTTGCAGTTGCAAGGAAACGAGCAGGTCAAACTGGATAGAACTTTTATCGACAGGTTCGTCGAGAACCGTGGTGATCGTAATTGTTTTACCGTTGGAATGCTGTATGCTTTTCCCGACTATATCTTTGTCTGTGCCGAACAGTTTACGGGCAAAGTTCCGCGTAATAACAGCTCCTTGCGGGTCTTGCAGCGGAATTTGTTTATTGTCGGATACTACCGGATAATCCAGAATCTGCAAAAAGGCAGTATCGGCAACCAGGATACGTGCATTGTATTTTTTATCATCGACTGTTATATAGTCTTCTGTAAAAGAAGAGAACGGGGCCACTTTCTCGACAGACGGATTATTTACCAACCGAGCGTCTCCTATGCCTGTTCCGGGATTGAAATTGTAATAAAAACGAGGCATTATTTCTTGTTCGAAATGCTGTGTGACCAGACATATACGATCCAGGTTTTTATTGAAATGGTCTACTGTCAATTCCCTGTACACGTGCCGTGATATGATCATGACACATGTCAGGCTCATTGCCAGCCCTAATATGTTGATGACTGTATAGAGCCGGAAACGTGAAAGGGACCGGATAGCAAGTAGTAATATTTTCATGGTAGTTCTTCTTCTTCTTCTTCTGTCTTTTTTATTTCAAAATCAACTCTTCCGCGTCGCCAAAAGTACTGTATCCGGTGACAATAACCTTATCGCCTGCTTGTAATCCGCCGGTGATCTCATACTGCTGCGGGTTCTGTCGGCCGATGCTGATGTTTACTTTGCGGGCTTTTGTCCCGGTCTCGTTCAGCTTATAGATCCATTGGCCGCCGGTCGTCTGGAAGAAGTCGCCGCGCGGGATGACCAGCGCCTCTTCGGGTTGTCCCAGTTCAACCTGTACGCGAAAGCTCTTTCCGATGCGGACATTCTCGGGTGATTCTTCGGTAAAGACAAGATCCACATCGAAGTTACGATCTTTTACTTCCGGTACGACCTTGGTGATGCGTAGCGGATATTTCTTTCCCTGCCAGGTGATGGTGGCGGGAAGGCCGGTTGTGATACGGTCGATATAATATTCGCTGAGTGACGTATGTATCTTGAACTGGTCGAGTACCTTGATTTCGGCGATGGCTTCGGTGCTTTGCACCTGCTGGCCCGGAGTTACCTTGACAAAACTGAGTTGTCCTGCCAATGGGGCGCGGACGATCAGGTTCTCCATGCGTTCCTGGGCGCGGTCGTATTTCTTCCGTTCACGTTCCAGGTCATTCTTCATCAACTCACGGCGGAGGATGGTGGCAGCGCTGTCGTGGCGCAGACCTTCCAGTTGCAGGGCGGTGCTTTGCGTTTTATATTCGAATTCATCCCGCTGTACTTCCAGTTGTGCCTTGCTCTTTACACCCATGCGGAACTCCTCTTCATCGAGGGCGAAGCTCTTTTTCAGGCGGTTGAGTTCATAGGTTGTCTGTAATGTTTGTTTTTGCAGGTCCAGGCTTTTCTGTTCCATTTCGATCTCTTTTTCCTGGAAGGAGATCAACTGCTTTTCCCATTCGTCGCGCTGGTCGTCGATGGTACGTATCAGGTCCGGATTGGTCAGGGTAAGGATGGTGTCGCCCTTCTCCATCATCGTACCTTCTTCAGCTACGATACGTTCGACGCTACCGGCTTCACGTGCGTTTATCTTGATGGTGAGGATGGGTTGAACCACGCCTTCCACATCCACATATTCCATGAATTTATCGGCTTGTGCTTCGCCGATGATGAGGTTATCCGCTTCGGTGCGCAGTTTTCGTCCGCCTGATGCAACGATCGATACATACACCAGAAGGATGACAAAAGCGATACATCCGGCGATATGCCAGCGGTAACGGTAATATACGGGTTTCTTTTCAATAGGTCTGTCCATTATTTATTTCATTAATTGTTCATAATCGAATGTCAGTTCACGGTTCCGTTCGAAGTCGTAGCCGGTCATGCTGCGCAGACCGTAGTACAGGCTCCAATAATTATATAAGGCTGTTATATATTCTCTTCGTGCCCGGTCCTTTTCGCTGATGGAGGCATTGAGGTCGAGGATAGTCGATTTACCCAGCAGGTACAGTTTTTGGGCAACATCGTTCCTGCGTTGGGCAGTCTGGTCGGTTTTCTGTGCGATCATCACTTTATCAGCCTGCAGGTTGAACTGTTTGACCATTTTGATGACATTCAGTTCGAAGTCGTTGCGTGACTGCTCCACCTCGGTATATACTTTGTCGCGGTTGCTGAGGGCAACTTTTACCTTCCCTTTACCGACACCCCAGTCCAGGATCGGGATGCGTATGCCAAGGCTGACTAATTGTTGATCCAAAGGGTCCCGGTAAGCCTCTTTCAGTTTTTCGTTTGTCTGCGTCAAGCCGAATTGCATATAGAGGTCGGCTTTGAAGCCGCGGGATGCTTTCGCCTGTGCTACGGCACTTTCGCTTTCCAACCGGCGGCGCTGGAGGTATTCCGGTTCCGGATTATTCTCGTAAGCCAGCTCGAGCGCTTGCTTTACTTCCACATTGAAACGGGGGATTTCTTCGTTTAAACTGGCGACCAGTTCCGACGCATTGGTGATACCCAGGTAGCTGCGCAATGATTGGATGCAGTCATCTACTTCGATACGCGCGTTCATCATATTAGTCTGTTCGGTCAGGAGGTTCAGTTCCAGTTGTAACATTTCATTTTCGGTGATCGTCCCGATATTATACCGTCCCTGGGCATATTGATAGAGGGTATCGGCATTTGCGTAATTATATTGTGCGATTTCCCAGTTGGTCTGTGCGGTGGCCAATTGGAAAAACTGTTGGGTTGCCTGTGCGGCGACCAGTTCGAGTGTTTCTGTCAGGTTCTTTTTTGATTCGGTATAACGGAGAGGTTCGATTTTCCGATCCCATTTGAACTGGTTGTATCCGAACAGGTTTTGTTCGTAGCCGAGCACGATGGGAGTGGTGTTATACGAACTTGTCTTTTCCGAAAACAAATCGAGTCTTTGCAAGGCTGTTTTCACGAAAAGGCTTCCTCCGGTGAATGGTATATTCTGATTGATCGTGAGTCCGGCATCCACCATCAACTGGTTGCGGTGTACGAAACTTTCGCCTCCGTCGGGTAAGGTTACCGAACTGATCGACCGGTTCAGTGAAGGACTGGAGGTGAAGGTCAGACTGGGTAGCATGTTTGCACGATAGGAACGCCAGTTCCAGTAAGCCGCCCTGAAAGAATGTCGGGCAGCGATGGCCTGTGGAGATTGTTCCTGGGCCATGCGTACGGTCTCAGATAAGGTGAGGCGTAGCGTATCCTGCGAGTAAGCCGGGAAAGCGGCCAGTGCAGCAAGGATTATCGATAATATGTGACTTCTCGTATGTTTCATATATTATTAAAAACAAATAGTATGCCATGTTTTTAATATCTTGAATATTAGACAGTAAGTAGTGCGTCCGTTTTTGTGATCAGTGCGTCAGCGCACAAAAAACGTTCGTATTCGCACGCCCTGTTTATTGTTTTAATGCTTATCTTTACCCCCACATATTTAATATACGCATACGATATGAAACAAGGGAAAATACTGATCATCGACGATAATGAAGATGTGCTTTTTGCACTGAATCTGCTGCTGGAACCTTATGTAGAACAAATTCGTGTGACCACACAGCCGGAGCGTATCGAGCATTTTATGGAAAGCTATGTGCCGGATGTGATCCTGCTGGATATGAATTTCCGAAGGGATGCCATTAGCGGGCAGGAAGGTTTTTTCTGGTTGGAGAAGATAAAGAAGGCGGATCCGGATGCCGTTGTCCTTTTTATAACAGCTTATGCCGATACGGAAAAAGCCGTGCGTGCCATCAAAGCCGGTGCGACGGATTTTATCCCTAAACCCTGGGAGAAAGAGAAGTTGCTGGCCACCTTATCTGCCGCCTTGAAACTTCGTGAAAGCCGTACGGAAGTGCAGTCGCTGAAACGCCAGGTAGCGGCTTTGGAGAGTTCGGATGAGGAAGGTTTCGAGATTATCGGTGAGAGTAATGCCATGCAGGAAATCTTTGCAACGATCGAGAAGTTACGTCATACGGATGCCAATATCCTGATCCTGGGGGAGAACGGAACAGGTAAGGATCTTGTTGCCCGTGCCCTGTATCATCATTCGCCGCGTAATGGACAGGTCTTTGTAGGTATCGACCTGGGAAGTATTCCCGAATCGCTTTTTGAAAGTGAACTGTTCGGTTATGAAAAGGGGGCCTTTACGGATGCCCGCCGTGATAAGCCGGGGCGTATGGAGGTGGCAACCGGCGGGACTTTGTTTCTGGACGAAATAGGGAACCTGAGTATGCCGATGCAGGCCAAACTGCTTACTGCGATAGAGAAGCAGCAGATCACCCGGCTGGGGGCTACCCGTCCGGTTTCGATAGATGTCCGCCTGATCTCCGCTACCAATATGAATATTCGTGCAATGGTGGAGGAGGGGACTTTCCGCCAAGACTTGCTTTACCGTATCAACACCATCGAACTGCATATTCCTCCTCTTCGGGAGCGTGGTAATGATATCCAGTTGCTGGCGGATTATTTCCTGATACGCTATGCCCGTAAATATAAGAAAGAGATAAAAGGTTTATCCCGCGAAGCCCGGAGCAAACTGCAAAACTATAACTGGCCGGGGAATGTCAGGGAGTTGCAACATGCCATCGAGCGGGCAGTGATCCTTTCCGACGGATTGATGCTGAAACCGGAGAATTTTATGCTCCAGCCTTCCGTTACCAAAAAGAAAGCGGAACTGGAAGAACTCAACCTCAGCATTCTGGAGAAAGAAGCGATCGAACGTGCTTTGCGGCGTGCCGACGGGAATGTGACCCGTGCCGCCGAGTTGCTTGGTATTACCCGTTTTGCCCTTTATCGGAAATTGGATAAGTTGGGCCTATGAAACGGTATACCATCCTGATAAAGATCGTCCTGATCGTTATATTGTCGCTGACAATTGCGTTCCTGATACTGAAAAGCCTCTATTTTACTTCGGTAATGATGAGCGCTATCCTGATCGTATTGGCTTTCTCATTGTATCTGGACCAACGTAAAACGATTCGCCGGATGGAACATCTGATTGCGAATATTCATTACGGAGACCTGAATTTGTCTTTCCCGGTTCCTACTTCCGGAGGGGCGGAAGCCGAGTTGACCCGTTCGATGAATGAGGCCCTGAATGCTTTTCGTTCCCGGCTTTATAATTCGGTGGTGGCGGAGGCTGAGACAGAAGCCTGGCAGAAACTGATCCGCGTATTGACGCATGAGATTATGAATTCGATAGCCCCTATTATTTCCCTGTCGGAAACGGTGACGGAGCGTGCCGCCCTGAATGGTATGAATGAGCGCGATTATGCGATTATGCTGCAAGCGATACAAACGATTCACCGCCGGAGTAAGGGATTGCTCGACTTTGTGGAGAACTACCGCAAACTGACACGTATACCGACTCCTACCATGCAAATATTCCCGATATCTGTTTTATTCAGCGATTTGCAGAAACTGGTCCCGGCTGACGGTATACACGTTGTCTATTCCATCCGCCCGGCAGAATTACGGTTGTATGCAGACCGGAGCATGATCGAGCAGGTTCTGATCAATTTACTGAAAAATGCCGTTGAGGCGTGCTGCGACAGTGAATCCCCTGAGATTCGTGTAGAGGCTTTCCGGCAGGATGGTATGCCTGTGATAACGGTTTCGGATAATGGCAGCGGGATTGTTCCCGAGGCTTTGGATAAAGTTTTTGTTCCTTTCTTTACTACGAAACAAGGAGGATCGGGTATCGGTTTAAGCGTTTGCCGTCAGATATTGAATCGTCATGGGGGAAATATAACCGTTACTTCGGAAATGGAGAAAGGGACGGTGTTCACCCTGCAATTTCCGGGTACACGTTCCATATAACAATAGTCTACAAAAGCTCTGTTATCTTCTTTTTCAGATCGTTGGGTTTGATCGGTTTGGCTACGTAATCGCTGAAGCCGCTTTGTTTCACCCGTTGTTCGTCTTCGGCAAAGGCAAAAGCGGTCACGGCTATGATGGGGATAACGGTATTATCTTTGCGTATCTCTTTCGTAGCCTGGTATCCGTCCATAAGCGGCATTTTTAGATCCATGAGGATCATGTCCGGATGATATTTTCTGTATAAGTCTACTGCTTCCTGACCGTTCCAGGCATGTACCAGGTTGTATTCCTTGAGGATTGCTTTTATATACGTGTAGTTGCTTTCGTTGTCTTCGGCAATCAGTAAGGTTGACTTTTTATTGTTATTCTCAGTAAAGGCATTATTCTGTATTTCTATTTGTACAGGTTCTGCCGCAGCAACGTGCGATTCTTCAATAACCGTATCGGGTAGGGTGAACCAGAAAGTCGAACCTTGCCCCAGTTCAGATTCCACGCCGATCTCTCCTCCCAGCTTCTGTACGATCATCTGGCTGATAGACAGTCCGAGCCCGGTTCCCTGAGCGAAACTGTCTAACTTGACAAAGCGCTGGAAAACGCTGTCTTTGATCTTTTTATCGATACCGCATCCTGTATCGGAGACAAAGAATAGTAATTTGCCGTCCTTATGTTGATAGCCGAAACGTATTCCGCCTTCTTTGGTGAACTTGATGGCATTGTTAATAAAGTTGGTTATTACCTGCGACAAGCGGTTCTTGTCTGTTCGGATGATGCAATGAGACATCTTTTCGATAAATGAAACCTGCACGCCTTCTGCTGCTTTCAGGCGGGAGGTCTGCTCTATATCACATAATAACTGATTGATATCGACATCTGAATAAACAAATTCGAGTGTATTGGCCTCGATCTTGGACAGGTCCAGAATATCATTGATCAATTGCAACAGGAGTTCATTATTGTTATTGATAATATTGATGTATTCTTCGCGTTCCTCCAATTCTTCGGTCATGGCAAGCAGGCCGGAGAAACCGACAATCGCATTAAGCGGCGTACGTATCTCATGGCTCATATTTGCAAGGAAGGCCGATTTCAGGTGATCCGATTCTTCCGCTTTTTCCTTAGCCAGTCTCAATTCGTTCTCAGCTAGTTTCTGCTTGGTGACATTTTCTTTCTTGAATACTACCCCCAAAAGATTTTCCTTTGCATCGAGTATCGGGTTGGCAAATACATGTGTATATTCACCCGGGGCACATTGCTTGACGAGCTCAAACGGTTTCCGGCTTTCCATGGCGGAAATCAGTGCACATTCATCGCAGAATGGTTTTTGCCCGTCTTTAACCAGGCAACAGTTTCTAGGACCATATTGCGGACTGCAAGGCATTTTTATCTGATTCTCCCATTTGACCGAATAATCCGGTTTGATGAAACGGATAGAAGACTGAATGTTATTCATAATAATAACATTGTCTTTCTGCAGGTCCATCAGTTCGTCTTTCAACCGGTTGGTTCTGAACAGGAAGAACAGGATCATTATCAGGAAAAGCAACAATACGCATGCAACGATCAGCAAGATCTCAAATCTGTATTTGATAAACAGATTGCCCTCCACATTGATCAGCGTGGAATCGGCAGGCAGACGGTCTCTTTCTATATTGAACTCTCTTAGTTTTTTGGCATCGAAAGTATATCCGTTGGGAATACTTACTGCCTTCATCTCTTTTTGGAGTACTTTCTTTGTTTGGATATCGATAGCCTGTTTGGCAAGATCTTTACCGATGGAACGGTATTTAGGCATGTAACCGCCTATTGCCCAATGGCTAAGTCCGATAGAAGTCAGTGTAATAGCCGGAAGATTCGGGTTACCTGCCATCATGGTGTAGGTTGCGTTACCTACATAATACCCGTCGTTTACATCTACACGCCAGGTTCCCAGTAGGATTACGGTTTCCTTTGGAAGTCTCTTTATTTGTTCGACAATGGTGTAGATATTATTTTTCCGGCCGTCCAGCAGTATGAGATTCTGGTCCGGGAACTTTTTCATTTCCTTTTTTACCAGTGCCTGCAAGGAGATACCTCCGTAGCTGTTATCCGTTATTAAAGCAAAATGTTTTGTTGCGGGATAAAGATTCAAAGCCAGTTCTATATTCTTTTTTATATCATAATTATAGATAAAACCAGACAGATAGAATCCGTTGTCTATGTAACTTTGGATATCGATACTCTCCGGGTCCCAGTCTGCCATTACGGTATTGGAGTCCGGCAGAATAACTGCATTTCGGCTAACCATCCCACACAGGATAGGAATATCTTTTAGGATCGGTTCATCCTGCGACAGGTAAGAAGACCATCCTTCCTGGCCTAGAATGACTATGGCCTGCGGAGTGTTCTCGTTGTTATATTTTTTTAGTAAGGTTGCCATTTTTCCTTTCCATAAAGGAGCCTCCGGCAAACTTTTACAGTTCATGTTTTCTATGATGACCGGAGCTGTACCTCCCAGACGTTTGTACTCCTCCATGAATTCGGAGATATTTTGCGTGGTATTACGGGTATCCGGGTTATAGGAGCTGATAATAAGGATCGGATGGGTGTCTTCAGCATGGGCCGGGATAGACATAATAAGACATACAAGTATGAATAGTATTTGTATGTGGCATATAATATTTCTTAGAATCACTTTCAACATTGATATCTTCTCTGTTACTGTCTGTTTCCCGGCTACAAAAATAGGAATTATTTGTGATCTATGTAGAACTATGGTCAATAAAAACAGAAGAAAATCAAGGGTATTATATTTCTATCATGATTCCTATACTGGGCAACATCGTTCCCGTCATGCGTTCTACCGGCTTCAATTCATACCGTTGTTCGCCTTTAGGGGCATCGGGGTTCAGTATTTTACCTGTTTTTATATAGACGTCCTGTTCTTTGTATTTCGAATTAAGTACGTTCTGAAGATCGATATAGAATCCGAGCATTACTTTTTTCAGGTAGAATGTTTTATCTATGCGCAGGTCCAGCTGGGTGAATGGTTTCAGGCGTTCGCTATTGAAGCGGCTGTAGTCGTAATAGAGACTGCCGCTGGCATCCCAGGCTTCCACATAACTGCTTTTCTCCACATCGTAAGGTGTGTATGGCGCGCCGCCTACTACCCGGAGTTTGGTGCCTATGTCCCAGTTTTTGGGGAGTGAATAGGTGCCGCTGAAGGTGAACAGATGTTTGTTATCCCAGGCGGAAGGAAGGTATTTACCTGTATTTCTTCCGTCTTTATATTCACTGCGGACATAGGTGTAGGAAGCGATGAAAGTGAGTCCTTTGTAATTATACCAGCGTCCCATCAGTTCCATGCCGTAAGCTCGTCCGGTAGCGGTGGAGGTGACGGCTTCATTTCCCAGAACACCGTAGTCGGTTCCTTTCGAAGCCAAAGGAATGCTGTCGATGACCGACATCGGATAGCGGTTATAATGTTTGTAAAACCCTTCGGCTGTGAATTTAAGGAAAGAGGAGGGACGATATTCCAGTCCCAGTCCGGCCTGGTCGCTGCGGATATATTGAAGGGCGTTTCCCTTGTTGACATAATTCCCGTCGTTATCCTTAAATCCCATAACGGTGTACGGAGGTAACTCATAGTAACGCCCGGCGTTGGCATTCAGGTAGATATCGCCGGCTATCCGGTAAGACAACGAAAGGCGTGGCGAGAGTTGGTCAAGCATATTCTTCATTTTAGATGAATAATTGTTGGCATCGGCACGAAGTCCCAGCGAGGCGGTAAAACGCTCATTGTCGCTTTCGTAGATGGCGGTGGCATACAATCCCCATTTCCAGATTCCCAGGTCGGTCTGATAGGTGATCTCACGGGGAATAGTGGTAAATTGTTTCTGGAATGTATGGTTTGTATACTCCGAATAATCGATGTTGCCACCTGCCTGGAGTTGTATGTAAGGGAGGCGGAAGATATTTTCGCTACGGAGTTTGTTCTCTATCTCGTCCGAGCGGTAATTGAGCGTAAGATTTTCCGGCATGCTTTCGTCGTTATCCCGGTATTTGATGTTTTTGTTGTTCATCTGGCTACGGCTGACGATAACTGAATAGATGTTTTTCCCGGTATAATGCTTGTAGACGGCTCCCAGGGTATAGGTCTTTTGTTTTACAACCGGCAGATAAGCCAGGATATATTGGTTCTTTTCGCTCATATCTTTCATCCCGGTATTCAGTTTCATATCATCTATGGCTCCTAATCCGAGAAAAGTGAGTTCGTTTTTCTTGTTGAAAGCATGTTTGATCTTGAACTGGGCATCGGTGAAAGTCGGTAGGAACGGCAGTCCGATCATGTCGAACAGAAATTGCAGATATGAACGCCTGATAGAGACCTGGTAGGTTGTTTTGTCGCCCATCGGTCCGTTAACCGACAGTCCGACATCGGAGGCTCCGACCACCCCGCGCAGGGAGAACTTTTCTTTATTCCCGTCCTGTAGTTTGAAATCCAGCACGGAGCTCAATGCATTCCCTCTGGCAGCGGGAAATGCTGCCGAATAGAAGTTTACTTCGCGTATGAAATCAGGATTAATGATTCCGACCGGTCCGCCCGAAGCGCCTTGTGTAGAAAAGTGATTGATATTCGGAATTTCTACTCCATCCAGGAAGAAACGGTTCTCGGAAGGGCCGCCGCCTCTTACCATCAGGTCGTTCCGGAATGCAGCTGTGGAAGCGACTCCGGGAAAAGATTGTACGACACGCGATATGTCACGGTTACCTCCAGCACTCTTTTCTATCTCTTTGAAGCCTATAACGCGCAGTCCGAGCGGACTTTCGGCTGTTTTACGAAATGGGGAAGCCACAACACTGACTTCCTGCAGGTTTTCGCTGCCCGGCTCCAACTCGATCGGGAAAAATATATCTTTATTGGCAACGCGGAACTCGGCGGTTACTTCCGGCTTATATCCCAGGAAGGAAGCCTGAAGACGATAACTGCCGGGGGCGACTCCGGTGATCTCGAAATTACCGACGGAATCGGTTGCTGTTCCTTGTGTTGTGTTCCAGATCACCACTGTTGCGTAAGGCACCGGTTCACCACTTGCAGCTTCCTTTACGATCCCTTTTATGGAATAGCTTTTCTGGGCCTGCATGAACTGGATGCAGGCAATAAATAATACCAGGAAGATATATGCTCTTTTATACATCGCTATCGGTTTTTTGGCAAAGATACTATAATATTAGGGAAGGATTGGTTCTAATAGGATATGAACTGTAATTATTGCATCATTACCGGGCGCATATTAGGATTCCCCAAGTTCTTATCCGGTGAAGGATGGAAATATCATATATTATGATACTGCATTTTCATATATTATGCGAATTAAGTATTATAATATATGAGAAAGTAATATCACAATATATGATACTAATGTTCTCAGTATAGGGGTGACTTTGCCTGAAATAGGGTTAATGTATGTCTCTGCCTTACTCTGTTTAATTTTCCTTACCTTTGCAGTCAAATGCAAGTATAGTAGTGCAGAATCAGATGAAATGGGAATTACAGCAGACGGCTGACGGTAGCCATACATTATTTATACCGGAGATGGATGAACATTACCATTCGGTAAACGGGGCGGTACAGGAATCGCGCCATGTATTTATTGAAGCCGGATTGCATCATCAGGCAAAAAAGAATATCACTGTTTTTGAGATTGGTTTTGGGACAGGGTTGAATGCTTTCCTTACTTTATTGGATGCAGAAGAGAATAATCGCTCTGTGAACTATTATTCCATAGAACTTTATCCGCTTGGAGCCGAACTGGTCCGGGCGCTGAATTACGGCGACGTGATTTGTCCTGAAAAGAAAGAATGGTTTGAGGCCCTGCATGTTGCCACCTGGAATGAAGCTGTAAGAATAACCGATCGTTTCACTTTGCATAAAATACAGGGAGATAGTAATCACTGTGAATTGCCGGAAGAAATAGACCTTGTTTATTTCGATGCTTTTGCTCCGGATAAGCAACCGGAAATGTGGAGTCAGGAGATATTCGATAAATTATATGCGCATATGGCGGAAGGAGGAATCCTTACCACCTATTGTGCCAAAGGAGTAGTCCGCCGTATGATGCAGAAGGCCGGGTATTCCGTTGAAAGAATACCCGGCCCTCCGGGAAAACGCGAAATGCTCCGCGCTATAAAGTCTTCATTATAGAAGTGCGTCGATTTTAGCTACGAAAGCTGATTTCTGTGCTGCACCTACCTGTTTGTCTACTAATTTCCCGTCTTTAAAGAAAAGAACGGTCGGAATATTGCGGATACCGAACTGGGCAACGACATCGTTGTTGTTGTCTACGTCCATTTTACCGATTGTAACCTTACCTTCGTATTCGGTAGCCAGTTCGTCGATGATCGGACTTACCATGCGGCAGGGGCCACACCATTCAGCCCAAAAGTCAAGGACCATAGGCTTGCCTGCGTTTACTAACTCTTCAAAATTTGCATCTGTAACTTCTAGTGCCATAATTATATATCTAATTTAAATTGTTCCCTTTTGAGGTGCCAAAAGTAGTAATTCTTTCCACACCGTACAACTTTACCCGTTAATTTTGAAATCAATAGTTGAATTCTCCTGCAGGAACTCAATCAGCTTGCCTGTTACGTTTAACCGGATATTCTGTGAGAAGAAATTTTGTGAAATATTATGTTCGCCATCTACCACTTTGAAATATAACAAGCTCTGTCCCGGATTGTTTTTGATGAGCACAGATAATTCATTGACTGTAGGCTCGTCGAGATCGTGGATCGGCAGAGTGATACTGATTTTTTCGATCAGCTTATCCTTTTCGTCCTGCAACAGGCGGATGGAACCGATATTGAAATCGAGTTCGTTTTCGTTCCAGCGGCGAGGCTCTACGCGGGCTGTGATGAGCAGGTACATACCGGGTTTGCAATATTTGCTGTATTCGATATAGTTATTACCGAACAAGGCGATCTCTCCGCTGCCGGTGAAATCTTCTATTTTAACTACTCCGTAAGGCTTTCCTGTCTTGGTCATTCCCTCACGGAAATCGGTTACGATTCCGCCTAACAACATTTCGCGCCCTTTCAGGCTTTCCCGGTCGTTGATCTCTGCCATGCCCGTATTGCATACGTATGTCAGAACGATACGATATTCGTCCAGCGGATGGGCGGAGAGGTAAATACCTATCAGTTCCTTTTCTTTATTCAGGCGTTCCAGATCACTCCAACGCTGGCAAACCGGAATTTCGGGTTTGGCGATGGCTACAAGCAGGTCATCGCCGCCGAACAGAGAGTTGGCTGCTGAGTTTTTATCCATCTGGAACTTATTGCCATAACGCACCAGCGTATCCAGAAAGACTTCGCCTTTGCCTGTCTCGGCAAAGAACTGTTCGCGTTGGATACCGAAATTATCGAAGGCTCCGGCCAACGCAAGCGATTCGATGTTTTTCTTATTACATGCTGTCAGGTTGACGCGTTCCACAAAGTCGAAGATATTTTTATACGGACCGTTTTTCTTTCGTTCCTCGATGATATTCAGTACGGCCGATTCACCTACGCCTTTCACGGCGCCTAGCCCGAAACGGATGTTCTTGTTTTTATCTACGCTGAACTTCAGGATGGATTCGTTGACGTCCGGTCCTAATACCTGCATACCCATTGCTTTGCATTCGTCCATAAACTTCGTGATATCGACGATGTTGGACAAACTTCGGCTCAGAACGGCTGCCATATATTCGGACGGATAGTTCGCTTTCAGGAAGGCCGTCTGATAAGCAACCCACGAATAGCAGGTGGCGTGGCTCTTGTTGAAGGCGTAGGAAGCAAACTTTTCCCAGTCGGACCAAATCTTTTCAAGCGTTTTTGCCTCGTATCCATTATCCTGTCCACCTTTCATGAACTTCGATTTCAGGTGGTTCATCTTGTCGATCAACTTCTTACCCATCGCCTTACGCAGAGCGTCACTCTCACCACGGGTGAAGTTTGCCAGCAAACGCGACAGAAGCATGACCTGTTCCTGGTAGACGGTAATACCGTAAGTGTCTTTCAGGTATTTCTCCATGACCGGTATATCATATTCGATCGGCTTGCGTCCGTGTTTACGGTCGATAAAGTCGGGGATATAATCCATTGGTCCCGGACGATACAGGGCATTCATGGCGATCAGGTCTTCGAACTTGGAGGGTTGAAGCTCTTTCAGGTATTTTTGCATACCTGCCGATTCAAACTGGAATGTACCGGTCGTTTTACCGTCGCAATATAATTTATAGGTTGCCGGATCTTCCAGGCTGATATGGTCGATATCGAGTTCGTGTCCGGTAGTCAGGCGGATGTTTTCAATAGCCTCTTTGATGATGGACAACGTTTTCAGTCCCAAAAAGTCCATTTTGATCAATCCGGTTTCTTCGATCACCGAACCTTCGTATTGAGTAACCAGCATTTCCTCGCCGGTTTCTTTATCTTTTGCCGTACTGACAGGCACGACGTCCGAAATATCATATCGTCCGATGATGACACCACAGGCATGTACACCGGTATTACGCACGTTGCCTTCCAGCATTTGTGCATATTTTAATGTATCGCGTGCCAACGGATCGTTACCGGTCGCTGCTTCTTTCAGTTCAGGAACGTAGTTGATCGCATCTTTCAGTTTGAACTTCTTCATATCCGGTATCTTATCCGGTACCAGCTTAGCCAGACGGTTCGATTCGGAAAGCGGAAGTTTCTGTACACGGGCAACGTCCTTGATGGCCGATTTGGTAGCCATTGTACCGTAGGTAATAATATGTGCCACACGGTCAGCTCCGTATTTTTCCGTTACCCAACGCAATACTTCGCCACGACCGTCATCGTCGAAGTCGGTATCGATATCGGGGAGGGAGATACGGTCCGGATTCAGGAAACGTTCGAACAGCAGGTCATACTTAATCGGGTCGATCTTTGTGATTCCCAGGCAGTATGCAACTGCCGATCCGGCAGCCGATCCACGTCCCGGTCCCACCGATACGCCCAATTCTTCGCGGGCAGCGGCGATAAAGTCTTGCACGATAAGGAAGTATCCGGGAAAACCCATTGTCTTCATGATGTGTAACTCAAAGTCCAAACGTTCCCTGACTTCATCATTCAGGTTGTCTCCGTAACAAACCTTTGCACCGTCGTATGTCAGTTTTCTCAGGTAGTCGGCTTCCAGCTTGATACGGTATAATTTATCGTATCCGCCGAGTTTCTTTATTTTGTCTTTGGCATCTTCTTCGCTTAACACTACGTTGCCGTTTTCATCACGGGTGAACTCTTCGAACAAGTCCTGTTCCGAGAATTTTTCGCGATATGACTCTTCTGTCCCGAAATCTTCAGGGATGGCGAAGGTTGGCATGATAGGACCACTGTCGATGGAGTAGAAATCTACTTTGTCTGCTATTTCAAGCGTGTTGCTGAGTGCTTCCGGGATGTCTGCAAAGATGGCATTCATCTCGGCTGTCGTTTTCATCCATTCCTGCTTGGAATAACGCATACGTGTCGGGTCGTCCAGATCCTTTCCGGTACTGAGGCAGATCAGGCGGTCGTGTGCTTCGGCATCTTCCTGATTAACGAAATGGACGTCGTTGGTAGCGATCAGCTTGACATTATGTTTGCGGGCGAGTTCGATCAGGACCTTGTTCACTTCCTGCTGTTTGGGATACGTGGTGCAATCGGCGTTCGGGTCGTGTGTTTCGTGCCGTTGCATTTCCAAATAATAATCTTCTCCGAACAGTTTTTTGAACCACAGGATGGATTCTTCTGCTTTATCTATCCGATCATGCATAATATGCTGCGGTATTTCGCCACCCAAACAAGCGGAACAGACAATCAGGTCTTCGTGATATTTCTCCAGTAATTCATGGTCGATACGCGGACGGCCGTAAAAACCTTCTGTCCAAGAGATGGAAACCATCTTGATCAGGTTTTTGTAGCCTTTTAGGTTTTTAGCCAGTATGATCAGGTGGTAACCGCTACGGTCTTCCTTCGCTGTTTTGTTATGCCTTCCGTTGCGGGCGCAATAGCACTCGCAGCCGATAATCGGTTTGAATATCTTTTTCTTTTCTGCTTCTATCAGAGACGGAATCTCCTGCAGGCGTGCCTGCTCTTCGGTGGAAAGAGCTTCTTTCCCTTTGAGGGCTTTCTGTTCTTTTTCCAGGTCTTTGATGGCTCCAAGCGGTTTCCCGTTCTTCTTGGAGACCTTGTTGAAGAACTCCTTTATACCGAACATATTACCGTGATCGGTAACAGCAATGGCGTTCATGCCGTCTTTTTGTGCCTTGTCAATCAGTGCATCGATCGAGGCTTGTCCGTCCAGCAGCGAGTACTGGGTGTGGACGTGTAGATGTATAAATGGTTCCATATATAATTGAAAAAGCTTTTATATTTTATCAAACAAAGGTACAGCTTTTGTTTGAATAATGTGAATGTTTAGAAATCTGTTTATGAGGGTATCCTCTAAAATAAAATACCATACAGGAAAACATCTGTTAAAATCATAGAATAAGTATCATCATTAGAAAAAAAAACTATCTTTGCTCATGGAAAAGAGGATATAATATGAAAAAGATAGGATTGGTAATAATATTAGTGATGTTGATGATTGTGCCGGCTACAGCACAGATCACTTGGGGTGTGCGTGGTGGCTTGGCTTATTCGTCGCTGGTGCAGAAAATAGACAACAATTATCAATCGGGCGCCCGTTTCGGATTTAGTGTGGCGGGACTGGCTCAGATACCTTTATATAAAAGATTGTCGCTTCAGCCGGAAGTCGCTTTTGTGCATCAGGGTGGTAATTACCTGTCAAAAATCTCAGAAGGAGACGGTACGGATTTAGCTTATCCGAAAACAAAATGTAACTATTATTCTATTCTTGTGCCTGTAAATCTGGTATATACCTTTCAGTTTACCGATGTTTATTTCAGTGTGATGGCCGGTCCGGCTGTCGATTTCTCTCTGTTTGGAAAAATGCGTACTAAGAATGTGGATAGCGATATCGTTTTCGGACAGTCAGGCGAAGCCGATCTTAAAACTTTCGACTTGGGGGTAAACCTTGGGTTACAGGTAGAATATTCGAATTTCTTTTTCTCCGTATCTGCCCTGTGCGGAACACTCGACCGCCGTACCACCAAACACGACGGCGAATCATCCCTTTATCAGAATAATGTAACATTCTCGTTGGGGTATTATTTCCGCCGGTAAATTTTTTCAATTAAAATAGGAATTAGGGAAAAGCATAACTCTCCGGCTATTCCCTTTTGTTGTATATCTTCTGCTCATAATCGTTTGGATGCGAAAAAGATGTACAAATGTTTTGTATTTCGAAGAAAAGCCGTACCTTTGCAAGCCGAATATTATCAAATTGTACTAAGGGTTTAGTTTCTAGCACATTATTGCGTCAAGTGTCCGTAGTGATAATGATAGCGAAAAACTAGGCGCTTGTTTTTTAGAGTTATTAATTAATTAATTTATTAAGCAGTGGATACTTTAAGTTTTAAGACCATTTCTGCAAACAAAGCAACTGTAAACAAAGAGTGGGTCATCGTTGACGCTGATGGACAGACTTTGGGACGCCTTTGTGCAAAAGTAGCAAAGCTTTTGCGCGGCAAGTACAAACCCAACTTCACTCCTCATGTTGATTGTGGTGATAATGTAATCATTATCAATGCAGATAAAATCGTTCTGACAGGAAACAAATGGAACGATCGTATTTATTTGAGATATACCGGATATCCCGGTGGACAGATCGAGTACACACCTAACGACTTGATGAAGAAAGGTGCCAGCCATCTGTTCAGAAAAGTAGTAAAGGGTATGTTGCCTAAAAACCGTCTGGGTGCTAAGTTACTTGCTAACTTATATGTATATGAAGGAACAGAGCACAAACACGAAGCTCAACAGCCTAAGTCAATCGATATAAACTCACTTAAATAATAACTATGGAAGTAGTAAATGCAATAGGAAGACGTAAAGCAGCAGTTGCTCGCGTATTCGTTAGCGAAGGAACGGGAAAGATAACTATCAACAAACGTGATCTTGCAAATTACTTTCCTTCTACAATCCTTCAGTTCATTGTTAAGCAGCCGCTTGCAAAGCTGAATGTTGAAGAACAATATGATATCAAGATCAACCTTGATGGTGGTGGATTCAAAGGTCAGTCAGAAGCTGCACGTTTGGCTATCGCTCGTGCTTTGATCAAGATTAATCCGGAAGATAAGTCTGCCTTGAGAGCAGAAGGATTCGTAACTCGCGATCCTCGTTCTGTTGAACGTAAGAAACCGGGTCAGCCAAAAGCTCGTAAGAGATTCCAGTTCAGCAAACGTTAATGTTATTTGTGAGTTTCTTACAAGGACAAAGCGTTTAGTATCTAAATTGTCGGGATTTCTTTTGCATGCAGACATGCCGGGGAACTACCTGATAGTTGAAAATTAAACAGAAAGTAAACGATTTAAAAAGAAAAAAATGTCAAGAGTTAATTTTGATCAGTTATTAGAAGCTGGTGTACACTTCGGACACTTAAAAAGAAAGTGGAATCCCGCTATGGCTCCTTATATCTTTATGGAGCGCAATGGTATTCATATCATTGATTTATATAAAACAGTTGCTAAAGTAGACGAAGCAGCAGAAGTAATGAAAAACCTGGCAAAACAGGGCAAGAAAGTACTTTTCGTTGCTACTAAAAAACAAGCAAAACAAGTTGTCGCTGATAAGGCTGCTTCAGTAGGTATGCCTTACGTTATCGAACGCTGGCCGGGTGGTATGTTGACTAACTTCCCGACTATCCGTAAAGCCATCAAAAAGATGACTACTATCGATAAGATGACAAAAGACGGTACATTTGATAACCTGTCAAAAAGAGAAAAACTTCAGATCACTCGTCAGCGTGCTAAGCTGGAAAAGACATTAGGTTCTATCGTAGACCTGACTCGTCTTCCGTCTGCTTTGTTCGTTGTTGACGTGATGAAAGAACATATCGCAGTTCGCGAAGCCAACCGTCTGGGTATCCCTGTTTTCGGTATGGTTGATACTAACTCAAACCCGAACAACATCGACTACGTGATCCCGGCTAACGACGACGCTACTAAATCAGTAGAAGTTATCTTAGGCGCTATCTGCGAAGCTATGAACGAAGGTTTGCAGGAACGCAAAGCTGAAAAGATCGATACAGAAGCAGCAGGTGAAGGCGAAGGCGCTAAAAGAGAACGCAAAGCTAAAGCTGCTGTAAAGAAAGAACGTACTAAGAAGGAAGACGAAGAAGCTTTGAACGCTAAAGTTGCCGACAAGTACGCTAAGGATATCGAAGAATAATTCAGTTGACAATTGCCGGTTGACAATTGACAATTAGAATATAAATACAATGGGCAATTGGCTTTTGACAGTAAGAGATTGTCAATAGGTAATTGTCCATTGTTCGTTAATAAAGAAGTAGAAAGAGTATAAACATTAAATAAGAAGGAAATAAGATTATGGCTGTAACTATGGCTGATATTACCAAGCTGCGCAAGATGAGTGGAGCTGGTATGATGGACTGCAAGAAAGCGTTGACCGAATCTGATGGCGACATCGAAAAGGCAATGGAAATTATCCGTAAAAAAGGACAGGCTATCGCCGCTAAGCGTTCAGACCGTGACGCTGCAGAAGGTTGTGTGTTAGCAAAGAAAGATGGCGGGTTCGCCGCTGTTATCGCTTTGAAATGCGAAACAGACTTTGTTGCTAAGAACGAAGATTTCGTTGCTTTGACTCAGGCTATCCTGGATGCTGCTGTGGCTAACAAATGTCAGACTTTGGATGAAGTAAAGGCTTTGCCTATGGGTAAAGGTACTATTCAGGACGCTGTTACTGACCGTAGCGGTATCACTGGCGAAAAGATGGAACTGGACGGTTATAATGTGGTAGAAGGTGCTTACACTACTGTTTATAACCATATGGGTAAAAATCAGCTTTGTACGATCGTTGCTTTCAACAAAGAATCAGAAGAAGCTGCTCACAACATCGCTATGCAGATCGCTGCCATGAATCCTATCGCTATCGATGAAGCTGGTGTTCCTGAATCAGTAAAAGAAGCTGAAATACAGGTGGCAATTGAAAAGACAAAGGCTGAACAGGTACAGAAGGCTGTTGAAGTTGCTTTGAAGAAGGCAGGTATCAATCCTTCACATGTAGATAGCGAAGACCATATGGAAAGCAATATGGCTAAGGGCTGGATTACTGCTGAAGACGTAGCTAAGGCTAAGGAAATTATCGCAACTGTCTCTGCTGAAAAAGCTGCTAATTTACCGGAACAAATGATTCAGAACATCGCTAAAGGTCGTCTTAGCAAATTCTTGAAAGAAGTTTGTTTGCTGAACCAGGAAGATATCATGGATGGCAAAAAGACTGTAAAAGAAACAATGAAGGAAGCAGATCCTGAATTGCAGATTCTTGCATTCAAACGCTTCACTTTGCGTGCTGAATAATTTTGCGTTAGCAGAATAAAATAAAAAAGGGGCTTCGATTATTTCGGAGTCCCTTTTTCTATAATAAAAGTTTACTTTCTCTTATTTCAGTTCAGCCAAAGCCTCTTTGATACGTTTGATGGCTTCCACGATGTTTTCATCGCTGGTAGCATAACTCATACGGATACATTCGGGAGCACCGAATGAAGTACCGCCTACGCAGGCAACGTGTGCCTTTTCCAGCAGATACATAGCCAGGTCGTCAGCATCTTTGATTGTGTTGTTTCTGTCAGCTTTACCATAATAGTAGCTACATTTCGGGAACAGGTAGAAAGCGCCTTCCGGCTTATTTACTTCGAATCCCGGAACTTCTTTAGCCAGATTAACGATCAGGTCACGACGGCGTTCGAATGCTTTACGCATTTCTTCAACCGGTTCCTGTGAACCTGTGTAAGCGGCTTCGGCAGCTTTCTGGGAGACAGAGCAAGGACCTGAGGTGTATTGACCTTGTAATTTGTTTACAGCCTTCACGATCCATTCCGGTCCGGCAATGAAACCGATACGCCAGCCTGTCATTGCATATGCTTTGGATACGCCGTTTACAATAACGGTGCGATCTTTCATGCCGTCGACAGAAGCGATACTGTGATGTTTGCCGATATAGTTGATGTGTTCGTAGATCTCGTCAGCAATAACGATGATATCCGGATGTTTTTTCAATACTTCTGCTAAACCAGCCAGTTCTTCTGCACTGTAAACAGAACCAGTCGGATTGGACGGAGAGCAGAGGATCAACGCCTTTGTCTTCGGTGTGATAGCTGCTTCCAGCTGTGCCGGAGTGATCTTGAAATCCTGTTCGATACCTGCTGTAACGATTACCGGTTTACCTTCAGCCAGTTTGACCATTTCAGGATAGCTTACCCAGAACGGTGCCGGAATGATAACTTCGTCTCCGGGATTAACCAACACCAGAATTGTGTTACAAACGGATTGTTTAGCTCCGTTCGCGCAGGAAATCTGTGTAGCTGCGTATTCCAACCCGTTTTCATTCTTCAGCTTGGTAACGATAGCATTGCGTAATGCCGGATAACCGGGAACCGGAGAGTAGCGAGAGAAATTGTCGTCTACCGCTTGCTTGGCTGCTTCCTTGATGTGATCAGGTGTGTTGAAATCAGGTTCTCCCACACTCAGGTTGATAACATCGATACCTTGTGCTTTGAGCTCATTGCTCTTCTGAGACATCGCCAACGTAGCGGAAGGCGATAAACTTGCTAAACGATCTGAAACTTGTGTCATAACACTGCTGTTTGTATAGGTTATTTTAAATAGTTGCGACAAAAGTAATTAATAATCGGATTCTTTGCAACAAATTGCTAATTATTTGATGTTATGGAGAACATGTCCCATACGCTCCTTTTTTGTCTTCATATAAAATTCATTATATTTGTTCGGAGTGACTTCGATAGGAACGTTTTCCACAATTGTTAAACCATAAGCTTCCAGGCCTACACGCTTGATCGGATTGTTTGTCATCAGGCGCATTTTGGTAATGCCGATGTGCTTCAGGATCTGTGCTCCGACGCCATAATCGCGTTCATCAGCCTGGTGTCCCAAATGCAGGTTGGCGTCTACCGTATCCAATCCTTCTTCCTGAAGTTTGTAAGCTTTCATTTTATCCATCAGGCCGATGCCGCGTCCTTCCTGGTTCAGGTAGACGATAGCTCCGCGTCCTTCTTTTTCAATCATTTGCATGGCTTTGTGCAACTGTTCGCCGCATTCGCAACGCATAGAACCGAAAATATCACCGGTTGCACAAGATGAATGTACGCGAACCAATACCGGTTCCTCTCCGGATATATCGCCTTTTATCAGAGCGATATGCTCCAATCCGTTACTTTTCTGTCGGAAAGGGATCAGGTGGAAATGACCGTACTGGGTCGGCATATCGACTTCTACACCTTTGTCAACAATGGACTCTGTTTTCAGGCGGTAGGCAATCAGATCCTTAATACAAATGATCTTGATATCGAACTTTTTAGCTACTTCCACTAATTGCGGCAGACGTGCCATTGTTCCGTCTTCATTGATGATCTCGATCAATGCCCCCGCAGGATAGAGGCCGGCCAGGCGGGCCAGGTCGACAGCTGCTTCGGTATGTCCGGCACGACGGAGTACACCGCGTGAACGGGCTCGCAGCGGGTTCACATGTCCCGGACGTCCCAGGTCAGAAGGCTTTGTCTGTGTATCAGCCAGTGCACGGATCGTTTCGGCACGGTCGAACATGGATACACCGGTCGTGCAACCGCCACCCAGTTTATCGACAGTTACGGTGAACGGTGTCTCGAGCATAGAGGTGTTTCTGGCAACCTGCATATCCAGGTCCAGCTCCTGGCAACGTTCTTCGGTGATCGGGGCGCATAATACACCACGACCGTATGTCATCATGAAATTTACTTTTTCGGGCGTTATCTTTTCCGCAGCAACAATGAAGTCCCCTTCGTTTTCACGATCTTCGTCGTCAACAACGATCAGGAATTTACCTTCACGAAAATCTTCGATTGCTTCTTCGATGGTGTTTAATTTGATCTCAGTCATATCTGTTTTAATTTTTAATTTCTAAGTTCCGGATCATATCTTCCAATTCGCGGCTTGTTTTTTGTACTACTTGTATATCATGGCGTAATAATTTACGCTGGTATGTAGCAAGCAAATAGACCGGAAGTCCGATCGGGAAAAATATACCGAATGCCAGTCCGATCTTTCCGTTGAGATTTGCATTCAGTTGGTTGTATCCGCCGATAACAGGATAATCCATCAGTTTGTTTAGTACCAGATTCTGATCGGAGTTACCCAGTTCTTCAATGATACCTTCCATTTCTGTAGCCAGCTGTTCTGCCGTATGATCCTTTCCGCCTTGTTTCCAGAAAGTGAAATAGTTTAACCAGCGTTTATGGCTTTTGAGATATTCGGCGCAGTTTTCCGCCAGCTTATCCAGGCGCGGCAACATAGCTGCATAGTCCGGATTAAAAATGATTACCTCTTTTTTCTCCACCTTACGTCCGGCCCGTTTACCAATAAAATTCTTTATGGCGTTCAGATAGGTGTCTGCATTCAATATGACACTGTCATTAACAGCCTTATAAGTCAGGAAAATCCCTAGTGGTGCCAGAATAGCGGAACTCAGCCACATTCCTTCCCAGGCTTCCCATATACCGTCGCGTGCCATTTTAAATCCGATATTGTCTATAATATAATAGAATATAAACAGGATTACGGAAATAACGACCGGCATTCCCAGTCCTCCCTTACGGATAATTGCTCCCAGTGGGGCACCGATAAAGAAGAAGACCATACAAGCGAAAGATAAGGTGAATTTCTTATGCCATTCAGTCAGGTGGCGGCGTACTTTGTAAGCCTCGTCTCCTAATGTTGCAGCTTTGAAATAATAATCGGCCTTTACACTTTCAATGTTTGATTTGGCACGGACCAATAAGGCGGCTTGCCCGCTTGGTGCTTCGGCTTTATACAAACTGTCGAAATTGATTATTTTGACCGGTTCGTTTGATATTTTGGTGAGAGAATCAGCATCGTTTGCTGTTGCAGTATTGCCGGTTCCCGTTTCTGCCTGTTGGGCTAATTCCCTTTTGGGTTTGGAGAATGTCTTTTTATAAGACATGTCATACACATTTTTGGAATTGATCGCCTTGATACTGTCGAGCCGTATGGTCATGGAGTCAATAGAGGTCTGTAAATCCTTCAGTTGCTTACCCATATATTGGTTTTGCATAAAAGATTCATCCGTGCGGGTGAAGTTTGCATCGAAATCTATCAGAATATCTTTGGTGCTGAATGTCTCCCTGCGGTAGGGAACAGCTGTTTTCCGGTTGTTGCTGCCTGTCTGGCCTTCGGACAGGTTTTCAAACGACTCCCCATTGAAAAGGGATAAGACCAGAAACAGCTTGTCCGCAGATGTTTTCAGTCTGCCGGAGTCTGCAAGGATCACACGTGCGTTATTGAAACCTTTGGAATAGTCATAGATCATGACATCTTTCAGTAATCCGGTCTGATTGTTTTTTTCTTTTACATATACATTATATCCCGTAATTTCCCCATAAAATACACCTTCCGGAATATCCAGTTCCGGCGACTTCTGGCGCATGGAGTAGAGAAGGGAATATAGTTTCACCTGTACGACAGGCATTGCATTGTTCTGGAAAAAGAAAGCGCCGATACTGATAATCCCGATTGTGATGATCAACGGCCGCATGATATGTATCAGCGATACTCCGGCAGATTTCATCGCCAGCAATTCCAGGCGTTCGCCCAGGTTACCGAAAGTCATCAGAGATGCAAGCAAAATGGCCAAAGGTAAAGCCATGGGGAGGAGGAATAAAGCAGCATAAAAAAACATTTCGCCGAGCACAGGAATCCCCAGTCCCTTTCCCACCATGTCGTCTATGTACCTCCAAAGGAACTGCATGAGTACAATAAACAGACAGATACCGAAGGTCATAATGAACAACGGCAGGAAAGTCTGCAGCATAAATGTATATAATCGTTTTATCTTCAACATTGCCTATCCGGGTTGACGGGGCAAAAGTAGTGTAAAAAACGATAAGAACATTACATAATTCTCTAAAACAACCTAAATCCCGAGTGTACGTTTCAATTCATAGACTTGTGAGTCCCATAAATTGATTGAATCTTTCTTTTCATCCGGCTCGGCAAAGTCGGTTATTTCAAGAGCAGTTGCTCCGGTAAGTTCAACCGTGTGAATTAAAAATTCGAAGTAAACATTATCTTCTTCCTCGTCTGTCCACCGGTAGCGGATACTAATTTCCGGTTTTACCGACAAAACTTCTGCCTCCTGCTCATCCCTGTTCCACTTAAAAACATACGTGTTGTCATTGATCGTTACGTCATCAGCAAACCAGGCAGACAATCCTGGAGGGGTAGTGAGGTGATTCCATAAACTTCGTCGCGAAACTTTATCGAAAATGTATTCGATATGAAACTTCTCTTTTTTCATCTTTCATACAATTATTTGCGCAGCAAGTTACTCAAAAGATTCATATTTCCCAATATTATTAGAGTAAAAAAGCATCTAATTTTTAACGCCTTAGCTGAAAGCCCTGAAAAATAAAAGATTTTTTTTCGCAAAAGTGTTGCATAATATAAAAATAACCTCTACTTTTGCAGCGTCAATAAGAAAAGTTGACGACATGATGGCGAGATAGCTCAGCTGGTTAGAGCGCATGATTCATAATCATGAGGTCCCCGGTTCAATCCCGGGTCTCGCTACCTAGAATAACGCTTTTGCAATTTTGCAGAGGCGTTTTTTTATACACCTAAAAGTGTGATTTATGCTTGATAGTCAATGTTTTAATGGAAATAGTTTCCTCCTGCCTAGTCGTTTCCTCTAGCGTTCTTTCTTCTTTGTCTCGAATCAATATCCGCAATAATTGAGTATATTTGCGGTAGAATGTTTTACGAAAGTTTTACGAACATGGCGACAACACTAAAGGAGGTTATTTTAAAACATCAAAAGCGATCAGATAAGACGTGGAATGTTAAAATCAGGGTTACGCATGAGCGCCAATCCGCTTATATACCGACGGAGCATTATCTCATAGCAAAGCAGATCTCCTCAGACTTTAAAAGGATAAAAGATGAGTTTATCGCCGACGAGGTTCGTAAGGATATAGCTCGTCTCCGGATTGAGATTAGTAAGTTGGGAGGAAATATTTCGAAATATACTGCAAAGTCCCTCGCCGAATACCTTTCCCGTAAACGTAGGCACGAGGGAGAAAAAGGGTTGTTTGTCTTTCCATTTATAGATAAGGTAAATGAGGGATTGATAGAGGATGGCCGGACCTCGGTCGCTTCCGGAAACAGCGCTCTTAAAAACAATCTGAAAGAATGGCTAAAAAGAGATAATCTCGAGTTTAAAGAAATTACGGTTAAGTTCCTTCGGGAGTTCGAGGCTTTCCTCGTTAAAAAGATCGGATCCGGAACTAGAGGAGTAGAAAGCAACCTGGGTTATCTCCGGACTATATTCAATCTCGCTAGGATAGAGTTTAACGACGAGGATCTCGAGGATATAAAAATCCCTGGCAATCCTTTTGAGAGATATAAGATCCCGAAGTCGAAAGAGCCGGAGAAGCGAGCTATACCGGTCGAGATCCTGTTAAAGATCCGAGACTATAAATATATCCCTCGGGGTAAGTTCGAGCATAAAAAGGAGATCTCCCGGCCGGAACTGGCCCGTGATGTTTTTATGTTGTCCTTTTACCTTTGCGGAATGAACTCGAAGGATATTTTCCTTTTGAGAGCCGATCAGATACAAGCTGATCGTATCACCTATAATCGTGCCAAAACGAAAGATCGGCGAGAGGATCAAGCCAAAACGTCTATAAGGATAGAGGAGGAGGCTCTTGAGTTATTCGTGAAATATAAGGATCCTGCCGGTATCCGGGCATTTAACTTTTATCATAGATATACGGACGAGCGGACATTTAACTCTAATTTGAATAAAGGTTTGAAGTATATTAGCGAAAAGATTAAGGAGGAGCTCGAAAAGGAGAGGCCCGGCGAAAATATAGATGTTGACATCGATTTTTATTCAGCTCGGCACACATGGGCGACTATTGCCCGGGTGAATTGCGGGGTGATCGAGGATGATATTTCTTTCGCTTTGGTTCATTCGGACTCGGTCAAAGGGGTAACAGGAAAGTATATTACTAAAGATTTTTCTTTGATTGATAGAGCGAATGAAAAGGTTCTTGCTTTTGTACGCACTTATAAAGGTAGTAAATCCGAGGAACTGAATAAATTTATTACCTCATTAGTCCACGTCCGGTAAGGAGCCAATCGGCAGAGATTCTATAATGTAAAACGATCACTCCTAAAAGGAACATGGGAAATTCCCGAGCCGGTTCTGATCGCAGGCGGGATAAATTGCGCCGGTCTACGCTATTGCGCAAACAAAAATCATGAAAACTATGTATTTCTCCGGTCCCGATGAGCATATCAAGAGCCTCGAAGAATCGGGCGTTTATTGCTTGTCCTTTTGAGTTCTGCATATAATACCCTCCCTCATTGCTTTTGTTACTTTCTCGTTGAGCTCTTTTTCTCTTTCTGAGATTCTTTGCTCCCAGTCGCTAACTTTCATAGGTTCTAGTTTAAACTCTTTGTCTCCGGACAATGAACTGAGTAGTTCCTGTATATCTGTTTCAGACATAGCCGGGATCCAGCGCTCGAGATCTAGCAATAGATTGATCCGTCTCGAGATCTCGCTCCGTAAGATATACTCAGAGTCTTTATCTTTATCGAAAGGATAGCCCTCGTTTGTAATGAGCCAGCGGGAATTAATGTCCGGATAGGTTTGTAGGATCCTAGTAATAGGTTCGATTCCTACTGATCCGGCCTTAATTAATCTGGTCGCATATTGCGTCGTAATGCCGAGGGCCTCTGCAAATCGAGTGAGGCTTCCTCCGGCTTTTTCCTTCATTATATAAGCTACCCTTTCGTTTATAGTCATTCTGTTACATTTTTAATGGCTCAAAATTTATCTCGTCGGATCCGTTGATCTGTATTAGGTATTTGGAATACCGTTTCCGGATCTCTTCAACATTCTGATTGAAATATGTATCGTTTCCTCCTCTCAGTAGGCAAGCGAACTCTTTGGATCTGCTGATCTCATCAAAAAGAAGATCCTTCGCGGCTTTATCGTCTCCCGATACATAAGCAGCGTAAAACCGTTTTTCAAAGTCCGGGGAGATTGATGTTAGTTCCTGTACTCCCTTCTCGTTCTCTTTATTTTTGATTGCTCTAACATCTGCGGCAATCTGAAAAAACTTTACGATCATAACAATTTGTATGAAACCGATAATAAGACTTGCAATAATGATTACTGTTTCCATATTAATATAGTGTTTAATGTTAACCTCTGTTCTTCTCTTCTTCGGGAGGAATTTCTATAAATGGCAAATCATTCTTGTTATAATGAGGCCTGTTATCTTCTCCTTCTGTCATTGGTTGAGCCTTGAAAACCTGTATCCTTTGAGGATTGGCTTCTGCGTGTTTTACAAGGTTGTCCACAATAGAAACCGGTGGATTATGAAGATTAGGAGCCCCTTGTGAAGAGGTGATTTTTTGATTATAGGATTTGTATTCCTCTCTTAGTCTCTCATTATCAGCTTCTAATCGTCCAATTTCCCTATTTAGATCCTTTATTTCCTTCTCTTTCTCTTCAACGACTGAGTAGGGGGCTAATATCTTTTTGTGATAGAGATCGACTAACTGGTCGGAGAGCGATAACAAAAGATCCTTGTATTCGGAAACCTTTTCCTTTTGGTTTGTTTCGGGAATAACACCGGGAGTATCGTCGTATCCGGAGATCCTCATAGCATCGATTAATGATATATCCAAGAATGAACAGATGTTTTCAATTTTTGACAATGTTATATTGTCGTTTTTTATTGTTCTATTCACATTTGAAGGATCTATATCAAGAAAACGTGCTAGGTCTGCCTTTGATTTTCCTTTTGCTTTTAGTATTTTCTCGAAATCAATCATTTGTATATCAGATAGATATGTTATTATACATAATTTAACTATAAAATATTGTCAAATTACGACAATGTTGTCATAAAATGAATATATATTTGCATTGTGATTGCAATCAAATCACACACAAAGATAAAGAAAACAAATTGAACAATGTCTATTAAACAGAAGATTATGGAAAATATGACACTTGCATGTTACTATGAGGATCTAGGAAAAGCCCAGGTCAATTTCAGAAAAAAGATTCAAGAGGAATGCGGGGTATCACTCGCTACTGCGTCCCGATGGGTTAACGGAAAGATCATTCCTCGTAAATCAGACAGAGAAAAAATCGCCGGTATAATCGGCCGGCCGGTAGAGGAACTTTTCCCTAATCCAAAGGAGGCCTAATCATGAGGAATATCGAGTTTTATAATACTCCCGAGGGAGACGTTATGATCCGGGAAGGGAATAAACTCCGTGTATTGGAAGAGAAGGACCGGGATTTTATAACCGAGTTCTTACAGATGATAATCGACTTTTATCCCGAGGCTTTCAAAGCCCTCTGTGACGAATATGTAACGAGCAAACTCAATCGTACTTATTACGAGTTTCTGATCGTCCGGAGATTCATTAAGTGCAATTTCGGGAAATATGACAATACGCTCGATGTTTCCGAATGGGGCTCTTTCAATTTTGAATTTATGGAATGTCCTTTGCATGGGGAGTGTAAGCACGATCGTTGTATCTGCCGACCTAAATTCAGTACTAAAATGACCGATCGAGAGCTGGAAATCATGAGAATGATATTCGATAAGTATTCGATCGAGGAAATCTCCGAAAAGCTCCATATCTCAATCGAAACGGTGAAGAATCACCGCCGAAACGCTCTTTGTCGTCTCAACTTGAAATCAACGAGAGACTTTATCGACTACGCTCACAATAACAAACTATTTGAATAATCAAGCTATGCCAATCGCAACAACAAAATTTGATTTAATAGATCGTATTCTTTTAATCGTTATCGTGCTATGTGGGTGTTTGAACTTTGCTCCGGATCCTTTAGGGATTATCGCTCTCTTGATTGGGTATCTTTTACTCTTCATTCTCGCATCTCGATGGGCTAATGATTAGTATATGAAGATAGACTTGTACGAACTAAAGAACCTTTTGCATGATACCGCTCAGATTGCGGTAACGTCTACATTGGTTGCAAAAGGGGATTTGTCTCCTACTCTTTCTAAACGAGAAGCCTATCGAGTCTACGGAGAAGGAGTCGTAAAGCGATGGATCGAGGAGGGTCTCCTAACCGTCCGAAAGGATGGAAATAATACGTCGAAATGCCGAATCTCCCGGTTGGAGATAGAGGCTCTTTCGATAGCTAACAACAGAATATCATATTTAACAACGGCCGAAAGGCATAACAAGAAACAGCATGGAACTAGAAGTATTACAAACGGGCGCCTTGTCCGAATTAAACAGATCAGAGATCGACATTCAGATCGCAACGGCTAAACAGTATCCGAGAGATCTCAAAAAGGTATTAGGTAATATCCGGGCCCTCGCTACTATGGACGAGGAAACGGCCGAGGATTGTTTCTACGCTCTTAAAAGAGGTTACGGTAACGATGCCTCATTGATCGAGGGGCTTTCCGTTCGTCTAGCGGAGATTTTTGCATCCAGTTGGGGAAACCTTCGTGTTCAGACTCGTATTATCGGGAATGACGGGAAAACTATCACGGCTCAGGGTGTTTGTCACGATCTCGAAACAAACGTTGCTGTATGTACCGAGGTAAAGCGCCGGATCACCAACAAGCTAGGGCAGACTTTCTCCGAGGATATGCAAGTCGTTACCGGTAACGCCGCAAGTGCGATCGCATTCCGTAACGCTATCTTTAAAGTGATTCCGAAAGCCTATACAAAGAAGGTGATCGAGGAGATCAAACAGGTTGCTCTCGGGGAGGCCAACAATCACGAAATGAAACGCCAGTCTACAATCAAGTGGTTCGAGGCCCGAGGTGTAGCATTAGACGAGATCCTCCAATATATCGAGGCCGATTGTGTCGAGAGTATCGACGCAGAGAAACTCCTTACCCTCCGTGCGACTTGTACGGCGATCAAAGAGGGAACGACGACGATACAGGAAACTTTCAAGGCGAAAAAGAACGACTCTGCTGCCTATGCAGATTCCCTAAAGAATAAAGCTACGACGGCTAATCCTCCGGCTCAGGAGCAAACGTCCCAGGCTTCCGATACTCCCGCAAATAAGGCCCGTACAGCCGCAAACAAAGCAACAATAAAGAAATAATATTATTTATCAACCGGGAGGAGCGATCCTCCCACAATCGTAACAACAAATTATGGATACAAACAAAGTAAATCAGAATGAACAGACACCCGAACTATCGGAGTTTTTGAATGAGGCCCGTCAAAAGGCGAAAGAATTGTTAGACCTCGTACCGGTAGGAAGTAGAGAGGTTGGGATTATTGTTATCGCAGCTGAAAACATTGATAACGGGGAAAAAAACAATGTGACTAGTGTCGTCGCTATAAATGGTTATGGCGAGGTATTAAAAAACGGACTCCGCTCCGCTTTGGATAATAAAGAGCAACCTTTCAAATCGCTAGTTTTGGCGGCTATGAAAGAAGAATTAGTTGAACGATTAATAACAAATAACTAGGAGGATACAATTATGAAATATCAAGCAACTGCAAAACCGATTAAGATCGAGAACGTATCGCACGATCAGTGGCTCGAAAACAGAAAGTCGGGGATCGGATCCTCGGAGATCGCTACGATCGTAGGACTCAACCCGTATGAGACTCCTTATCAACTTTGGTTAAGAAAAACAGGGCAGGTTCCACCGAAAGAGGAGAACTTCTTCATGAAAGCCGGTCACTACCTCGAGGATGCCGTCGCCCGTTTCTATGAGGACGAGAGCGGTCGTAAAGTAATCAACCGTTCCGCCGCAGAGGATATTTATATACACCCTAATTTTGAGTGGGCCCGGGTATCTCCCGACCGTATGTTTTGGAGAGACGCTAAAAGATCCGGGGATAATAAAGGTATCCTCGAATGTAAGACTACTCAAATGACCGTTGATGGAGATAACCTTCCTCCGTATTGGTTTACTCAGGTCCAGTATCAACTAGGCGTAATGGCCCGGGAAAACGGTTCTCTTGCATGGCTATCGGCCGGACGATCTTTTGATTACCGGGATATAGTTCTTGTTCCGGATTATTTCGAGTGGCTCATGGAAGAGGGAGAAAAGTTCTATATCGACAATATCCTCGGAGGAAAAGAACCCTCGTTATCCAATGCGGACGATGTACTCCTCAAATATCCGACTCATACCGTTGGGGCTTTTGTCGAGGCTCCCGGAGATCTAGCTAACGAGATCGAAAGCCTTAAAAAGATCAAGGCAAAAATAAAAGAACTCGAAGATGATAAAGACCGCATCGAGGGAGCCGTTAAACTGACGATCGGAGAGGCTGAGTCCCTTAATTTTTGCGGGTCCGTACTCGCCACCTACAAAGCTCCCAAAGCCGGTACGAAGTTCGACGAGAAAGCCTTCAAATCGGCTCATTCGGATCTATATAGTGAATACTCGAAAGAGGTTCAAGGGGCACGCCGCCTCTTGATTAAATAGAGGCTATATGTATGTATCAGTTATCGAACAAAAACCGAGAGGCGATCCTAGATTACCTCTCGATTCTAAAGGAAAAGATCCAGCCACCTCCCGGAGAAAGGCTGAATAATAATGAATATAATTTTGATAGAAGATTGTCGCTTTTTATCAAAAAAATACACCGATTAAAACAAATAAAATGATGCACAACTGGTTTCAATGTAACGTTAATTTCGAGAAAATGCTCGAAAACGGAATGCAAAAAAAAGTGACGGAACCTTACCTCGTTGATGCGCTTTCTTTTACAGAAGCAGAGGCAAGAATTATCGAAGAAATTCGCCCGTTTATTACCGGAGAATTTACAGTTTCCGATATAAAAAGAGCTCGTCTTTCTGAGATATTTTTCAACGAAAACGGAGATCGTTACTATAAGGTTAAAGTTTACTTTATTACGCTTGACGAGAAGAGCGGAGCGGAGAAAAGAACGGCCGCACAAATGCTCTCCCAGGCTTGCACGCTGAAAGAGGCTATTGCCGTCCTCGAGGAGGGCATGAAAGGCACGATGGCCGATTATAGGATCGCCTCCGTTACGGAGACTCAGCTTATGGATATTTTCCCGTTTGACGCAAGTCAGGTCCCGGCGGAGAAGGAGGAGAAAGTCGCAGGGAAAGAAAACTAATTTAACCGGGAGGAGGGTTTCGGCCTTTCTCCCCAAAAAAATGCAGAGATATGGCTTATCGCTTTACGGATACAGGCAAATGGTCGGATAGTTGGTTTATCGAACTCAGTCCTACCGCAAAATTACTATTCATGTACATTTGTGATAATTGCGACGTTGCGGGATTTTTTGAGATCTCACCTAGAAAGATCGCTTTTGATACGGGTATAGATACAAGGGGCTTGCAAGAGGCTTTAAAGGAGCTTGCAAGGGGCTTGATTTATAGCCACGACGGAACAATCGTTTTCTTGAAGAACTTTGTTAAGCATCAAAAGAATATCCCACTAAATCACGCAAATAAAGCGCATAGGGGCGTTATTAAGCGTCTGAAACTGTATGCGGATAAGTTTGATTTGAAACTGTTGAGCGAAGCGATAAAGGACGATGTTTTGGCCTTATTCGATGTCGATTACATAGAGGGAAAAAATGAAGAAAAAACAGAAGAAAAACCCGAAGGGGCTTTAAAGGGGGATAGAAGCCCCTTCGAAGGGGCTACAAAGGGGCTAGCAAGCCCCACAGGTATAGGTAAAGGTAAACCTTTCCCTTCTTTCTCTCTTAATGAAGCTAACTCTATAGGAGAGAATATAGGGGGTATGGGGGAAAAAGGAGAGGATGAAAAAAGTCAAACGCCTGTTTCCGGCTTATCTGATCCTGGTCTTGATCCCGATTCGGAAAAAACTCCCGCCGAAGTCGTTGAGGCTATCGAGGAGGTTGATCCATTTACGGACTTTGAGGAGTGGATAGACAAAAACGCTCCCCGGGTCGCAAAGATGAAAGAGCCTTTTACCCGAAAAGAGTACGAGCGCCTTTTTGCGGAGTATTCCCCGGACGAGATTTACGCCACAATCAAAGCGATGCACAACTGGACTCCTCTCACGAAGAAAAATCAATCCGCAAACCTTACGTGTCGGGATTGGCTACGGAGGGATAACAAAGGGCCGACAAAGGGGAGCAAGGCACAACCGGGATCAAAAGGCTATCTCGACCGAATGAACGAGACAATTACCGGAGCATTGGCGAAGGACGACGGAAAATTTAAACTCTGATTTGCGATATGGAAGATTTAACGGCAATCAAAGAGGCTCTTTCAACGCCTCGGGTCAAGGACATGAAGCCCGTCGAGCTATACAACCAGCTTGTTACCTCAATCGGCTACGTTTTTGCCCTTAAATCGACGGAAACCGAACCGGATAAGATACAGTTTATGGCTAGAGAGCTCGCAAAGGCCGTTCTCGTTCGATTTCCGGGACTTTCTATAGGCGAGATAGGTGTTTCCTTGGACAAAGGTGTAAAACGCGACTACGGCGATTATTTCGGCCTAAACGTCGTTACCTTTTTGGACTGGATCCGGAGTTATCACTACTCAACGGAGCGAAAAGAGGCCTTAGCACAAAAAAAAGTCTTGGCATTACCTCCCGTATCAGCTCCTAGTTCCGAGACGCTGGAAAGAAGGAGACGAGATAACGCTTGTTTGACTTTTGAGAAATTCCGACAAAGCAAATGCCTGATAGGAGATCCGACTTTCTTGTATGCCTATCTCGAGGATAAAGGGATAATCGATCTCTCACGTTCGGAGAAGCTCGAAATTTACGAGGAAGCGAAGAGGGTAGTAACAGGAACGAAGTCCAACGAGAGGATAGAAACACGGTCGAATAAAATCACAAATCAGGCGATTGATTCATACGACGATATTGTCCGGTTTCGGATTGGAAACGATTTTAAAAGCCGAGCGGTAGCAGAAGCGAAAAGTATCTCTATTATCCGGTTATTCAATAGGCTAATTTCAGAAAATAAAACTATAAACGATTTACTACAATGAGCAGCAACAACAAAAAAAATGAGACAAGTTCAATCGACTTAAAAAAGGAAATTAGAACTTTTAATTTCGGAAGAGTTTCCGGTCTGAATAAGATCGAAGTTATTAACAAGTTTTCTTCGGCAAATGAGGAGATAAAAAATCTCAATCTCCGACCGGTTAATCCGCTGAAATGGGTTCCGTATTGGATGCCTCCCTTTCTCCGGATTCTGATCGAGATAATCATGCTTCTTACCTGTAGGGCTATATACGTCCAAAAGGACCGGGTTAATTCCTTGTTGGTAAAGACCGCTAAAAAACTTTGGTTCGCAATGATTTATCAGAACGATTTGCACGAAATGAACGCATTGAAAACAAACGAGATAGTTCAAAAGCGAAAAGAGTTTGTTACCTCATTCCTAAAGGACATAAAGATTCGTTTCGAGAGAGGGGACAAAAGGGCCTCTGAAATAATGAAAATCGCACTCGAAAACGGTATCAGTTGGAGAAATCAAGAAATGATAGTCGCCGGAGACTATTTTCCCGCAAATGGGTATCTGTATATTTGGCAATCCGAGAAGGACGGAAACCTTTATTTCGCTCATGGAGGGGGCAGACAGTATTTTGAGCAGTCCGGAGAAAAGGAGGTCTCGGCGGATACAGTCCTCACGACTTACGCTATGTTGAACAGAGTATTAACCAATATCGAAAAGAAGTATGCCACGGAAACCCAAAGATAAGAGCAACGAGTATGGTTTTGGATCCAAGCCGGAGCGGAACGCAAAGGAGGGAGCCATATTCGCAGAGGAAACGCTTAATGCCCGAGATAAGGCTCTCCGGTTGCTTGAAGAGGTTAAGAAAAGGGACGAGAGCAAGGTCCCGGTTCAGGTTAAGCCGGGAACATGGATCTTGATCCCTGTTGGAGCTAATAAAGCGAACGTTATCAGGCGTTTTAAAGAAAAGATAGGGATTAAAGATAAGTAAATCAAAATATCATGATAGCAGTAGGATCGAAATTTATTGTTCACTGGAAAGGGCATGAAAGTTGTTATGAAGGTCGAGTTTATCAGGTAAAATCAATCTATAAGAATTGCACTTGTGCGAAACCGAATTACTGGTATTTGGGGGAGGAGCAGGTTCCGAGAAGATCGCACATTCATTTAACGGCCAAAATGATAGAATGTCCTTATGAGGGAATCGAAAAAGACGGGTATAGTTTTGGCGCTATGGACGAAACAACTCTTATCGATTTGGAGGATTCAACATACTGGATCGAAGTCATAAGCTCGGCCGGTTGTCAATTGTCAATTTTTTAAATATCAAATAAATAAAACTATGCAATCGCAACAACAAAAAAAGAAAAACAAAGTCTCTGTACAGTTTAACCGGAGACAGCAACGGGCCGCAAAAGCGAAAGAAAAGGCTCAGGAGGCCGTAAATATTTATGACGAGTATCAACAACGTGTACAGGCAAGGGAAAAGGCTGTCGATAGTATTTTTAATGAACATAGAGCTCTTATTATCGCTTCGACCTATAATATCCTATTTTCTATTAAGATCGCAGCTAACGCAGTCTATAACCTGCCCGAGAGCTTGGAGGAGGACGGACTCTTTAAGCAAAACATCAAGGGAAAGACAAAAGCCCTTATTAATGCTACGAAGAATTTCGAGAGAATGACTTACTCCGTCTATGGAGATAAGGCAAAGTTCCTCGAGGAGTCTGTCGGTCGGATCGTCGACGAGATCAATCTCGATATAGAGAAAATCTTTTGGTCTATTAAGCAATACCTCGATAAGAACCGTATCGAAAGATCTACGGCGATCTCCCGTATTGAGCAAGCTCGGGCCTTAATTGGTTTATCAGTCGAGATTCATAAGGCCCGGATCCGGAAACTACACTCTATTAACCCGGATCTCCCATCTATGGCATATCTCCGTATGGATAAGCCTTTAAAGTTTATCGACGATCTCTCTCAGGACCTTTGTCGGGGTATTGGCAAGGTCGTAAACCTGAACGACGATGCAAATTGTCGGCTTTCTGTCGCTGTCCTGGATCAAAAACTAGCAGACGAGGAACGTATCGCAAGAGCAATAGAACTAACACTTTAGGCTTTAATAAAATGGAAAACAGCGAGGTTAAAGTACTCTTTTGTCTAGTTATATTCTCCGTATTGGCTTTTATCCTTTGTTGGGTGAGCCGTACGGAGGCCCTCCTAATGATGATAGCGGATATTTTGTCTTATATCTTACTTGTAATGAATCGAATATATAATACGATAAAAAAATGAAACCGATTGAATTTAAAGAGCAAAACACCGTATTTGGAGAGGGACAAAAGGAGTACCTCCCTCTCCCAGCTTATCTTGACGATGGGCCTTACGGTCATGTCGTTAGTTGTTGGAAACTCTCGATTAAGGAAAGGTTCCTAGTCTTATTGTATGGGCGTGTTTGGTTGTCTCAAATGTGCTTCCATAAACCTTTGCAACCTCAATTAGTGGCGGCGGATAAACATGAGTTAAAGGGGCTTGCTAGGTCCTTCGTTGGGGCTATCAAGGGGCTATCAAGGGGCTTCAAAGGGGCTTTGAAAAAATTATCAACAAAAATATATGCCTTATGTATGGAATGGTAAGATCCTGCAAGTATTGTGCAGACAACAACCGGTGCGACTACCGTAAAACAGTTCAGGAAGTATTCAAGACGTTACGACTTGAAGCTACAGCAGTAATCAATTGCAAACGGGTACGGCCCTATTACGAGATCGGAGATCCAATCGTCTTTCTAGCTTGGAAGGGATCCGGAGAGGTCCCGGAAGATGATAAGGATGTTATTTGCGGAACCCTCGTCGATTTATTGAAAGATCGTAACGGGCATGCTCGGACATACGTCGTGAAGGTTCCTCGCTATAATAGCGAGTACTTTGTCGATGGAAATAACCAGTATTGGCTCGATCCTTCCGAGGCCTTAAAGCAATATCCCGAGAGTGAGCTTTCCTCAAATGAAATTTTAGTTTTTGTCAAATATATGAATATTCAGAGGAAAGATGAGGCAGATTAAAAAGAAGCCGGAGCCGACGGCCGATCTTTTTACAAGGTTGGTTAAATCGGATCTCCGGCTCGAGTGTGTAAAAGAATTGCGATTTTATCCTAGTCGTCGATGGCGCTTTGATTACGCTCTTCCGGAGGTTAAGATTGCTATCGAAGTGGAGGGAGGCGTTTACACCCAGGGGAGACATACCCGGCCTCTCGGCTTTCTCGGTGATATGGAAAAGTACAATACCGCAACATCTCTCGGTTGGAGGTTGCTCCGGGTTACTCCGGATACACTTTTATCACGTACAACGTTGGATCTGATACGTTCAACTTTACAGAGTAAATGATTTTTTTATCAATTAATGCGTCTATTGGACGCAATTGCGTACATTTGTGTACAAAGAAAAGTCTATGAAAACAAAACAATTGCACATAACTAGACTACGTGTCAACGAGAATAATCCGAGACAGATTAAAGAGGAGCGGTTTAACAAACTGATCTCTTCTTTGATCGTATTTCCTAAAATGTTGGAATTACGTCCGATTACGGTCGATCAGGATCTTATCGCACTCGGTGGAAATATGCGTTTCCGTGGCCTCATGGCTATTTTGGATATGTCCGTTAACGAGATTCGGGATATAATCGAAAAGTCCCGGAAAATGATTAATAAGCCTCAATCTGAGCGTGACGAATTACTCGAGTATTGGCTTGACTGGAAAAAAGATCCTGTCGTTAAGGTTGGGGACGCATCGGATCTAACCGAGGAGGAGCGCCGGGAATTTATCGCAAAGGATAATATCGAATATGGAGAATGGGATAATGACGAACTGGCGAATAAGTGGGACAATGAGGATCTTATCGAATGGGGAGTTGATGTATGGTCCGATGATAGCGATTACTCGGAGAAAAACAAGGAGATCAACGTCGGTGATATAAATGACGAGGTAACGCTAAAATTGAAGTATTCGGAAGGTGTCTATAACCGAGTAAAGGCGAAACTCTCTGAGCTTGCCGGTACACCGGAGGAGGCCCTCCTTAAATTGCTAGGACTATGAACCGAGTAAAGCCTTTTTCATTTGATACGATCGGCGATTTTGACAATCATATTTCCTGTTCAATAACCGGCTATGAGGTTCTACATTCGTTGATCGTAAATATTTCCTCCTTCTTTATCAAAAAGGGGACGGTTCCGGTAGATCTTGGATGCACTTCCGGGAAGCTCGTTAAATCCCTACAAGAAAAATACGATTGTAGGGCGATAGGGTTCGATATTACCGGAGCGAATTTTCTCCCGGATCTCGATCTCCGAGTACAGGATATAACCTCTCCGGAGTTTCAGATCCCGAGGACAAATCTCGCGTATTCTATTTTTACCCTGCAGTTTCTTGATGTACGGGACCGGCTCCCTCTTTTGCAAAAGATATTTGATGCTCTTGATAAAAACGGGGCTCTTATCTGTTGTGAGAAAGAAGTTGCTCCAAATGGGATCATTCAAGAGGTTTTTACCTTCTCTAACTACTCGAATAAGCTCCGGCAGTTTACACCCGAGGAGATCCTCTCCAAAGAGTTTGATCTCCGTAAGATTATGAATTGCCTCGAGCCTTCCGACAACAACAAACTACTCTATGATGCGGGCTTTCGTATTGTAGAGCCGTTTTTTCAATCACTTAATTTTAAGGGCTATATATGCATAAAGTAAAAGAGAATATATTCCCGTTAGAATGGAGGCTTTCGGATCCTCTCGTCGTTTCATATCACGGTAAAAAAGTGTTCGGTACGTTCGTTTGTGGAGGCGGTAGTACGATGGGATACAAGCTCGCCGGTTACGATCACCTCGGAGGGGTTGAGTTTACCGAGCACTACTCGAGGGTGTATCGGGCAAATCATCACCCGAAATATTTTTACGAGGAGGATATACGAGAGTTCAACAAACGGACGGACCTCCCGGCTGAATTGTATCAACTGGATCTACTCGACGGATCTCCTCCCTGTGCTGCCTTTTCTACCTCCGGAGCCCGAGAAAGACTTTGGGGAAAGGTCTCGGAGTACGAAGGAAAAAAGCAGGTTAAGGACGATCTAGTCTACGTTTATGCCGAAACAATAGAGAAGCTCCGGCCGAAAGTATTCCTCTTAGAGAACGTCTCAGGACTGGCGAAAGGGAACGCAAAGGTTTATTTGAAAAACGTCGTAAACCGGTTATCCTCGGATTACACAATACAAGTTTTTCTTTTGTATGCCGCATCTATGGGGATCCCGCAGATCCGGAACCGTATTTTCATTATTGGACTACGGAAAGATTACAATCTCCCGGCGCTTGATATGTCTTTCGCTTGCCCTCAGGTAAATTTCGATATAACCCGGAAGTATTGGAACCATCCTAGTAACTCCGAGTACAGTATCGAAAAATATGCTATCGGTCCGGAATGGGATAACGTGAAAGTAGGAGAGAAGTCGAGCCGGTTTTTTAATCTCCACAAGCCGCACCCGGGTAAACCTTGCTTTACGATAACGGAGTCCTCGAGCGGATTGTCTACGGCCTCGGTTGTTCATCCTTTCCAAAAGAGAAAGCTCAACGGGGAGGAGGTCCGGCTCCTTTGTACGTTCCCGCTGGATTATGATTTTCTCGATCAGGTCCCGGTTACCGTAATGGGGCGTTCTGTCCTTCCGGTAATGATGGCAAATATTAGCCATCAGATTTATTTACAATGGTTATCAAAGATAGATTGATATGCAAGGAGGAGAAAAACAACAGGCTTATGAGTCACGTCGAAAACAAAAGGAGGCCCGGCTCGTAATCGTTTCGGAATTGTATTCGAAAGGAAAGAGTTTCCGGGAAATACGGTCTGAGGTTATCCGTCGGCTGGATTTGGGCTCGTATAGCCTTAAAACAGTTCATGATGATATAGAAACACTCCTCAAACAGTGGCGGTCTGAAAGGCTCGATAAGACGGATCAAGCGGTTACTCTCTTTCTCGAGCGCAATCGGCAGCATTATGAGGAGGCCCGGCTCGAGTGGGATCGATCTCGAAAGGATCGCTACCGGACCGATACAAAACGCAAAGGAGTCCCTATCGGTAAAAAGGGGGGAAAAGGGGATACTGATAACCCGGCCGATATTATTACCGTAATGCGTGAGGAGAAAAAGATTCAGGAGCTAGGAGAGGGAGATCCTCGCTATATGGAACTTATGATTAAATGCGAGGAACAGAGAGCAAAGCTCCTCGGACTCTATGCTCCGGAAAAAAAGGAGTTAACAGGTCCGAAAGGAGCTCCTCTTTCCTCCAATGAAGGAATGACGAGAGAAGAAATCGAAAAAGAACTAGAGAAGATCCGGAAAGCCAGGAATGATTAAAGAGTCTGATATATTACGGGAGTTGAGGCTAGAGAGAGAGTTGTTTAAGATAGACGCAAAGGATAGATTCCGTGTCTTTTTGAATTACTCAAACCCGCTTTATGCTCGTACGTGGTATCATACTTTGATCGCAAATTACTGCCAAAAGGTTTTAGAGGGAGAAATTCGCAATTTGATGGTTTTCGTACCTCCCCAACACGGCAAATCGGAGATCGTCTCTCGTAACTTCCCGGCGTGGGCGCTAGGCAAATGCCCGGATCTAAAAATTGTCGGATCTTCATACTCGGCCGATCTCGCTCAACAGTTCTCGAGATCCATTCAAAGGACGATAGACTCTCCGGAGTATCACGATCTTTTCCCGGAGACATATCTTAACGGATCCAACGTCCGGACAAATGCAAAAGAGGGATATATCCGGAATGTAGATCTATTTGAGATTGTAGGGCATAGGGGATTTTATAAAGCTGTCGGAGTCTGCGGAGGCTTGACCGGAACGCCGGTCGATATAGGTATTATCGACGATCCTGTAAAAGACGCGATTGAGGCCTATTCCGAGACTTATAGAGCTCGTGTCTGGGATTGGTATGTAAATGTATTCCTTACCCGCTTACATAACGACTCGAGGCAAATTTTCATTATGACCCGTTGGCACGACGATGATTTAGCGGGTCGGCTATTGAAGAAAGAACCTGAGAAATGGACCGTTCTCCGGATTCCGGCGATAAGGGAGAGCCTAGACGATGGTAATACGTCGGATCCTCGTTCTGTTGGTGAGGCTTTGTGGCCCGAGAAGCATTCTATCGAGAGGCTTAGGGAGGCGGAGGGTAGATCTCCCCGAACTTTTGCCTCTCTATATCAGCAGAGACCGAGTATCGACGGAGGTAATATCGTCAAAAAAGAATGGTTTAAACATATCTCTAGGGCTGAGTTTGAACGAATGAGGCAATATGAGCCGATTCACTTCTTTTGTGATACGGCCTATACGGAGAAGAGCGTAAACGACCCTACCGGCGTTATAGGGGTATGCAAAATCGGATTTAACCTTTACGTTGTTTGCGGTAAAAAGGTTCGTCTCCCGTTTCCGGATCTCCTCGCATGGCTCCCAAAGTGGATTATAGAGAACGGTTATGGATCCGATAGTACGCTTAGGATAGAGCCTAAAGCCTCGGGAATATCACTTATACAGGCTATTGAGCGGGAGACTGGGATTAACGTTACTAGGACTCCGACTCCAACCGAGAGCAAGGAAACCCGGTTAAACGTCGTTTCCCCTACTATCGAATGCGGTCGGGTTTATGTGATCGACGATTATTTTGCCGATGAGTTTATCGAGGAAATTTGCGGTTTCCCGGCAAAGCCTCACGACGAATATGTCGATGTACTATGTTATGCAATAGATTATTATAACAACAAAGAGGACGGAGCACAAGACGACCTCGGAGATTATTTCGATTAAAAATATAAGCTATGGATTTATCAAAAGTATTAGAAGGTAAAACACCGGCTCAACAGATTACAACCCTGAAAAGTCGTCGTAACTGTGCGCCCGCTCCCAATGTAAAGAAATTGTCCGCTCAATATAATCCGGACGGTCACAAAATCAATGACCGGATATACCGGCCCGATAAACCGATAAAAGAGGAACGTACTATTGTATCCGGAGGAGTAAAAAAAACCGAAAAAATAATAGTCCGATATGAGGAGGTTAACAGGGCTGTTATTGCATTGCAGAAAAAAATTGTATCAACTGCGGTTTCTTTCCTTTTTGCGAATCCGGTAACATTATCAACCGGAAGAGATAAGAAATCGGCGGAGATCCTTAAAATTATCGATCTGATCCTTACAAAGAATAAGATCAATAGTTTTAACCGTCGCCTGGCCCGGGCTGTTTTTTCCTACAAAGAAGCGGCAGAGTATTGGTATCCGATTACATTATCGGCATCTAGTAATGAATACGGGTTTGAGTCAAAACACAAGCTCCGGTCGGTTATTTGGTCTCCGGGAAAGGGAGACGAGTTATACCCTCTTTTTGACGAGCACGGGGATATGATCGCTTTTTCTCGCCAATACTATACGGACGATGAGCAAGGTAAGGAACATGCCTATTTTGATACCTATACGGCCGATTATTTCCTGCATTACGAAAAGGCTGGGGGCGGTCAATGGGAGCAAATCGGGGAGGCTATCGAAAACCCAATAGGTAAGATCCCTGTCGTTTATGTATCACAGGAACAAACCGAGTGGGAAGACGTTCAGCCTCTTATTGAAAGGCTGGAAAAGGCCCTCTCTAATGCCGGTGATACGAATGATTATCACTCGTCACCTAAGATATTTGTTAATGGAAAAATTCTAGGTTGGGCTAAAAAAGGTGAGAGCGGAGCCGTTATCGAAGGGGAAAAGGATACGAAAGCGGAATATCTATCCTGGGATCATGCTCCGGAAGGTGTTAAGTTCGAATTTGAGGTATTACTTCGCTTAATCTACTCTTTGACTCAGACTCCGGATATATCTTTCGAGTCGGTGAAAGGTCTCGGTAATATTTCCGGCGTTGCCCTCAAACTTTTATTCATGGACGCTCACCTCAAATGTTACGATAAGATCGAGACTTTCGAGGACGTGATTCTACGGCGTTTATCGATCGTTAGATCCTATATGGGGGTAATGAATAATTCTCTCAAAAAAAGCGCTGAGGAGGTAAATATTAAACCGAAATTCACTCCGTTTATGATCGATGATAAAAAGGAATGGGTCGAAACTCTCGTTACGGCCAACGGAGGACGGCCGGTTGTCTCTCAAAAGAGATCTGTCGAGCTCGCCGATCTATCGAATGATCCGGAGGCCGAATATAATCAGATCGTCGAAGAGATGGAGAAAGAACAAACTTACGACGTTTACGGGCAGGCAATGTAATAAATAATCATGGCGAAGAAAAGCAAAACGGAACGAGAGTATTATCTCGAGCATTTGATCCGATCTACGCAGTTCGGGGGCTATGTTACACGCATATATGACAAATACGTAGAAGAGTTTGCCAAACTTGCGGGATCCGCTTCGTATGATCCGGAGAAGATCTTTTCTTTTGATGATTATCCGGAGACAAAGGAAAGAGTCGGCCGACTCATGACAAAGATCTCCGGGGAGGTTGTCGCTTATGTAAATCGTGGGACCCGGCAGGAGTGGGAGGAGTCTCAAAAGAAAAATGATTTACTTGTTGATCGTATTTGGAGCAAGTCGGGATTACTTTCCAAAAAGCAGCTAGAACGGTATTATAATCACAACCTAGAGGCCCTAGATCAGTTTCAAAACAGGAAAATAAAAGGGCTTGATCTCTCTGATCGTATTTGGAAATGTACCGGGCAGTATAAAGCCGAGATTGAGCTCGGGATCGATGTCGCTCTCGGTGAGGGCCGATCGGCGGCTAAACTCTCCCAGGATATTCGTTCTTATCTGCAGGAACCGGAAAAACTTTTTCGGCGTGTCCGAGATAAAAGAGGTAATCTCCAATTGTCGAAAGCGGCGGAGGCTTATCACCCGGGTCGGGGAATGTATAGATCCAGTTATAAAAACGCTATGCGTGTCGCTCGGTCCGAGCCTAATATGGCCTATAAAGCAGCCGATCAAAGTCGATGGAGCTCTCTCCCTTTTGTTGTTGGGTATGAGGTGAAGCTATCGAATAATCATCCCTGTAACGATATTTGCGACAAGCTAGCGGGAAAGTATCCGAAAGGCTTTATTTTTCGAGGCTGGCATCCTCATTGCCGGTGTTATATAGTTTCTATATTGGCGGACGATAAAGAGATCGACGGATTACTCGATAAGATACTGGACGGTGAATATCCGGACGAGATTGATTCAGTAAACAGAGTAACGGACGTACCCGGGGGGCTTGACAAGTGGATAAAAGAGAATGCGGATAGGGCCAAAGGGTGGAGCTCCACTCCGTATTGGATCCGGGATAATTTCAAAGAGGGGGATCTATCAAGAGGACTTACGATAAAGGAGGAGATAAAGTCAGGCGCAAACGTTACAAACCGGTGGACGGGATGATAAATAAAAGAGGTTGTGTCAACATGTTGACACAACCTCTTTTAATTTTTCTTATTAGGATCGCTTTTGCCTCTAAATTTCAAGAATATCAATCCTGCAAAAACCAGAGTTGAACCTCCAAAAACAGAACCTTCTGTTTTTAAACCTTTGTAAACAAAGTAAGCAGAACAAATCAAACCTGACATGATGATAATAAAAGCTACAATTATACACAAGACGTTTTGAAATGTAACTAAGTTCATGTCCTTACGCATAAGTCCAATCTTATCATTGTTAAATTTGATACGAGCATCTTGTTCTATTTCTGTGCGCTTTTTTATCCAATTTAAACAATCAGGATCTAATTGCTGCAATTTTGCTAACTCATCCGCAGCAGGAAGGAGATTATCATCATAAACGGAGGTTTGTTCTACTGCAACACTTTCTCCCTGATGTATCAACCTGTTTTGTTCGGCTTTTCGTCCCATACTCTATTGAAAAGATAAACATTCTCCACGTTGAAGTTTTTCTTTAGCTTCTTTTGTGGATTTTTTGAAGTCATTGCCAAGAGAATACATATCCCCTCGCATATTCTTTTTATCAGAAGAATAGTTTCCAAAGTCTAAGTCTTTGATAGCTTGTGCTATATCTTCTAATTCCGGTGTTGATGGGGTCCCTTGTATATTAAACGCCGCACCAAACCTTGAAAGAGTTTTTACAATACATTTTCTATTCATACAATTTGGTGATTAAAGTTATTAACATGCGGCAAAGTTACGATAAAATGCTTTTTTCTCAAATTTTGATTCCTGTTTAACAACAGAAATAAGTATTTTTGTGAAAACCTTGCCGCTCTTTGTATATATAACAAACGCAAGGGATAAATGTTTATTTTGTTATTCGATTACTATTTCCTCAATCTGATCTATTCCTTTGCCGTATTTGACAACTATTTTTTTATTTTGCGTTTCGGCTTTCTCGAGCATAGGATAAAGATCCTCCCCTATGTGATTGTATGCGGCTAGTAGCTCTCTAGCATACTCTCGTTTTTCTTCAACTCTCGAAAACAGTTCCATTTCGCAGAGTTTAATATAAAGATCCTGCCCTTTCATTTTCTCTGTCGCCTCCTTACGACGTTTGTTTTATATATTGTTAGCTTGTCCGTTTTGACAGGGTTTCCGGGCTCAATACGGCCCCAAACTTTACGGATTGTTGTCCCGATCTCCTCCTCTCCTAAATTGTCAAATATGGCCCGAATTGAGCCGTAAGGGACGGGGGGATCTGAGGTATGTTTTTTTACAACGATGAAAATACTCTCCTGTTTCATGCTATTGTATTTATCTATAAGTACAAAGTTATATTTTATTCTTTATCTCGTTCATAGTCTTTACAACCTTTTCTGTAAAATCCTGAGTCGTCGTTATAGTCTCGAGGCAACCAAAAGGATAACTCTCTCTTAAACTCGCAAAGCTCCTCGTTTGGGACTTTCGGGGCGTCCGTTGGTTTGAAGTGGACGCAATAGTCACAAAATAATGTGGGCGGCGATGTATTTTTCGATTTGTTCATACTTTCACTTCTTTTTCGATTTGATAATTACATTGTCATCTTCGTCTATTTCAAAGCAATTGGGACAATAGTATTTATCTTCATGCTCAATCCAATCGCCCCATTCCAGCGCATTCTCGATCGCTGATTCTTTATCTGGCCATACATTATGACCTTCACCGTCCTCGCATATTTCACCGCAGTTGTCGCATGCTATACCATACATTTTTTCTTCAAATATTGCCATACTCGTTATTTCTTACTATTGAAACTTTTCATATACTCACAATCTCTATCACAAGTGCAATTATCATCATAGCAACTATCGTTGTGACTGTTCCAACAAGGACATTGTTTATGATATTCATCTAACTTTTCCGAGATATCTACTGGATACCACACTTTAGCTTCTGTAATGGTATCAATCCCCTGAAACCATATCTTCCCATTGTCAACCGTCTCAAAAGAGGTTATCTTAGCACGTTTTACGTTACTTCTAGTGTTCCGGTAAGGAACTATATCACCAACTTTGTAGCTCATGATTTTTTAATCTCTGTTTACTCTTTCAATAAATTCATCCGGTCTAATTTGCTGTGTACCTAACTGTTTCAATAAATTAGCACCTTCTTTTTTACTTTCCAATTTAACGGTGTTGACAAAGTTTTCAATGCACCCTACAAGCGCATCCAGAGCCAACGCAATATCTTCTCGAATAATGAATGACCCTTCTTCTGGATATTCATATCCTTTCCACATTACTTTGTATGGACGTTTTATAGCAAACGATTCATTATAATGATTGCCGTGAAGAACTTCTTTCATATTTTCATGCTTCATTTCTGGGGAATCAAGCGCAGAAAACAAATTACGCAAAGAGACTATCAAATTGTAATAATCATCCTTCTCGGTAATATATGGTGTATCAAAATATTTCACCCAAAACTCAACATACTCTTTCTTACGGTTAGCTGTACGTTTTTGTATTGCTTTGTATTCTATTAGTTCGTCCATGCATTTGAAACAAATACTGTCCCTTGCCGAACGCTTACTATCACTGCCTGTCTTACCGCAACAAGGGCATGGAACATCGCCTACATATATTCTTGCCATGATTCAGTTCTTATTAGTTATTAATGTTCATTCTCTATGAATATAAGACCGTTATATTCTTCATCCCAGCAATCTGTTACGTCTGTCTCATCCTGTAAATCGCAATATTCACCTTTGTTGAAATAACAGCCAATGCAAGGAGTCTCTAAATTATCGGTTGATATAGCAGTAGCCATCAATTCCGATCCTTTATGAGTAGTTATTTTATCTCCTGCTTTCATAACGCTAAAATAATTTAGGTTGTTGCCTTTCGGCTAATATATTGTTTACTCTCTCGATCTCGTCGTCAATGACCTTTTCAAGTTGTTTGCTTTCCCTCAGAGCCGTTTGTGATCTCGTTTGGAAATATTCCTTTTGTTTCGCTCTTAGTTGTGCTACGAGCCGGAAAAACTGCTTTGCGTCCATATTCTTAGAATAATTTTAGTTGTACATTCCCTCTTTTAGCGGTTCTATGGTAAATCGGGCATTGCTCCCGATAATAACAGGATCCGACTTTTGCGGCCTCAAAGCGCTTTTTCCAAAGCTCTGAAAAACTTTCCGGATCCAGGTCCCCGACGGTTTGATCTCGTTGAAGGAAAGAGGCTAGTTTCATACAAAAGAAACTGTTTTCTTTACCTCCGTTCTCAAAGGTGTGAATACTATCTCCTTTACTCATAATCTTACAAATGATCGTATTCAATACCTTTCCACGTATCCCCGTCATAATAGGTGTCTTCTGAAAGATCGTAAACGATCATACCCGGGGAGTAATTATTTTCGACAGAGAACCAATTTGTATAAAAAGGTTCTCCGGCTCCTGTTATTAGGTATCTCATGCTTTGTAATTTGTAGTTTGTAACTTTTTTAGCCTTCGATTGAGCTCCCGGGCTGTTTGCTGGCTGAGGGAAATATGTTTTATCTGATTCTTTATAATCCTTTTTTGGACCTCTTTAGTCCATATTTTATCGGCCGTCTCCCTCTTCCCTCGAGAATATGGGAAAGTAATATTTAACTTCCCATCAAAAAAAGCATCGTTTATCAATTGGGAGATTAGTCTCGTTGTGATTTTTTTTGCGAGTCTGATCCTCATTTTTTACCTCCTTTCCTTTCTAGGATCCTTCCTAGTTTGATAATGAAAACTCTTTCCTCCGGAGCTCCCCATTCTTTGCGCCCGGTTCCGACTTCAATACCTTTGTATTCGTATAGCATTGATGGGCGGGATTGACCGTAACCGTTGGTAAAACGAACAGCGTCAAATTCACGGGCTTTAGTAAATGCCGGTATTTTTTGCGTATTGGTTGAGTCTAGGCTAGGGCCTACGGCGAACTCCGGTAAATGCTTGTAATCCTTCGCCAAAGGGCTAAAGAGTCTATTTAACCAATACTTTTTAATCTCCCGGTACTCTTCTTTTTTCTCTCCGGAGGAAATGAGATCAAACCATTGTTTTGTTAGAGTGAGTTCGAGGATGCGGAGCTCCTTCTCTTTTATAGATTTGAATGGATATATACATTCAAATCCAGTATAACCTTGTTTGGGATCGACAATATTAAAATGTTGACCGGGAGAGAGCTCTTTCCGGTCGATCCACTTATCAATATATAGCTTCCTTATGGCATTACAACAAGCCATTGAAATATCAACTATTTGTAAAAAATCTCCGGATCCTAAGCAGGTAAGTACGCAAAGGTCTTGTCCTTTGTCTTGTAAATTGATTATATATTTTTTCATACTATATCCTCCTATTTATTTAATGATTTACGATAATGAATATCCTCCATCCCGTTAGCGAGTTTCATAACACGAGCAATTCTTTCCCAATCAATATCATCCTTTTGAGACGGTTCGGCATTTGGATCGAAAATATCATGCTTATTTACATAGGCTTCGATAAGATCCCGGAGGAGACGTTTTTTCTCCTTGTTAAGCTGCCTTCTATGAAACTCCCACATATTGAGTATCTCGATATATTGGAGGTCTGTAAGGTTTACAAATATCTGTTTTCTTTTAGAGTCGTATTGAGATCCCTTCGTCTCCTCACTTTTACGACCACATACGGAGATTAGTATTTGAAAAAAGAGTGTCATTTCGTCTTTGTTCTTATACGGAAATATACGCGGTATCTTTAGTTCCGACCGGAGATCCTCTATTGTAAGCCCATGTTTCCGGAGTTCATTCTCGAGCTTTATACGGGCGTTGATAGCCTCTCCTTGCTCTCCTCGTTCCGCTAGAGCGAGGATTTTTTTTAATTTGTCTATGATTTTATCCATGATCTTTAAATTGCGTTAGAGTAAAGAGATCTATTAAAATCCTGCTTTGCATATTGATTGTATTGAGACGTTTCGTAATCCTCCGGCTTCTCCTGGGATATATAGTCACGGCTCGAGAGGTTATCTTTATATATGATATATTGAGCATTTAAAAAGAATAGGACAGCCCGGCGCAGGAACTCTCTCGAAGTCGGTATATTATACTTTTTCATAACTTTGAGGATCTTAATAGTATCCTCTTCCGTTACTTTCAAGTGAATAACTTTATCCCTTCTAAAGTCCTTTGTCGTATAACCTTCGATACTGAGTACATCGTTTGCCATGTCGGAGAGGATCTCCGGAATATAACGAGACGAGTCGTCTTGTTCGATCTGAATAAACATATCTACAACGTTGTGCATTAGATCCATTATATTGCAATGTTGCTCTCTTGCTCTTGCTGCCAAAAATGCGTACTGATAGTTACTAACATACGTTGCGACGATTTGAGGCTGTATTTCTGTCATTACTTCCGATTTGTTTACCTCTAGGCTCAACGCTTTGAGGGTAACTTGTGCGCTACCGACAAAAGCTCCGATAAGGTCATTAGAAAGCTGATTTCTTGTCCGGTATCCCTGCATTGTAGAAAGTTGAGACATATCGTTTGCAAGTTTCCGATCAGTAACAAGAGCTACGACGATTTTATCCTCGTATCGAAATAAATTGGTCCAGTCTATACCTTTATGCGTAAAGATCCGTTTTACTGTCTTTGAGACCTCTTTCCCTTCATTCATGCGGATATAAGACTCAAACAAATACCTTAGAGTATCTCCTACGCTACGAAAGCGATAATCGATAATCCTTTGAGAAAACATCTCCCATATAGCTGTTGGGAGAGTTGTTGAATAAATAATTTTGTCCTCGTTCATGTTGTTGTTGCGATTGTGGGAGGATCTCTCCTCCCGGTTATTGTTTGTTTATAAGCAATCACAGGAGAGTTCCTCCCTATGATATTTCTGTAGTTGGATTGATTTGAGCCTGTTTCGGGCTTTTTCGCTCTCGGCTTTATCAATTAGTCCGTCGATCAGAACCCATTCGGTAAAATGGATCCGACGGGCCTTATCAATTAGATTTTGATCGTTCTTATTCATTGTTGAGATTAATGTTTGCTCCGAAACATTCCGGGTATGAACTTGGTTGGTCTCCTGTTCTTTTATAATCGAGACGAAGTGATTTATAGTCTTTGTTATAAACAACCCCAAACGTAGCGTAAGAACTTAATGATTCTTCTCTTCTCTGATTTTTACTTATCTCTTCTGCGATAAACTCGCATTCTTGGAGCGACAAGGTAATAAGTTCATTCTTATTGCTTTGCTTCTCTTTAATAGCTTCGCTATCGAGATATTGATTTAGACTATTGAGATCCTCAATAAAACCTGTTATATAAACGAGCTTCGCATTTCTTATATCTCTTTTTTCTCTTAATGAAGCGAGTCGTTTCTCGATCTTGCCTTTAAGATATTCCGGAGCATCGACGAGGAGGAGGTTATTTTCTCCTATTGCCTTTGTTGCTGTTTCGATTTCAGCCTCTAAACCTTTTTTGATGATTTCGTAAGACTCAATAAGTTTTGTTGTTGCGATCATAATATTAAATTTTATGCCTAACGGCTGTTTTACTACTGATTACGTCGGCGAATATAGGTGCTATTTTCAAAATAACGCAGATAAATCCTAGAAAATACAAACCAATTAGTTTTATTTAACCTTTAAATAATGTGATGAAAGCGAATATTATCGTGTCCAAAGGACGCAATACACTGAAAAATACTACATTTGCGGCAAACTAAATAGTTTATAGTATGGCATACGAAAAAGAAATCAAGTCGGCGCTTAAAAACAAGTTCCATGCGAATATGGGGTTAAGTGATTCGACTTACGAGAAGGTCGCAAACACATTGGGGGCGACTACAACAAAAGAGGAGGAAATCGAAACGGCGGTTTCAGGAGCAGAACCGTGGCTGAAAATTGTACAGGGAGAAGCGGACGTAATCCGGCGTACAACGAAAGGCGGGAATAATCCTGAACCCGGGGGCGGTCATAATCCAAACAATCCGAATCCTCAGAATCCGGATCCTACCAACATGGAGGCTTTGATTGAAGCCGCCGTAAAAAAAGCGACAACTCCTCTTACTCAGGAGATCGAGACTCTCAAAAAAGGAAATGCCTCTAAAGCCTTTGGAGAGAAATTACTCGGTAAACTGAAAGACAAAGGAGTCGATCCGAATTTTTACGGACCTGCAATAGAAGGCCGTGAGTTCACTAACGACAGCGAGGTTGATGCGTTTGTCGAAAGTCTATCGGGGAAATACGACGCTTTTAATCAGTCACTAGCTGATAAAGGCCTGTCGCAAGTTCCAAAACCCGTCCTCGGGGGAGTTAACAAAGAAGGTATTTCGACCGCAACACAGGCCTTTATTGAGAGTCGAAAAGCCGAAGCAAAAGACAATTCCCTCGGAGGTAAACAATTGTAAGTTTAATAGTTAAAGTAAACGAAATGCAGAATTATTTTAAAACAGAGAGTCCGCAGATTATTGTATTTGACAATAAGATCGAGACTGTGCCGGGAGGGATTACCCTTGCGGTTAAGGATCTTACTCAAAAGCGTGTCTCGGCCGGAACTCCGGCCGGTAAGGATTCCAACGGACTATATCATGTAACGAAAACGGCTCGTATTAATACGGCTGTTGGAGAGGCTGATAAGTCTATCAAAGTGGATAAAAAGCATAATTTCAAAGTAGGCGATATTCTCGCTTACGGATCGAAAGGTTATGCTATCACGAAAATAGATCAGTCCAATGCCGGTTATGATGCTATCACGGTCCCGACCGCTTTAGGCGCTATCGCTGTAGGCGAAGTCGTGTTTGAGGGAGACAAGGCCGGTGACGATGGAGTCAAGTTCAAATACTCACCTGTCCTATTGACGGGTACTACTATGGACGTAATAGAAGGAGATAACCATCTCGTCGACGGTGTAGTTCGTGGGTCTGTCCGTGAGGCTGCAATTGATGCCGCCATTTCCGAAGAGATCAAAAAGCTCCTTACGTTGATTCGTTTTGTTTAATCCGCAAAAAAGTAATAGATAATGAAACAATCATTAATACAGGGCCTTACTGAAAAGGACATGAAAGCGGTAGTCGATACGTTTACGCTCAATTCCTTTTATTGGCCGACTCTTTTCCCTTTGAAATTTACTCCTACTCTGACATGGAAGGAGCTCCGGACTAAATTTAGTGTTCCGGTGATTGCCGACGTTGTGGCTTTTAACTCGAGAGCTCCCCGTAAAACACGTCGGGTTGTATCTCGTAATCAGGGTGATATTCCAAAGATTGAGGTCGCTTACGACAAGGAGGAGACCGACATTAACGAGTACAATCAATTAGTACATTACGCCGGTACAGAGGAAGGGCAAAAAGCCCTCCTGGACTGGATCTACGACGATCCGGAGGCCTGTTGGAATGGCGTTAACGGTCGTATCGAATGGTTGGCCCTTCGTGCGTTTTCGACTAACAAGATTATTCTCAACTCGCAGAATAACGAGGGTATCGTTACGGAGGAGGCCGTACGGTTTGGTATCCCCGAGGACCAGCTCTCCGGTGTAGATGTAACTTTTAGGGATCACGCAGATACAGCGAAGCCGATCACCAAATTTAAGGCGCTGAAAAAGGCCGGGAAAAAGAAAGGCGTTGTACTCGCCCATGCTTTTTGTAATCAAGAAACATTCGACGACATTGTCGCAACGGCCGAAGTACAGAAATTTTGTGCCGGTTGGGTCTCTAAAGTTACGGAGACCGAGACGATCCCGGATCTTGATGCCTTTAACAAAGTCATGGCTAAAAACAAGTTATTCCAGTTCCATATCATCGAATCTCTTGTAACTGTACAGATCAAGGGTGTTGATACGGTTGTCGAACCATTCGAAGATGGAGTTATCGTCTTTACTCCGGACATCGTACAAGGTAATACTTTCCATGCTCCGTTAGCGGACGAATCGGTAAAGGATAGCGTCGCAATGAAGGTTAAGCGTTCTCATGTATTGATTAAGAAGTTCTCGGAAGAGGATCCGGTCGTTGAGACAACCAAAGGTTTGGCGAACGCTTTCCCCGCATGGGGTAACGCTTGTAAGGCCTTCTTAGTCGATACGTTGAATACTAAGTGGGAAAAATAAAAAGGCTCCGGTTATGACAAATTATCAAGCAGTTAAGGCCGATTTACTACGATATACAGTCTCAAAGATTGCTATCGAGAAAGCGTTAATCCTTGCCGGTTTGGATCCGGTAAAGGAGTTCGCCCTAGTCGATCAAGCCAAAGTCGCTAAGATTGTCGTGAAACTCCTCCGGGGGTGTGTAACGATCAAATCGGAAAGTGACGGAGGATCCTCACAATCTTTTGGAGATTCCGGGGATTTGATCGCCTATATCCGTTCTTACGCTTCCGACAATGATCTGGACTATATGGTTAGTGATTTGTCAACCGGTGATTTTATTAATGATCGTTCAGACCTTTGGTAGCTATGCCCTACGATAATGCACTTTATATCAATAGTCTATCGGACTCCGAGCAGTTGGAGAACGGAGATTTTGTTTCCTCTGATTCTGAAAACTGGATATTAGTTTCTGAATGTGACGAGATCCCATCGGATAAGGGGCGAACGATAATAGGAGCGGACGGAGTAAATCACGTTTACCAGTCTATCTTATTGACTCCCGAGGATTGCCCTATTATCTACCCGGATACACCTATAAAGGTGGTCTCGGAAGATGGAGAGATAATCTTAACCGGGACAGTAAAGCGCTTTAAGTCTTATAATCAAAATTGTAAGATATGGGTATAGTTCCTCGCTTTTCCCGGCCCGATTTGAAAACAATGCTAGCCGATAGAGTCAACCGAATCAATCTTGCAATATTGATACAACTCCGGGTACTTGGAGAGAAATGTGTCAATCATGCTAGACAGATCGATAAGACGATCGGCTTTGAGGATCAGACCGGAAATTTACGCTCGAGTCTCGGATACGTAATTTACTTGAACGGGAAACCGGTAGGAGAAAATTTCGAGAAGGTAAGAGGAGGTAACGAAGGCCTCGAGAAAGGCCGGAAATTAGCGAAAGAAATCGCCGGAGATTATCCTCGAGGGTTTCTTCTCGTTGTAGTAGCCGGTATGGAATACGCAGTATATGTTGAAGCAAATAACCGTGATGTCCTTACCTCTGCCGAGCATTTGGCTGAGAAAAAACTCCCGGAAATGTTAAAACAGATTGACGATAAAATTAAACGTAAATACGGATGATTACGACAGCCGAAATAGTAGATATGATTTACGAGTATCTTTCCGGATCCGCTTTGAAAAAAGCGATAACGGGAGGTATTTATCCGCTTAAAAAACCGGATGATTCCGCAAAGGAGGATATTGTTATCGGTGCAATTGATTTAACGAATGAAAGCGTTCAACGTTCTACTATCAACGTGAATATTTATGTTCCGGAGATTTCTGTAAGGATCAATAATAAAAATCAAAAACAGCCTAATAGGCCCCGAATGCGGGAATTACAAAAGATTGCTATCCCTTTGCTCAAAGAGGTATATCTAGGCGGGAACTGTTCGGCTTGGTTCACCAACTGTGCCGAAATTAAGGAGCCGGATCTCGACGTTTGGAAGGTGAATATACGTCTTGAGGCGAGGGTACATGATTTAGGTATTTAGTAATTAAATTAAATCAATTTGATATGGCAGAACAAGCTAGCCCGACCGTAACGGCTTTAGGGCTTACAAAAATAGAACTAGCAGATATTGGAGCGGATGGAACTCCCGGTCAGTATGAGGCTCTCGGTTTAACCCATGAGGGAACTTGTACGATGGTTGACGAGGATCCTACAACACAGGATTTTTACTGTGAGGAGGAGGACGATCCGGTCGTATCAATCTCTAAGAGAGGAAAGACTACGATTAATTTCTCTGTTATGAATGCGAATCCGGAGACGATGGCAAGAGTATTCGGAGGTACGGCAAAAGATGGAGTATGGGAAGCCCCGGAAAAGATGCCGGTAATTGAGAAAGCGGTAAGGATCACTCCGCAACTGGGGTGTACGTTTGAGGTTCCTCGGGCCTCATTGGTCGCCAAAATGAACGGTACTTTCAGTAAAACGGGAATTTTCCTTGTGGATATAGTTCTTACCGTTAAAAAGCCCAAAAAAGGGGGAAGAATTAAAATGACAGGGACTCCGGTAACTCCGGCGTCCGAGTAATAAACAAAGCGGCCCGATCTTGTGCTAGGGCCGCATAAACTTTTACTCTCATGGACGACGAGGAAATTAAAAAGAAAGTTGAACGGCAGGCGCTCAATACATTGCTTTCAAGGGGACTCTATTTTGAAATTCCGGGTAGATTGTTTTTTAAGCGGCACACTTGGAAGGTCACTATCCGCCAACAGTTGTTAGGCTCTTTAGATTATCTGACTGATTTGTATTTGCAAATCGATATCGACGAGGATAAGATAAAAGCGAATCCGGAAAAAGAGGCTAGGAGGTTGGCCGGGCAATATGCAAAGTTAATGGCTCGGGTTGTTGCTATTGCTTTCCTTAATTCGAAATGGAAAATTAGGTTATTCTCCCGGTATATGACAAATTGGTTTCTTTGGAAACTTACTCCGCAACGTTTGTTTGATTTAACTCTTGCAATAAAGACCTTATCCAACACGGCGGATTTTGTCGGCTCTATTCGATCGATAGCCCTAGTCCGGACGACAGCCCCACGGGATCCGGCGGATCGGATAGAGGAAGAGTAAAGATAAAGGGGTTGCGTAGCCCGTGGGGGATGAGAGCCTCGATTTGTGCGCATTTTCATTGGACCTATGAGTATTTGCTTTGGGGTATTTCATGGATCAACGTACAAATGTTTATTGAGGATTTTCCATCGGCGAAAAGTTCAGAGAGCAGTCAATCGGAAACGGGACAGGATGATTCAAAGAGAGTTATAAATCAGACTTTCGAGAAAAAAGAGGATCTCGAGGCCTATCTAAAAAAGTTAGTGTAATATGGACGTAAACAACGGAGCGTTAAGTTTCGATTCTTATATCTCTAATGCCGATTTTAATCATTCGGTTGATGAGATGGAACGCCGTATTATTTCCCTATCAGATACTACGGTTAACGAGTCCGGTCGGATGGACTCCTCTTTTAAGTCTCTCGGGTTGGCTATTGGTACATATTTCACCTTTGATGCGTTAAAAGATCTAGCGACAAACATCTTAACTGTCCGGGGTGAGTTCCAGCGTTTTCAAGCCGTACTCGAAAATACGCTAGGAAGCTCGGAACGTGCTGAGACAGCTATGAGCATGATAAAGAGCTTTGCTGCATCTACTCCGTTTCAGGTAGACGAGTTAACAGGGTCTTTTGTGAAACTAGCAAATCAGGGCTTTGTTCCTACTTACGCCCAAATGACAAAACTCGGGGACCTAGCTAGTTCAACCGGTAAAGGATTCGATCAACTGGCGGAAGCTATAATCGACGCACAAACCGGCGAGATGGAGCGCTTGAAAGAGTTCGGGATCCGGGCAAGCAAAGAAAATGACAAGGTTACTTTCACTTTCAAGGAACAACAGAAAACAGTAAAAAACACTTCTTCCGCTATCAGGGAATATCTATTATCTCTCGGAGATATGGAAGGTGTTACTGGCGCAAATGCAAAAATTTCCGCTACATTCGAGGGAAAGATCTCCAACCTACATGACCGGTTAACTCAGATATATAATGAGATCGGGGAGGAAAACGAGGATGCTTTTGGAGGCGTGCTCGACATTGCCGGATCTGTCCTCGATAATTACAAGGAGATAGGAGAGATCCTTATTGAGTTAACGGCTGTTTACGGGACCTACAAAGCGGGTTTGATCGCATGTATGGCGGTTGAAAAAGCGTCTACAATTATAAAGTACGAGTCAGCTTTAGCAGGTAAGGCCCTAACAGTTTCGGAGGCTCTAAGATCTACCGGATTGAAGCGGTTGGAGCTTGTACAAGCGGCTTTGAATAGGACAATGCTAGCAAACCCTTATGTCGCAATGACAGCCGCCGTCGTTGGTCTTGGATATGGAATTTACAAGCTCCTCACGTATGAGACTAATCTCCAAAAACAGCAGAAAAAAGTAAATGAGGCCGTTTCCGATTTTACCGCTCAGGTATTGCAGGAGGAGAGAGGACTTACTAACCTGTTTGATGCAACAAAACGAGCCGGTGAGGGTACGGAGGAACGTCGGGCCCTGATCGCAAAGATTAATGAGCAATACGGGAAATATCTCCCGTCTCTATTGACAGAAAAAAGCTCTCTCGAGGATATAAACACGGCCTATAAAACGATCAATACCTCACTAAAGGAACAAATCGCCCTTAAAATCAAAAATACGGCAACTGAAAAAATCGTTACGGATAGCGTACAGACACAAGCCGAGGCCATCCTTTCAATGAGAAAGGAACTTATTTCCCGTGTGAAAAATCCCGGGCTTGCAGATCAGATACTTGAGGAGATTAAAGCTACTACCGACGATTTTCAAAAGGCCGGATCGACCTGGCAAAAAGCCTGGGGGCAAGCGTACGATAATATTCAGCGCAAATACACCGGAAAGATTAAACTTGGAAATGCTTTCGCCGGAGATATGGAGGAATATATCCGGAGTGTTTTCGATATGGAGTCGGCCATTAATTTAGTCGATAAACAATTTGCTCCATTTATTAAGCATGTGCAAGAGTTGAGCGAGGACGTTAAGCCTAAAATGGAGGATGATAAACCCGACGCAAAAAAACAGGCTAAACTACTCAAGTCAATGCAAAAAGTCGGTGACGAACTATCCAAAGCCCAGCTACAAATTGAGGCCGGTCGGATAGCTATTATGGACGAGGGGAAACAAAAACGCCTCTCTCTTTTACAACAGGAGTATAACGAGGCTAAAGCGGAAATAAACAAGTGGGAAAAGGAGCAATTATCCGCTACCGGTATAACTTCGGAGCAAAAGAAGAGTGTAAAGGATACTGCCGCCGAACAAAGGGCGATTGCTCAACAAATATTGTTGAAAGAAACGACAAAGGTCGAGATTGAATGCGCAAAGGAGATCGATGCTATCGAGAAAGACGTTACGGCTCGTTTCCTCTCCGAATATGATGCGAGGAGACAGGAGATCAACGAATATTACAATGAACGGATCAAAGAGGCTAAAGAGGCCGGAGAGGTCGAGACGGGGGATTTTATTCAGTTTTTAAACGCTCGCCGTAATGCAGAGAGGGAGGATCTTAAAAAGCGAAAAGAGCTTTCAAATATAGATTATTCCGAAAATATCGATATGTCTCGCCTACAATTAAAGGATAATGGATCTTATTTCGTTGAGGAGGCCGAGCGGGAAAAGATCGAGATCTTGAAAAAATATGCTGTTATGCGTCTCGAGGTTCTCGAGCAATTATCCGACGATCAATCGAAAAAAGAGGCTGAGTTTGTAAAACTCTCTATTGAGGGTTACGACAAGGCTTTAGCGAAACCTAAAGTAAAGAGTATTGGTAAAATAGTTGATGAAAAGGCGCTTGTCGCCTTGCAAAAGCATTTTATGAAACTCGGGGATAGTGAAGAGGTCGCCGAAGAGAAAGCGGTAAAATTCGGAGAGTCATTCACCGGAAAAATGCAGATGGCCGCCGATATTGCCGGTACACTGAAAGAATCTTTCGGTGGAATGTCTGAGGGCTTGGATATGGCGCTCGATGCTGTCGAGGGAATAGCGAAAGGATTCGCCGAGGGTGGTCTAATCGGAGGTATAAACGCCGCCATCGGTCAAGCGGTCAATGTTGCGACCAAGCTCTTTACTGCAAAGAAAGAGATCGATAAGGATATGTTAGAGGGGTACGAGAACTACATGACCGCTATTAACGACCTGATCGATACTCAAATCGCTTTGCTCGATAAGCTCGGGGGAGCCGCATTCGGTGAGAATATTCAAAAAACGATCGAGGATCTCGCAAAGTCTATGGCCGCATCTCGCACCTTACTCGGTGAGGCAATGAGAGCAGGATCCGGATTATTTTCCCATTCCGACGGCTATAAAGCAAACAAAATGCTGAAAGGCTATAAAGATCAACTCCGGGAACTCGGAATCTACACGAATGATCTCAACGGTATGACTAACGAGCAACTTGTCTCGTTAAAGCAGATTCCGGAAGCCTACGCACGTCTCCCGGAAGGAATCCGTAAGTATATCGATGATCTTTCGGAGGCTACCGATAAGACGGAGGAGTTTAAACAGCAGGTTCAGGATACGGTATTAGGGTTTGATTTCTCTGAGATTTCGCAGGCTATAATCGATACGTTCACGGATCCTACGATCGACGATGCTTTAGGAACCTTTGCCGGCAAGGTTGATGCGGTACTCGCCAAAGTCGTAAAGAATATGCTACAGCGTAATTTGTTGATCGAGCCTATCCAAAAAATGACCGAGGAGCTTTATAAGTCAATGGCGAAAAAGGATGCGAACGGTAATACGTCGTATGAATTGACGGCCGATGCTGCAAAGAAATTTAAAGACGGGGTTATGAGCCTCGGTGCAAATTTTCAATCGGCATGGAAAAAGCTAGAGGAACAATTCGGGTCCGCCGGAATCACCCTCTCTCCGGAGGACGATAAAAACAAAACGGATAAGGAGGAGGACGACCGGATCGCCACCTCTAAAGGAATAGAGTCGATCTCACAAGAGAGTGCTAACGAGATAGTAGGAAGTATTAGAATGCTTGTAATCTACTCGGATAAAATGAGTATAAGTGTTGGCAAGATCGATGCGTCTATTCTACGGGCACTCGGCTTTTTGGATCGGATCGCAAATAATACGGACCATTTAGAGAGTATAGAGAAAACTATAAGATCGGTGGATTCCGGTATAAAGGATTTGGTTGATAACGGAACTTTTATCAGGCGTTAATATGGTATATAATTGTAACATAGACGGTGTTAATATCGGGGAACGATATGGTGTATTTATCTCGAAAGGGGGCTATAATAATATACTTTGTTTCCCGGCCATGAAAGCACCGGATCAAAATGATTGGAGTGAGGAGGACGGGATCGAGGCGGATCTTTCCGATCCTCATTTAGAGGCTTTGACCGCTGAAATAACTTTTGTCGTTTCGGGCGCTCAAACCTTTGTCGGTGACTTTATAGAGTTTGTTACGTCTCCCGGGAGACATGCCCTCTGGATCGAGTCACTAAAAAGATCGTGGGTTGTCCGGGTTGTCTCCAATCAGGACGTTAAGGATTACCGGGGGTGTAATGTTACAGGCTTTTCCCTTCAATTCTCGGTTGATCGTCCGGTTATTCCGGCGGTTATAGGTTCTCCGGCCGGAGGTGGGCTCGAGATCCCGGTTTCCGCTTATGAGATCGACGGGATCTCCTTAGATCGGTTCGGTATATTTATTGAGGAAGGAAGGGACGAGGTTCTTAAAATGCCGGCTATAAAAAAAACTCTTTCCTCCTCCTATCGTACCGAGGACGGGATCGAGTACGATGCTGATCTGGTAAAATTCTCCTCGAAAGATGTAACGTTGAAAGGTTGTTTTGTCGCATCCGATATAACAAGGTTTTGGAAGTGCTACGACTGTTTTTTCGGATCGTTGATACAACCGGGAATGAGGCGTATGTTTGTCGATTATATGGGAGAGGAATATCCTTGTTTTTATAAAACAAGCAAGGACTTTTCAGTCAAGGATCTCTCCGATTATGTAATCGTTAGTTTTTCTGTCACGTTGGTATTTGCCGTGTTCCGCATTGGCGCAATGGATTATTTACTCTCGTCGGAGGCAGGCGAGTTGATTGTCTTAGAAGAGGATGGTGAAACATGTATAGATATGAAAATTTATGCCAATTAAGAAAGTAAAAATAAGTGAGTTAACTCTTTCGGATACTCTTTCCGGCCTATATACTATTGGGTGTAAATTGGTTAACGGTGTACAGACAACTGTTAAGGTAAGTCTCGGGACAATTCAAACGGCCTACGAGAATATGCTTACGGCTATCACCAACGCCCAAAACGCAACGAAAGCGGCCAATACTGCGGCAAGTAACGCTAATACGGCAAAACTCACAGCGGAGGCGGCTACGGCCAAAGCTAACACCGCCACGGCGAACGCTATCACTGCGACAAATAACGCCAATGATGCAACCGGTAAAGCGAATACAGCTACGGACAAGGCAGATAAAGCCGCCAAAAGTGCAAATGAAGCTCACGACGGGCTGGAAAAGATCAAGGAGGAGACGGAAAAGGCTACCGGTTTGGCGAATGATGCGGCGAAGTTGGCGGGGGATAAAGCTGGTTACGCCAATAATCAGGGAAATTTTGCTAAGACTCAGGGCGACCGAGCGAAAGAGTACGGGGATCATCCTCCTATGATGGGAGAAAATGGGAATTGGTGGCAATGGGACGAGACGAAAAAGCTCTATACCGATACCGGGGTATTGGCGAAAGGAGGGGTCCTATATCCAACTTTTACAATTGATGAGAAAGATATGGGGCTTTATATGAGCTTTGACGATGAGGTGAGCCCGAACCTGATTAGGTTCGATAGTGTAACAGGTGAGCTCTATTTGAATGTAGGATAAGTAAATCAATAGTTTATGACAAAAATACTTTTAGGAAAAATTGCTTTTACGGATGCCGGTGCTTATTCATCCGAGGAAACATATGATCGTTTTGATTTTATCACCACGGACGACAGTTGTTATTTGTCCGTAAAAGATGAAAACAAGGGTCATGCGTTGACCGATACGGCTTGGTGGCGTTGTATAGCGAACGGTAAAGCTGCAACGGTAGCGGCAAAAAAAGCATTAGAGGAGGCGAGTAAAGCCTCGGAAGAGGCAAGTAATGCAAATTCGGCTTCTGTAAGAGCCGGGAATGCTGCAATCGAGGCAAAAAAACAAGCAGAATCAGCGCTGTCGGCAAAGGATGAGGTTCAATCCGCATCCATTGAGGCTCGTAGTATGATTATGGAAGGAAAGGCTCAAATTGCGAGTATGAAAGCTGCCGAACAGTCTCTTATGAGTCAAGCCTTACTTGCCCCTTCCCGCATGGAGTTGACCTATTTAAAGGTTATTACGTTAAGGAATCCGGTAGAGCAAAAGATTGGGGCCGTATTATATCCGGCCTATGTATTACAGAATGTATTTTTTCTTTCGGCTGGAGGTGATTCAATAACAGTAACTCCCGGAGGAAAAATAACTGTCAATAAGGTTGGAAAAAGCAAAATTCATGTTTTACCAACCAATAATACAAAGATTTATAAAACGATCGAAATCGAAGTCCGAGAACCTGCAATGAGACTTGCAGGAGATGGTTCGATCCGCCTTTCCCCTGATGGTAGTATAAGACTAACATAAGTAGTATCAACATTAAAAAATTTTATCAGTATGGCATTAACAGCGCAAAATGAAGCCGATATTTTAGAAGTGATCTCTGCGTATAAGCGAGGAAAAAGGATTAACGAGCTCCCTACCGCAACGAGTGGGGTACAAGGTTATACAGTAGAGGTACAGGATGAATCGGGAGAATCAAAGCAAGTGAATTTATTGCAAACGATTAATTTAGGAAACAAACCTATTGCTTGCCGTCGTTGGAATGAAACACTCGCTACACCAACCGGTGAGGCTTATGGAAACAAGGATTTTTTACGAGAACTTCCTTCTATTTTGGGGTTGGGTTGCTATTTGGTTACGGATGATCGCCATCGTCGTAAACTTGATCCGACCAATCATTATCGTTTTGAGGATGGATCTCCGGCCTCTTTGGACGGAAGCCTCGGACAATATATGTGGTGTTGGAATAAGCATTATTATGCAGCTTGGAAGGATGGGAATTATTACTATGAGGCTGTAAGTTTGGAGCCGATTGAGGGGCACGAGTGCTATTGTGTTCCGGAAGGAGGAACTTCGGCTGTAGGCGGTGGCGTAATGGATAGAACGAATAATATTCTTTGTTCTGTCGTGAATAATACACCTCAGTTTCGTGGCGGAGGAAACCAGGCCGATTGGGATAATACATGGCGTAATCAGTTGGGTATGGTTGCTACATCGATACAGTACAGGAGTTTTTCTACTTATGCCCGCAAACGGGGGGAAGGCTGGGAGGCCAATTGGTATGTAGCTCAGGCGGTGACGGAGTATCTTTTCAGAATTATTTATGGTACTCGAAATAGTCAGGCTGCATTTACGGAGGCAAAGGATGCCGAAGGCTTTTTCCAGGGAGGTTTAGGATCGGGGGTAACAGGTATGCCAAATTGGGACCGATGGGGTTATTACCCGATTGTTCCGACCTCGGTAGGTGTAGAATTGGGTGATAATTGCGGGGTGTCTGTATTTAACGTTATGAATGAAGATGGTGCGGTTCATTATGCGGCTCCGGTTCCTTGTTTTTTTGGCTTAAAAAATTCTTTCGGGCATATATGGAGAATTAATCGAGGGTTACAAATTGATGCCGGAGCGGAGAAAACAATTGCTTATATCGCTCCCTCGTTGTATTCCGGGATGGATGATACAAAGACGGATGGATTGATTAAGGCGGCGGAGTTACCTCGTACGGAGGGGTATTTTAAGAAAATGTCAATGAATAAACTATGTGGTTTGCCTACTGAGATGGGTGGATCTCCTAGTACTTATTATTGCGACTATTTCTATACAAATGCACAGTCCTCTCAGGGTTTCCGTTGTCGTTTGTCGGGTGGCAACGCTAGCCATGGCACGGCTGCGGGTTCGTCTTACTCGAATGTCAGCGATGCGTGGTCGCCTGCGAATGCTACGGTTTCGGCCCCTCTCTGTTATTTTAAAGAGGATCCTGTTATCCAGTAACTTACGTTTGACGTAAAAACGTTCTTTGAAATTTTTTCATTTGATTTTATGAGTAAAAGGAATAAAATCCCGCCGTAAGGCGGGCGAAACTTTGAAAAAAAATAAACTCCTGTAGAGTAAGTTATATACTAATTAGTTTTTGTTGAATGATTTTTGTGCTACTTTTGACGTGTTAAAATTGCTCGAGGTTTTGCTTTGTAGTCTCTTTTAATAGGTTGTTCTCTTTTTAACGGGTTAGTTTCCGTTGTCGTTTGTCGGGTGGCAACGCTAACAATGGCACGAATGCGAGTTCGTCTTACTCGAATGTCAACAATGCGTGGTCGAATACGAATGCTACGGTTTCAGCCCCTCTATGATTGCAAAAGTTTTCAAGGAGTGAAGAGAAAGCCTTGCCTCTAGGCAAAAAATAAAATGCAAAACGGATGCTAGTAGGTCTCTTGTAGTCTCGACCGCTTCCTATTACGCAATACAGACACACAGACACACAGAACCATGAAGCGATTAGGTAATTTGTACGAGCGGGTTTGTTCGGTTGAAAATTTGAATGATGCTTTTTATCATGCTTGTGCAGGAGGAAAAAGGAAAAGAGGCGAGGTCAAGCGATTCGAGGCAGATCTCGAACAAAATATTTTGCAACTGCATAACGAATTATTAACTCATACCTATAAGACTTCGCCTTATACTCTATTCTACCTTTACGAACCAAAAGAGAGACTGATTTATCGTCTCCCTTTTCGGGACCGGGTAGTTCAATGGGCTATAATGTTAGTTATGGAGCCGATATGGACGAGCTGTTTAACTCGAGATTCTTACGCTTGTGTTCGTAATAGGGGAATACATTCCTGTCTCAACAGGCTGTTTAATGATTTGCAGAGTGATGTACCCGGTACACAATATTGTTTGAAATTAGATATTCGCAAATTTTACCCTTCAATAAACCATGTAATATTAAAGCAGGTTCTCCGTAAAAAAATAAAGGATCCGGATATGCTACGTCTTTTAGATGGAATCATAGACTCCGTGGAAGATGGTAAAGGTGTACCTATTGGAAACTATCTCAGCCAATATTTTGCAAACGTTTTTTTGTCTGAATTGGATCATTTGTTAAAGGAGCAATATAAAGTTAGGTATTATTATCGTTACGCAGACGATATTGTATTGTTGGGGGCTTCTAAAAGGGAACTACATGGTTTGCTTATCGTAATCAACCAATATCTACATGAGTATCGTGGACTTGAATTAAAGAAAAACTATCAGATTTATCCGGTCGAAGCGAGAGGGATTGATTTTGTAGGTTATGTAACTTATCACACTCACGTCTTGGCACGAAAACGGAATAAGATAGGACTCTGTAGGGAAGTTACGAAACTCCGAAAGAAAGGCCTTGATAGCGAGGGTATCCGGTTGAAATTGTCTAGCCGTATTGGATTCATGGTACATTGCAATTCAAAAAATCTACTTAATAAATTAGGAATAAATCAAATGAAAAAGTTTAGTGATATTAGAAAAAGCACAGGAAAGCTAGACGGCTCGAAAGTGCATATCGATTCTATTTTGAATAGGGTAGTTCGTTTGCTGGCGTATGAAATAGGTCCCTCAAAATATAGAGGTGAAATGTTGACAATCCAGTTTCAAATTGAAGAAGAAATTCAGCAAGAGGATGGATCAATAGTAAAAGAGTGGGTTAAGCATATCACCTTTACCGGGTCCGAGGCCTTGATGAAAGTCTTTAAAGAAACTGAACTCGAGGATTATCCTTGTGAAGCTAAATTTTTAAAACAACCCGTCGGGGACAAAGGAAACTGCTTTTATACAGTAGTAGATCCCGACGACTAATAAAAACAGATTATGTATACACAAATTTATACCAATAAAAAGACTTTTGAAAAATACGATAATAGTCATTACCTTCTCTATTTAGGAGAGGAGATCATAGAGAATTTTGTTCCGGAGAATAGAACAAATAATGATCCCGTAGAGCCTGTAACGGCTTATTCCTATACAGGCGATTTTCCTGACGGAGGAACGATGATCGATTGCCAAGCCCCTAGTTACGATACTTTCGTATCTGGGTTAATCCGCAAAAGATATACAGCGGATGCCGAAAGCGCTATTCAGTCAAATATGATCGTCGCTTTATCGGATCCGGATAATGTCCGGGGAGTCGATTTTAAAAATGAATGGAACGAGTTCCAGGAATACCGAGTACTTTGTAAATCTCAGGCAAGTAACTTTTTTGAGTAAAATAGATTGACAGGGGGAGGTATCTCCCTGTTTTTCTTTATTTATTATTGCGTCTATTGGACGCAATTGTGTACATTTGTGGAAATAAATATTCCTATCATTTGACGCATGAAAATATACAAAAGTAACGGTACTCTTTTGATGGATATTGATCCGGAGGACGATAGTTATCGTCGCCGGGCCATTATGGGCGATAATAGGGTCTATTTGCATCTTCTTTCGACCTTACCGATAGATATTCCTCTTAACTCATATATAGAATATATGGGTGAAAGATATACTCTTTATAGGCCGGCGTCAGTAACTAAACAGGGAAAGAGAAATTATTCCTATACGGCCTCATTCGACAGCTATAAGGAGATTCTGAAAAAGTATAAATATAAATTTCTTTCCTCAGTACCTTTTGAGATCAAATTTACGTTGACGGCAAAACCACGTGTGTTTTTGCAACTTCTTGTCGACAACCTGAATAGGAGTGATTCCGGTTGGTCGATAGGGACTTGTATAGAGGCAACGGAAAAAACGCTGTCATTTAATGTCAATTGGTGTTATGATGTTCTGAATACTTTAGCTAATGAATTTAATACGGAGTGGGATATAGAGAATAAGAGGATCTCCCTCCGGAAAGTCGAAAAATTCAAAGATGATCCTCTAGTTGTTTCTTACGGTATGGGGAAAGGTCTAAAGAAAGGTATCTCAAAACAGCCGACAAAAGAAACATTTCCTCCTGCTATAATGCTAGTTCAGGGAGGGAGTCAGAATATTAGCTATAAGGATTATGGATCTCATTTTTTACACCTTCCATTAGGACAAGAATTAACGTATGAGGGCCGGCGTTATAGGACCGATCCGTCCGGTTCGTATATTTATCGTGCGGATAAGCCTCTAGCCGATAAAGCGGAGGATGCTTTTGACGGTACGAATATCTACCCGTCCCGGGTTGGAGAGGTTACAAAAGTCGAATCGTTCGTAATCGACGAGCAAACCGTCTATGATATTATAGACGAAACGATCCCTCAGGGGCTAGATTTTTCAGCTTGTGTAATGGAAGGTACTACAATGACTATCAAATTCGAAACGGGAGCTTTGACCAGCCGGGAATTTGATGTAAAGTACGTCCATGCAGAACGGAGGTTTAAGATTACTAATCAAGCCGAGGGAAATATAATCTATCCGGGAACGGCTCCTTATATACCGCAAAAGGGAGATAAATATTCCGTTTTCAATATCGCTTTACCGGCGGCTTATTATTGCGACGATGCGACTCAATCAGGGGCTAGCTGGGATATGTTCCGGGAAGCTGTTCGGTGTTTCTACGAGAAAGAAGATATTGAATTTTCATTAAAAGGGTCCCTCGATGGGCTGTTTACTTCCGGTCGGTGGGCTGAGGTCGGCGATAAAGTCGTTATGGGAGGATATATCCGGTTCTCTGATGAGGATATATCTCCGGATCCTCTTTTGATCCGTATAACTTCCGTACGTGAGTATTTATGTCGTCGATTCGCTCCGGAGATCGAACTTACCAATAAACCGGTTGGTGTGAATGTAAACTCTGAGCTCGATAAGATAGGGCAAGGGGAGGTATCTACGGATGATAAGATAAACGGGGTTCTCTCTTTTACTCAGCGTCGTTTCCGGGACTCTAAAGAGACTCTCGAGATGTTGGCCAACGCTTTGCTCAATTTTTCCGGATCGATCAGTCCTATCACGGTTCACACAATGATGATGTTACTCGGTGACGAGAGTCTACAATATCATTTTGTTGACAGTAAAACGAATCCCTCCCAGGTCGGCCATATTATTACATACGATGATAAGACAAGGACCTTGCATGTTCCGTCGGGAATAATCCAGCACAAGACTCTCGGGATAAAGTCGATTTCGTCCACACACAAGACCTCGGAGTACAAGTTTTGGGATATGTCGGAGTTCTACTTTCAGGCATCTAAAACCGAACCGGAGGCTTATTATCTGTATGCGAAAGTAAGTAAGACAAATCAGACCGGGACGTTCCTTGTAAGTAAAACCGCTATCAAAATGGAAGCCGTTGAGGGGTATTATTATTTGTTAGTCGGGGTTTTAAACAGCGAGTTTGAAGACGAGCGCTCATTTGTTGAGCTTTACGGCTTTACGGAGATTCTGCCGGGTCGAGTTACTACCGATCGGGTAGTCTCCGCAGACGGACAAAACTTTTTAGACTTTGTAAACAATGCCTTCCGGGTTGGAAATAGTTCTGTTTATCTTGATTTTAATACAAGAGGAGACAATAAATTTCGCATAAAGGGAGTGATCGTACAAAGTGAGTCCGGGAGTGAGTCTTTTATCGGCTGTTTTAGAGGCGCATATAATTCAACCTATATGTATTATAACGGGGATGAGGTTACTTTTACTTACAATGGAGGGACATCTACTTATCGTTATATATATGATACACCGGATAAAGGTTATTCTCCAACCAATACGAGCCGTTGGCAGCTTGTATCTTCGCAAGGCACAAACGGGAGTGATGGAAACGACGGATCGGACGGGGATTATTTCGAGTATCGGTATGCGGTTAACGGCTCTCGGACAAATTGGCCTACTCTATCGAAAACATCTACCTATCCTGCGGGATGGACTACAGAGATGCCGGCTGTCGGTTCGTTGCAATATCTTTGGTGTACAATAGCAAAGAAAAGCGCTACGGGGTCGCTTTTATCCTATTGGAGTACTCCAACAAGACTAACCGGTTATGACGGAAAAGATGGTGCAAAGGGTGATACCGGTCCTTGTATGGCCTATCAGGGTGTATATAGCTCGTCACGAAAATATTACGGTACATCTAAGCGGGTTGATGCTGTTAAATACAATAATGTGTACTACGTAGCCCGTATAGATGCCGGAAGCGATTTCTCCGGCAAAGTCCCGACGGATACGAAATATTGGAACGAGTTCGGTAACCAGTTCGAGAATGTAGCTACCAATCTCTTATTGGCTGAGCAGGCTTCAATTGGTTCATGGTGGCATAGCGGCGGTAAAATTGTTTCGACATTGAACGATGGGAATAAAATCACCCTCGATGCCTCTATGGCTCAGATAATAATAGAATCCAGTCAATCCGGGGGAGATTATAGTGAGTCCCAATATCAAGGCGCAACAATAAAGTTAGATGCTAATAGCGGTATAATAGAGGCCCGTAACAAAACGAATAATCGGGTAGCCTATATGTCTCCGTCTGGAATTTTTTGTAATAACGCCGAGACTCAGGCCGTCTCTGCTACGCTTGGAGTGATACATAAAGCTGCTATTGTTGGACTAGGATTTGGTAATGTAGCTAAAGACAAGTGGAACAATGACAATTTTTTAGCTGGGGTTTATGGTTCGGCTAGTAATTCCGGTACAGCACCCGCATTCGGTGGCTTTTTTCAAAACTTGATGGCTGCCGGCTTCTTCCTAAATATGCGGGCAATTGAGGATAAATATAACTCAAAGGGCGAACTCATTACAGGCTATACATATCTTAATACTACTGACAGCCTAGTTATAGGTTACTCTCGTAATGAGCAGGTTGCCTACTTGCCTAACGACGGTGTGATCGGCAGGATAATAATTTTCAAGCAATGGTGGACGGGAAACATGAAGGTGTTCGCCCGTGGTGGTCAGGTAATTTATGACGATCATACAGCAAACAGTTATTTTAGAGTGACCGAAGGTAGATTGGTATTTGCCATATTTACAATAGGTTATATAGATAATGTAAGGAAAGAAGCATGGCTTATCAACACGGTACGTGACTTTATTGAGGATTAAATATGGTTGAATACGGGTATATAAACGAACATGGTTGTTTGACATCTAAGATGTTAGAGCAACGAACAGAAAGGTATCAGGACTATACGGGTGAGGTTAAGGATCGAATCATTACAGTGGAGAGACAGGCTCGAGAACTTGAACTTCTGGGTTGGAAACCCGTTGATCTCATAGATGAGACTCAGTTACAAACGGATGAGTTTTGTAGCGTTGAATTGCTTCCGCATGATACGGGAGAAAGGATTTGTTATACTTATAATAAAATCCCGGATCTTAATGCTCTCAGGAAAAGGATCGAAAGTTTAATTAAACAGCTTTCTAGCGACAAAAGTCCAATAGGTGATTATCGTATTACAAAATGCTACGAGGCCTCTTTGTTAGGAAAGGCTCTTCCTTATGATATGGAATCTCTTTATACGGATCGGCAAAAGGTCCGGGATGAGATAAATCGATTGCAGGAATTAATAACAAGTATGGAATGATTGGAGACGGTGCTCCTTTAACGTCTCAATCTATTATAATTCATAAGATAATTAAAATGGAACAGATTAAAAATGTAGCTGTGTGGATCCTTGCAGCGCTTGGATCATATTTTGCGCCTATACAAAGTATATTTCTCGGGGTTGTATGGGTTTTTGCTTTGAATTTCCTTTTTGGGCTGTTGAATGGCCTGATCGTAAAGGACGAGGACTTTTCTTTGAAAAAGGCGTGTATCTGCTTTTTGGAGGCGACCGTTCTTTTTGTACTGATGTCCTCTATCTTCTTTGTAGGGGAGAAGATCGGAAACCCTTCCGGAGCTCTTCAATGTATAACAGGTATAGTTTACGCATTGATTTATTTTTATAGTGTGAATATCCTCCGGAATATAAAGGGCATTTTCCCGAATAGCCGGCTGATCGCTTTCCTCTATATGGTGGTATCCGTTGAGTTCGTTAAAGAGATTCCGTATCTTAAAACTTTCACCGATAAGGAGGCGGTTCAAAATGGCAAAGGTTGAATTACTCGCTCCGTGGCTATTCCGTTGGGAGGGAGGCTTTGTTGATGATCCGGACGATCTCGGCGGAGCTACCAATATGGGCGTTACAATTGGGACCTGGCGACAGGTCGGTTATGATAAGGACGGTGACGGCGATATTGATGTCGAGGATCTCAGACTCTTAACTCGGTCCGACGTTATCCTCCATGTTCTGAAACCTCACTACTGGGATCGTTGGAAAGCTGATAAGATCGAGAATCAGTCGATCGCAAATATCCTCGTCGATTGGGTTTGGGCTAGCGGTAAACATGGGATCGTTATTCCTCAAAGGATCCTCGGTGTACAAGCCGATGGGGTCGTCGGGCCGTGTACGCTTCGTGCGATTAATGAGTATCCGGATCCGTCTCTACTGTGGGGAAAGATCATGGCCGCCCGTCGCCAGTTCATAGAGGATATTTGTAAATCCCGGCCAAAGAACAAAAAGTTTAAAAAAGGATGGTTGAATCGCTTAAATACGTTGAGGTATGAAAAATAAGATCGTTCTCACTTTGCTAGGGTTAGTCATTGTATCCGGAGTTTTCTCCGGGTACATATATAACCGATATAAAAAGGCAAAAAAGGAAGTTGTTCGTCTGGGTGATAATCAAAGGAGCCTATTGTCGGAAATGGATCTATACCGTACAAAGGATAGTCTTTCGGCTGCAAGTGTCGAACGACTCCAACTAACGAATCGGGAATTTGAACGCTATTGTTCAGAACTGAAATTACAGGTCGAGGAGCTCGGTATCCGGGTTAAGAGGCTTCAATCCGTATCTCAGACCGGTGTTAATACTAGCTATCCTGTATATATCCCGGTACGTGATTCTATCCGTGATCGAGATACATTATATTGTATAGACTATCGTAGTCCATATCTCGAGATCTCCGGTTGTTCGGATCGTGGTTCTTTTTCCGGTAGGATCGTTTCACGGGATACACTTATTCAGGTGGTACACCGGATCCCGCATAGGTTTTGGTTTGTCAAGTGGGGGACAAAAGCAATTCGGCAAGAGGTTGTATGCAAAAATCCTTATACAAATATCTCTTATACTGAATATATTGAACTGAAATAGTTCGTACCTTTGTCATATTGATGTTCAACCTTAAAATGTATTTATATGGCAAATGTTGAAGTTGTAAAAAACCTTATTATTTCTATTCTTCATGATAGCAAGGGTATTGCCCGTGCATCATTGGTCAATAACATAGTTAAAAATTATGGCTCTGGTATTAGTGCTGCTGAGTTAACTGATGCTCTTGATGATTTAATGAGTGCAGATATTATTGAGTCTGATGGGACTTTCTATACTCTAAAAAAGTAGTATATTTGCAACGTTGTTGCGATTGGCTTAGGTTGATCGTTTGGGGCTCGGGGGATCTTTCTCTCGGGCCTCATAAATTTTGTAGGCTATTTCGTTGTTTTACTACTGTTTTACAATGTAAATGTTTTACATATGTAAAAGTCTGTTATTCAGTTGATTTATGAGTTTTGATTTTGTGCTTCATAATCATGAGGTCCCCGGTTCAATCCCGGGTCTCGCTACTGAAAGGTTTACAAGAAATTGTAAGCCTTTTTTGTTTGTATCTCCTCTGTTTCAAATCTCTCCATTTAAGCTATTATCCGGATAAATCCTGCGAAATGTACTTTTTTTGAAAAAATATTGCTAAAAAGTTTGGTGGAGTGATTTTTCTTGTATCTTTGTCATATAATAATAGTACAATGTTTCTATAATATAATATACATCTATATGATTAAGTTTTTATTGGATTATTCCAGCGGCGTACCGGTGTACCGTCAGATTATCGACCAGATCATATTTGGCATAGCATCCGGACAACTTAAATTGGGTGAACAGCTTCCTACAGTCAGGGCACTTGCTGTGGAACTGAAGGTAAACCTGAATACGGTATCCAAAGCGTATAAAGAATTGGAGATCAAAAATATTCTGGAGACTCAGCAAGGTACCGGCACTTTTATCAACAAAACAGAAAATGTGGTGTCGGAAAAGGAAAGGGAAGATAAGCTGAAAGAGATTTGCATGCAGTTTTCTTCCGTAGCGTTTAGTTATGGCTTTAATCTGGATGAAGTCATGCGGGAATTGAAAGACATTGAAACCTCTAAAAAATAATAGTTATGACAACAAATGTAATTAACAAGGGATGGTTTAATCCAATTTCTCTTACAGTATTGCTGGTATTGATTTCCGTATCGATCATTCTGTCTGTTTTACAGATTGTAAATGTTCAGGTCTTTGTGCTCTTAATCCTCTTTTCCGGATTATTGGCTACTTCTATCCGCATTGCCGACCAGTGGGAGCGGGCAGTGGTGTTACGAATGGGTAAATTCAAAGGTTTAAGAGGTCCTGGTCCATTCATGATTATTCCTATTATTGACAGTGTCTCTGCTTATATCGACCAACGTGTGAGAGTAAGCGCCTTTAAGGCAGAGCAGACCCTGACCAAAGATACGGTACCGGTGAATGTGGATGCTGTTGTGTACTGGACGGTTTGGGACGTTGAAAAAGCAGCTCTGGAAGTTCAGGAATATCAAAGAGCCATCGAGCATATTGCACAGACCGGTTTAAGAGATACGATCGGTAAACATGAATTATCTACTCTCTTGCAGGAACGGGATAAAATAGCCGAAGACTTGCAACATGTTCTGGATCGGAACACAAATCCCTGGGGAATCACTTGTCAAACAGTTGGTATTAACGACATCGCCATACCTCAGGACCTGGCCGACGCCATGAGTAAAGAGGCACAAGCCGAGCGTGAAAGAAGAGCACGCGTTATCCTGGGAACGGCCGAGACTGAAATTGCCGAAAAGTTTGAACTAGCCAGTCGAAAGTACACGGATAATCCGGTAGCCCTGCATCTCAGGGGAATGAATATGTTGTTTGAAGGCTTGAAAGAAAAAGGCTCTATGGTTATTGTCCCCAGTTCGGCACTCGATTCCATGAACCTGGGTGCCATGGGAGGATTGGTTTCGTTGGCAAAAAGCAACGAGGCGTTTGCACACGAATGATATTTGTCTTAAAAATAGCGATTATGCGAGTTTACCTTTTTATTCTAGTATTATGTTGCTGTTTATTAGCCTCATGTAGTTCGATTGGTTCCGGTTTTCCCCTCGAAGAAACATTGACACAGGAATTAATGCCTTTGCAGGGGATAACCAATCCTATGCTGGTAGAAATAAAGTCTCCTTTTCTTATTTTAAAAAATTGGAAGATGCATGATAGTATATTTCATATATATGATCTTACCAGCCATGAATTGAAATGGGTTTTTGGTACAGAAGGACAAGGGCCGGGAGAGTTTATATCTCCGTCATTATTTCAAACGCAGCTCCCGGGTATTCTTATAGGTGATTTTGGAAAAAATGAGGTTATTCGTTTCGATATAGATCGAAACGGACAACCTGTGTTCAAAGAATCCCAGAAACTGGTTTATGACAATGCCCTCTATGATGCTGCCTTTATTAATGATTCTTTATATATTGCAGATCCTAAGTATATGCTTATTCCCAGTCTGTATCTTTTAGCTAGGGGAGATTCATTGCCACGGAAGATATGGACATACAGAAATCCGAACATACTGGATTATTCGTTAGATCCTGATAAAGGTGAGGTATATGCGAGTGAAAACCATATTGTTTTTTGTTACAGTTATAAGAAGCAGATTGATTTTATGGATACTGCCTTTAACCTTGTCAAAAGAGTGAAATTTGAGTATGATGATCCGACTGATATTACAGGAGATAATTATGATGATGTCAAAATTAGTTATACTAGAGGATATTTAGGTAAGCGTTATTTCTATGCTATGTTTTTGGGAAGATCATGGAAGAAACATCGCGAAAATTTTACTAAGGGAACTTTTCTTGAAGTATTTGATTTGGACGGTAATCCAATAATCCGATATTATTTGGAAGGAAAGTGTCCGAGTAACTTTGCTGTGGACGAAGAAACTTTCACTCTTTATGGAGCAACAGAAGACGGAGAACCGGAAGATTATTTATTAATGTACAAATTAAAAGGACTGTCATAGTTTTATGAATATGTGCCATCGGCAGTGGAAAAGAATATTTTAAACCGGGTATAACCCTCTTCTGTCGACAGGCTGAATCGGCATCGATGGTTTGTCAGTACCTCTCTGACAAACATCAGGCCGATCCCCTGTCCGGAAGATTTCGTGGTGAAGAAGGGGGTGAAAAGTTTTTGTTTGGCCTCCTCGCTTATTCCGGGACCATTGTCTTCTATGATAATGGATAAAGGGGAATGGTGGGTACTGATTTTTATCCTGCCGTTTTCCCCGATTGCCTCGTAAGCATTTTTGATGATATTGACCAGAACCTGTTCAAACTGGATGCCGTCTACGTGGATATATTGATCATTATCGGTCAGGGATAAAGACAATTCTATATTTCTTTGCCGGCATTCGATGCTGGTCAGTGAATACACCGAACGGGCCTGCTCATTCAGGGAGATCAGGGAAAAAGTCGGTTCGGGTATGCGGATAACCTGCGCCAGGTTACTGATAAAACTGGCCAGATGTCCGCAACGGTCGAAAGAGGCCTCGATAGCCGGCAACACATATTCCCATTTGTTGCTCCCGTCCTGCTTGAAAATATCGGCGACAACATTCAGCGTGGAACCGATCGCCCCGACCGAATTATTTACCTCGTGAGACATCATACGGATGATGCGTTCGTATGAATCTTTCTCTATTTTAAGCAGTTCATGCGTGATCTCTTCAATCAATATAAAAGGATGGTTGAATCCCTGGTCAATAAAAGACGAACGGATACAACGGTACACTTTGTTTACCGAATTGCGGACCATCATATCGTCGCCCTGTTTTAATTGCCCTAAAGCAGGGGCCAGTTCGAATGTGGAATCGTTGAAAGTCTTCCCTTTAATTTCTGAAATATCGGAAATGTTTAATAGTTTCAACCCCGAAGGGTTTACTTCTACGATCTGTTTATCAAAGTTCAGAATAATAATCCCCTGTGGCGATGCGTGGATAAGCAGGTCAAGGAACTGGTTTTTTTCGCGTACTGCCAGCCGTTCACTCCGTAACTGTGAGATCATCCGGTTGAAAATCCCGATCAGTTCGTTGGCATCTTTATTTTTGACCAGACGTAAATGGGTTGAGAAATCCTGGTCTTTGAGTAATTGCATTCCACTAAGCAGAATGTGATAGGGCTTGACCAGTTTATGATAGATAAAGGTCGCCAGCAGGAGCGATAAAATGGCAATGCACTGTATCACCCAGAAAGGAATCGGTTCATTCCGGAACAAAACGAACCCTATACCACTCGATATACAAGCGATAAAGGCCGTGATCGTCCAGAATATCCATTTCGATTTCATTCGGGAAGTTTAATGTCGTATTTTTCGAGGCGGCGGTATAAAGTCTGTCTGCTCAGTCCCAATGCCGCAGCTATCCTGGAATGATTGCAACCATACAATTCGACCGCTTTTTGTATCATGTTCCTTTCCACCATTTCCAGGGAGAGGATTGTATTCCCGCCGGCAGGTTGGCTGGCAGGAACTTCAATATATTGCTGTTTGAAATCAATATCTGTGATGACATCCTTTCCTGAGATAAGAATTGTTCGTTCCACCAGGTTTTTCAGCTCGCGGATATTTCCGTGGAAAGGCAGTTTTTTCAGATATCCGAATGCTTCCTGCGATATTTCCGCTTCAGGCAGATTGTTTTGTTCAGCCTGTTTGCGGGCAAAATATTCAACCAACAGAGGAATGTCTTCGGGACGTTCGCGTAAAGCCGGCATCTGTATGGTGATCAGGTTGATCCGGTAGAACAGGTCTTCGCGGAATGTACCTTGCGCCACCATCTCCGGGAGATTCTTGTTTGTCGCACAGATGATACGGGTATCCACCTGCCTGGGCTTGCTCTCGCCCAGCGGTTCGAAGGTCTGGTCCTGTAAAACTCTCAATAGTTTTACCTGGCAAACCAGATCCAGTTCCCCGATCTCATCCAGAAAGATCGTCCCTTTGTCCGCCAGTTCGAACCGTCCGGTCCGGTCGTGGCGGGCGTCGGTGAAGGCACCCTGTTTATGGCCGAACATTTCACTTTCGAACAGCGATTGAGAAATGCCTCCCAGATTGACTTTGACAAACGGTTTGCCTTGCCGGTTGCTGTTTTCGTGGATTGCTTCGGCAATCAGTTCCTTACCTGTGCCGCTTTCGCCGGTGATCAGCACAGGGGCATTCGTCTGGCTGATGCGTGAGATTGTATTTAAAACCTGTTGCAGAAGGGGAGATCTGCCGATGATCTTGTCAAAACGGTCCGTTCTTTCCGTTTTCCCGTTTTTCGGGTCCGGATTTTTTTCTTCGCTGTCCCTGAGTTGTATGGCTGTTTCTATTGTTTTCAGCAAAGCCAGGTTGTTCCACGGTTTCGTGATAAAATCGAAAGCACCGGCACGTATGCCCTGGACAGCGAGGTTGATGGAACCCCAGGCCGTGATCAGGATAACCGGGACTGCCGGGCAAAATACCCGTACTTTGGCAAGCAGTTCCAGTCCTTCTTCCCCGGTCGTTGTGTTGCTATAATTCATATCCATCAAGATCAATTGCGGACAGGTATGGCGCACGAAATCAATGGCCTCCTGCTGGTTTGCTGCCGTAGCTACCTCATATCCGGCCCGTTTCAAGACCAGTGTAAGCGAAGTCCGTACCGTTGTATCATCGTCACAGATAAGTATCATATTCGTTTATTATTTATCAAAGTTACAAATTTTATTCATCCCGTAGGGCCTCTGCCGGAGGAATCTTTGCGGCTTGTCGGGCCGGGTACCATACGGCTATCAGGGATATCGTTGCCAACAGACCGAAAGTCAATACATAGTTGATAAACTCCTGTTCCATTCCTATGCCTGCCTCCATTCTGTTGGAGATAGGGATGTCCAGCAATTCCAGTAACTCCGTCTGGTTGATGTTAAGGCAGATATTTACACCCACCACACTGGCAATAAATAATATCAGCAATGTCTCCCCGAAAATCATCTGTTTTACTCCCTGCCGGGTTGCCCCGAGTGCCAGCCGCAGACCGACTTCGCTCCGGCGTGTCTGCGTCCGGTACCAGAATGTCCCGATAATCCCCAGGAATATATTCAGGATCAGAAAAGTGGTGATGGCATATATCCCGTTCAGGTCGCCTGTCGGCCAGTTCATTTCTCTTGCATTTTTCGTCGATGAAAAGACGGAAGCCAGAAAATAAGGCCCCAGCATCAGTTGGTCACGCATTTCCCGGGTAAACCGTTCCGCAAAATCATTGTCGACTCCCGGACTCACACGGATATATATCTGCATATTCGCCAGATCATATTCTTTTTTATCCAGCGGTTGTATCATATTGCTGTAAAAAGAATCGAAGTAACTGTCTTTCATCTTATCGGCAGTTCCGATAATAGTGTAGACCGCCTTGTCATGGGTAGCGGTTAATTGTTTTACGTCGGATAGCGGTACAGCATATTCCGAAGAACCGAACTCCCCGTTCCGGCTGGGGGTGATCACGATCATCCTTGTTCCCGGTATTCCCCAATCGCTGAGTTCTTTGACTGTATTTTTTATTTTGAACACATCGAAGAAACTGTCGCTGACCCATCTCATCCGTAGGGTTACCATGTTGGCTGTGTCTTCATTAATATAATAACTGCTCATATAATTCGACCAGGCAAAAGGAGCACCCCATTTCGAAAAACTCACACTTTCCACTCCCGGATAGTTGTTTACACGATTCAGAAAAGTCATAGCCAGCGCTTGTTTGTCCGTCTCTTCCGTCGGCCCGTCTTCTGTCGGAAATGCGGCACTGTCTGCCGGCTTTCTCTGCATATTGATCTGATAGGTATGTTCTATGTCGAAACCATTCGGTTCAAAATAGCATTTTCCCATATAGAAAAGATAATCGACGCAAAACCAGAGTACACAGAATACAAGTACATATTCCAGGGTGATCCACGCATTCGTTTTACGTTCGTTCCAGATGATTTTAAATATGTGGCGTATCATAATCAGTTATCATTTTGATTGAGTGAATTAATAATCTTCATCCGTGAAGCCCGGTAGGCCGGTATTCCCGCAGAAAGCAGGTTGATGACCAGGCAGACGGCAAATACCGCCAGCAGGACCGGAATGGAAATCAGCGTATTGATCGGTATTGTACTGCCGGACGGAATATCAAGCAGCCAGTCCCGCATCCGGAATACTATAACGTACGACAGGATCAGACCGATCACCCCACCGATCAGCGAAGTAATCAGGTTTTCAAAAAGCACCTGTATCAGGATCGTGTATCTTTTTGCACCGAACGCTTTCCGTATCCCGATTTCTTCCGTTCGTTTTTTCATGCGCGAAAGGCTTAGTCCTGAGAGGTTGATTGCCGGTATCAGCAAAAGTATCAGCAGGATGAAGATCATTTTCCTGTTCTGGATGGTGATCGATTTCGTAATATCCTCGACGCTGTTTCCCCGGATGTCTTTTTGATAGAATTGATTGTTCAACGGTCCTTTCATATAAAGCGTCCAGGGAGCATTCTCTGTGTTGTATTTTTTCTCCATGTTTCTCACCTCTGCGGTTATTGCCGCAAAATCGCTGGTTTTTTCAGCCATTATAACCACATCGAAATATAGGTTTTCTTTTTTCAGGGATGAATAGGGTACCCATAGATCTCCGTAAGCCCGTTTGAATACCGGCGATACATCCTTCACGATTCCTATGATCCGGTACGGTTTGAAGTTAACCAGAATCGTTTGTCCGAGTGCTGTTTCTCCTTTGAATGCTTTTTTTGCCAGCGTTTCAGAAACGACTGCGACAGATATTCCGGAATTAAATTCCCCTTCGTTGAACGGACGTCCCTTTATAAAAGAAAAAGAAAATATTTTCCAGTAAGTGGCATCGGTGAGCCTTTGGTCTGCACTTATAATCTCGCTGGATCCTTCCCGGCTGACCAGTGTGGACGGACGTTTGGGATGTATTGATGTAACGGCCGAAACATATCGGGGAGTTTTCAACGGGTACAGGTAATCTTTTACGATATCATACGATAGACTGCCCGATTGCCAGCTGTTTTTTGTCGTGTCTTTTTTTACCTGGTAGTTGATATGTAAGGTTCGCTCCCTGTTTATTTCCGGTTGGGCGCTGATACCTTTTATTTCATCGGCCACGATGATTGTCATGATCATCATGATTGCCAGTGCCGTTCCTATAATTGCGATGGCGCTGATAAACTTGTTTTGTTTCAGCATCAGCAGCGCCTGTTTGAAATATATCCTGTACATAGTGGTTCCTTTATAAAATTATTCAACTCGTCTTCCATCGAAAAAACGGACAATGCGTTGCGTTGACTCGGCAATATGCTCGTCATGCGTGACCATTACTATGGTGGTACCATCCTCATTCAACTGAAACAGAAGTTCCATAATCTCCGAACCCATTTTACTATCCAGGTTTCCGGTTGGTTCATCCGCCAGAATGATCTGCGGATTCCCGACAATGGCCCGTGCCAAAGCTACACGCTGGCATTGTCCACCCGATAACTGTGTAGGTAAATGTCTCATCCGGTGTGATAGTCCTACCTTCTCCAATACTTTTTCAGCAGCTTCCCGTCGGCTTTTAGCCGTTGAATTACGGTAGAGCAGGGGCAGTTCTACGTTATCCAGTACATTCAGTGAATTGATCAGGTGAAAACTCTGAAAAACGAATCCCAGCATTTTGTTCCTGAACTCAGCCATTTCTCCGTCTTTCATCTGTGTGGTTTCCGTCTCGTTGATCAGGATTTTTCCCTGATCCGGCAGATCCAGCAATCCCATTAGATTGAGCAGGGTACTCTTTCCGCATCCCGATGGCCCCATAATAGAAAGAAACTCACCTTTTCTGACTGTGAGATTTACATTTTCAAGTGCTGTGGTCTCTACTTCCGTTGTGCGGTATACTTTTGTTATACCTTCCAGTTTGATTATTTCCATATTATCCTCAGTTTATCTGTCTCTATAGTAACAATGTATATGCCAAAACCCTATTCTGTTGAAAATGAGTGTTCGCTTTATGGGGAGGGTGTCCGAATACGGACAAATTTGTCCATAAACCGGAATAAAAAAAGCCCGCATTCTCAGATTGTCGTTTATAAACAACTTGAGAATGCGGGCTTATTAATTATGTAACCTCACGGTTATATTAATTAAGGTTTGCTTGCGGAATTAAGGGTTCACACAAGCAGAGTATAGGGTAAAATTTCACAAATTGTATTGTGTCTACAAATGTACTATGTTTAGTTGTATTTGTAGCATGTGTATTTCTATCATACGTGAGAGGCGTACCTGTCAATCTTTGCTTTGATTTATTGTGTGGGTGGTAAACATGTCAATTGTGATCTGTTTGCCTATGCTGTGAATATAGGCAATGTAAATCAATGGTTTTGTTGTGAAAATTAACGCATGTGTTACTATCATAAAGGGCGGTAAAGCTATCACGGAGAATCGCATGTATGAAAAAAAACGGCGCACACGCGGAACTATCCGAATGTGCGCCCTTATGCATATAAAAAATTGAGGGTCAAATTTTAACCAATTGTAACATGTTGAATAACTGTACCCCAGTCTGTTACAACAATATTGCAATTGTTTTTTGAGAGGTCAAAAGTAATTTCTGACAGTTCTCCTTCGTTTACAGACACTTTCTCCGAATTTTTGACATTTTTTGAAGAAAGGATCATGTTATCATCTTTATAAAGCTCTATAGTCACGTCGGAAGCCGGTAAAATAGCTGTGTTGTCAGCAACAACGTTACCTTTTGCGTCCATGGTTGCAGGGATGATATATTCAATTTCTTCGCCTGTCAATTCACCGTTGTGATCAAAAGAAGCTTTTGTTTTCTTTACTTTGTAATAAAAATTACCTTCTCTGGAATCAAGCATTTTAATAACGCCTTTTGTAATCAGGGAAATAGAAGAAACTTTACGTTCGATTTTTAGAGTTTCAACACCAGCCTTGGTAGCAGTGTTCTTTAAAGTAATCTGTCCGTAGAATAAATCTCCCGGTAAAGCGGCTGCAACGCCGTTATTCTGCTTCAGGCTAACCTGCAAATCAGAAATAATATTCGCTTTGCTCATGGCGCTGATATTTTCGCTATCGGAAGAAAGACCTGCCCATGCAACAACTGTGATCTGTTTTGAACCCGGACAGCTGATCTCAACCGGTTTTGCCTGTAGCAAATAAGTTTTGTCAAGAGACACTTGTGTGTAGTAGTCACCATTCTGATCAAAAACGAACAGAGTAGTCTGGTCTACGTCACCCTTAAC
>QWCH01001931.1_pt1 | contig 88530 bp, 73 predicted proteins | sample 1972671 | NCBI WGS metagenome assembly QWCH01 (sample SAMN09866713, study PRJNA288562) | Human gut metagenome isolate term3_stool, whole genome shotgun sequencing... | isolation source: gut | host: Homo sapiens | place: USA: California
AAACAACAGACCTCGTAAAAACCTAAACTATAAGACACCCAATGAAGTCATCAAAAACATCATTCTTGAGAAATTGCATTAGCGGGTGGAATGTACGCTCATCATACGTCACCCTTGCTTCGACCCCTAACTGCTCAGAAATATGTACATTTGCATTCAGACGTCAGAATGACCTCTTTCGGTCCCCATCTTTACACAAACATGAAACTACTAATCACTGGCGGAGCTGGCTTCATAGGCTCCAACCTAGCGTAGATATGCGAAGGATAACGATACATAACTTCGGGCCTATCAAAAAGTTGACGATGCCTATCAGGAAGTACAATATCCTCATAGGAAGTTCGGCTATGGGTAAATCTACCCTAGCGAAAGTAATCTGCAATGCCGAATGGGTGGAAAAGGAATTAGTCGTATCTGGGGGTAAAAGACCAGGGGGGGGGCAAGATGATGCAACTACCTACGTTGCTAACCTGACGGTGTATCACCACTTGGAGAGTTACCTACAGCCTGACACACTGATAGCGTATGAGGGTGATTATGTATCCTTTGTTTTTCAAAATGCCTGTCCCAAGCCTACCTTTTCCTATACCCTGAGAGACACGCTCCATAACTTTCAGAGGCTAAAGACGCTCTACATACCAGCAGAGAGAAACGTGGTGGCGGTCATCCCTAATTGGTTTGATATCAAGCTACCTCAAAACAACTTGAGAGGATACCTAAGTGCTTGGGAAGAGGCTAGGAAATACTATACAAGTGAGAACCCGCTACCTCTTCCACTCTTTGACGCTAACTACTACACCTCTCAAGATGGATCAAAAGACATCATATCCTTCTATCAGGACAAAGCAATGGCACTAGGAGAAGTGGCGAGTGGCATACAAACCTCTGTACCTCTGTCTCTGCTCTTAGGATACTTTGGCAAGCCGAACCAAACTAAGGAACTCATATCTATTTCAGATCAAAGAAATCAGGCTGATGTCGAGAGCTTTGCCTTATCCTCTGAGTATGGAGAGAAACTCATGTCTCTATCTAAAAAAGAAGAACTCTCGGCAAACGATAAGGAGACCTTGATGGAGTCTATGAATCAACTAACAAATCTCATCTCTATAAAGGGCACTAGTTTTTTTATCGAAGAGCCTGAGCTTAACCTTTTTCCAAAGCTACAATATGAGCTTTTTGAGGACATTATCAAGGTGATCAATGAGGTGGCATCAAATGCACTAACTATTACGACTCACAGCCCTTATATCTTGGCTTTCTTGAGCAACTATATCTATGCGCACGAGCTACAGCACAAGGTGGGGGTAGAGGTATCTGATATAGTGCCCTGCGAGTTGATGATTCCTCAAGACTCTGTCTCTGCTTACTTACTAAAAGATGGGACAGCGACCAATATCCTAGCAGACGACTTCTCTCTCGGTATCGAGATCAAAGACCTTGATGCCGTATCAAAAGAAATCGGATCCACTTGGGATGAATTAGTACAAAGAGAGGTAAACCGATGAGTCTTCTTGAGCCACTAAACATACAGCCTGATGATAGCATGCGTAAGTCTATTATCTCATTGCAAGCCAATGGGAGGAAATACGTTGCTCATAATACTGGTGGTAAGTTGGTTCACGAGTATCACGATTTAGATCAGAGACCTTACTTTCGTAACATCTACCCCTGTGTGGACTACTTGCTATATGTAGAGGAGGACCAGCGCACCTACCTCATAGAGCTCAAGGGTAGTGACATAGAGCATGCCTATGAGCAAGTCCTCTCCACCTTCAAAGTGTTAAGAGCGCAGATCCAAGTCACAGCAAGCAAGACAAAAGGTCGGATAGTCCTAAGCAAAGTGTCTGGACCTAAATTGCTTACTGGCTCAGTCAAAAAATCAATCAGAGAGTGCGAAAATCTAGGACTGGAGGTCTTGTGCCGGTCTAGAACTCTCGAAGAGACTATTTAGCCCCCTAGAAAGTCGACATTAGAACGTATAAACATGAAACTACTAATCACTGGCGGAGCAGGCTTCATAGGCTCCAACCTCTGCGAACACTTCCTCCGTGAAGGACACACCGTCCGCTGTCTCGACAACTTTGCGACGGGCAAGCCCGCCAACATCCTACCGCTCCTAGCAGCCTATCCCGACCGCTTCGAGCTCATCGTCGGCGATATACGCAAGCTAGACGACTGCCGCAAGGCCGTCGACGGTATGGAGTATGTGCTGCACGAAGCAGCCCTAGGATCTGTTCCTCGATCTATCAAAGACCCGATCACGACCAATGAGGTCAATATATCAGGCTTTCTTAATATGCTCGTAGCTGCACGCGATGCGGGCATCAAGCGACTAGTCTATGCGGCTAGTTCGTCGACTTATGGCGATAGCGAGAAGCTCCCCAAGGTAGAGGAGGTGATCGGTCGTCCTTTGTCTCCTTATGCCATCACGAAGTACGTTGATGAGTTATATGCAGATGTTTTCGCTCGCACTTATGGAGTTGAGACAATCGGGCTACGCTATTTCAACGTGTTCGGGCGTAGGCAAGATCCTCACGGAGCTTACGCTGCGGTCATCCCGCTCTTCGTCAAGCAACTGATGGCTCACGAGGCACCCGTCATCAATGGCGACGGCTCCTATAGTCGCGACTTCACCTATATAGACAATGTCATCCAGATGAACGAGCGTGCACTGACGACGACCTCTCCCGAGGCGGTCAACCAAGTGTACAACACCGCCTTCGGTGAACGCACCACGCTCAATCAGTTGGTCGACTACCTCAAGGAGAACCTCTCCAAGCACGACCCCGCCATTGCGGCCATCGAGCCTAAGCATGGTCCCAATCGTGTCGGTGACATACCCCACTCACTAGCCTGCATTGACAAGGCTAAGAGACTACTAGGTTACGACCCTAAGTACTCTATGCGTCAAGGCTTAGCCGCTTGCTGTGACTGGTACTGGGAAAACCTATAACTTGGCTGTTGGCCATTAGCTGTTGGCCATTAGCTTTTAGCCATTAGCTAGCCAACAGCCAATCGCCAACAGCCAATCGCCAATCGCCAACAGCCAATTACGAATATGAATCAGCCAACAGCCAACAGCCAACAGCCAACAGCCAAAATCGCCGTTATCGGACTAGGCTACGTAGGACTACCACTAGCCCGACTCTTCTCCACTAAATATACAACCATCGGCTTTGACCTCAACGCCAAGCGCGTCGAGGCCCTGATGGCGGGACACGATGCCACCCTAGAGGTCTCAGACGAGCTACTCCAGTCTGCCTTGGACAACGGATTTCGTTGCACCTCAGACATCGAGGAGATACGCTCTTGCAACTTCTACGTCGTAGCCGTGCCGACCCCCGTAGATGAGAACCACAACCCAGACTTGACACCGCTCGTGGGTGCCAGTACAACCATCGGTAAGGTGATCTCCAAGGGCGATGTCGTGGTCTATGAGAGTACCGTCTATCCAGGCGTCACGGAGGACGAATGTATACCAGTCGTCGAGCAGGTGTCGGGACTTAAGCTCAACGTGGACTTCTACGCTGGCTATAGCCCTGAGCGCATCAACCCAGGCGACAAGCAGCATACCGTAGAGCATATCAAGAAGGTTACCTCAGGCTCCACACCCGAGGTGGGGGAGTATGTCAACGCTGTCTACAGCTCCGTCATCACCGCTGGTACCCACCTAGCATCTAGCATCAAGGTGGCTGAGGCTGCGAAGGTTATTGAGAACTCACAGAGAGATATCAACATAGCTTTTGTCAATGAGTTGGCGAAGATCTTTGATCGTATGGGTATCGACACGCTAGAGGTGCTAGAAGCTGCTGGCACGAAGTGGAACTTCCTGCCTTTCCGCCCAGGACTCGTCGGTGGGCACTGCATCGGTGTCGATCCGTACTACTTAGCTCAGTGTGCGCAGCGGTATGGGTACAATCCTGAGATCATCCTCGCTGGTCGGCGTATGAACGACGGTATGGGAGCTTATGTCGCTGAGCAGGTGGTCAAACTGATGCTCAAGCGGGGTATACAGGTGCTGAACTCTAACGTGCTGGTGCTAGGTTTTACCTTCAAGGAGAATTGCCCCGATGTGCGCAACACGAAGGTGATCGACATCGTCAAGACGCTTCGCGAGTACAATGTCAACGTCACCATCCACGATCCATGGGCCAATTCCGAGATTGCACAGCGTGAGTATGGTGTGGAGATACATAACGAACTCCCCACGGCTCGCTACGATGCGGTCGTCCTAGCCGTCTCCCACAGAGAGTTCGAGGGTCTCGACCTCGACAAACTCAAGGCTGACAACGCCGTCGTCTACGACGTCAAGTCATTCCTCCCGCCCCACGCCTACGACCAGCGACTGTAACACCGTCCCCCTCAGCGGGAGGCATGCACTGTCACCCTCAGTTGATTAAAAAGAAATATCATGGATAAGCTACAGATACATATCTCAAACTTTAGAGCTATCGAAGATGCGCAGATAGCTCTAAATGGGATCACTGTACTCACTGGCCTCAATGCCACTGGCAAGAGTACGATCAGTCGTATGATGTACTATGCTGGTTATTATGCAAGTCACTACGAAGAGCTGATTGATGCTCATCTGGCAAAAAGGATGGAGAGTATTGCTTTTTATTTCATCCGATCTTTAGACCTGTTATCAGATGATTTGAGATTGTCTTTTATGGAAAAAGGCTATAGCTTCTATTTACACAAACCTTTTTCCAAAGAGGACTCATATCAGATAATTGCAGCTCTACAAGCGTACTATGAGGGTGGTGCTCAAGTAAAGTCCGTGGATAGAGAGCGGTTGGGACAAATCTTTGGCAAGAAAATCAAGAACAGATACGACTTCCTAAACCATCTAGATGGGCTAAAGAGCGAGATTGATGACATTTACGATGATTATAACAAGATCCTTTATGAGCGACCATCACTCCATCTATTAAACAAGCTCGTTGAGCTTTTCGACACATCAAAAGAGACCTTGATGAACTCTTTAGAGGTGAAGGAAGAAGATATAGAAATCATTAGCTCTAAACGGAAGAGCATTGGACTTTTCTCCTCATTCGATAATGTCTTTTACATTAACACTCCTGTGATTGCCAATTTCTCAGGTGATTTTCCAACAAGTCTGCTTGATCATAATTGGGTTGATCTCATTAAGCTTTTCTATAACAGAGAATCAACGATGTTGAGTGATACGGAGCTCGAGGTCTTAGCCTTCCTCACAAAGATTACACATGGTCAAGTGGAACTCCCTTCTAATAATCCAGAGGCCATATGGCAGACGCGTAAGATATACTTTACCGAGAGCAGTGGGGAGAGCTACGCTATCAAAGAGGTTGCCACGGGCATCAAGAGCTTTGCGCTCATACAGTCGCTACTTCAGAAGGGACTACTTACTGAGAGGACTCTGCTTATCATTGACGAGCCTGAGGCTCACCTGCACCCGCAGTGGACGGTCGAGTACGCCCGTATCATCACCACATTGCACCGAGAGCTGGGCGTCAAATTTCTCCTTGCGACCCACAGCCCGAGGCTGGTACAGTCGCTCTCCTTGTTCGCCAGCGAAGAGGAGGAGACCGCCAAGTCCCTGCTATTCTATATGAGTGAGCCGACAGGGACCACGCCCGTGCGCTACCGCTTTAGAAAGTTGACCGAAGAGGAGGGTATAGAGCCTATCTTCAGCTGCTTCAATACAGCCTACGACGTTATGAACCAGTATATTGCAGAGGAGTAAGAAGATGGCACAAAAGAAGCGGCAATCCTTATCTTTTGCTCCACACTGCAGAGAGCTAACGGAGGCTCTGATTCGTAATTTGGATCATGCAAAGCCTCTCTCTGAACTCTTGACGGGTGAGGGGGCGAAAGCGAATGCGAATGTAATCCCCCAAGACCCAGTTATTGATGTGGATGCGTTGGCAACGGCTGCATCACTGGCAGATAAGCCCAGTAGTGTAGACATGCTCTTCGGCTGCACGAACAATCTGATTCAGCTTGTGGAGTGTAAATATCGAGTAGGGGGCAAGAAGAGAGATCGTAAGAGCCTCACGCCACCCACGAAAAGGGAGCTGGAAAATAAAGTTAGTGACACCAAGCAGCTGTTGTCTAACGAAGATCTCGGTGCTGGCTTTGCGCCTGCTCTGGTGCTCCTATTCAGTGACAGACACATAGAGCAAGCTCGTGCCTGGGTCAACGACTACAACGCAGGCAAGAAGACCCCTCTCTACAAAGAGATGACTACCGCTGCCTTTCTAGACACCTTCTTCCACCCCTAAGCAACACTTATCCCTAAGTCACATACCTCATAACTCTACCCGACCCGCCACTTTTATGAATCTACTAACGATAAGAGATGAAAGTAAGTGTCGCTCTCAAGCTTCCAGACAAGAGAAGAGAGCTACGAGGCTGTTTGTGCTTTTCTTATTTCAGTTTGGGTTGCTTCTTCCTCTTATCCCCATTCTAGCACATAGCATACTAATTTCTGCATTTACGGTTGTTCTTACTATGTATGCGTTTGTCTATGGGCTGGTTCATATTACTCGTTCGACCATTTTTCTGTTTTGCATTCCCTTGTTTTTGCTCTTGGTAAAACTGCCCTTTGAATATAGTGTGATAGGAGAAGGTAGTGATGTCGGGCTTCAGTTTTTGGTTGGTTTTCTAACTATTGGTATCGCTGGGATTCTATTCGGTACGGTTCGGTGTTCTGTCTCCTACTTTTTCAAGGTGGCAAATAAGGTAGCATGGATTAACTTCCTACTTATAGGGTTTATCCCGTTTACTTCTTTGTATGGAGCATCAGAGCTGTCTATCAATTATATGAAGTATGGCTATGCAATACTACCTATTGTACTAGTTGCCTATACAAACATTATTAGAGGTCATACAGCCATTGCTCAGTGGGCCCTTTTTCTGTGTTCTCTTCTCTCTATGATAGTATTTGGGGCAAGAGGGGCTCAGCTCACGTTTGCTCTGTTCTTTCTAGGCTCATTTCTGTTTTTGAGTCGGGTGAAGTTGATCTGGAAGCTTCTTATTTCAGCTGTTATTCTCGTAGGTGTTTTTGCATTACCCTATTTGTTGACACAGCTCATCTCCATTCTTGATCAATATGGAGTCTCATCTTATCCCATCGCGAAGTACAAAGAGTTATTGAGTGGCACCGACTTCATAGATACTTCATCTGGAAGAAATTTCCTGTATGAATACGCTTATCTCAGAATTTCAGAGCATCCTTTACTTGGCAACCCATTCAATAGTTGTTATGTAGACACTGGCGGTGATTTTTACTACTATCACAATGTTTTCTTGGACTTGCTTGTGAATTATGGAGTCTTTATCACGGGGATATTGATTTTACTCTTAATCTATGTAGTCTGGGGCGTTTTCACAAGAGGCACTTTGGATGAGAAGTATCTAATTGCCATTCTGTTTGTAGTTCCATTTGGAAGGCTAGTGGTTAGTTCGTCTTTTTGGCTAAGACCTGAATTCTGGCTATTCTTGAGTTATAGTATCAACACTTTCATCTTACAGAGAAGAAGGCACTCGTCTCTTTCTGTTATAAGGTCATACAGATAGGCTATTATGATGTCGTTCATTCGTGATTCATACAAAAGAGCGCGAAATTCCCAGCTGGGCAAAGATGTGTTTTACGTCTTTATGGCTCAGGTTGTGATTATGCTCAGTGTCTTTTGTATTAACAAAATCATTGGTGTATTCATCGGTGTGGCAGGATTTGGACTCTTCAGTCTCATTAAAAGAGCTGGAGGGGTGTTATGCTGTGTCCAAAAAGGAGGCATCTCAATAGCTTTACCTCGCTATATAGCTAGGTTTTCAAAATCATCCTTTTCTAGCATAATCTATAAGACCTTACTATATTCATCTTTGATGATAATGGGAGGATACATTATATTATCTATCCTCCTGTATCTCTTGTCCCCAATCACATTTAACCAGCTATTATTTCAAGAAAGGTCAGTGGAGGAAAGTCTTATATGGGCTACGTTTATTTTTTCGTTTGGTCAAGCCTCGGGCAACCTTCTTTATTCATACTATCAAGGGAAAGGCCTATTTAAGCAGTACAATAAAGTTCAGATTATTAGTAGCTTGGTATGTCTCTCATTTACGTTTGTGTTTAGGCAAGGCATCGCGGATTTAGTTATTGGGTCATATACTGCTCTATCTATCTTTGCAATCTCTATGCTTACTATTGAGTTGAAGAAGTTGCGAAAAGTTCCCTTACAGCGTTACTTGTTGAAAAAGTCCTTTTTCACTATGCTACCCTATGGAGCTTCTAGAATGGGGCACGAATTAGTATCACTTTTGAGAGATGTTCTTCCTCTATCAGTTATTCTTTATCGATTCAATATGGAGTCTGTTGGTTTATACTCAGCAGCTCTATCTATTCCACTCGCAATAAGTCCTTTGTTCGCTTTTACTGGCGGGATATTTCTACAGCGGATCTCTACACTTTATAAAGAGCGGGACATAGTTTCAATTCAGCGACTCCTCAATAGAGCATTGTGCCTTTTTCTTGGGGTTGCTCTACTTGGGACACTATTTTTAATTTTATTAAGACGCCCCCTGATGCACCTCTTTTACTCCAGTACTTTTGACGGGGCGATAGAGTTGTCGCTACTTTTTTCCTTATCTTTGATCCCTAGAGCTATTTACTTGCTGTACCAGAATCCTCTAGATGCGATCTCAGCTAAGCCCTATAATCTTATCGTTGTGATTTTAAGTACTATTCTCTTATTAGTTCTACTTTATTTTGCGACTACGCTTACCCAGTGTGCAGTAGCCTATTTAATATCAAGTATTACAACGGCTCTTCTCACGCTTACCTTTTGGCACATACAAATCAAGAAAACAGACATCAGCAAATAGCGTCAAACTTATAAACACAAGAACAAACTTGACAATGGATACAGACTTACAGTTTAAGTGCTACAAAAAGGGGATCTATAGTGTTGGGGATCACTATCGGAGAACGAAACTCTCGAAAAAAGAGATCCACGAGTTGCGTTCTTTATATCCTAAAGCTTTGTATGTTCGAAACATCTACGATTTTGACTCCCCTGAAGAGACTAACTATTGGTGTGTTATCTTGGACAAGTTCTATGAGATCGATGAACTTCCCTCGAAGTCAACCCGCAAGAACCTTCGTAAATCCTTATCTGTATACACGTATAGGCTAGCAACAAAGGATGAGATGATGATATATGGATACCAAATTCAGTGTGAATGTGACGAGAGGTTTGGCATCCCTCCCCGATATACGAACGATGAGTTTAGCGCTTTTGTTGAAAGAGCTTTTGAGAAACATCAAGAGTTTTGGATTGGCTACCATACCGAGAGTATGGAACCAGCTATGTGGGAGCTTCTATCAATTAGGTCTGATCACATTATGGAAAGCTCGGAGCGTCTCAGCTATAAATTCACAAAAAACAATCCAACGTATGGACTCAATTGGACTATTGCTAAGTATTACCTAAAGGAGAAAGGATATAAATATATTGAGGCTGGAGAAAGGTCTCTAACTGAGCATAGTAATGTGCAAGACTTTTTGATAGATAAGTTTTGCTTCAGGAAAGCATATTGTCATTTGCAGGTTTGGATGCATCCATTGCTTCGTATTACTCTGTTTTTGGCACAACCGTTTAAAAAGCTCTTGTCTAGAAAGTCCAAACTGAAAGCGTTGTTTGCACTGTACGACTTCTCTAAATCAACGGATTAACCCTCATAAGATAGACAAATATGAACAACGTAGATAATGCAGATAGAATCTATGTTTTTAGGAAAGGCATAGAGACTCTTAACGAAGTTGAGCCTAGATATGATCGACCGTATAAGGTGGTCAAGAAAAGAGGTGCGTGTAAATCATTCACCAATCTCTTTTGGCATATCTTCTCTGGATTCACCTTTTACAAGTATTCGATTATTGACGTTGAGAGTGGGGATGAAATAGCATATACTCACGTTTCTACGGGACTCCCTCACTTTGACTTTATACATAGATTAGGAGGAGGTTATCATATAGGACCTGACTTCACAGTTCCAAAGTATCGAGGTAAAGGGTTTCATCCATTCATACTAACCTATGCGATACGAGATTTACTGAATCTTAGACCCGATGTCTATATATACATGTGTGTATCTCAGGGAAACACATCAAGCATTAAGGGAATTGAAAGAGTCGGCTTTCATTTTTGTGGGCGAATGAAACGTGAAGAATATCAGTACAAGCTAATAGAGGGTACGGAACTACTGCCGATAAAAAGAAAGCCTAGAAAGATTTGGAAGGGGATATTCCATTGTGCTTACAATCTCAATCAAGTACTCAAACGATAACTCTATTGTATCACACTTATGCATACAAGAATCTCTATCGTCATTCCCGCATACAATGAAGAGCGATTTATCGAGGATTGTCTCAATTCGGTCTATCACCAAGATTACCCCAAGGAGCTACTAGAGGTGATCGTGGTAGATGGCAACAGCCATGATCGAACAGCTGAGATCATCCGTGAGAAGTTCCCTCAAGTAAAGCTCTTACACAACCCTCGGAAGATAGTGCCTGTCTCTATGAATATCGGGATTAAGGCGGCTCAAGGCGTCTATATCATCCGGCTAGATGTACACTGCGTCTATCCCAATGACTACTTTAGTCGGCTTGTCCAATTTATGGAGGCTCATCCAGAGGCCGACAATGTGGGCGGTGTCTGTAAGACGCTCCCAGCCAATGAGACCGCAAGAGCTGAGGCTATCGCTATCGCCCTCAGCTCTAAGTTTGGTATGGGCAATTCAGAGTTTCGTGTAGGTGTCAAAGAGATCAAAGAGGTAGACACGGTACCCTTCGGATGCTATCGTCGAGAGGTCTTTGACAAGATAGGGGGCTATGACGAAGAGCTGACACGCAATCAAGACAACGAGCTGAATTCTCGTCTCAAGCAGCATGGAGGGCGCATCTTTCTGCTTCCAGACCTGCTTATAGATTACTATGCGCGCCCCACGGTAAGGAAGTGTGGGCGAATGTTTTATCAGTATGGGCTCTTCAATCCACTAGTAGATAAGAAGCTGGGGCAGTTCACCTCGCTGAGACGTATGGTACCACTCTTCTTCGTGCTCTATCTAATACTTTTTGTAGTGTTGAGCGTCATTCTGCCGAAGCTGACCCTTTGGTTTGCCATCCCCTTGCTCCTCTATCTATTGATAGATATTGTGGCATCGATGCAGCATATAGCCAAGCCAAAGGTCGCTCTATGGCTACTCTGCATCTATCCCGTCATCCATATCAACTATGGTATCGGTTACCTTGATGGTATCTTGCGCCTCCTCTTCAATCGCTCTTTCGTCGCTCAGTATAATCGCTAACAATAAGGATGATAAAGAATAAAGTAATTGTTTGGGGGCGGGATGGGTTCAATGCCCTAGGATTACTTCGTGCATTAGCTGGGTTAGAGACCTTTTTTTTAGTCAAAGGGCCTAAGTCTTATGCTAGCAGAAGTAGCTACTGCCAGCAATCATATTGTGTAAATGACGATGAGGAGGGAATACAGTATCTAATCTCGCATTTCTCTCAAGAGTCTCACAAGCCTATCATTCTCACATCGGGAGATGAGATTGCGGTATTTATTAACAATCACAAGGAAGAACTAGAGAAATACTTCATCATACCAGGAACGGCAGAGAAGGGGCTTCAAGAGAAGTATACCGATAAGAATAATATGACCGACTTGGCAAGAAGCCTGGGCATCCTCTGTCCTGAATCTCGCCACTGCCAATGGAATTCTAACATTGACGGGGTCAATTATCCCTGCCTTATTAAGCCTGCGCACGAAAAAGCTGGACATTACAACGAGTTCAAATACAAAATCTGTAAGGATAGAGCATCCCTTGAGCGCACGCTTAAAATGGTGCGTCGAGACTCTGAGTTTATTGTACAAGACTACATTAGTAAGGAAAAGGAAGTCTTAGTGTATGGAGCAAGAATGAGGGATGGTCAAGTCATTTTGGCAGGAGCTTTAATTAAGAGTCGCTTCTCAGATTCTGGTGCTGGGTCTTATGCACTAATTACTAAGGAAGTTCCTTGTAGTATAGATACGGCTGGAATTGCTTCATACCTTCAAGAGATTGATTACTATGGTCTCTTTAGTTTTGAATATGGGCTACTTCGAGACAAAGCTTACTTTTTTGAGGTTAACCTTAGAAATGACGGCACATCTGGCTACTTCTCTCAGGCAGGAGCTAACATCCCTCTAGCGTATGTATATAGCTGTTCAGGAGCAGACTACTCTAAGCTTCAATGCCAAGTCTCCGACGATCAATGGTTCATCGATGAACTCTTTGACTTTGAAAATGTTCTATTAAGAAGACTCTCTTATAAGCAGTGGAAGAAAGATAAAGCGAAAGCTACCGTCTATAAATACTATGACAAGGACGATGAGGAACCCTGGAGGTACCTAAAAAGAAGAAGGTGGGTGCTTATGGCTAAAGAAATGACAGTTAAACGATTTAGACCATATATTGTCTTCGTACTGGATAAACTAGGAGTAAAGAAATGACGAGGCAGGTTGTATTGATGTATCACGATGTGTATGCAGATGACACGTCCGAATCAGGCTTTCAGAATGTAGGAGCGATGCCCTACAAGGTGAATCGAAAAGAGTTTGAGCAGCAGGTCGCTCTTATTCACGACTATTGTCAAGAGAAAGGCATTGACCAGAGCAATATCTCTTTCACTTTTGACGATGGGGGACGGTCGTTTCTCTATATCGTAGCAGAAATCCTCGAACGCTATGGCTTTTGGGGAACTTTCTTTATTGCTACTGCCTATATTGACACAGCAGGATTTCTAACCAAGGATGATGTCATAGAGCTAAAAAAGCGTGGGCACCTTATTGGTACGCACTCACACACACATCCAGAGAGAATGGACACCTTGCAAGAAGCTAAACTTCAAGAGGAATGGGCTGTAAGTTGCTCTATACTATCAGAGATCCTAGACGCACCGATGAGTATAGCATCTATCCCGAATGGATTCTCCTCAAAGGCTGTCTTACAAGCTATGGTAGGCAACGGCATTACGCTAATCTACGACTCCACTCCTACGACGAAAAAACGGTCTTATAAAGGGGTTGCGATTGTCGGACGCTATGCTGTAACTAACGATATGTCTCCAGCAAGCGTCCTGAGCATTATAAAGAGTCCCTATAAAAGGGCAAGTATCACCTTAAGGTATGATGTTTTGAAGTTTGCCAAGATAGTCTTAGGAAACTCCTATTTGCGCATCAGAGACCGTCTTCTCAAAAAGAGTACTAGATAGAGTATGTGGGCGAAGTGGTTATTTGATCGTATTATGTCACTCGTGGGACTGATTATACTGAGTCCTGTGCTACTTGTCGTAGCGATCTTGATTCGGGTGAAGATGCCAGGTGGTCCTGTCCTTTTCAAGCAAAAGAGGGTGGGCAAAGATGGCAAGCTCTTTACGATGGTCAAGTTTCGCAGTATGAGTGTGGCGCATGGCGGAAGCAGTGTCTCCGTGGCTGGAGAGTCTCGCATCACCCCGCTAGGTGCTAAGCTCCGTAAGTACAAGCTGGATGAACTCCCCGAACTGTGGAATGTATTCATCGGCGATATGAGCTTCGTAGGTCCCCGCCCCGATGTGCCAGGATATGCGGACAAACTGGAGGGTGAAGATCGGGTGATACTGAAGCTCCGTCCAGGAATCACTGGTCCTGCCTCCCTGAAGTATAGAGATGAGGAGACTCTTCTGGCAACTGTGGAGGATCCTATCAGGTACAATGATGAAGTGATTTTCCCTGACAAGGTAAGGATCAATAAGGAGTATTACTACAATTGGTCTTTCTGGCTAGACATACGATATATCGTGAGGACGGTGTGTGGGGGGTAGCTGTTAGCTGTTGGCTGTTAGCTGTTGGCGGTTGGTGGCTGGCCGTTGGTGGCTGGCCGTTGGCCGTTGGCGACTAGCTGTTAGCTACTGGCTGTTGATGGGCTAAAAGCTAACGGCCAAAAGCCAAAAGCTAATCTCTAGAGATTTCTTCTCGAGGGGCTTGGGATAAGCCCCTTTTTCACTACATTTGTAGACAACTAAATCAGAGCTAACAAGTATGGCGCAGAAGAAGATTTGGCTCTCACTCGCCGAGATGGGAGGACGAGAGCAGGAGTTTATACAAGAGGCGTTTGACACCAACTGGGTGGTGCCTCTGGGACCCAATGTGAATGGCTTCGAGGAGGACTTGACGCGTTACCTCAGAGCGCCAGGCAAGCATGTCGTAGCACTCAGCGCTGGCACGGCTGCTCTGCACTTAGGGCTGGTCATGCTGGGCGTGGGGCGTGATGATGAGGTGATCTGTCAGAGCTTTACCTTCTCAGCCTCGGCTAACCCGATCACTTATCAGGGAGCTAAGCCTATATTCGTTGATAGCGAGCCTGACACGTGGAATATGTCCCCCACGCTGCTACGTCAAGCTATCGAGGATCGCATCGCTCAGACGGGGCGCAAGCCTAAGGCGATCATACCAGTTCATCTGTATGGCATGCCCGCCAAGATGACCGAGATACTAGCGATCGCTGAGGAGTACGATATACCTGTCCTCGAGGATGCTGCTGAGGCGCTCGGATCTGAGTACAAGGGGCGCAAGTGCGGTACGCTAGGTCGCTACGGTGCGCTCTCTTTCAATGGCAATAAGATGATCACCACGTCGGGTGGTGGAGCTTTGGTCTGTCCTAGTGAAGAGGCGGCGCGACGTGTCCTCTTTTACGCTACGCAGGCTCGTGACAATGCGCCACACTATCAGCACACGCACATCGGCTATAACTACCGTCTGAGCAATATATCGGCGGGAATAGGTCGTGGGCAGATGCTCGTCCTCGAGGAGCATGTGGCTAAGCGTCGGCACAATCATGCTCGCTACTGCGCTCTGCTGGCTGACTGCCCTGGGGTCGAGGTGAAGTGCGCCCCCACGGAGGAGTACGATAGCAACTACTGGCTCAGCTGTGTCTTAGTGGATCCTGAGAAAGCGGGCTTCACCCGTGAGGATCTGAGACTCCGACTGGAGGCTGAGTCTATCGAGAGCCGTCCGCTATGGAAGCCGATGCACCTGCAGCCAGTCTTTGCCGAGGCGCCTCGCTATGTGGATGGTACGAGTGAGCGACTCTTCGATAGGGGGCTCTGTCTGCCTAGCGGTACGCTGGTGACGGAGGAGGATTTGCAACGCATTGTCGCAGTGATCCGAGAGCTGGGCAAGAGGTAAAAGGTTTGCCCCCAAGCGGTCGACGGAGGTAAATGCTGTGCTGAGTAAGAGATATCATAAGGAGCTAAACGGGAGGAGCTGTAGTTGTGACGAACTGGTCACGCTGGTGGCGGAGCGGATGAATCGTTGCGCGCCCTTTGCTTGCTTTCGTCTACCTGGCGAAGGTCGTACGGTGCATGAGATCGGGCTACGGAACGAGGCTCGGGCTGTGGCGACTACGGCTGAGGAGCTGAGAGAGCGGAAGCATTTGGCGGGCTTTCTGATGGCACCCTTTGCGGTAACGGCTGAGACGCCGATGCTTTGGATCGAAGAGGAGCAGGGGAAGCAAGGGACGAGGGTGCTACAGCTTGCGGCGTGTGACGAGGCAGAGCTAGAGAGCTTTCCGCCTGTGGCACCGATACCGCAGGCTTTACCCGATAGTTACCGCGTCACTTTCGCTCGCTTTATGAGACTGTTGCATAAAGGCGAATCGCTGTGTTGCTTTCGGGATTCGGCTTCGGTCACATACAGAGGTATGCTCCCTTCAGACCTCACCCTCAGCGCCTTGCGCTTCATCCTTTCTGCAAAGTCAGGACAATCTTGCAAGCAAGATTGTGAGACTGTTGACTTGGCGCACCGTGTCGAACTGCCCAGCATCGCTACGGCACAAGTGGTTGGCGCCTTTGACAAAGCCTTGACGCACTACCCGAATGCTTTCGTGTCGCTCTGCTACACGCCTCAGTCGGGGCTGTGGCTCTGTGCCACGCCGGAGATGCTCCTCCGAGGGGACGGCACCGACTGGCAGACGGTGGCACTGGCTGGGACGATGCCTCGGCAGGCGGATGGCGAGCCGTCCGTCTGGAGTGAGAAGAATCGGCGGGAGCATCGCTACGTACAGCGCTTCATCGGAGAGCTACTGGAGCGGGAGGGGATACCCTACCGTGCGCTTGATGTGGAGACGACAACGACGGGGCAGTTACAACATTTGCAGGCTCGCTTCGCTTTGCAGCTTCCCGAGGAGTACGCGCCGATCACCTTGGCGGAGCGCCTTCACCCCACGCCAGCCGTCTGTGGCACGCCCCAGCGAGTGGCGCAGCGTCTGATCCTCGAGGAGGAGTCTGCAGAGCGCTCTTACTATGCAGGCTTCCTGGGGTGGTATGAACCTGAGCGACGGGTCGATCTTTTTGTCCAGATACGCTGTCTGCAGTTGCTTCCCGAGCAAGTTCTACGGCTCTATGCGGGAGGCGGCATCGTGCGTGGATCAAGCCTCGAGAGCGAATGGCAGGAGGTCCTGAACAAGCTCTCGGCAATACATAGTCTTATAAGGTAAAGGAGGAAGGAGCGCAATGATACCGATGGATGACCCTGTGATTAGCGAACTAATCGCTCTGCTTCAGGCACACGGCGTGCGTGACGTAGTGCTCTGCCCGGGTAGTCGCAACGCGCCACTCGTGCATGCGCTCAGCCACCAGCTCACAGGGGCGACCTGTCACTCGATCATCGATGAACGCAGCGCAGGCTTCTATGCCCTTGGCTTGGCACTCGCCACGCATAGGGCGGTCGTGGTCTGCTGCACCTCTGGCACGGCGGTGGCAAACCTTCACCCAGCGGTCGCTGAGGCTTACTATCAGGGGGTACCTCTGGTTGTCCTATCGGCCGATAGACCCGAGCGATGGATCGGGCAGTGGGCTGGGCAAACACTTCCTCAGCCAGGACTCTTCGGCTCACTGGTACGTAAAGCGGTACAGCTCCCCGAGCCACACTCCGATGAGGAGAGGTGGTACTGCAACCGTCTGATCAACGAAGCGCTCCTCGCAGCGCTGGCTCCGCTCCCAGGACCCGTACAGATCAATGTCCCGATCAGCGACCCGAGCGTCTCCCTGCTCCCGCCAACTCCAGCAGAGCAACAGTCTGATCCAAGCGACAGACGACCTATCGGAATGCAGCCAGGACGCCATATCGAGCAGTGCTGTCCGTGTAGTGTGGATGCGCAGGCGGTCAAGCCGTTGCTAGCGAGACTCGCCACGTTTGAGCGTAAGATGATATTGGTAGGACAGGAGACTTGGACAGCGACGACTAGCGCAGGGACGGCCTTTCCGCAAAGCTTGCGGGAGCAGTTCCTCTGCATCGGCGAGTCGCTCTCCAATAGGTCCGTGACGATCTGTTCGCTCGATGCGCTCCTAGCGTCTCTCAGCGAGGCGGATCGACGAGCCCTGCAGCCCGACCTGCTGATCACCCTCGGCGGGCATATCGTCTCCAACAAGATGAAGCAGTACCTGCGCAACTATCCGCCATGCGAGACGTGGCACCTGTCGCCTGATCCCAGTGTGGTGGATCTCTTTTGCAGTCTCACCGAGCTGATCACGGCTCCTGTCGGGCCATTCCTTGAAATAATGGCGCAGGGCTTGGAGACGCTGGCGCAGGGCTTGGCTGGTCAGGCTAGCTCCCCCTACGCCCTTCAGTGGCGGGAGCGAATTGATCGACTGCCGTCACCGACGCCATGCTACAGTTCTCTGGCCGTGGTGGGAAACCTTCTGAGTCGTCTCCCCGAAGAGCCTTGCGTGCTACACCTGGCGAACAGTTCGTCAGTGCGCTATGCGGAGCTTTTTCGCAAGCCTCGTCGACTTCTCACGCTTTGCAACCGAGGCACCAGTGGCATAGAGGGTTCGCTCTCGACCGCCTTAGGCTTTGCCCGCCAGAGAGGCGAGGAGCGCCACTTCATCGTCGTCGGGGACCTGAGCTTCTTCTACGATCTCAATGCGCTGGGGCTCCCCGAGGTGGGGAGCAACGTGCGGGTGCTCCTGCTCAACAACCAGCGAGGAAGCATCTTCCAGAGCCTGCCGACCTTAGAGATGGACCCACTGTCGCGACGCTACATCACCGCCGAGCATCAGCTGCGAGCGCAGGGCTGGGCGGAGAGCTGTGGCTGGGAGTACCTATCGGTGCACGAGACAAGCGAGCTCGAGGAGACGATGGCTTACTTCGTCGGACCCGCCGAGCGTCCTCGCCTCCTCGAGGCTTTCGTCTCCTCAGAGGATGAGATCGCCGAACTACAGACCTATTTCAAGCAATTACAACCAAGAGAAGAGTTATGAGTGAAAAGAACCAAAGGGTGTGGAAGCCCCTCAAAGCGTACGAAGATATCCTCTTTGACTACTACAACGGCATCGCTCGTATCACGATCAATCGTGAGCGCTACCGCAACGCCTTTACGCCGACCACGACGGCCGAGATGAGCGACGCTCTGCGCATCTGCCGTGAAGATCAGAGTATCAACGTGGTGGTCCTGACGGGAGCTGGCGACAAGGCGTTTTGCTCTGGCGGAGATCAAAACGTCAAGGGTCGGGGGGGCTACATTGGCAAGGACGGCGTGCCTCGCCTGAGCGTCCTAGACGTGCAGAAGCAGATCCGCAGTATCCCCAAGCCGGTCATCGCTGCGGTCAATGGTTACGCCATCGGTGGCGGACATGTCCTCCACGTGGTGTGCGACCTCTCGATCGCTTCGGAGAATGCTATCTTCGGGCAGACGGGTCCCCGTGTAGGCAGCTTCGATGCGGGCTTTGGTTCCTCGTATCTGGCTCGTGTCGTGGGACAAAAGAAGGCGCGTGAGATATGGTTCCTCTGTCGCCAATACTCCGCTCAGGAGGCTCTCGACATGGGGCTGGTCAACAAAGTGGTGCCTCTCGACAAACTGGAAGATGAGTACGTGCAGTGGGCAGAAGAGATGATGTTGCTGAGTCCGCTCGCCCTCCGCATGATCAAGGCGGGGCTCAATGCCGAGCTGGACGGTCAGGCAGGTATCCAAGAGCTGGCGGGCGATGCGACGCTCCTCTACTACCTCACGGACGAAGCGCAGGAGGGCAAGAACGCTTTCCTTGAGAAGCGCAAGCCCAACTTTGAGCAGTACCCTAAGTTTCCCTAGCGACCGATGTCACCACACGAGAGCATCCTTCACCTCCCCGCGCTGCTACCACAGATAGCTGAGCGGGTGACCATTAGCGTGGAGCCGTACACCCTGCGCTTCCGTCGCCCTGCCAAGACCTCCCGTGGCGAATACGAGACGAAGCGGGTCTACTACCTACGCCTTCAGAGCCTCAAGCAGGCAGGTCATGTGGGCTGTGGCGAGTGCGCCCCAATGCCTCAGCTCAGCTGCGACGATCTGCCCAACTATCAGGCTGTGCTGGAGCAGCTGGCGGGTCAGATGGCGCAGGCTCCCGACCAGTTTGACGTGGCCTCGCTACGCCCCTACCCTTCCATCGCTTTTGGCTTAGCCACAGCGATCAACAGCTTCATCGCTACCGGCCACAGTATTGAGGAGGGGTCGGTAAAGCCCTTTTGCGATACCCCTTTCACCCGTGGCGAGCTGGGCATCCCGATCAATGGATTGATCTGGATGGGCGACAAAGCCTATATGTACGAGCAGATCAAAGCTAAGCTGGCACAAGGCTTTCGATGCCTGAAGCTTAAGATCGGCGGAATAGACTTTTCCGAAGAGCTAGAGCTACTCCGCTACGTGCGGCAGCACTTTTCGCCTGAGGAGATGGAGCTGAGGGTGGACGCCAACGGAGCGTTTGCCCCAGAGGTGGCTCTGGAGCGACTGAAAAGGCTGAGCGACTTTCACCTACACTCCATCGAGCAGCCGATCCCTGCGAGCGATCAGTGGGACGAGCTGGCCAAGCTCACGGCAGCGTCGCCACTCCCCATAGCGCTCGACGAGGAGCTCATCGGGATCCACAGCCGAGAGCGCAAGGCGCAACTACTGGATGAAGGCAAGCCGCACTACATCATACTCAAGCCGTCGCTTCATAGCGGGGTCGATGAGTGGATCGAGCTCGCCGAGGAGCGAGGCATCGGCTGGTGGGCAACCTCAGCGCTGGAGTCAAACGTAGGGCTTAGCGCCATCGCTCAGTGGGTCAGCCAGTACCCGATCGTCCGCCCGCAAGGACTTGGCACAGGCGCTCTCTATCTCAACAACACGCCTTCCACGCTGCAACTCGTAGGCGACCAGATGTTTTTTAGAGAGGTTAGAGATTAGAAGTTAGAGGTTAGAAGTTAGAAATTAGCTTTTGGCTTTTGGCTTTTGGCCGTTAGCTTTTAGCCACCAACAGCCAACAGCCAACAGCCATCCCATGTCCGAGCACCTATATATAGACAGCGCACGAGTAGATGCGGAGAGCTTAGAGCCGTTCGCCCGAGGGCTAGCACCCGAGCGGAGAGCGGTACTAGAGCCACTGCTCACCTTCCTCAGGGAGTGGTGGAGCGAAGAGGAGTGTGTGACCGTCCAAACCTCCGGCTCGACTGGCACGCCCAAACGGCTTCAGCTGGCGAAGCTTGCCATGCGACGTAGCGGACTCAGGAGCAACCGCTACTTCCAGATCCAAGCGGGAGAGCGTCTCCTCCTCGCGATGGACCTTCGCTACATAGGCGCTAAGATGATGGTGGTGCGTGCCTTACTCGCAGGAGCCGAGCTGGTCGTGGTGCAACCCTCGAGCCACCCGCTAGCGACGCTCAGCGTGGCACCACAATTCGTCTCCCTCGTACCCCTACAGCTACACCACACCCTGGAGGTGCCAGCGGAGCGTGAACTGCTCAGTCGGGCTGAGCAACTGATCATTGGGGGCGGAGCCATTCACCCCACCGTGGAGGCGCAGCTCAGCACGCTCCCCGTGTCAGCTTTCGCCACTTATGGCATGACAGAGACCATCTCGCACATCGCACTGAGACGGCTCAACGGTCCTCACGCCTCGCCGCTCTTCTATCCCCTCGAGGGAGTGCACCTCACCCAGGGAGCCACAGGCGAACTCATCATTGAGGATCGCCTGGTTTACCCCGATGGTCCGAGCCTCACGACCCATGACCTCGTCGAGCTACACCCCGATGGTGGCTTTACCATCGTGGGGCGAGCCGACAACATCATCAACAGTGGCGGGATCAAGATAAGCCCCGAACCGATCGAGCGAAAGCTTGCCGAAGTTCTAGATAGACCGCTCGCCATCAGCTGGATAGCCGATGCAGCTCTAGGGCAAAAGCTGGTACTCGTACTAGAAGGCGACAGTCTCCCCGAAGGCTTTACAGAAACTCTTACTGAAGCCTGCCAAGAGCTCCTACCACCCTACCACCGCCCCAAAGAGATCCGTCTCGTGTCGCACTTGCCACACAATGACAATGGCAAGCTCGATCGCCGAGCCCTCCAAAGGCTGCTCCTCACCTCCAAGTAGATTTCCTCACTCCTCAAACTAAAGAAGAGTAGGAACGCACTAGACAGTGTGTTCCTACTCTTCTTTATTTATTCAGCGGTGATGCCGTGCCGTGGAGCTAACCGCGGGGACAGCCAGCGCACTGCCTGATTTGCTGGAAGAAGTCGTTGCCCTTGTCATCGACCAGGATGAACGCAGGGAAGTCCTCCACCTCTATGCGCCAGATCGCCTCCATGCCTAGCTCGGGATACTCGAGGCACTCGACACGCTTGATGCTCTCCTTCGCTAGTATAGCTGCGGGACCTCCGATGCTCCCGAGGTAAAAGCCTCCATGTGCCTTGCAAGCATCAGTAACTTGCTGACTACGATTGCCCTTGGCTATCATAACGAGGCTACCGCCATGGCTTTGGAAGAGATCGACGTAGGGATCCATACGGCCCGCAGTGGTGGGTCCGAAAGAGCCGCTCGGCATCCCCTCAGGCGTCTTGGCAGGACCAGCGTAGTAGATCGGGTGATCCTTGATGTACTGAGGTAGCTCCTCGCCACGATCGAGGCGCTCCTTGAGCTTGGCGTGGGCTATGTCACGTCCTACAACGATAGTGCCTGAGAGCGAGAGACGCGTAGAGACAGGGTACTGACTCAGCTGCTTGCGTATCTCGTCCATCGGGCGGTTGAGGTCCACCTTCACGACCTCGCCCTCAGTGCCGTGACGCATAGCCTCAGGGATGAGTCGTGCAGGATGCTTCTCGAGTCGCTCGATCCACAGTCCATCCTTATTGATCTTAGCCCGCACATTGCGATCGGCAGAGCAGCTCACACCTAGTCCGACTGGACAGGAAGCTCCATGGCGTGGCATGCGGATGACTCGTATGTCATGGGCGAAATACTTACCGCCAAACTGCGCTCCGAGACCAATCTCGTGGGTCGCCTCCAAGAGTCGCTGCTCCATCTCTAGATCACGGAAGGCGTGTCCCAGTTCGTTGCCCTTGGTCGGTAGCTCGTCGTAGTACTTAGCACTGGCGAGCTTGACCGTCTTGAGGTTGGCCTCTGCCGAGGTGCCTCCGATGACGAAGGCTATGTGATAAGGCGGGCAGGCGGCGGTGCCTAGCGAACGCATCTTCTCCACCAAGAAGGGGAAGAGTCGCTCCTCCGTGAGGAGTGCTTTGGTCTCCTGATAGAGGTAAGTCTTATTGGCAGAGCCACCTCCCTTAGCGATAAAGAGGAACTTATACTCGTCACCCTCGGTCGCCATCAGGTCGATCTGCGCAGGAAGGTTGCAGCCCGTATTGACCTCACGGTACATATCGAGGGGGGCATTTTGCGAATAGCGGAGGTTGTAGTGCGTGTAGGTGTCGTAGACGCCGTGCGAGAGGTACTCCTCGTCGCAAGCGCCAGTCCAGACGTTTTGACCTTTCTTACCCAAGATGATGGCGGTACCAGTGTCTTGGCAGAAGGGGAGCTGCCCCAGAGCGCTCACCTCGGCATTGCGCAGGAAGGTGAGAGCGACAAACTTATCATTGTCCGACGCCTCCGGGTCGGACAGTATCGATGCGACCTGCTCCTGATGAGCGGGACGTAGGTAGAAGGCTACATCGTGCATAGCTCGCTCCGCAAGTATGCGTAGCGCCTCAGGATCGACCTGGAGCATCTGGTGACCATTGCAGTCGACCGTGTGAACGTAGTCAGAGGTGATTAACTCGTACTCAGTCCGATCGGGTCCTACGGGATACATCGGCTGGTACTTAAACGGTGGTGTGGGCATCTCTCGTGTGTCGGTTAAGTGTGTACGGAGTCTGCCAATGGATTGGTCAGACTCAAATAGAGACTGTTGCATAAAGGCGAATCGCGGTGTTGCTTTCGGGATTCGGCTTCGGTCACATACGGAGGTATGCTCCCTTCAGACCTCACCCTCAGCGCCTTGCGCTTCATCCTTTCTGCAAAGTCTAGCAGTCTCTATCAGGTTAAGAGGCGTGGCCTCTGTGTAGATTATCTTACCAAGCGAAGATAGGTAGTGGAGACATCATCTCGTTGACCTCCTTACGAACCTTAGCTATCTCAGCCTCGTTCTCAGGATCGCGCAGTACGCGGTCGATGAGCTCGACGATGTATGGCATCTTGTCCTCCTTGACACCACGCGTCGTGATAGCGGGCGTACCCACACGGATACCAGAGGTCTGGAATGCAGAGCGTGAGTCGAAGGGAACCATGTTCTTATTGACCGTGATGTCAGCACGTACGAGTGCGTTCTCAGCTACCTTGCCCGTTAGGTCGGGGTACTTAGAGCGTAGGTCGATGAGGAGGCAGTGATTGTCCGTACCGCCAGAGATACAGTTGTAGCCCATCTTGACGAAAGCCTCGCCAAGCGCCTTAGCGTTCTTCATGACCTGCTTCTGATACTCCTTAAATGAAGGATCAAGAGCCTCACCAAAGGCAACAGCCTTAGCAGCGATGACATGCTCTAGCGGACCACCCTGGATGCCTGGGAAGACAGCCGAGTTGAGTAGCTGAGACATCATCTTGACAGCGCCCTTAGGTGTCTTGAGACCCCAAGGATTCTCAAAGTCCTTACCCATGAGGATGATACCACCACGAGGACCACGTAGAGTCTTGTGCGTCGTAGAGGTGACGATGTGAGCATACTTGACAGGGTTCTCGAGTAGACCAGCAGCGATCAGACCAGCGGGGTGAGCCATGTCAACCATAAAGATAGCGCCGATCTCGTCAGCTACCTTGCGGAAGCGTGCGTAGTCCCACTCGCGGCAGTAAGCCGAGCCACCAGCGATGATGAGCTTAGGCTTGTGCTGGCGAGCTAGCTGCTCCATCTCGTCGTAGTCGACCGTACCAGTCTCCTTGCTCAGGTTGTAACCTATAGGATTGTAGAGGATACCAGAGCTATTAACAGGCGAACCGTGTGAGAGGTGACCACCGTGGTCTAGGTTTAGACCCATGAAAGTGTCGCCTGGCTTGAGGCAGGTGAAGAGGACTGCCATGTTTGCCTGAGCACCTGAGTGTGGCTGCACGTTGGCATACTCAGCGCCAAAGAGCTTCTTAACACGCTCTATAGCTAAGCTTTCAGACTTGTCCACTACCTCGCAACCGCCGTAGTAACGCTTGCCGGGGTATCCCTCAGCGTACTTGTTGGTCATACAGCTACCCATAGCCTGCATGACCTGGTCGCTGACAAAGTTCTCAGAGGCGATCAGCTCGATGCCTTTTTGCTGGCGCTGATGCTCCTGTTCGATCAGATCAAAGATTTCTTGGTCTCTTTTCATTCTATGTGAAATTAAATACGTTAGTCGTCATACATCGGGTGTGCGAAGGCCCCCGCCCCTCTAGCGCAAGCGGTGGCTCACACAATTCACTCGCAAAGATAACAATAATATCTGAGCTGAGACAATCTTGGCGACAGCCATCCAGGGATGACGCATCATAAAAATGAGCTCGTTTCATTTCCTACCTAGGAATTGCCCAAATTCCTCCGTAGATATTTCTGATTTGCTACCTAGGAAATGGCAAATTCTTCGGACTTATGATTTGATTCCTCCGAAGTTTCATTTGATTCCTCCGAAGAATTTTTTATTTCCTAGGTAGGAATTGGGGCAATTCCTAGGTAGCCAGCTGGCTATCATGCGCCAGCCATCGCAGGGGGTCTAGCTATATAAGTGGAAATAATTATCTTTGCCACATCTTAGTGTAAACGTAGTACGGTATGAAACGAACCTATTGGACCCTCGGTCTGCTCTTTGCCTTGTCACTCCTCATGACGATGAGTTGCAGTGGCGAAGACCCTATCAAGGCTAAGCGTATCGCCATCGAGAACGGCACCTATAAGCCGGACCCAAAGCCGAAGCCAGAGCCGAACCCCAATCCGGATCCAAACCCTAACCCCGATCCAGATCCCAATCCAGACCCTGACCCCAATCCCAATCCTGATCCTGATGGCAAAATGGATCTACAGAATATCACCTTCACCTTTGACGACTGGGTCAGTCCTAGAGAGGATGCTAAATATCTAATGCCAGTGGAGAAGTCTCTGCCTAAGGTTGTAGCTGGGGACCCCTTCTGGGAGGCAGTCAGCAATGTGGGTGCAGCTGCGATAGGCAAAGCCAAGCCCGAAGACTACCCCATACACCCGCTGACGAAGGGACGTCGTGGTCAAGCACTAGAGGCGATGACTATCAAAGGAATGAAGTTTGGCAATATGGGCAGCCACATCATCGCAGGAGCTCTCTTCAATGGGCAGTTTATACAAGACCTGATGATCAGTAATCCTCTCGAGTGTACACAGTTCGGTCAATCCGTCTTTGCCATACCTCTCTCTATCAAGGGGTTCTATCAGTGGCTCCCAGGGGATAAGCTAATAGACGGTTCCAAAATCATAGCAAGAGAGATTAAGGGAGAGCAGGATCAGGCCACCATCGCCTGCGTCTTCTACGACATCTCACAAGATGACAGCTACCTCAATGGTAAGACGCTCTACACCGACTCACGTATCTTAGCAAAGGTACAGCTACACCCCACCCCTACGAAGGATGGTGCATGGACAGCCTTTGAGGCAAAGCTAGAGATCGTCAATGAGACAGCTTACAAGCAGATAGACCTTCAGAAGGGCAAGTACCGTATGGCACTTATCTTCTCGTCAAGTGCTCGCGGAGACAAGTTCATCGGAGCTGTCGGCAGTCGCCTGCGCATCGACGACTTTACTGTGACACTAGGCATACCCACCAAGAAGTAACCCGCTACAGATATGACTATACGGCAACTACACAGGGGGGCTATCGGTCTCCTGCTGGCACTCCTCACGACTCCTCTATTATGGGCACAGACGCCTAAGGAAAACAAAAAAGATAATCTTGAGTTCGGCGTCAAGGCTGGTCTCAATATCGGAGCTACCACACCACTGCCCAAACCGAAGGCTATTGACAAGATCTATACGTGGAATCCCCACATGAACATAGCCATCAAGGGGTGGCTCTCCTACCAGCTTCCCGATACCAAAGGGTGGCACCTAGACACCGGTCTAGAAATGGAGCGCAAGGGAATGTATGTCTGTACCCATGCGACAGATATGCGCATCAATATGGGCGATGGACAGGATGTCGCTTGGGGACTCTTTACGGGCAATAACAGCACCGAGTTCATCAACTACTACATCACGCTCCCGATGCTGGTCGCCTACCATACGACTAGTGACAAATTTCGCATGCAAGTAGGCTTCTACCTCTCCTACCTGATGCAGCAGAGCTTTAAGGTGACACTGGATGGAGACGGCACGTTCAATAGTATCCCCCTCAATCCAGGTCATCTCGTCGACTACGACCTGTCGGATCACTTCAACAAGCTAGACATGGGCGTCAGGATAGGCTTCGACTACTTCTTCCACCAGCGCCTCGGCGTGACCGCACAGCTCAACATGAGCTTCGAGCCTGCTCTGGATAGAAGCTTTACGATGATGCCTTTCCCGCTGTACAATATCTACGCTTTTGCGGGCTTTGCTTACCGCATCTAAGGCATCAGTCACAACCTTCCTAGACTCCGCAAATCGGGCTATCCGTTTTGAGGTATCTCGGTCAGACGGCAAATAGTTTTTTACTACCTTTGTGCTGCAGTGGTGTGGGGCAGCTGAGCACGCTCCACACCCTGTGTATGACACCCACCGAGTCCACCACACTATGCACGCTAGCCTTGTCATCATACCTACCTACAACGAGAGCGAGAATGTCGCTGAGATGATTCGCGCGGTCCTGGCACTGCCAGAAGCCTTCGACCTGCTGATCCTGGATGACAATTCGCCAGACGGAACCGCTGAGATCGTCCGTACGCTACAGCAGGAGACGGACTACACGGACCGTCTGCATCTGATCGTGCGCCCAGGCAAGATGGGACTAGGCACCGCCTACCTCACAGGCTTCGAGTGGGCTCTAGAGCATGGCTACAACTATATCTTTGAGATGGATTGCGACTTTAGCCATCCACTCTCGGCACTACCCCATCTCCTACGTGCGGTCTCTGAGGAGGGCTACGATGTGGCGGTAGGCTCGCGCTACGTACGGGGTGGCGGGGTCAAGGATTGGCCACTGAACCGTATCCTCATGAGCTATCTCGCATCGGTCTACGTGCGCCTCGTCACCTGGCTGCCTGTACGAGACACGACGGCTGGCTTCGTCTGCTACAGACGTGAGGTGCTGGAGGCGATGAGACTAGACGAGGTGCACTTCAAGGGCTACGCCTTCCAGATTGAGATGAAGTACACGGCTCACTGTCTGGGCTTCAAGATCAAGGAGGTGCCCATCACCTTTGTCAATCGTAAGCTCGGAAGCTCGAAGATGAATGGGTCGATCTTTGGCGAAGCCTTCACGGGTGTCCTCAAGCTACGCTACTGGCGACTCTTCAAGGGCTTCCCCAAGCGTCGTAATCCTGAGAAATAATATGAAACAGATCATACTCGGAGCTACCTTAATCAACGAAGGGCGACAGGTCGTCGGCTCCGTATACCTCTCCGACGAGCGCATTGAGTCTATATATATAGGTGTGGACCAAGCGTCTGACCTTCCAGACGAGCTACTCCAAGGAGCGGAGGTCATGAATGCGCACGGACTCTGGCTACTACCAGGTTGCATCGATGATCAGGTGCACTTTAGAGAGCCTGGACTGACTCACAAGGGCGACATAGCGCACGAGAGCCGTGCTGCCGTGGCTGGTGGTGTAACCTCCTACATGGATATGCCGAATGTAAAGCCTCCAACGGTCACCCTCGAGGCGCTCCTCGACAAGCGTCAGCGTGCTCAGGAGACAAGCTGGGCAAACTATGCCTTTTACTTCGGCGGGACCAATGACAATGCGCCCGAAGCGTGTGCCATTGACCCAGCCTTGATCCCTGGGTACAAGCTCTTCCTAGGAGCCTCCACGGGGAATATGCTGGTGGACAGCGAGGAGGCTCTCGACTACTTCTTCGCCCATGCCCCCAAGCTCATCGCCACGCATTGCGAGAGCGAGGAGATCATCACACGCAATAAAGAGCTTTACCGCCAGCGATACGACGGGCATCCTCCCATTGAGGCGCACCCGCTGATACGCTCTCGTGAGGCGTGCTACGAGTCTTCGCACAGCGCCATAGAGCGTGCCAAGCGTCTTGGGGCTAGGCTACACGTGCTACACCTATCGACAGCGGAGGAGATGGAGCTCTTCTCGGCAGCACCCCTTTCGCCAGAGAAGCGCATCACCGCTGAGGTGTGCGTCCACCACTTATGGTTTACCGATGAGGACTACAGCCGCCTAGGCAACCGAATCAAGTGGAATCCCGCAGTCAAGACGGCTCGTGACCGTGAGGCTCTACGCCAAGCGCTCGTCGAGGGGCGTATCGATGTAATAGCCACTGATCATGCACCTCACACGCTAGCCGACAAGGAGGGCGACGCTCTCACGGCAGCTTCGGGAGGTCCACTCGTACAGCACAGCCTTCTGATGATGCTGGAGCTGGCTCACGAGGGGCTTTGGTCGCCAGAACTAGTGGTTGAGAAGATGGCGCACGCTCCCGCCCAGCTCTTTGGGGTCCGTGAGCGGGGCTACATCCGCACAGGCTACTACGCCGACCTAGTCCTCGTCGATCCTCATCAGGAGACCACGGTGACTAAGGAGAGTCTCTACAGCAAGTGTGGCTGGTCGCCACTGGAGGGCTACACCTTCTCTCATCGCATCGTAGCTACTTGGGTCAATGGTCAGGTCGCTTACCGTGACGGTCAACTGACCAGTCGCCCACCTGTCCATGCGCTCACCTTCGCCTGAGCTGGCTCTTCCAAGAGAGCAAATCGATATTTGGGTGTCAAACCCTTTCGCTACGTGAGCGATTATTATTATATTTGCAGTCGGGTGTTGATCTCCAAAGAGATTGACCCCATAGGGTGGGCGCATGTCCGCACCCCTTTGAATAGACACATAAATCAAAAAACAGTATAGCGTATGAATCTGTCACACATTGAGCATCTTGGGATAGCAGTCAAGAGCATAGAGGAGGCACTACCCTTCTTCGAGGGAGTCCTCGGACTAACCTGCTACAACATTGAGGAGGTCGCTGACCAGAAGGTGCGTACCGCATTCCTCAAGATAGGCGAGGTCAAGCTGGAGCTCCTAGAGCCCACAAGCGATGAGAGCCCTATTGCAAAGTTTATCGAGAAGCGTGGCGAGGGTATCCACCACCTAGCACTATCATCAGACGATGTGGCACCAGCCCTCGAGGAGCTCAAGGGCAAGGGCATACGCCTCATTGATGAGAAGCCTCGCAAGGGTGCTGAGGGTCTCAACATTGCCTTCGTTCACCCCAAGAGTGCACACGGCATACTCCTAGAGATCTGCGACTGCAAGGATGTCGCTAAGTAATATCGTCCAATCAAACAAACGCTACATAGAATAATGAGTGTACAACAAGAGAAGATAAAGCAACTCCTTGCCAAGCGTGAGGAGGCTCGTCTCGGAGGAGGCGAGGAGCGCATTGAGAAGCAACACGCTAAGGGCAAGTACACAGCTCGTGAGCGTATCGCTATGCTCCTCGATGAGGGTTCCTTTGAAGAGATAGACATGTTCGTCCAGCACCGCTGCACGAACTTTGGCATGGAGAAGAAGAAGTTCCTCGGGGACGGTGTCGTCGTAGGTAGTGGTACCATCGACGGACGTCTCGTCTACGTCTTCGCTCAGGACTTTACCGTCATCGGTGGCGCACTCGGTGAGATGCTCGCTGCTAAGATCTGCAAGGTCATGGACCTAGCCATGACTATGGGCGCTCCCTGTATCGGTCTCAACGACTCAGGTGGTGCGCGTATCCAAGAGGCGGTCAATGCGCTCTGTGGTTACGGCGAGATCTTCGAGCGCAACATCCTTGCTTCGGGCGTCATACCTCAGATCTCTGGTATCTTCGGTCCTTGCGCTGGTGGCGCTGTCTACTCGCCTGCACTGACCGACTTCAACATTATGGTACGCAACTCCAGCTACATGTTCCTCACTGGTCCTAAGGTGGTCAAGACGGTCACTGGCGAGGACGTCACACAGGAGGAGCTAGGCGGTGCCGACGTACACGCTTCTAAGAGTGGTGTGGCACACTTCGCCGTAGACAACGACGAGGCTGGCCTTCAGCTCATCCGTCAGCTGCTCTCCTTCCTGCCACAAAACAACATGGAGGAGCCACCCTTCGTCGCTTGCGACGATCCCGCAGACCGCTGCGAGGACCTGCTTAACGAGATCATCCCCGACTCGCCAAACCGTGCTTACGATATGTACGAAGTGATCGGAGCTATCGTGGACCATGGCGAATTCCTCGAGGTACATCGTGACTACGCACGCAACATCATCGTCGGCTTCGCACGCTTCAACGGGCAGAGCGTCGGTATCGTAGCCAACCAGCCCAAGGTAATGGCTGGTAGCCTCGACTGCAACTCCTCTCGCAAGGCAGCACGCTTCGTACGCTTCTGCGACTCATTCAACATCCCCATCGTCACACTCGTCGACGTGCCGGGCTTCCTCCCAGGTACTGGTCAGGAGTACAACGCCGTCATCACACACGGTGCTAAGCTTCTCTACGCTTACGGCGAGGCTACCGTACCTAAGATCACGGTTGTCCTGCGCAAGGCGTACGGTGGTGCTTACATCGTGATGGGCTCTAAGCACCTTCGCGCAGATATCAACTACGCTTGGCCCTCTGCCGAGATCGCTGTCATGGGTCCGTCAGGAGCTGTCGAGGTAGTCTTTGCCAAGGAGGTCAAGGCAAGCGACGATCCCGCCAAGACAGCTTTGGAGAAAGAGCAAGAGTATCGTGATGCTTTTGCCAATCCATACAATGCTGCTTCCTACGGTTACATCGATGACGTCATCGAGCCGAGGAACACTCGCTTCCGCATCGTCCGTGCGCTACAGCAGCTACGCACGAAGCGCCAGACGCTCCCCGCTAAGAAGCATGACAACGTACCTCTCTAATCCCTCCTACCGATGGCTACCAAGAAGATAGAAAAGGGTAAGAAGGCACCCGCCAAGAGAGCTAAGAAAGCAGCGCCAGCGCCCTCTCCCGAAGAGGTTGCTATAGCGCTCGCCTTAGCACAGGCTCTGGGCTCCCCTCACGACGAGGAGTCCTACCGCCTGACGATACGGCACAAGGAGTTCGACCCCTGGTCGCTCAAGCTACAGAACATGCGTGTCACACCACAGAAGCAGTATTATATCTAATTCCAAACGGCAGTACCTTAGCAGGCTAGCTCGCTAGACTACTAAGCACCCATATCAAATCCCTTATGAAAGAATATAAGTATAAGATCGATGGCAAAGAGTACGCCGTCAAGATAGACAAGATCGAGGGTGACCAAGCTCAGCTAGAGGTCAACGGCACCCCATACAGCGTCGAGATCATACAGGAGAAGAAGAAGGAGACCCCCAAGGTCGCCAAGTCTGCTCCTAAGTCAGCACCCGCTGCTACTGCAGCACCCGCACCCGCTGCGGCTCCAGCCTCCTCAGGCAAGGGCAAAGCGGTCAAGGCTCCCCTACCTGGCGTCATCATATCAGTAGACGTACAGGTCGGTCAGCAGGTCAAGCGCGGACAGCAGGTCGCTGTACTCGAGGCTATGAAGATGGAGAACGGCATCAACGCAGAGTGTGACGGCACCATCACCGAGATCAAAGTCAAGGCTGGAGACTCCATCCTAGAGGGTACAGACATCCTCATCATCGGATAAGGGGAGTCCTGACGACCAACTATAGAGCGAGCTGGGATTAAGTAGTGGATAGCAACAGAGCCCAGTAAGACCTAGTGGCACGGCTCCGCTACCTCTTACTTCGTCTTCTGCTGGTTGTCCACAGCTTATCCCCAGCTCGTTTGCATTACTCGAAATTCACTACACATAGACTTATCATTATGAAAAACTTACAACGTATCCTTGCAGCACTCACCGCAGTCATCTGCATGACCCTTGCAATGAGTAGTTGCAACCCCAAACAAGAGCCCAACCCTGGACCCGACACGACAGGCGTGGACACCACCGGTACTAAGCCTAATCCAGGACCACAGCCCTTCCAGTCTATCCTCGAGCTAGATGACAATGGCAAGCTCACAGCCATCCCCTTCCCCTGCGTCGATTGGCTTGGTGGCGAGAAGGCTGTTCAAGCCTTCGAGCACAGCAAGGGTGCGACCTTCGAAGGCTCCATAGATAAGAGTGGATTCAAGGTTCTTCGCTACAAAACGGGTGACCCCAAGGGACAGCAGCCCACACGTATGTATATCATCAACCCCAAGAACTCTCGCCTCGAGACCTCTTCCATACAGATTGCAGCGCATCTAGTTGCCGACGGAGACGACATCAATGACAACATGGAGATCCTGCTCTTCGACGCAGGCTATCAGAAGGTGCACGACGCTAAGGGCATCGCTTACTCCAACGGCACTTACCTGCTCGTTTTCTCTAAGGTCAACGATAGCTCCTGGGCTATCGCATACAAGTCCGCAGGCGATCCTGCCCAGCTCGCAGGCATCCTACAGATCAAGGACTTCCCCTATCTCAAGAAGGAGACCAAGATGAGTGCCTACACCTTTGAGGAGATCGATGCTTATGAGAAGAAGCTCGGGCTACGCAAGCAGACCAAGAAGACTGATACTTATGTCATCTATCAGGCGATCGACCCCAGCAAGGTGAACCTCTCCTATGTTCGCTACGACATCAATCCCAATGACGAAAAGACGTCTGGTCCTATAGTCCGCACTGACCGCTTCACAATGGCGATGTACAGACAGCCTGAGCTACGCTCTTACTTCGAGCTCAACGGCTTCACCTACGAGGGAGCATTCCAAAACTATGCACAGAAGTTTGTCAATAAGGATCTCGCTGTACGTCTTCGTCTCTCCGACAAGAGACCTGGAGCCATCATCTCATTTGAGGACGCTCCCGACCTTTATCACAAGGATCCGAAACCTGAGAAGCCAACCTTCCAGGCGCTCTACCTACCACTGCTAGACGTCTTCGGACAGAAGATCAGTAAGGACAGTCCCATCATCGCCCGTGAGAAAGAGTTACACCCCAACTTCTACGTTGAGTTTATGGAAGCTGGAGGAAGTCGCAAGTATAATGAGATTTCGGTAAGCATGCCCGTTTACCTTCCCCCCGCTGATCGTGACAAACCTCGTGCGACTAGCTATAGCTATCAGTCTGAGAATGGCGCCACGATAACAAAGATCTCTTACCTGTTCTCTGACAAGTGGAATGGAGCCAAAATAACTGGTGACAATCCAATCGTCAAGGACTTCCTGACAAAGAACGGCTTTGTCTATAAGGGAAGTGCAGAAATACAAGACATAAACGAACCAACCGTGAAGGTTGTCCTCTACCAGTACTACAACAAAGAGCACGAAGTCTACTTTGACTATGTATACTTCCCTCCGATGAATGCTGTAATGTCGGCTTCTTATACCAAGACACCACTCACGAAGCTATAAAAGCCTTCCATAGAGTACACGTCTAATGACAGAGCCAGCTCCTCGACCCATGCGCGTCGGAGAGCTGGCTCTCTGTCTATCGGGACAAGAAGCCTCCCTTTTTGCGCAAAACGGGGCACGCTGGCCCGATTTCGCGCTTTTATTTCGTTGTTTTGGCCCGATCCGATAGCGTCACTAGCCTTTCTCTTGATGTGCACTTTTGGCGGTGTCGCAAGTTTTCCCTATCTTAGAGGGCGATTTTAACGAGTATAATAGATGAAACGAATACAATTCATACAGAAGTCTCTCCTGCTCATGACTGCGCTCCTCACGCTCAGTGTCGCCTGCACAGCTCAGAGCAAGAAAGAGACGCCTAAGGCCGAGATCCAGCACATCAATGCCAACTATATGCGCGAACATATCTACGACTTTGAGGCGCATCCCGACACCTTCGTCTATAAGGGGGACAAGCCGGCCATCATCGACTTTTACGCTGACTGGTGCCGTCCCTGTCGCCAGCTAGCCCCCAAGCTACAAGAGGTAGCCGACCGATATGCTGACCAGCTCGTCGTCTACAAGGTCAACGTGGACGAGAACCCGCAGCTGGCCTCACTCTTCGGGGTACAGAGCATCCCAATGGTACTCTTCGTGCCACTCGATGACCTGCCCTACAAGAGCCTCGGAGACATTCCCATGGATCACATCGAGGGACTCCTCGGCAAGATAGGCGTCAAGACGAATAATCAGTAAAACACTCAATACACAGTAACTATAAACCAAACAAACAGTATGTCTACAGTAAAATTTCAAGATAAGATCACAGTCAAACTCTCTGGTGAGCAACCTAAGGTAGGTACGATGGCTCCCAACTTCGAGCTAGTTCGCAAGGACCTCTCCACGGCTAAGCTCTCAGACTATCGTGGCAAGCGTGTCGTCCTCAACATCTTCCCCAGCATCGACACAGGCGTCTGCGCAGCATCTGTACGCCGCTTCAACGCTGAGGCTGCTAAGCTCGACAACACCGTCGTCCTCTGCATCTCTCAGGATCTACCTTTCGCACAGGCACGCTTCTGCGGCGCTGAGGGGCTGGACAATGTTGAGACACTCTCTTCCTTCCGTTGCTGCACGGTTCCCTCTTCAGAGCCTGCCTTCTGCAAGGGCTACGGGCTGATGATGCAGGACGGACCTCTCGCAGGGCTACAGGCTCGCTGCGTCATCGTCATCGACGCCGAGGGCAAGGTTATCTACGAGGAGCTAGTGCCCGAGATCACCCAGGAGCCTAACTACGACAAGGCTATCGCAGCGCTGAAGTAAGCGCACACCCACACAGAGGGAGACAACGGCTGCATAGCTTCCCGTCTCCCCACACACGACAGCGGCACCACACCCATAGATAGTACTATGGTGTGTGGTGTCTCTCTTTTCGGCTCTGCCGAGATGTGGCACCTGTCGTAAGGCGGAGACTGTTGACTTTTGCAACAGTCTCAAGGCGAATGGTCCTCGTGACCTCTTTCGGGCTCTTTAAAAACTTCACTAGCAGAAGCCCCAATTTTCCTCCGTGAATAGTCTTAATTATCGAGGATTGTGAGGCGGGGAGAGCGTCCATTCGGAGATTATCGTTACTTTTGTAGCATCTAAGCTAGAAGAAAACTATGACGCAGGTATCAGATCTAGAGAATCGTCAAGCATACATCACCCAGCAGAGTGGCTTCATACGCCAGCTACAGGAGGGGATGCACACCACGATCATCGGGCAGGAGCATCTTGTGGAGTCGCTCTTGATCGGCTTGCTAGCCGATGGACACATCCTCCTCGAGGGTGTGCCGGGGCTCGCTAAGACGCTCGCTATCACGACGCTCGCTAAGCTCATTGATGCAGACTATAGCCGCATACAGTTTACCCCCGACCTACTCCCGGCCGACCTCATCGGTACGCTGATCTACAGTCAGCGCAGCGAGTCTTTTTCGGTCAAGAAGGGCCCTATCTTCGCTCACTTTGTCCTCGCTGATGAGATCAACCGTGCTCCAGCCAAGGTGCAGAGTGCGCTCCTCGAGGCGATGCAGGAGCGACAGGTGACGCTCGGTGAGGAGACCTATCCGCTCCCATCGCCTTTCCTAGTGATGGCAACGCAAAACCCCATTGAGCAGGAGGGTACCTACCGACTGCCCGAGGCGCAGGTAGACCGCTTCCTCCTCAAGGTGGTGCTGGACTACCCCTCGCATGAGGAGGAAATGAAGATCATTGAGATGAATCTGGCTAGCCAGCTACCCACGGTAAAGCCTGTGACGACTGCTCAGCAGATCTTAGCAGCTCGTGAAGCGGTACAGCAGGTTTATCTGGACGAGAAGATCCTCCGTTACATCGTAGACTTGGTGATGGCAACACGACAGACGGAGAGCGTCCCAGCGCTACAAGGGATGATCGCTTATGGCGCTTCGCCACGTGCATCGATCTCGCTAGCAGCTGCTGCACGGGCATACGCCTTCATCGCTCAGAGAGCCTATGTGATCCCTGAGGATGTACGTGCCGTGTGCCACGACGTGCTACGTCATCGTCTCGGCATGAGCTACGAGGCCGATGCCATTGGCATGAGTGCCGACAAGGCGATCGACGAGATCATCAACGTGGTGCCGGTACCTTAATTGGCTGTTGGCTAAAAGTATCGGAGCCATCGGAGGTGTCGGAGCCATCGGAATGATCGGACATCTAGCTCCTAATCTCTAATGTCTAACCTCTAAGGTCTAATCTCTAACTTCTAACCTCTAAAGTCTAATCTCTAAAGTCTAAAGTCTCATGCAAGATCTCTTGCGCAAGGTCAGGCGCATCGAAATCAAAGCTCGGGGCCTCAGCCAAAACATCTTGGCTGGGCAGTACCGCTCCGCCTTTAAGGGCCGAGGGATGGCTTTTAGCGAGGTGCGTGAGTACTACATAGGAGATGATGTGCGAGACATTGACTGGAACGTGACGGCACGCTATGCGCAGCCACACGTCAAGGTCTTTGAGGAGGAGCGCGAACTGACTATCATGCTCCTCGTGGACGTCTCCCACAGTCTAGACTTTGGCTCTACGAGTGAGACGAAGCGTGATCTGGTCGCAACAATTGCCGCAACGATCGCCTTCGCCTGCATACACAACAACGACCGTGTCGGGCTGATGCTTTACACCGACCGTGTGGAGCGCTACATCCCCGCAGGACAGGGCCGCAAGCATGTGCTACAGCTCATTCGCGAGATCCTGACCTACCGTCCCGAGCGTCACTCTACGCAGATTTCTTCTAGCCTAGAGATGCTCTCGCGAGTGGTCAAGAAGCGTTGCTCAGCCTTCATCGTGAGCGACTTTATCACCGACGAGCCGACCACTGCGGAGCGAGCTCTGATCCAGCGCACGGCACGCAGACATGACCTGCTGGCGATACGCGTCGTGGACAGACGTGACTACGACCTCTCGGCTATGGGCTTGACACTCGTGCGTGACCTAGAGACGGGAGCAAGTCGCTACGTAGACACCTCGTCGGCACGCCTTCGTGAGCAGTACGCGACCAACTATACGACCTTTGCCACCGAGTGGGAGCGACTAATGCGTGAGTCAGGCATCGACCACGCCATCGCCGAGACTGGCGAAGACATCATCCCCGTCCTCTCGCAGCTCTTCCGCAAGCGCATCTAACGAAGAGAGAATAAGAAATATCCTAAGCTTACAGCTCTGTTTCTGGTAAAAAGCCTTCAGCCGCAAGCATCTTAGTGACAGACGGCATTAAGAGTCGATTGGCCAGCGAGAGCACATACTTACGTCCATTTTCCTCCTCAGGAGTTACGAGGGCATTGTCCATTAGCTCTCTAATCTTTCTAGAGATGGTACTCGGAGATTTACCTTGGAAGACCTCCTTCAAGTCCTTATTCATAACCACCTGCTTTCTAGCAACGACGGACAAAACCTCTGCCGTATCCCTGTCTATTCGCCCGCTAGCCCAAGCATCTTCGATGGCTGGTCGTAAGATCTTGTCCTGCAGATACTCGTAATCACTCAGTCGATTCACTTTTTGCAATTCGTTGCGCAGTCCCGACAAGACATAGGTACACCACCCTTCGATGCCTTCGTAGGTTCCCTTGTCAGCTTCGCTTAGGTAGTGGTAGTATTGGTCTCTGTTGGTGCAAAAGATAGCAGTGGGGTTGATAATCCTTCCTGCTATGTCAACTCGAAATCCTGCTCGTAAGAGCATTACATAAGTAAACAGGCGCACGGTACGCCCATTTCCATTACCAAAGGGGTGTATCCATACAAACCGATGGTGTGCCTGTGCTATCTTGATCAGGTCAAACTGAAGACTATCCCTGCGATTGACAAACGCCATCAAGTCTGCCATCAAGTAAGGGACACGATACGCCTCTGGAGGCGTGTGAGAGGAGCCACTGATACGCACAGAGTGCTCTCTGTACGCACCTGCATGACTATCCCCCTCGCCTCCAGCACCAGAAGACAAGCCCCGAACGACCATCGCATGCAGCTCTCGTATTAGCACCTCGTCAATAGGTCTAGACGCACAGTGCTCCTCGATAAAGAGTAGAGCCTCTTCAATATTCTTTATCTCCTTGAAGTCCTCTGCCTCCCGCTGTGTATGGCCCCCGTCAGGCTGCATCTCCAGATACGCAGCAACTGTCGTATTATTACCTTCAATCCTTGCTGATCCAACACTCTCCAGCACGTGAAAGAGCCTCTTGAGTTGCAAGAATACAATCGGGTGAGTCGTTGAGGATATCTGTAGCTGGCGCAAATGCTCCAGCTCCAAGATTAACGTCAGCAACTCACTATCAAATTTCGGCTCAAATAGCCGAAGTTTATCTTCTCTCTCACTCATAACAAACATCTATCATCTGCAAAGATACACATCTAGCACATAATACGCAATAGTGCTTAGCTATCAGCAAGATATAAGAACAGCACTTAAACAAACATCTCGCATACTATCACGATAAGGATCTTTCATCTCAGTGAGACTTTCAGGGTTTATTTACCCAGGGCTGACGCATTATAACCAGACGTCTAGAAGTTGCACATGACGATAACCAGGGATACGCAGTTCGAGCATCACTACTCAGTGGCTACCGGTCTTCTCTGATTCCTCCTCCCGAAGAATTGAATTTCCGCCTAGGGAATCAGACAAGCTCATTTTTACAATGCGTCAGCCCTGCTTATTTACCTCCTATTCGTGAATTATCGGTACTTTTGTGGCGTTGTACGGTCTAGAGGCACATAGTCATCGGGTGCCAGTCTAGATGCTTGAGTCTAATCTATGCGATATCGTCTACTACTATATATACTACTGATCTGTGGCGGCGGAGGTCTATGGAGCTTCGCAGCGGCGCAGGATATTGCGATCACGACGGAGCTGACGCCCTCAACGATTCAGATCGGCGAGTATGCCCAGATCAAGATGACTATCCGCACGAACGATCTGGACAACACGCTCCTCGTCATTCCTGAGGAACAGCAGATGGGACAGGCTGAGATGATCGCCTTCGAGGTGCTAGACACCATACCGCTCCAAGGGAGCGAGGTACAGCTGAACGCATTGATGACCATCACCTCGTTTGCCGAGGGGATGGCGGAGCTACCCGCTTTTGGCTTGACGGTGGGCGGTAAGAGCTACTTCTCCAAGCCCCTCTACCTCAAGGTGACGATGCCCGAGGTGGACACGACACAGCCGCTCAAGTACAACCCGATCAAAGCCCCTGTTTCAGTCTCGCTACGCTGGTGGGAGTACATCCTCCTCGTCCTTATGAGCCCAATTACGTGGGTGGTGCTGGGCATCGCCGCAGTGGTGCTCTTCATTTTGTGGTACCGACACTACAAGCGCACACGGCCCGAGCCGGAGGTGGTCGTGGTCCCGTTGACCGCTTTGGAGACTTTCGACCAAACGCTTGCCACGCTACGTGCGTTACCCTTTGACCAGCAAGAGGAGCAGATAGCTTACTACGATGGCTTGATCACCGCCTTGCGAAGCTATCTGACAGAAGGCTTAGGTTTGGAGATAGACGAATTGACCGCTCGCGAACTAGCTCAGCTACTCCAAAAGGCTCCCTACGATGTAGCTCCGAATGCGCTAGCGCAGTGGGTAATCCACTCGGAGTGGGTGCGCTTTGCCGACACCTGGGCGGAGCACGCCTGGCAAGACGAAGACGCGACCACCATCTACGAGGTAGTGCATCAACTAGCTAGCAGAAAGGAGGATAAGTCGCTATGATATGGGTTCATCCTGAGTGGCTCTGGGCGCTCCTGCTCCTACCGCTGCTGGTGCTGCTCTACATTCGCTACAACAAGCGCCACCAAGCAAAGCTTTCGCTCTCGGCGTACCGCCTTTTGCCTAAAGGAAGCGGCTCGCGAAGCTATCTGCGGGCTTTGCCTTTTGCCCTAGAGCTCCTAGCGCTGGCAGCAATGATCGTGGCACTGGCTCGCCCGCAAGACTCCAACCACTGGGAGGAGCGATCGATACAAGGCATCGACCTTGTCCTCGCTATGGACCTCAGTGGCAGTATGCAGGCGCTAGACTTAAAGCCGAACCGCTTTGAGGCAGCGCGCACTGTGGCGAGCGAGATGATCGCTGCTCGTCCGAATGATAACATTGGTCTGGTGGTCTTCGCCGGGGAGAGCTTTACGCTCTGTCCGCTGACGGTGGACCACGATGTGATCCTGCAGATGCTCGAGGCCACGGGGATAGGACAGCTGGAGGACGGTACCGCCATCGGACTAGGGCTAGCGACCGCTATCAATACGCTCCGCGGTAGCGACAATAAGAGCAAAGTGATCATCCTCCTGACCGACGGGTCAAACAATGCGGGCGACATAACCCCCTCGATGGCCGCTGAGCTAGCACAGCAGTACGGCATACGTATCTACACCGTGGCGGCTGGAACCAATGGCGTCGCCAAGTTCCCCGTGCAGACCGCTTCTGGCATCGAATATGTGGAGGCTGATGTACAGATTGACGAAGGTACGCTACGACACATCGCCCAGCAGACGGGCGGAAAGTACTATCGTGCGACCGACGAGACGAAGCTACACGAGATCTATAAGGAGATCGACTCACTCGAGAAGTCTCGTCTCACCTCTCGCTCGGTAAGTGCTTACGAAGAGCGCTATATGCTCTTTGCTTTGCTCGCTATCGTGCTCCTTGGCGTTGCCTTCTTATTACGAACCACCTTGCTGCGAGCTAACCCATGATACAGTTTGCCTATCCTCTCTTGCTGTGGCTTCTGCTACTCGTACCGCTCCTGCTACTCGTTATGATCGTCGGTCAGAGACGACGACGTAAGCAGCAGCTGCGCTTTGCCACGCCTCAGATGCTACGGCAGATCATGCCCGACCGCTCAGTCAAGCGCGACTGGTGGCGCGCCTCGCTCAAGCTTATCGCCATCGCTCTGCTCATCGTGGCACTGGCTCGTCCGCAACTCTACACCCATGCGCCCGTCTCGTCACAGCAGACGATCGGTGTGGACCTCGCCTTCTGCATAGACGTCTCCAACTCGATGGCGGCGCGTGACGTCAAGCCCGACCGTATCGGTTTTGCCAAGCAGATTGTGACCCATACGATGCAGCAGTTGGCGGGCTCGCGGATCGCCATGGTCGTCTTCGCCGGAGGCGCTTACATACGTCTGCCACTCACGCCCGACTTGCCGACGGCTCGCACCTTCCTCGCTGACATACAGCCGGGCATGGTCTCCAACCAAGGCACCAACCTAGGTCAAGCGCTCGAGCGTTCCGCCCAAGCGCTCTCAGCTCCCTCACGAGCTGGCAAAGCGGTCATCCTTCTGACCGATGGCGAGGACCATGAAGGCGGACTTGAGGAAGGTATCAAGCGGCTCAAGGAGCAGGGGATCAAAGCTTACGTCGTAACCATCGGACTCCCCGAGGGAGCCAACATTCCCATAGGCGAAACGCTCCTCACCGACTCGCTCGGCGTGCCTGTGCTCTCGAAGCCTAATCCTGAGATCACGGCTGATATTGCCGATGCTACGGGCGGGCAGAGCTTCGTTGGCAGCAGTCCCCGAGCCATTAGCAACCAGTTGGTCAACCAGCTCCGCACTTTGCCCCAAGCCAATCTGAGTGGCGAGGGAGATCAGATCGAGGAGCTCTATGCGCTACCCACGCTAGCAGCGCTTATCTTGCTCCTGCTCGCCAACGGGATCATGCGTCGCAAGAGTCGCCTCTTCAGTCGTATTCAAATCTTTGGTCATCATGATGCGTAAGTCTTTATACATTGTCTTACTCTTGCTCTCTAGCCTGACACTCGTCGGGCAGACTGTACGACTGGACGCACGGCGGGGCAACAAGAGCTACCAGCGGGGCAACTACACGTCAGCACGTAAGGCTTACCTCTCGTCTGTAGCTCGTGACTCGGTCTACGCTCCAGCCCGACTTGGTCTAGGCGACGCACTCTATATGTCAGGCGACACGCTTGCTGCCGTGCAGATGTGGCAGCGTATAGTGAGCGACAGCAAGGCAGATCCACGCTTGCAGGCCTTAGCGTGGCACAACCTGGGCAACCGCTGTATGGATACCCAACAGTATGACAAAGCGATCGAGGCTTACAAAGAGTCGCTCCGCAGAAACCCTACCTACGATGAGACACGCTACAACTTAGCCCTAGCGATCAAGCTCAACAAGCAGCCCCCACAGCAAGGTGGCGGTGGAGACGGTGGCGGAGGGTCACAATCCGATCCGTCGCAGACGCCTCCCGAGCAGAAGCCCAACGAGCAGCCGCAAGGCAAGAAGCCCGACCTAGACAAGTCACAGGCTGACCGTCTCCTCGATGCGCTCCGCCAGCAAGAGCAGCACACACGCCAGCGCATCAATCAGCGCCAGCCACAGCAACAGAATCAGAACAAGAAGAACTGGTAATGCTACGCCTACGCACTTCGATACAACGCACCCTCCTGACGCTCACATGGCTCTGTGCCGTCGCCTTCGCGGGCTTAGCACAGCTCACAGTGATCGTCCCTCCGCAGGTCGCCGAGGGAGAGACCTTTCGGTTAGTTTATCGTGCTGCCGGAGCGCACGAGCTAGGCGCCTTTACCGCTCCGCAGATTGCCTCCGGGCTGAAGGTCCTCTACGGTCCGCAGCTCAACGTGCTACATGAGATGCGTGGAGGCGCCTCCAAAGAGTACACCACCATCACCTATACCCTGCAAGCGAGCAAGGCGGGCACTTACGCCATCAGCGCAGCTCAGCTACGTGTCGGGCAGCGGAGCCTCAGGGCACTACCCAAGCGCGTACAAGTCGTCAGGGCTCAGGGTCTGTCACAGCAGTCACTCGCCTCGGGCGAGTCGCTACGGATAGCGGACCGAGATATGTATATGCGTGCCGTCGTTTCCTCGCAGTCGGTCTACACGCAGCAGCCAGTCCTCGTATCGCTCTACCTTTACTCCCGCTATGGCAACCTCGCGGGCGTAGACCGCAAGCCCCCCGAGGTGACCGACTTCGTCACCAAGGAGATACCGATACAGCGCACCGCATGGGGCACCGAGCGGGTCGGTGGCAGGCTCATGTACAAGGCGCTTATCTGGCAAATCCTCGCTTACCCGCAGCGCAGTGGTGAGCTGATCATCCCCTCCTTTGAGTATGAATTTCAAGTGGCGGTGAATCGGAATGTGGACAACGAAGAGGACCTTTTTGCCAATAAAGCTGTCGCAACGGCTCATAAGAAGTTGCGCTCGCAACCCTTGAAGTTGACCGTACGACCACTCCCCGAGGGTGCTCCCGAGGGGTACGATCAGTTGGTCGGCTCCTACCAGGTCCAAGGCACTCTCTCCGCACCCGATCCGACCTACGAGACGGGCCGCGCCATGACCTATAGACTAGACATCACTGGGCGGGGCAATGTCTCCCTACTCTTAGCTCCAGAGCTAGGCTTGTCCGATAAATTTGAAGTGTACGAGCCGCAGCTCATCCGTGACGACCAAGAGGTGCGCAACGGCAATACGGAGGTGCACCGCACCTACGAATACACCATCATACCGCATGCCACGGGACAGCAAACGCTACCAGCCGTCAGTCTCCCCTACTTTGATCCAGCTACGAGTAGCTACCGCACCGCCACCACAGCGCCTATCCGTATTGAGGTCGCGCAAGGCTCCAACGATGTGCCACAAGTGGGTAAAGCTGGAGAGGCAGGCACAAACTCACAGCAATATGCCCCCTACCCCTACGAGGCGCCCGCTCCGATTAGCGGGTGGCAGCCCTGGAGCCGTGCTGGCTGGGCTTACTGGCTCCTTTACCTGCTACTTATCATCGCTGGTGGGGGCGCCTACTGGATCATACATAGCGGTCAGCGCCTGCGCGCCGACCATGTTGCTTATCACAAGAAGCGCTCTGCGCCCATGGCGGAGCAGCAGATCCAAGGGATACGTCAGCTCATCAAGGCGGGGCAGCAGTCCGAGGCTACAACCCGACTCTATGCGACCATAACGCAGTATCTACAAGATCGCTACGCACTCACCACCTCCAGTCTCACGCAGCAGCAACTAGCGAGTGCACTCAAGCAGCAAGGCGTAGCGGACGCAGAGGTCAACGCCTGGCTCACCCTCCTCTCAGAGGTCGAGCTCACACGCTATGCACCCCTACAAGATGGCGACAGCCTGCCTCGCTGGGTAGACCAGCTAGAGCGGCTCATCTCACAGTCGTGATAGCTTCGCACCGAAGCCCCATAAAATAACCAAGCCCCCTCGTCTAGCGATGAGGGGGCTTCTTTTGTTTCTGTCCTCTCTGCAGGCAGGCTCAACGGTTCCTCCCTTGGAACCGAAAAGTTCCTCCGCTGGACCTTTAAAGTTCCTCCCTTGGAACTAAAGAGTTCCTCCCTTGGAACTTTTTAGTTCCAAGAGGGGAACATTTTTTGGAACTCGTATCTATAACAAGTTCAGCACGATAATGTGACTACTCCTGTAGGGACGCACGGTCGTGCGTCCATTGTGTCAAAGGTTACAGCATCGTGATTTTAACGGGGACGGACGCACGACCGTGCGTCCCTACAAGTCGCTACACGTAGAGCTGTACGACAACGGACGCACCGACGGTTTGCGTCCAACCGAGCGGCCCTACACAGGATTACTCGTAAGACTTGCGACATCTAGACAACCGTCTCAGATTGTGAATTCTAGCGAAAAGCGGTACCTTTGCTAGCAAATAAATTAGATAGACTAGCATCATGGCTAAAAAAGAGATCAAAGAACTCACACCACGTGACGAAAACTACTCACAGTGGTACCAAGATATCGTTGTCAAGGCCGGACTGGCGGAGAACTCCTCCGTGCGTGGCTGTATGGTCATCAAGCCCTACGGCTACGGCATCTGGGAGAAGATGCAGCAGGACCTCGATCGTCGATTTAAGGAGACGGGACACAGCAACGCTTACTTCCCACTCTTTATCCCTAAGAGCTACCTTAGCCGCGAGGCGGAGCACGTCGAGGGTTTTGCTAAGGAGTGTGCCGTCGTGACGCACTACAGACTGCGTACCAACGAGGCGGGCGATGGCGTAGAGGTAGACCCCAATGCGAAGCTCGAGGAGGAGCTGATCGTCCGTCCGACGAGTGAGACCATCATCTGGAGTACCTACAAAAACTGGATCCAGAGCTACCGTGACCTGCCTCTACTCTGTAATCAGTGGGCAAACGTGGTGCGCTGGGAGATGCGTACGCGTCTCTTCCTCCGCACGGCTGAGTTCCTCTGGCAAGAGGGTCACACGGCACATGCTACCCAGGAGGAGGCAATCGCTGAGGCGCGCAAGATGATCGGTGTCTACGAGGACTTCGCCCGTGAGATGCTGGCACTACCGGTCATCGTCGGGGTCAAGAGTGAGACCGAGCGCTTCGCCGGAGCTATCGACACCTACACCATCGAGGCTATGATGCAGGATGGTAAAGCTTTGCAGTCTGGTACTTCGCACTTCCTAGGGCAAAACTTCGCTAAGGCGTTTGACGTTACCTTCCTCGATAAGGAGGGCAATCGAGACTACGTTTGGGCTACTTCGTGGGGCGTCTCCACACGCCTGGTCGGTGCACTCATCATGGCGCACAGCGACGACAACGGACTGGTGCTGCCTCCACGCATTGCGCCTATCCAGGTAGTCATCGTGCCGATCTACAAGAGCGAGGAGGAGCTGCAGCGCATCCACGAGACAGCAGACAAGATCGTCAGCGAGCTACGCCAGCATGGCGTATCGGTTCAGATCGATGACAACGACAATAAGAAGCCGGGGTGGAAGTTTGCTGAGTATGAGATGAAGGGTGTCCCCGTACGTCTCGCTCTCGGTATGCGCGACCTCGAGCATGGCACCGTCGAGGTGGCTCGTCGTGACACGCTCACCAAGGAGACGATGCCACTAGAGGGCATCTCCGCACACATTGAGCAGCTACTCGAGGATATCCAGAGCAACCTCTACAACCGCTCACTCCAGTCGCTCAAGGAGCGCACTTACATCTGCGACAGCTACGATGAATTCAAGGAGCGCATCGAGGACGGAGGCTTCTTCCTCTGCCACTGGGACGGCACTGCCGAGACGGAGGCACGTATCAAGGAGGAGACCAAAGCAACGATCCGTTGCATACCTCGTGACATACCCTCGGAGCCTGGTCGCTGTATGGTGACTGGTCGCCCCTCTAAGTGCAGGGTCATCATCGCTCGCTCTTACTAAGACAGCAGTAATGCGCAATTCGCTGATCGCACTCTCAGGCGGCGTGGATAGCACGACGCTCCTCTACGAATATCGTGAGGAGATAGCTTGTGCCGTGGGCTTCGACTACGGATCCAAGCACAACGCGCGTGAGCTGGCCGCTGCCAAGGCTATCTGCCGTAAGCTAGAGATCCCTTACTTGATCATCCCGCTCGCCTTCATCGGGGAGTACTTTCGCAGTGACCTCCTCCTCTCGGGTGGCGAGATGCAGCTCGGGGACTATTCGGAGGAGAATATGAGCTCGACGGTGGTGCCCTTTCGCAATGGCATCATGCTGAGCGTCCTCGCAGGGTTGGCCGAAAGCCGAGACTTGCAGCAGGTACTCATAGCGAATCACTTCGGCGACCACGCCATCTACCCAGACTGTCGTGAGAGTTTTGTCAAGCCTATGGGCGAGGCGATCACGGCTGGCACCAGCAATGGGGTCAAGCTGATGGCGCCCTACACGAAGCTCACGAAAGCTGAGATCGTGGCGCGGGGCACTCGTCTTGGGGTGCCTTACGGCAAAACGTACAGTTGCTATCAAGGAGGCGAGCGCCACTGCGGACGCTGTGGTACTTGTCGGGAGCGGCACGAGGCTTTTGTGGCAAACGGGCTGGAGGACCCGACGCTTTACGAGGAGTAGGTGGCGGTATGCTAGTTGTCCCAGAAGCTTTCGATCAGAACAATGCCGAGCAGATGTCTGCCCTGCAATGTTTGGAGCAGACCTCTATGAGTCTCTTCCTGACAGGTAGCGCGGGGACTGGCAAATCTTACTTCCTGCAGCACTACTGCGAGGTGACTCATAAGAAGTTTGTCAAGCTGGCTCCGACGGGGCTAGCTGCGCTCAACATTCATGGCCAGACGATCCACAGCTTCTTCCGACTACCGCTCGCTCCGCTGACAGATCCCAACCATACCTCCGCCATCACACGTCGCTACCGCAAAGACAAGCGGGAGCTCATCCGTCAGCTCGACCTGATCATCATTGACGAGATCTCGATGGTGCGATGCGACCTGCTCGATGCCATGGATCGTATCCTGCGCAGCGTGAGACATAGCAAGGTACCCTTTGGGGGTGTGCAACTCCTCATGGTGGGCGACCCTTTTCAGCTACCACCCGTCACGACAACAGCCGATCAGGAGGAGATGCAACGCGCTTATCCTGAGAGCGACGGCTTTTACTTCTTTGAGGCGCACTCCTACGCTGCACTGGCGCCTATCTCCATAGTCCTGCGTCGCATGTATCGCCAGAGCGACCAGCACTTCGTCTCTGCACTTGAGGAGATCCGCCTAGGACGTGTCAGCGAGGACACGGTCGCCCTGCTCAACAGTCGCGTCTCCCCGCAGTGGCAGGAAGAGCTACTCCAGAGCGACCAGCATGCGGTGCTACTCTTCTCGCATAGAGCCAATGTGGAGGCGTACAACCAATCTCGCTGTGCTCAGCTTGATGCCAAAGAGGTGACCATCCGAGGCAAGCTTAAGGGCAAGATCCCCGCTTCTGCACTGCCTGTGCCCGAAGAGATTTCGCTCAAGGTGGGCACTCAGGTGATGCTCGTGAGCAATCATCCCGACGGGGCGTGGGTCAACGGCACGACGGGCGTCATCACGAAGCTCGTCGGGGGCTCTGTCGGCGACATCACGGAGCCGTATGCCAAGGTGGAGACGCCCGATGGCGAGACCATCATCGTCACGCCTCACACCTGGTCGCAGGTAGACTACGACTATGACGAGGAGAAGGGGGAGATCGTCGAGCGACAGACCGGCTCCTACACGCAGCTACCGCTCATCGTCGCTTACTCTATCACGGTACACAAAGCGCAGGGGCAAACGTGCGATCAGATCGTGGTTGATCCGAGTCGCTTCTTTGCCCCGGGACAAGGGTACGTGGCACTCAGTCGCTGTCGCACGCTCGAGGGCTTGACGCTCACACAGCCTCTCAAGCCACACAACCTACGCACCGCCCCTTCGGTACTACAGTTCTACCGAAAGATCATTTCGCACGTCTAAAGTCTAGCAAGCAATCCTAAGGCTTGCTCTTGGCAAGTCTTTGTCGGTCAAGACGAGCGGTGTGATCGTAAGGCAGCGACACGTTATTGTCCGACTCAGAGGTGTCGTATAGAGCCGTTTCAAAGAGCTCTATCTGCTGAGTTAGCGATGGTAGCATTCCTTTGATCAACCCCTTCGTCTGATCAAAGAGATCACCCGGATACGGCTCCGTCACCCTTGCCGTGCTATCAGGATTGTGATGCAGGCCCTGCTCGTCGCCTTGCAGGTGATTCGCATAGATCTCCATAAACAGAGGCTTGAGAGCAGGTATTGCCTGATTGATCACTCCCTTATAAGGAGTTATAACCGAGGCACTATCCTGACTCTCTAGATGCTCCGTGAGGAAGCGTACCAAATCATTTATACCAAGCTCTAGGTGCTGATAAGCGTAGTCCTGCAAAGAGATCGTACCTTCTGAAGCTCTGTGAGAAGGCATCGCTAAGGCGATCTGACGAGAGGATATACGTAACTCTGTCGGAGTGACCTCAACCAAACGATATGGACTGGGGTATGTGACTGTGGATCCAGTCTCTATGTCATGTATGACGCTCTGGTTGTAGCTCTTGGCTGCGATGTCCTGAGCATGAAAGTGTCCCGTAAAGACATACTGCAGGCCAGCCTCGGCGAGGCGCTCTGCGATGCGATCATAATCCTGTATCAGATACTCCTTAGCCAGTAGCGACTGCCCGGGAAAGTGCTCTACGATGCCATGATGCATCATCGCTATGACTTGCTTGCCCTGAGCATTGGCTTGTCGCACTTGATCTTCGATCCACTGGACGCGCTCTTCATCAAGACGGCCAGCTGTCGTAGGATAGTTATTGGCAATATTGTCCTCGTACTGACAAGCATCGATGCCGATGACACGTAGCCCTGGGAGAGGCTCTGACACGTAACAGAGCGCTGGGCCTCGCGAGATGCTTGAGGAGGCGTCATACCCATATGGCGCCATAATCTGGACAAACTGATCGGGAGTGACATGCTCCGTAGCAGTCGTATGATCCCCTAGGTAGATCTGAGCAAGGGGGTTGTTGACATCGTGATTACCAGGCACGACGAGTACCTTGATGCCAGCCTCTGTGAGTCGATCTAGCTGCTGCGTGAGGTAGTGATAGCTGGCCAGCTCACCATCCTTCGTTAGGTCTCCACAGATGAGAAAGAGATCAGGACGTATCTCTAGAGCTTCCTTGATTAACTGATCAAAGATCTGTACGCTCTCGAGGAGTAGCTTACGATCGCTACGTAATGTCTCCTCAAAGGCAGGGCCCTCCTGAACGACTAGCTCGGGAGCCATGATGTGCGGATCGCTACAGACGAGGAGGGTGTACTCCGACTTCGTGCTAAGCGGGGGACGCTCAGCCCGTCCCTCCAGAGGGAGAGCTAGCAAGATGATGGCACTGACGAGTAGCGTGGCGAGTAGCGTGGCGAGTAGCGTGGCGAGTCGTGTGAGGGGTTGTGCTTTTTGCTTCATAGTCGATTACGATATATATTGCGTTTCCTAGATTGTCTACGCAAAGGTATCGTCTGTCGATTGCCTTGTCGTTGTCTTTTTGCTACCAATAGGTTATCAGGCGAGGATCAGAATAGCAGCAGAGGACTCAACCGCTTCCATTCAGCGATTGAGCCCTCTCATTATTTATTTCGCCCTAGTTGCTAACAGCCAACAGCCAAAGGCTAACAGCTAACAGCCAACAGCCAGCACTCAGAACGAGATCCAGCGAACGTAAGCGAAGTCCATCAGATGAGGTAGCTCGGGCAGATAAGGACGCAGACGCACCGCTATCTGATACTTACCAGGCCGAGCCGACGGCACCGTTAGCTCATAGGTACGAATCGTCCCCATGCGTGGCATCACCTCGTGAAAGAGATCCTTGCCCACATACCTTACTTCGCCCGTCAGCTCGTTCCGCGTCGTGACAATCAGCTCGGCAACGATATCGGCCTCCACTTGTCCCGCATCGATCGTCACCTTAAAGGTCGGATCGCTAGGCTGGCCATCATAGTTTGGCTCTCGCATGACCCCCTCGAAGGTCGCCTCCTGGACAGTGATCGTATCCCAGGTGGCAGCGACCCGTTGCTTCCAAGCAACGATATCACGAGCCTGCTGGTAGCCCTGATGCTCTAGGAGCTCGGAGCGTACCGCCAGCTTATTGTAAAGGCGCTCGTAGTAGTCGTCCAGCATGCGGCGCATCGTAAAGTGTGGCGCTATGTAGAGCATCGAGCGCTTGATATAGTCTACCCAGCGATCCGAGCAACCAGCGAGCGTGTCGGTATAGTAAGCGGGTACGACCTCCTGCTCTATGAGCTGATAGATCGTCATCGCATCGAGCTGATCCTGCAGATGCTGATCGATGTAGGTAGACTCTGCCGAGAGTGCCCAGCCGGCGCCCTCCCTGTAGCCTTCGTACCACCAGCCGTCCAGTACGGAGAGGTTGAGTACCCCGTTCATCTCGGCCTTTTCGCCAGAAGTACCAGAAGCCTCCATGAGGCGCGTCGGATTGTTGAGCCATACATCGACACCTGGGATAAGCGTCTTGGCAAGCTCTATGTCATAGTCGGGCAGGAAGATGATCTTACCGACAAACTGCGGCATACGGCTCACCTCTATGATGCGCTTGATGAGCGCCTGCCCACCGCCATCGGCAGGGTGCGCCTTGCCCGCAAAGATAAATCGGACAGGACGCTCTTTATTGTCCAGGATCTTTGCCAAAGTCTCTAGATCCTCAAAGAGCAGATGAGCACGCTTGTAAGTGGCGAAGCGGCGTGAGAAGCCTATGTAAAGGGCCCGCTCCTCTAGCTCATCGAGCGTTGCCTTAGCAAGCTGTGGAGGCAGTCCTATCTCTCCGTGGGTCTTTATGATCGTGCTCTGTATGTGCTGTATCAGTCGTCTCTTGAGTCGCTGGCGTATCTGACGTATCTCCTCACTCGGCACGCTCATGATCTTAGCCCACATCTCCTCTTGAGACTGATGGCTCAGATAGTCGGCTCCGAAGTGACGGACGAAGAACTGCTGCCACTCAGGCGCTGCCCAGGTAGGCAGGTGCACCCCATTCGTCACATAGGTGACGTGGCTCTCCTCGGGGAAGAAGCCCTCCCACACGGGAGCAAACATGCGCTTCGACACATCGCCATGTAGCTTGCTCACACCATTGGCCTCCTGCGAGGTATGCAGTGCTAGGACGCTCATGGAGAACTTACCTCCGCTCCCGTGGCTATCCTTGCCCAGCTGGATAAACTCATCCCGAGAGATGCCTAGACGACTATAGAAGGGCGTGAAGTAACGATCGATCAAAGCATCCTCAAAGTAGTCATGCCCTGCTGGTACAGGCGTATGCACCGTATAGAGCGAAGAGGCGCGTACCACCTCCAGCGCTACGTCACAGGGCAAGCCCCTATCCTCCACCAGATTGACCAGCCGCTCCACATTCATAAAGGCTGCATGCCCCTCATTCATATGGTACACATCGCACGTGATGCCGAGCTGCTTGAGCAGCATCGTACCACCGATGCCTAGGAGGTACTCCTGGCGGAGACGATTCTCCCAGTCGCCGCCATAGAGGCTGTGGGTGATGCTCTTCGCTAGATCCCCATTCTCAGGCACATCCGTGTCCAGCAGATAGAGCGACACGCGACCTACTGGCACGCGCCACACCTGACAAACGACCGGCAGTAAAGCCATCTCTAGATGTAGCGTCAGACGCTCACCTCGTTCGTTGAGTACGGGCTCAAGGGGCAGGTTGTGAAAGTTTTGCGGCACATAGTGCGCCACCTGATTACCACTCGGATCAAGGCTCTGCGTGAAGTAACCGTAGCGATAAAGGAGCCCTACAGCTGTCAATCGGACATTGCTGTCGCTCGCCTCCTTGACATAGTCACCCGCGAGGATGCCTAGTCCACCCGAGTAAATGTGCAGCGTATTGCTAATGCCGTACTCCATGCAGAAGTAAGCGACCGAGGGACGCGTCTCATCGGGACGCTCCTGCAGATAGGCCTGCAGCTCATCGTACAGTGCCTGCACCTCTGCGAGGAAGTGCTGATCCTGACGGAGCTCCGCTATACGCTCCGCTCCTAGGAGGTGAAGCATCCAGCGAGGGTTGCCATCAGTCTGCGCCCATAGCTCAGGGTCGATAGACTGAAAGAGTCGTATAGCACGTGGTTGCCAAGACCACCATAAGTTCATCGTCAAGTCCTTGAGCGATTGCAGCTCTGCGGGAAGGTTAGACTGGCTGTATATCTCTGTCCACTGTGGTGGATTACTCTTGTATTGTGGTATCATTTTGCGTCTGTTCTATAGATCTGTCTACCTAAAGACACTGCGAAGGTACGACTATTTCATTCAATGGCTGTTACGCCACGACCTCTAAAAGGTTTCCTCCCTTGGAAAACTATCTTTCCTACCTTCAGGGCTGACGCATTATAATCAGCCGTCTAGAAGTGGCACATGACGATAACTAGGAAATAGGCATTTCGATTATCGCTACACAGTGTCTACGAGACCTATCTGATTACACCTTTCTCCCGAAGAACGGAATTCCTACCTAGGAATTTGCCAAATAGCTACCTAGGAATTTGCCCAATTCCTACCTAGGGAATAAAAAATTCTTCGGAGGAATCAAATGAAACTTCGGAGGAATCAAAAAATAAGTCCGAAGAATTTGCCATTTCCTAGGTAGCAAATCAGAAATATCTTCGGAATCAAACATTTGCATATTTAGTGGGAATAGTATAACTTGCAGGCGCAACTGCTACAAGCGACATCACTAGTACAGCTCATTACAACGATTTGCCTTGTGACATCACTCCCCTGCACGAGGTACGACCATCCAAATAAATGCTCTGAGAATCCACACCCTATAGCCCAATAACAATTATGAGACGTATCACCAATCTAATCACAGCTACATTAGTTGTCCTCATTTCTAGCCTTTGGGGCCTATCAGCTCAAGAGACCCCGCCCACCCCAAAGACGCACCCGACCATCCCCACCATACAGGCGGGAGCCAAGTGGATGGTATACAAAGTCGTCTTCGGAAGATACTGTCAGACTAGTGAAAAGCCTGAACATTGGAACTATTGGAACTCTAGTACAGATCAATACGCTCTGACGAAGCTAGAGACAATAGATGGTAAGAGTTACTTTGTCTTAGGAGATAAGACCGACTACGGGTACAGCTACACCTACCTGAGAGAGGATCTAACGGGCGGAAAGATTTATGCGCGACACAAGAGTGGCGTCAATGGAGGGGCAAAAGATGAAACCCCAGAATATGTGCTCTGGGACTATAACCTCAAGGTAGGAGATCAGGTTACTCTTCACGACATTGATGGGTCGACAGCTCAGCGTGAGTCTACGAAAAGTCGCTATACACTAGTCGTCTCAGCTATTGAGACAAGACACCTGTATGATGCTGATCGCTTAGTCTATATTATGAAGGATATGACGGGCATCCCGCTACCAGGTAATGAAATTTACTGGATAGAGGGCATCGGCTACTCCTTTGGCTTTTTATTTGCGGGTATTAGGACTGAAGAGAGTATCGGAGGCTATGGCTACGAGACACGTATACCCTTATGCTATACAGCGCCGAATGGTGATGTGTACCACTTCCACCACTCAGGCATCTGTGAGGCTGTCAATGGCTTTACTGGCAATAAGACGGTTGAAGCGTCTAGGACGACACCTCTGGATCTGCAAATCTCTCGAAATCAGCTAGGACTGACCATACGTGTAGCTGACGGTAAGCATCACGATCTAACCATTTACCGTGCTGATGGCACGACAATCGTGGAGGCGACTTCCTTTGTCGAGAGCTATGATCTAGCCTTGCCAATGACATCTGGAGAGAAGATTCTCGTCGTAGTTGATGATGAGACTATTCCTTACGTCTTATAAGGTTCGCATCTTATAAGAGTCTATCCGAGACTCCACCCTTTTACAAACAAAGCGAGGGAGCATCACCTGCTGGCGATACTCCCTCGTTCTTGATTTAATCAGAGACTGCGTGCAGTGGCTACGGTCTCTGCTAGGGGAAACGGACTACTTCTTGGAGTAGTCGTAGAAGCCCTTGCCACTCTTGCGTCCGAGCTGTCCGGCACGAACCATCTTGCGGAGCAAGGGGTGTGGACGATACTTGGGATCGGCGTACTCGTTGTTGAGCACCTCCATGATGGCTAGGCAGACGTCTAGACCGATGAAGTCACCCAGTGCGAGCGGTCCCATAGGATGGTTGGCACCGAGCTGCATAGCGGTATCGATCTCCTCGACGGTGGCAACGCCATCGGCATACTCACCGATAGCCTCGTTGATCATCGGGATGAGGATACGGTTGACGACAAAGCCAGGAGCCTCGCTCACTCTGACGGCTGTCTTGCCGAGCTGCTCACAGAGTGTGAGGGTCGTCTGGAGGGTCTGCTCAGAGGTGCACTGACCACTGATGACCTCGACGAGCTTCATGACAGGTACGGGGTTGAAGAAATGCATACCGATGACCTGCTCAGGGCGCTTGGTGACGCTGGCTAGCTCGGTGATGCTGAGCGAAGAGGTGTTTGTAGCAAAGATTGCTGAGGGCTGGACGAGACCATCGATCTCGCGGAGTATCTCCTTCTTGACCTCCATCTCCTCAGAGATAGCCTCGATGACGAGATCAGCCTGAGCGATGTCGGCATAGTCTGTCGTGACGGTGATGCGTCCGATGATCTGCTTGAGATCGTCGGCGGTCATCTTGCCCTTCTCGACGAGGCGGTTGAGCCCTTTGTTCATACGTTGCATAGCACGGTCGAGTGACTCGTTGCTACGTCCTTTCATCGTGACGGCGAGACCCTTCTGGGCCATCGTCTGCACGATGCCTGCACCCATGGTGCCATTGCCTAATACGACTATTTTCATAGAGTTATTGGTTTAAAATAGAGCGTGCCACAGGAGTGCGACACGCTCTAGTAAGTTTTAGAATTGTGGTTTGCGCTTCTCTAGGAAAGCGGACATACCCTCGCGCTGCTCGGGATGTGCGAAGGCGTTGCTAAAGAGATCGTTCTCGATGGCAATGCCTGTATCTATATCACTCTGCAGCCCCCTATTGATAGCCCGCTTGGAGATCGCTACGGCGTGTGGCGACTTGCTCGCTATCTCCTCAGCCAGCTCGGTCACGATGGGCATAAGGGCGTCAGGCTCTACGACACGGTTGACCAGTCCTAGAGTGAGTGCCTCGTCTGCCTTGATGACACGCGCGGTGTAGATGAGCTCCTTGGCGGCGCCTGCCCCGATGAGACGGGGTAGACGCTGTGTGCCACTGAAGCCTGGGGGAATGCCTAGACCGACTTCGGGCTGACCAAACTTAGCCTTGTCACTGGCGATGCGTAGGTCGCACGCTAGGGATAGCTCGCAGCCACCTCCGAGTGCAAAGCCATTGACCGCAGCTATGACGGGGCAGTAGAGCAGCTCTACCTTGCGAAAGACACGAGCGCCACGCTCTCCGAAGGCGAGTGCCTCCTGGGGCGTTAGCTCTGCCATCTCAGCGATGTCAGCCCCCGCAACGAAGGAGCGTCCAGCTCCTGTGATGACGAGGACGCGCAGGGTGCGCTCCTGAGCGATCTGATCGATGACGATCTCTAGCTCACTGAGTACCTGCGTAGAGAGTGCGTTGAGTGCTTCGGGGCGATCGATCGTTAGGGTACCGATCTGTCCATTGGCACTGACACTATAATGTATGGTCTGGAAGTCTGTCATGGCAGTATGGAGTGTTTACTTCTTGTTAGCTTGAAGCGTCTTGAGACGCTCAGTGAGGACGGGCAGTACCTTGTGCAGGTCGCCTACGATACCGAGGTCGGCTACCTGGAAGATGGGAGCAAACTTGTCCTTGTTGATGGCAATGATGTACTCCGACTCCTCCATACCAGCGAGGTGCTGGATAGCTCCTGAGATACCACATGCGAAGTAGATGTCAGGACGTACGGTCTTACCAGTCTGTCCGACCTGTCTCTCATGTCCGATGATACCAGCATCGACCATAGCACGTGAGGAGGATACCTCAGCCTTGATGGTCTGTGCGAGAGCCTTGAGCTTATCAAAGCCACCGTCGGTACCTACACCACGTCCGCCAGATACGAGTACGCTAGCCTCGGTGATGTCGACCATGTTCTTGGTCTCGTGCTTCTTGCTGACGAGGCGTACCTTAAAGCGGCGCTCGTCAAAGGGCACCTTGACCTCCTCGACCTCGCCAGTGCGTGTCTTGTCGTCGGCCTTGCGACGCATGACGCCTGGGCGGACGGTAGACATCTGAGGTCTATTCTGATCGCAGAGGATGGTTGCCATAAGGTTACCACCGAAAGCGGGGCGGGTCATCATGAGGTTACGATCCTCACCGATCTCTAGAGACGTACAGTCTGCCGTGAGTCCAGTGCGTAGACGAGCAGAGAGACGTGGAGCTAGGTCACGCCCAATGGTGGTAGCACCAAAGAGGACGATCTCAGGCTTGTAAACGGTGATGATGTGATAGACTGCCTGTGCGTACTGCTCGGTGAGATAATCTTTGAGATTGGGGTCATCGACGACTAGTACACGATCAGCACCTGCATGGATGAGCTGGTCGGCTAGTCCCTTGACCTGATGGCCACATAGGATGGCTGTGACCTGCTCGTTGATCTGATCGGCTAGCTCACGTGCCTTGCCAATGAGCTCAAAGGCTACATTCTGGATGACGCCTTCGCGTTGCTCAGCGAAGACTAGAATTCCTTTATACTGTGTCTTATCCATATCAGATGATGAATTTCTCTTTAAGTTTCTCGATAATCAAATCAGCAGCCTCCTCAGGTGTCAGCTCCTCGTAGAGAGTACCCATAGCCTTGGCACCCTTGGTAAAGGACTTCTTGACACGCGTGGGAGAGCCCTTGAGTCCTAGACGCTCCTCCTCGACAGGGAAGCTGTCAGCCGTCAGCGTGGTGATCTCCTTATCGAAGGCGGTCATGATGTCGCTGACATTCATATAGCGAGGCTGGTAAGCAGATGCTAGGAAGGTGAGCATACAGGGAGTATCAACCTCTAGGGTCTCGTGTCCCTCCTCGACATTGCGCATGACGGTCAGGGTCTTCTTGCCATCATAGTCTACATGCTCTACGTAAGTGATCTGAGGCAGGTCTAGCTGCTCAGCGATCTGAGGTCCTACCTGTGCTGTATCACCATCGATAGCCTGACGACCTGCTAGGATGATATCGTAATCAAGCGTCTTGAGTGCATGAGAGATGGTATAGCTGGTGGCGAGGGTATCGGCACCTCCGAAGCGACGATCTGAAATGAGGTAACCCTTGTCGCAACCCATAGCAAAAGCCTCACGAAGGATGGCGGTAGCCTGGGGAGGTCCCATGGTGATGACGCTCACCTCAGCACCAAACTGATCCTTGAGGAGCAGAGCCTGCTCGAGTGCCCCCTTATCGTCGGGGTTCATAATGCTGGGTACGCCATCACGGATCAGTGTGCCCTTGACGGGGTCAAGCTTGATCTCAGTGGTATCGGGTACCTGCTTGATACATACTATAATCTTCATATGTCTAATAAGTGTCCTAAGGGGTCATTACTTGAGTAGGTGCGCTGCGATAACCATACGCTGTACCTCGCTGGTACCCTCGTAGATCTCGGTAATCTTAGCATCACGCATCATACGCTCTACAGGATACTCACGGGTGTAACCGTAGCCACCGTGGAACTGTACAGCCTTTGTCGTCATATCCATAGCGGTCTCAGCGCAGAAGAGCTTAGCCTCGGCTGCCTCTAGGTTGTAAGAGAGACCATTGTCCTTGCACCACGCTGCACGACGTACGAGCAGGCTAGCGCAGTCGATACGAGCCTTGAGGTCTGCTAGCTGGAACTGGGTGTTCTGGAACTTAGCAATGCTGCGACCAAACTGCTTGCGCTCCTTGGTATACTTGACAGTCTCATCCATAGCGCCACGAGCGATACCGAGCGCCTGAGCAGCGATACCGATACGTCCGCCATCGAGGGTGTGCATGGCTACCTTGAAGCCACCGCCTACCTTGCCGAGGAGACGATCCTTGGGGATGCGACAATTCTCCATAATCAGCTCGCACGTAGCGGAGCCACGGATACCGAGCTTGAGCTCATGCTTACCTACAGTAAAGCCAGGGTCGTCCTTCTCAACGATAAAGGCTGAGATGCCCTTGTTGCCCTTGCTCTTGTCCGTCATAGCGAAGATGATGTAGACGTGAGCGTACTCAGCATTGGTGATAAAGATCTTATTACCATTGAGTATGTAGCACTCCTCCTCCTCGACAGCAAAGGTCTGCTGTGCGGAAGCGTCTGTACCAGCATTGGGCTCCGTGAGACCAAATGCGCCGATCCACTCACCAGAGGCTAGTTTAGGTAGATAATGCTTCTTCTGCTCCTCCGTACCAAAGCTCATGATAGGATCACAGCATAGTGATGTGTGGGCAGAAACGACAACGCCTGTGGTAGCACAGACACGGCTGAGCTCCTCAACGGCCATCGTGTAGATCTGTACGGTAGAGCCTGATCCTCCGTACTCCTTGGGAATGGGGATGCCCATGATGCCCAGCTTGCTCATCTTCTGAACAGTCTCAATGGGGAAGCGCTCCTGCTCATCGATCTCTGCAGCGAGAGGCTTAACCTCTTTCTCTGCAAACTCTCTGATCATTTGCAAGAATAGCTCCTCTTGTGGGGTCTTACTAAAGTCCATAGTTTGAAATATGATTGTCTATAATAGTGTGTTGTTGCTTGATAAGGCCTGTCGCCCGAGGGCGGCAGGCTCTAGAAGTAGTGTAGTAGGACTACTGACGCATGGGCTTGACATCGTCCACGTAGTGTAGCGTAGCCTCGGTGGCTGCCTCTATCTCCTCACGTGTGACGCCGTCACGAATCTCTGTGACGTAGAGTCCCTGACCCTTGCGTACCTCGATGACGCATAGCTCGGTGATGATGAGGTCTACCTGACCAGCTGCTGTGAGCGGCAGAGTACACTTCTTGAGGATCTTGGCTTTGCCCTTGGCAGTGTGAGTCATAGCAAGGATCACCTTGCGTGTACCTACGAGCAGATCCATAGCACCACCCATACCGGGGGCGAGCTTGCCAGGGATAATCCAGTTAGCTAGGTCACCAGCCTCATCGACCTGTAGTGCACCGAGGATGCTTACATCCACGTGACCTCCACGGATGATACCAAAGGAGGTAGCACTATCGAAGGTGGCAGCCTCTGGCACAGCAGTGATAGCACCACCACCAGCATTGATCCAGAGGGGATCCTCCTGGCCTGGAGCGGGAGCACCACCCATACCGATCATACCATTCTCAGACTGTAGCATCACATGCACGTCTGGCTTGAGATAGTTGGGGACCATCGTGGGTAGACCGATGCCGAGGTTGACGACATCGCCATCCTTTAGTTCTAGGGCTACGCGCTTGGCGATAACCTCTCTGACTTGATTCTTGTCTAGTTCCATATCGTATTATACCTTGATTTATATTACTTCTTAGTTATAGCGAGCTGAGTACTACTTACCTTCGGCAGCCTCTTTGCGACGCACGATTTCCTGACAGATAAAGGAAGCCACATCGTCGGCAAAGGTGTTGGCTCCAAAGCCAGCGTCAAAGCCTAGCTCCTTGGCCAACTCGTGCGAGATACGTGGTCCGCCACAGATGACGATCATCTTGTCGCGTAAGCCCTCAGCCTCGATGAGCTCGATGAACTCGGTCATGTTTTTGATGTGGACATCCTTCTGCGTGACAGTCTGCGAGACGAGGAGGGCATCGGCATTCATCTCGATACCCTTGGCAATGAGCTCCTCGTTGGGCACCTGGCTACCGAGGTTGTAGGCGTCGATCATGTCGTAGCGCTCTAGGCCGTAGTGACCTGCGAAGCCCTTCATATTCATGATCGCATCGATACCGACCGTGTGCGCATCAGTTCCAGTACTAGCTCCTAGCACGACCAGCTTGCGTCCGATGTGTGTGCGGATAAACTCGTCGGTCTCCTCCATGCCCCATGTGGTCGACTCGACCTTGGGCACGTAAATATTGGAGTAGTCAACCGTATGGGTGCAACTACCATAACAATTGAAGAAGGTAAAGCCCTTGGTCAGCTCCTCAGAGAAGACAACCATCGGGTTTTGTAGTCCCATCTCCTTAAGTAGGAGCTTAGCGGCCTCCTCGGCCTCAGCCCCTTTAGGTACAGGCAGCGTGAAGCTTAGCTGTACCTTACCATCGTTCATGGTGTCACCGTAAGGCTTTACTTGCGAAAGGTCGAGGGTACGGTCAAAGTCCTTCGCCTCCATTGAATATAGTCCTCCACTCATAGCTTGCCTTGTATCTTACGGTTCTTCATTAGTTCCAGTGTCGGGTTGTAGTAGCGCTCGCTCTTTGGCTTGACACCGTCCAACCCACGTCCTCCATCCAGGGGACGCTTGATATCTGCAAAGATACCCTTAGAGAGCGCGGTAAAGAGTCCCTCGCCCTTGATCTCCTCGAGGAGGTCTAGCGTCTTGTCTAGCACCTCACGAGCACGGCTCTGGATGATACCACCCTCCTTAAACTCAACCTCGTCACCGATGGAGCGCATATTGTTGAAGATGTAGCGCGCATTCTCGATCGAGAGGAAGCGGTCGCTCATGAAAGGCGTGTGGATAGCCTCCGTCGGCATACCGAGGAGCTGTAGTCCCTGATGCGTCCAGATACCTATTATATTAAAGAGTGCATCCTGTATGTGACCACGGAAGATGTTTCCGGTCATAAACTTCGTAGGAGGCATATACTTGAGCGGAGCCTTGGGGAAGATCTCACGCGTCATCTGAGCCTGCGCCAGCTCGAAGAGGAAGCCGTTTTCAGTCATCGGATCCATCTCGAAGGCATGTCCTAGACCCATCTGCTCCTCGGGGAGGGCAGCTCGTAGGGCAAACTGCTCATTGATAAAGTCAGACGCAAGCACCGTGTGTGCCTGCTCGATAGCGTCAGCCGTCGTGAGGTAGTTGTCCTCACCCGTGTTGATGATGACGCCGGCGAAGCCATTGATCACACGACTGGTGTACTGGTCGATGATCGTGCGCTGCATATTGATATCACGGAAGAGGATACCGTAGAGGGCATCGTTGAGCATGACGTCCAGTCCCTCGAAAGCTCCCATGATAGCGATCTCTGGCATACAGAGACCAGAGCAATAGTTACAGAGACGCACGTACTTGCCACGCTCCTCGCCTACCTCGTCAAGCGCTTTGCGCATGATGCGGAAGTTCTCCTGTGTCGCATAGGTACCACCGAAGCCCTCGGTCGTAGCACCGAAGGGTACGTAGTCGATCAAGCTCTGTCCCGTAGTACGGATCACCGCGATAATGTCAGCTCCCTGTCGTGCAGCAGCCTGCGCCTGGATCACGTCCTCGTAGATATTACCCGTAGCGACGATCACATAGAGGTAAGGCTTAGGGCCCTCACCGATCGTCTTGAGATAGTTCTCACGACGCTCTCTATGCTCGACGATGCGCTGCATACCCTTCAGGATGTAGGGCTCTAGTACGTCGGCTATCTCTTGTGGCGTGCGTGCCGGATAGTGGGTTAAGTTTATCTCACCACGAGCTACCCCCTCAGCAATCTGCTGTGGATCCATGCCCGTAGCCAGCATTGCGTTGGCAAGGTAAAAGAAGGCTCCGTCTGAGAGAGCCTCCTGCTCCTTAATGTGTGTCACGACGACGTTGGGCAGAGGCACATCATGCTCGTCTACTCCGTCAATCCCGACGAAGCGACAGAGCGTGCGCTCGACCGTAACAGTCGTATAGCGGTCAACAAAGCTCTGCACCTCCTCGGCGATAGTGCCGGCGGCGTTGCGTGCTTTGTCCACTTTGGCAAAGTCTATACCTACTTTACTTGTCTTCATTCTTTGTTGCTAAGTTCTTTTCGCATAAATCTAATAGCTCCCTATCCATGCCTAGTATCTCTGCTATGCGGAGAGCCTCGTGAGGCGCATCGGTTTGGGTGTCGTATATAAGAGAGTAGTCGATACAACGATTGAGCTGGTTGATCTCGAGTGGCTTGCGTAGACGCTCCTCCACGAAGCCGCGTACTCTCCATCTGTGGCATCGCCCCAAGATACCACTATAGTGTGTCGTAATGATAGCTCGCACAGCATACTGAGCGAAGAGCTGTACGAGTGCACTCACCAGAGCGTGCCCCTCTTCGGGATTAGTCGTGCGTGCTGGTTCATCAATGAGTGCTAGGACCTGCTTGCCTTCCTTGACCGACTCGATGATTCGGTTGAGGCGTAGCATCTCGGCACCATAAGATGAGAGACCTGACTTGATATCTTGGTCATCTCCGATCGAGAAGATCACCTCATCGACTGGTACCAGCTGAGCTTGCTGAGCCGTCACGTAGCAGCCGAACTGCATGAGACACTGCGCCAGTCCTATGGAAGCGAGGAGGACGCTCTTGCCCGCCATGTTAGCCCCCGTGATGAGCGTAGGCTGATCGGAGTAAGAGATCGTCACTGGCTGGAATCTGTCCTGTCGCTCAGCTAGATGGTAAGCCACCTCTGGGTGTATCAGGTCTGTCAACGTGCTCTCGCCAGAGCGTATCGGTTTAGGACGGCAGCACCCATGGGCTACAGCCCACTGAGCGATAGCGTGAAGCTTGTCAATCTGGGCCAAAGCCGTGAGCGCCTCCTCTATCTGATCAGCATAAGGGTGTAGCGCCTCGGTGAGACGCTTGCGCACACGGTCCTCTTCGATAGCACATTGGACAGCCAGCTCGTCTCGCTCGCTCTCCTCGGAGGTGCGCTCCATCTGCTTGCGTAGCGAGCGTAGCACCGTACTATAGCTATCGCTGATGTAGAAGCTCGGTAGTCGCTCCCCGTCAATGTCCAGTATATCTACGACCTCAGTGAGTGTGTGGCACTGTAGGATCTCTAGATGATACTGCTCGGTGAGGCGACGCACCTTCTCCTCGATGAGCGCCAGTCGCTTGATCTCAAAGAGGTCAATGTCGCTACAAATGACCTGAGGCTGTCTGATCGTCTCGATAGAGCCCGACACATTCATCAGCTCGCAAAGGTGTATCGCCACCTCTTGCATACCCTTCTGCTGCTCATGGTCGGAGAGATAGCCTATGTAGCGGGCGACCTCATCCAGTCGCTGCTCGATAGTCTCCACCTCGACACTCCAGGGCGTAGCTAGCATAGCCATACGTCCTGGGGAAGAGTTGAAGTGCATCTCCTCCACGACATAGCGCAGTCCGCTTATTTGGTCTATACAACTACGTAGGTCTCTCATAGCCTTCTGACATCATATACAGGGACCTCCAGCGCCTCGGATAGTCGCTCGCACATGCGCTCACTGTCCAGCCGATAGCCCGAGGGGGCTAAGGGATTGAAAGTGACCGCCATGAGCTTACTACTATATAGAGTCTTGATCTCCCTGCCAGTAGCTAGATAACTCTGTACAGCTTGTCCCGATGCAAAGATACGAGTAAAGTCCTTGACCACAAGCTGTCTGTGCCGCTTTATGAGCCTCAGTTGGTTGAGTAGCTTATCGCTGACCACACCTGGCACATAGAGCATATCGCCCTCAGCCAGCCAAGTCGTGTCACGCCACATATCGGGCGTGAGCGCCGAGGCAAAGCCTGGGTCTACGATAGCCCCCTCATCAGTTAAGAGACGAACGCCCTTGTCCACCTCTGAGAGCTGCTCGGCAAGCTTTCTGTCGGCCAGCTGAGGCAGACGAATCAGGCGCATCAGTTCACGCATACGCTTGATGAGTTGCTCGGGCTGAGCCGAGTAGGCACTACCCGTAGCCAGCACCATCCCCTCGGCCACCGAGGGCGATGCTAGCGAGAGACGTGAGAGCGCTCCGTCGATGAGTGTCAGATCGACACCCTCCTGCCTCATCCTCGTGACTACACGGCGCAGACCACCCGTCGAGGGAGGCCCCGCGATGAGCGTCTTGCCGATGCCACGTGCTCGGGCATAGATAAGTCGCCCGATGGAAGAGGAGTAGATGCGATCAATGTCAAATATCTCGGCTGGAAGGAGCTTCTTGCGAAAGAAGTTCTCCGCCGTCACAAAGCGCATCCCCTCGTGGAGGGTTATCTCCGGCTTGTCCGTCTGTGTCACCTGATCACGTAGCTCTCCATCTATGCCGATCGACGTCAGGGCTAGCTGTAGCTCAGGATGACGCTCTCGGAGAGCGCCAAGGATGTAGTTAAGACTTTCCGTCTTGCCCACATTCTTAGCGGTCCCTACGATAGCGAGACTCTTGAGCTGAGCTATGTTTGCGATGAATGGCATAAATAGTTGATTTGACATCTGGAGAGCTACGTAATCAAAGGCGTGAGGAGCTTTTATCCCTTGTGAGCTTCGCGCCACTTACGGCTACGCTCCTTGCGGTCTAGATGCTCAGGAGCCATAGCTAGACGATCGCCCGTGAGGAGTCCATAGACTCCCTCGTGACGAGCCTTCTTACAGTCAGGACACTGACAGGGCTCCTCCTTGTAGTCACTAGGCTCGGTGTAGGTCGTGATGACTCCCTCGTAGTTGCGTAGCACCACACGGTGAGGCGACTGAGAGATCACATAGTTTGGCATGACTGGTGTCTTGCCACCACCACCTGGAGCGTCTACGACGAAGGTAGGCACAGCATATCCTGACGTATGTCCACGTAGAGCCTCGATGATCTCGATACCCTTAGAGACTGGCGTACGGAAGTGTGAGATACCCCGTGAGAGGTCACATACATATATATAGTATGGACGCACGCGCATCTTGACCAACTCATGGACGAGGTGCATCATGATCGAGGGGCAGTCGTTGATGCCACGTAGTAGCACCGACTGATTACCTAGCGGTATGCCCGCATTAGCCATGCGCTCGCACGCCTCACGGCTCTCGCGTGTCACCTCGTTGGGGTGGTTAAAGTGCGTATTGAGCCATATCGGGTGATACTTGCTCAGCATCTGTACTAGCTCAGGCGTGATACGCTGTGGACATACGACAGGCGTACGTGATCCGATACGGATGATTTCTACATGAGGGATAGCACGCAGACGCTGTATGATATACTCCAGCATCTGGTCGCTGACCATCAGGGCGTCACCACCAGAGAGTAGCACGTCACGCACCTCAGGTGTCTGCTCAATATACTCGATACACTTCTCGATGCGCTCCTTAGGCGAGGCTGCATCCTTCTGTCCAGCGAAGCGACGACGCGTGCAGTGACGACAGTACATAGAGCACATGTCAGTGATCAGGAAGAGCACACGATCAGGATAGCGGTGTGTCAATCCAGGTACGGGTGAGTCCTCATCCTCGCTCAGAGGGTCTAGCTGATCCTCGGGGCTTACGTGTAGCTCATTGATCGTAGGGATCGACTGCTTACGCACGGGATCGTTCGGATCGTTCGGATCGATCAGACTGAGATAGTAAGGCGTGATAGCCATACGGATCGTCTTGAGCGACTCACGTACACCCTCCTCCTCTTCGGGAGTTAGTTTGATGTACTTCTTGAGCTGGTCCAGTGTCTCTATGCGGTTACGTACCTGCCAGTGCCAATCATTCCAGTCAGCGTCAGATACTTCGGGAAAGAACTCTTTCCTTCTGCTTTCGTTCATTGTGTGTGATTGCTAGGGGATTGAATTTCGATAAAGGCTAAGAGATTAGAGTGTCTTGGATACACCCTAATCTCTCAGCGGTTCACTTAAGCGTATAGCTCAGTGAAGATCTTACGCAGCGCCTCGCTCTCGCGGAGCTCCTGTAGTGTGATCTCTGCGTGACCCTTCGTGTAACCATTGCCCACGATCATCGTCACATCCTTGCCGACACCCTCAGCGCCTAGAGCTGCCTTGGTAAAGCTCGTAGCCATAGAGAAGAAGTAGACGACACCGTCATCCTTCGTGCAGAGGATACTGGTCATCTCCGTGTCGGTGATGTTGACATTGTTGATCGTGACATCACACATCTTACCGTCGGTGAGCTTCTCGATCTCCTCCATGACGGGGACAGGCTGTGTAGCATTGCCTGAGAAAACATAGTCGCAGAAGCCGAGCGCCTTCAGACGATCCGTACTACGCTGTGAGTGGCACATGCCGATCACCTTACCTGTGACACCTGCGCGCTTCTTAGCCTCGTAGCAGCAGAGCATACCGCTCTTACCACCAGCACCGATGATGAGGACCGTGTCGCCTGGCTTGACTAGCTTAGCCACCTGAGCAGGTGCACCAGCTACGTCTAGAGCTGAGAGGGCGAGGTTCTCGGGCAGGTCTTCGGGGATCTTAGCATAGATACCGCTCTCGAAGAGGATAGCCTTGCCGTCGATGTCAACCTGGTCAATGTCGGGGCGGATATCCTTGATCTTGTCGATGCGTAGAGGCGTCAGTGAGAGAGACACGAGCGTAGCGATCTTGTCGCCCTCCTTGAGGTCTATCTTACCCTTGAGCGCATCACCGATCTTCTCGACAGTACCGAGGAGCATACCACCAGAGCCTGTGACTGGGTTGCGGTGCTTACCTTGCTTCTCGACGATACCCATCATGATCTCGGCGATCTTTGCCTTGTCGCCACCAGCCTGCTCCGCAATCTGGGTGAAGCTAGCTGAGTCGATGTTTAGCGTCTGTACATCGATGAGGATCTCGTTGTCGTAGATCTCATCCATGTTGTTGTCGATCTTGTCTGCGGGCTGTGGAAGTACGCCCTTAGGAGAGATGACACGGTGCGTGCCATACTTGTTTCCTTTCTTCTGCATATAAAGTTGATATGATTGATTATGTGATTTGTATTTAGTGACTAGGGGAAGAATCAATATCCCTTTAGTGGCGAGGAGCCAGCGAAAGGATCTGACGCGCCTCAGCCGGATTAGCTATCTCACGGCCCAGCTCATGAGCTATGCGTGCAGCCTTAGCAACTAGCTCGCCATTGCTCTTAGCGAGGACACCCTTAGAGAGGTAGAGATTGTCCTCAAAGCCGACACGTACGTGACCGCCCATGCCGATAGCAGCTGCTGCTAGGGGGAACTCGTGACGACCGATACCAGTGGCCGTCCAGGTGGAGCCTGCGGGGATGTTGTTGACCAGCCAAGCTAGGTTGTCAGCCGTAGCAGGTGTACAGCCGAAGACACCTAGCACGAAGTTAAACTGCATAGGCTCTCCAGGCACCTCACCTCTCTGAGCTAGACGCAGGATGGTGTCCAGATGACCCATCTCAAAGCACTCGTACTCAGGCTTGATTTTGTTTTCGATCATACGCTTGCCGAAGGCACGCATCATGGGGATCGTGTTCTCAAAGACATCGTCGCCAAAGTTGCACGTACCGCAATCTAGCGTAGCCATCTCAGGCATCAGCTCTGTAGGCTGTAGACGCTCCTCAGCGGTCATGCCTACGGCACCACCCGTTGAGGGGATGATAATCACGTCGGGGATTACCTTATAGATAGCGTCCAGCGCCTCCTTAAAGCGTGCCTTGGACTGCGTCGGCGTACCATCATCCTCACGAACATGGACGTGGATGACAGCTGCTCCAGCATCATATGCGGACTTAGCCTCGCGAACGATCTCATCGATCGTATAGGGGACAGCGGGGTTCTGCTCTTTGGTTACTTCGGCACCGCAGATCGCTGCCGTTAGGATTAGTTTATCCATAGCTTTAGAGAGTTGTTATAGATTAAGACTTGCGCTGGCACTTCTTAGGTACTACACAGGTACCATGAGCACGACATACGACGACAGGCTCCTCGAGTACATCTGCTGCAGAAGCACTGATATCGGTACGTGGAGCGATCACCTTGCGTGCCTCAAACTGCATCTGGCGTGATGAATTACCGACCTTGGTTATCTCACCGACAGCCTCTATATAGTCGCCTGCATAGACAGGAGCCAGGAACTCAACCTTGTCATAGGCGCAGAAGAGACCCTCGTCACCATCTTGTATGATAAGTAGCTCAGTAGCGACGTCACCAAAGAGCTGTAACATCTTAGCTCCATCTACTAGGTTACCACCGTAGTGCGCATCAGCACTAGACATGCGTAGACGGATCATTGATTTTGGATTTGCCATTTTTTCTGGGAAAGTTAAAGTGAATGATTGCTCAGAGTCTGTCTTTGGAAAAGCTTACTCAGTAACTCCTACGACAGTACTCCGAATGTGTATAGAGTCTCTGTGCGACTTACTCAAAGATGTAGTCCACGAAGATACCAGAGGTATGTACCGCCTCGGGGCTAATCTGCCCTACGGGGACGATCTCGTCAATCTCAGCAACGACACAGTCAGCAGCCATAGCCATCAGAGGCTGGAAGTTTTGGGTCGTACCCTTGTAGACGAGGTTACCCGTCTCGTCACCGACAGTACCCTTGATGAAAGCCATGTCAGCACGTAGTGGTAGCTCGAGGAGGTAGTCCTGGCCGTTGATGTTGATCACTTTCTTGCCCTCAGCAATGATGGTGCCTAGTCCAGTCGTCGTCAGGACGCCGCCGAGCCCACAGCCACCCACACGGATACGCTCAGCGAGTGTACCCTGAGGGCTAAACTCGACCTCTAGCTCGCCATTGTTCATCTGCTCAGCGGTCATTGGGTTCGTACCAATGTGAGAGACGATCAGGTGCTTGACCTGCTTATTGGCGATGAGACGACCACAGCCACGGTCGGGATAGGAGGTGTCGTTGACGATCATTGTGAGATCCTTGACCCCACTCTCGACCAGCACGTCGACAATACGCTCAGGAGTCCCATTAGCGAGAAATCCCCCGATCATGATAGACATACCATCGTGCAGCTTAGCTTTGAGCCCTGCTTTATCGATTGATTTTTTCATAGATCTGTGTGTTTATATATTTTGAACTTACTATCGTTGGTTGTTTTTGGTCGCTCGAGACATCTGCTCTTGGCACCGCTACGACATAGCTACTGAGGCGTCAAGCCTCTAGGCACGGGCATAGCGTCAGAACCGCTCGGCATAAGGAGAAACCAAGCAATTCTCCGCATAGCATACCCTTCGTGATACCGTAAGTATCAGCCTTTATGTAGCCTTCATCGTACAACTCTTCAAAGGTACGAAGATTTTGCGAATAAACCGTATCACCTTCCTAGGGAAGTCAGGGGGGTGACACTTGATAAAAATGAGCTCGTTTCAATTCCTACCTAGGAGTTGCCCAAATTCCTCCGTAGATATTTCTGATTTGCTACCTAGGAAATGGCCAAATTCTTTGGACTTATTTTTTGATTCCTCCGAAGTTTCATTTGATTCCTCCGAAGAATTTTTTATTTCCTACCTAGGAATTGGCAAATTCCTAGGTAGCTATTTGGGAAATTCCTAGGTAGGAATTCGATTAGAGGTTAGAGGTTAGAAATTAGAGTTCGGAGAGGTTGGGGTAAGCGGAGTAATCGGAACCATCGGAGTGATCGGACTTCTAATCTCTAATCTCTATCCTCTAATCTCTAAGCTCTAGCCTCTAACCTCTAATTTCGTACCTTTGCGAGTAAGATCATTTTGCGTACCCCTTATACTTCACCACGAGATGTCTTTATCACAAGAACCCGCAGCACCCCACACGCCTAAAGTGTCGGTCATCATCCCCGTCTACAATGTCGAGCAGTACCTCCGTTGCTGTCTAGACAGCATACTAGGTCAGACGATGCCTGACTGGGAGGCTATCTGCGTAGATGACGGCAGCCCTGACGGCTCCGCTAGCATCCTCGCAGAGTATGCCGAGCGAGATAGCCGCTTCCGTATCCTAACGAAGGAAAACGGCGGTCTCTCCTCAGCACGTAATGCGGGCACGCAACTGGCTCGTGGTCAGTATGTCAACTATGTGGACTCGGACGACTTCATCCACCCGCAGACCTTCGAACTGGCACTGGCGCTGGCAGAGCGTGACGGATCAGACATCGTATCGTGGGTGCCAGACATGATCTACAAGCGTCGGCTACTCCTACGCGCTAAGCTGGGACGGTCTTACGATGACGTGATACCCTGGAGCATGTCGCAGCGCTACGACCTGAGCAAGGTACACGCAGTATGCACGACTGAAGTAGTCAGGCATGCGACCAATCATCGCTGGTTTGACGGTGTGTCGGATCCGATCCGCTACTTCTACGCTTGGCGTCATCTAGTGCGTCGGGAACTAGCAGTGGAGACCCCATTTGTCGAGGGACTGAAGTTTGAGGACTTCCCCTGGTGGAGCGATCTAATGCTGCGCTCGCCACGTGTCACCATCACGCAGCTACCACTCTACTATTACTACTATAATAAAGAGTCGATCACGAGCGCCTCGACCGAGTGCCACAAGATCACCCACTGGATAGCGGGCATCCAGCACACCTTCCCGCAGTATGTCGCGTCGGCATCGGTGGTACAGTGGCACTGCTGGAAGGATCAGTGTCTCTGGGCGATCCTATGCGATCGCATCTCCAAGCAGCTCTACAAGGTACAGGATGAGACAAGCCGTGAGACCCTCGTACCGCTACTACGAGAGCTGTGGGACATGGGCGTCTTTGCGACACCCTACAACAAGCGCACGAGATACCACCAAGGTCGTATCAAAGAGTACATTGGCCTGTGATCCCCTATATCCTATTACTGAGCTTACTACTCCTCTTCACGGGTCTGTACTATAGAGACCAGCGCTTTGAGGGGCTATACCTGCTCTTTACCTTTATCCTACTGGTCGGCTTCGCAGGACTGCGGGTCGGACTAGGACAGGACTACGAGGTGTATGAGAATGGGTACAAGTGGGTAAAGTCTGAGTCCTTTCAGGCTTTCGAACCGTTGTGGCGAGGCGTAATCTTGGGCATGCACGCTTTAGGAATAGGCTTTCGCTCCTTCATGGTACTTACCTCGGGCATTACGATCGCTCTATTCCTGCAGGGCATACGTCGGCTATCTATATCCTACCCCTTGGGGGTGCTCTTCTTTGTCCTCTTTAATACAGGCTACCTAGAAACGCTCAATGGGGTACGGCAATGCCTTGCCTTGATGATTACCTTTGCAGCCTTTCATCTCTATGTGGAGCGACGTTACTGGCGCTTCTTCCTATGGGTCGTCCTCTCCTGTCTGGTACACAGCTCCTCGGTGATATGGTTTATCCTCTTACCGCTGATGTCCATACGGTGGGACTGGCGAGTCTTGACGGCGCTACTCGTGATGACGCTCGCTGTGGGCAATCCGCTCTTCAAGGTGGTGGGGCATGTGCTGGAGCCAATGCTCCCTGAGCGCTATGCCTTCTACATATCTGGTCGAGAGATGGATGCACACCAGGGATGGATCAATATATTGGTGCAAAATGGGATGACGCTCCTACTACTCATCGGATCGCTCTACCTAGACAAGAAGCGTCATCGGGTCACGCATCTAGCTATCCTGCTTGTCGCCTTCAGTAGTATGATTTACAACTGTACCCTATCGTCAGATGTGGCTATGCGCTTTATGTACAACCCCGGTATCATGGTCTGTGTGGCACTGCCCAACCTGCTACTATCGGTAAAAGATAGATGGTATCAGCTGACCATCGCTGGGGTGATGATCCTCTACTTTATTTTCACTGTCAACAATGTGATGGATCCCGGCAGCTCGCTCCACACCTACCGATGGATCTATGACGAATACATCTATACTCCTACGCTATGGTAAGTAATGAGCCTACACCGCCTAGAGCGATCGCCTTTGTAGTAAATCAAATCCGCCCACAAGGGCCCCTCTTTGTAGTGCGAGACATTATCGCCGGACTTCCCGAGGGCTACTACAAGCCGTACATCATACAGCTCTGCACACTAGAGCCTCAGGGCGAGGCGATAGCTGACGAACTGCAAGCGATGGGGTGCGAGATCATCGAGCTAGGCTTCACACGTGGACAGCTGGAGCTCTTCCCCCGATCGGCTGCCAAGCTCCTCGACGAGTGCCTACAGCACTACAACATCACACTGGTACACAGCCACACCTACCAGCCCGACATCGTCACCAGCTATCTAGTGCATCGCTACATCCTCTTATCGACACAGCACAACATCGCCAAGCTAGACTTCACCTACGGCAAGGGGCGTCTGCTCGGAGGCTATATGTGTCGTCGCTTGATGCGTGCCTTGTCACGTCACCGCGAGGTGGTCTGCGTCTCGCACGTCTGCCGGGACTACTACCGCAAGCGCCTGCCTACGAAGGTCAGCGTCTATGTCGCACCCAATGGCATTGACAACGCACGCTTCACTCCTCCCGCCAGCCCCTCCGAACGGACACAACTGCGTCGCCAACTAAACCTCCCTGAGCAGGGCTACGTCATAACATATTGCGGAGGTCTCATCAAGCGCAAAGATCCCGAACTGATACTGCGCGCCTTACGTCGTCTGAAGAGGCGACGCCAGCTACCGAGTGACTTACGGCTTCTTTTCCTCGGCAAGGGTCCTCTAGAGAGGCGCTGCCGACAACTGGCTAAGCCCTTGGGTGAGCAGGTTCAGTTTGTCGGCTTTACCGATCGTGTGGCGGACTACCTAAGTGCTTCTGATGCACTGATTACGGCTAGTCATGCCGAGGGCTTACCGCTTAACGTCATCGAGGGCGTAGCGTCGGGGTGCGTGGTCATTCACTCGAATTTGCCTATCTTTGGCGAGATTTTGGAATCCGTTCCGCAGATGGCTGCTCTACGTTTTAACATAGGAAGTGTATCTCAGTGTGCCGATTGTATACTAAAAGCACCCTCTGTGACGTTTGATAGACAAGAAGCTCTGGAGATGGGAGATCTGTATGGTCGCCAACGCATGGCGCTACAGTACCATCGCATCTACCAGCAGCTACTGAGGAAATATCTTGGATAACGCATAAATAGATAAGCAATATAATAGGTGCTAACGACTGGCTCTATAGTACTCTACAAGAGTAATGCGTCCTTTGTGGAGCAGATTATTGAGGACTTCTTTCGAGCGCCCTCACAGCCACGGGTGGAGACGGACAAGCGTCTCTACCTCATCGACAATTCGCCCACAGATGAGCTACGCTTCCTCGCAGACCTGCCCGTCGGCAAGGGACGGATCTACTACGAGCATCAGCCGAGCAACCTAGGCTTCGGCAAGGCACACAACATAGCCATACGCCTAGCCCACAGCGAGGGCGCACGATACCATGTGATCATCAATCCTGATGTGCGCTTTGACGAGACGGTACTAGATACGCTCACCGCCTATATGGAGGAGCACGAGGAGGTGGGGCTCGTATCGCCTTTTGTCTACTACCCTGACGGTCGTCCGCAGCAGCTCTGCAAGCTCCTACCTAGACCGTGGGATGTGCTCTTGCGTCGCTTCTCTTTCAGTCAGTGGATACGCGACAAGGTCAACAAGCGGTACGAGATGCACTGGCTAGACTATAGCAAGCCTGTGGAGGTACCCTACTTGTCGGGTTGCTTCATGTTCACAAGGATGGAGACACTGGAGCGTGTGGGAGGCTTTGATGAGCGCTTCTTTATGTATGTCGAGGATACCGACCTTTCTAGGCGCATCGGGCAAGTCTCTAAGACGATCTGTCATCCTGAGGCTAAGATCACGCATGTACACAGCCGAGGCTCGTATCACGATGCGAAGCTGCTGTGGCACCATATCTCCTCGATGGTCAAGTACTTCAACAAGTGGGGCTGGTGGTGTGATGCGGAGCGCAAAGAGGTCAACGCACGCTATATACCTAAGGAAGCGAAGCTATGAGTGTAGAACTACCCCTCTCTGTCATCATACCTATATATAATGGAGCGAAGACCATCGCACGCTGCTTAGACTCTCTCGTCGCTATCCCCGATGCTGCGACAGCTATCGAGATCATCGTGATCAATGACGGGAGCCAAGATGAGACTCTAGAGGTAGTGACCAACTATCAGGCACAACACCCTGAGCAACGCATGCGCATCATCAGCCAAACCAACCAAGGTCAGTCTGCAGCTCGTAACAAAGGCTTAGAAGTAGCTCAGGGAGCATACGTATGGTTTGTCGATGCCGACGACTGGGTAGATAGTGTCGCGGCAAGTTACCTGCTCACACTCATTGCCAAGGAGTCGTACGAGCCGTACGACATGCTCTGCTTTGGTGTACGCAATGTCACAGACGAGGGGGAGGAGGTCTCCTCCGAGTGGTTGGACAGCTCCGCACATGACTTTGACCAGCTCCAGTGCACCGACGGGAGGGCGCTCTTGACCCAGCACAACCTGTCGGGAGGCATCTGGGCCTTTCTGTGGCGACGCACCATGCTCGAGGAGCATCAGGCACGCTTTATGGAGGGGTTGCTCCATGAAGATGCACTCTTCTACTGGCACTACACAGCCTATGCCGAGCGGGTACTACTCGTCCCTATCGTAGCCTATTACTACTATCAGAGAGCTGACTCATCTATCCATAGCGTCCACACCTTACAGCTTCGTGCTTTCTCTCGCCTAGAGGGAGCGCTGATCTTAATACAGTATGCCGAGGAGACTTCCTCTCTACGAGACTTCTACCTATACAAAGCCTCCACTAGCTATCGACTTAGCCTACGTATGGTCGCTCGCTATGGCAAGGTCTCCGAGCTCAAAGCCTACACACAGCGTATGGAGCAGTCGGGAGACTACAAGCTCCTCATACGCTATGCCGGCCGTAAGGGTGCTCCGCTCATCCGTATAGCACACCGCGCACCCTGGTTCTTCAATCTAATTGCTCACATACTTCCCCCTGTAGCATAGACTCTCCATGTATCGTAACTATATCAAGCGACTCCTAGATATCATCTGCTCCCTACTGGGACTGATCATCTTGTCTCCACTGCTTCTTGTGGTGATCGTGATGATGTTCTTTGCTAATAAGGGGGCTGGGGTCTTCTTTTCTCAGGCACGTCCTGGACGAGGAGAGCGACTCTTTAATATGTACAAGTTCAAGTCGATGACGGACGAGCGCGATGCTGCGGGCAATCTGCTCCCCGATGCGAAGCGACTGACCGCTATGGGGCGGTTTATCCGCAAAACCTCCATCGACGAACTACCGCAACTATGGAATGTGCTACGGGGAGACATGAGCCTCGTGGGTCCTCGTCCCTTCCTCGCCACCTATCGTCAGATCCCTACGGAGCGTCACAGAGTGGAGATCATCAGCGTCTCCATCGAGGGCGACCCGATAGCAATCACCCCAGCACAGCGCGTGCGCTATGAGGTTCGCCCTGGCATCACAGGCTTGGCGCAGATTAATGGCCGTAACAAGCTAAGCTATCAGCATCGCTTTAAGTATGATGCGTGGTATGTACGTCATCTCTCCTTCGCCCTAGATCTCAAGATCCTCTTAAAAACCGTCGGCCTAACGCTCCGGATGAAAGATGTCTCCTCGGCAACAGGCGAAACGAGTAACCACTTGTAGGGGCACACGGCTTGTGTCTAGCGAGAGGGCGTCCGTCCTCGTTAGCACCACGATGCTGTAACCTTTGACACAACGGACGCTCGACCGAGCGTCCCTACATATCGTTACACGTGAGGATTTGCATATCTCGGGGAGTTTTGGTTACTTTGCAGTACCATTAAGTAACCAATAAGTAATCACAGCCTATAGGATAGACAGCTACCTTTTATAAATACAAAGGATACTCTCTATATATGACCACACTCCGTACGTGCAGCGACGATGAGCTCGTCTGCCAATATTGTGAGGGCTGTGATAGAGCTTTTGCAGAGCTCCTCCGTCGGTATGAAACCGACATACATAACTATATATTCCTGACTGTCACTGATAGTGATACTGCTGACGATCTCTTTCAGGAGGTCTTCATCAAGGTGATGCGTACCCTCAAGGAGGGTAAGTACCGTGCCAAGGGTAAGTTCAAAGCTTGGCTCCTACGCCTGACGCACAACATGATGATGGATCACTTCCGCAGTGAGAAGCGATCACTCTACGTGACCAACTACGATGCTAATCAGCAGATCCTCGACCTGACACCGGCGAGCGACCTGCCCGAGGACTTCTTTGACGATCAGGAGGCTATGTACCACCAGATATCGCTCTGCGTCGAGGACCTCCCCGAAGCGCAGAAAGAGGTACTCAAGATGAGGATCTATGAAGACATACCCTTCAAGGAGATAGCCGAGCGCACCGAGGTAAGCATCAGCACAGCCCTGGGACGTATGCGCTATGCGCTGATCAACCTACGCAAGATGGTTCGAGAGCGCAATATTGCGCCCGTCTAAGCGTTTAGTCTGTGTACGGGGATCTCATAAGCTGTAGCCCATCAGGACTGACAGCAGCACCCTCCCCCACTACATGACTAGACGACTATGGATATACGACTACCTTATCTCACACCCACAAGTCTCTCCGAGGCTCTAGAGGCAGCCTCTCGAGCTAGACAATCTACACATCACCAAGAGATGATGCAGCATCTCCTCGATCTGGCGCAGAGCGGGGTGTAGCGACTTCTATCTTGAAGGGATGCTATAAGCCCACTTCCAAGCCTTCCAGCCAGCAAACACTGCGAGACGGATGCCGTGACACTCGGGTCGAGACACACAAAGCGAGCCGCCTAGTACTAGTACTAGACGGCTCGCTTCTCTTATTGAGACTGTTGCATAAAGGCGAATCGCTGCGTTGCTTTCGGGATTCGGCTTCGGTCACATACGGAGGTATGCTCCCTTCAGACCTCACCCTCAGCGCCTTGCGTCTAATCTCTTTCATTTCTTGGGGGTATGTCCTCGTATCGGAGAGTTTTTAGTATCTTTGTGGGACTTGAAATTAAGATAGCAACCAGTAAATATGAAGAGAACTTGTAAGTTTACACTCGACGCTACACTGCCCAAGTACCCCACCTTCGAGGAGGGCATCCGTCGAGCACCGGATAGGGGCTATAGCTTGACCCCTGCACAAACACGTGTGGCACTACAGAATGCGCTACGCTATGTACCTAAAGAACTTCACGCGGAGCTCGCACCCGAGTTCCTCAAGGAGCTCAAGGAGCGTGGCAAGATCTACGCCTATCGCTATCGTCCCGAGGGCGATCTCAAGGCGGGACCTATCGATAGTTACAAGGGTAAGTGTATCGAGGGTAAGGCCTTCCAGGTGATGATCCACAACAACCTCTCACACGCTGTAGCGCTCTATCCTTATGAGCTTGTCACTTACGGTGAGACAGGTCAGGTGTGCCAGAACTGGCTCCAGTATCGCCTCATCATCAAGTACCTCGAGGAGCTTACACAGGATCAGACACTTGTCGTCGAGAGCGGACACCCACTGGGACTCTTCGCCTCGCACCCCTCTGCTCCTCGTGTCATCATCACCAACTCGATGATGGTCGGTCTCTATGACAATATCAAGGACTGGGAGATAGCTGCTCAGATGGGCGTCGCCAACTATGGTCAGATGACCGCTGGTGGCTGGATGTACATCGGGCCACAAGGTATCGTACACGGTACATTCAATACGCTACTCAACGCTGGTCGTCAGCAACTACATATCCCAAGCGGAGGCAACCTCGCTGGCAAGCTCTTTGTCTCCTCTGGTCTAGGCGGCATGAGTGGTGCACAGCCTAAGGCTGCTGACATCGCTGGTGCTACCTCTATCACGGCTGAGGTGGATATGTCTCGTATCATGACTCGCTACAATCAGGGCTGGGTCAAGCATATCGCTGAGACAATCCCCGAGGCGCTTAAGCTCGCTGAGCAGGGTATGAAGGCTGGTGAGCCTTGCTCTATCGCTTACCACGGTAATGTAGTGGACCTGCTGGAGTACTGTGTCGAGCACAACGTTCACATCGACCTACTCTCCGACCAGACGAGCTGTCACGCTGTCTACGAGGGTGGTTACTGCCCTGTATCGCTTACCTTTGAGGAGCGCACCGACCTGCTCGCACACGACAGAGAGCGCTTCTGCCAGGAGGTGGACAAGGGTCTGCACCGTCACTACGAGGCTATCAAGGCTCTGGTGGCTCGTGGCACTTACTTCTTTGACTATGGGAATGCCTTTATGAAGGCTTGCTTTGATGCTGGCATCCAGGAGATCTCTCGCAACGGCGTAGACGACAAGGATGGCTTCATCTGGCCAAGCTATGTAGAGGATATCATGGGTCCTGAGCTCTTTGACTACGGCTATGGTCCATTCCGCTGGGTATGCCTCAGCCACGATCACGAGGATTTGATCAAGACCGACCACGCCGCTATGGAGTGCATCGACCCGAACCGTCGTGAGCAGGATCGTGACAACTATATATGGATACGCGACGCTGAGAAGAATCAGCTCGTCGTCGGTACCGAGGCTCGTATCCTCTACCAGGACGCTGCGGGCCGTCTGAAGATCGCCCTCAAGTTCAACGATATGGTACGTCGTGGCGAGGTTGGCCCGATCATGATCGGTCGTGACCACCACGATGTGAGCGGTACGGATAGCCCCTTCCGCGAGACGTCCAACATCCGTGACGGTAGTAACGTCATGGCCGACATGGCTGTCCAGTGCTTTGCGGGCAACTGCGCTCGTGGTATGAGCCTTGTCGCTCTGCACAACGGTGGTGGCGTCGGCGTCGGTAAGGCGATCAACGGAGGCTTTGGTATGGTCCTCGATGGTAGCCGTCGTGTCGACGAGATCCTACGTCAGGCTATGACTTGGGACGTGATGGGCGGTGTAGCTCGCCGTGCATGGGCTCGCAATGAGAACGCTCTGTCTACCTCTCGCGAGTTCAACGAGGAGCACTCTGACCTCTACCACATCACCATCCCCTTCCTCGTGGATGACGCACTCCTTGATGAGGTACTGAAGTAAACCTTCATCGAATATCTAACGAAAAGCCTCGCCTCCCTAAGCACATAGCTAAGGGGGCGAGGCTTTTTTCCGTACTTTTGTCAGATACACACACTGACTAATGGAAGAAAGACATCACTATACTGGACTAAGCGATGCGCAGGTATTAGAGAGCCGCAAGGAGCATGGCGCAAACATCCTGACACCGCCTCAGAAAGCGCCCTTATGGCGACAGTTCTTAGAGAAGTTTACCGACCCGCTGATCATCATTCTGCTGATTGCTGGCGGGCTCTCCGTCGGCATCTCCTGCTACGAGTACTTTAGGCTGGGCGAGGGCGCCGAGGTCTTCTTCGAGCCCGTAGGCATCTTCGTAGCGATCCTACTTGCTACGGGGCTTTCCTTTTACTTTGAGCTACAGGCAGACAAGGAGTTCACCATCCTCAATCAGGTGCATGACGATGAGCTGGTGACGCTCATTCGCAATGGCAACGTAACGCAGGTGCCACGCCGTGAGGTAGTCGTAGGCGACATCGTAATCCTAGGCAGTGGCGAGGAGGTGCCAGCCGACTGCGAGCTCCTCGAGGCGACGATGCTACAGATGGACGAGTCGACCCTCACGGGCGAGCCGTTCTGCAACAAGAGCGTTCACCCAGAGGAGTTTGACCAAGGCGCCACCTACCCCACCAATCATGTGATGAAAGGGACCAAAGTGATGGAGGGTCACGGCACCTGCAAAGTCCTCTCCGTGGGCGACAAGACGGAGCAAGGCAAAGTGTTCGAAGCAGTGCAGATTGATGATGGTGTCAAGACCCCGCTGAGCGAACAGCTCGATGGGCTGGGGAAATGGGTCACTTGGGTGAGCTACGGCATCGCTGCCCTCATTGTGGTGGGGCGTATCATCGCTTACCTAGTCACCAACGGTGCCGACATCTTTGGCTCTGTGGAGCGGGCCACCCCCTTCTTTGCTTACATTCTGCAGACCTTGATGATTGCCGTGACGCTCATCGTCGTGGCGGTGCCAGAGGGTTTACCGATGGCGGTGACGCTGAGTCTAGCCTACAGTATGCGTCGTATGCTACGGACCAATAACTTGGTGCGCAAGATGCACGCCTGCGAGACGATGGGCGCGACCACCGTCATCTGTACCGATAAGACGGGTACGCTAACGCAAAACCAGATGAGCGTCGACGAGATGAAGCTCTACGGCGACACTCCTCAGGATCTACTCCAGGAGGGCATTGCGGTCAATTCAACCGCTTCGCTTGATCTCTCCGACCCCGCCAATCCACAGGTGCTAGGCAATCCAACGGAAGGCGCTCTGCTCCTATGGCTTCACGGTCAGGGGGTCGACTACCGCTCTTTGCGAGAGCATGCGGAGGCGGTCGCTGAGGTACCATTCTCCACAGAGCGCAAGTATATGGCGACGCTCGTTGCGTCGTACTCGCTGCCAGGCAAGCGGGTACTCTATATTAAGGGAGCTCCCGAGATCGTCTTTGACCTCTGCGCTGAGTCTGCCGTAAGCCGTGAGGAGCTGGAGCAGCAGTTGGCCGAGTATCAGCATCGCGCTATGCGTACGCTAGGCTTTGCCTACCAATTGGTCGAGGAGGGCGATTCGGCGATTGAGTCTGGTCAATTGACCGCCAGCAAGCTCTGCTTCATCGGAGTAGTTGCCATCGCCGACCCCGTCCGCATGGAGGTGCCCGCAGCGGTGCAGGAGTGTGTCCATGCTGGGATCGATGTGAAGGTGGTCACAGGCGACACCTCTGGCACGGCACGCGAGATAGCTCGTCAGATCGGCCTGTGGGACGACCGCCGAGATGGAGCGAATAGCATCATCACGGGACCTGACTTCGCAGCGCTCTCTGACGAAGAGCTCCTAGCACGTGTCAACGAGCTAAAGATCATCTCTCGAGCTCGTCCGATGGACAAGAAGCGACTCGTCGAGGCGCTCCAAAGCAATGGTCACGTGGTGGCTGTCACCGGTGACGGTACCAACGATGCACCGGCTCTCCGTGCGGCACACGTGGGGCTCTCCATGGGCGATGGTACAAGCGTTGCCAAGGAGGCCTCCGACATTACCATCATCGACAACTCCTTTAGCAGTATCGGCAAGGCAGTCATGTGGGGACGCTCACTTTATCAAAACATTCAGCGCTTCCTCCTCTTCCAGTTGACCGTCAATGTGACCGCCTGTCTACTGGTCCTCTGTGGCGCCTTCATGGGTACAGAGTCCCCGCTGACCGTCACGCAGATGCTCTGGATCAATCTAATCATGGACACCTTCGCCGCCATGGCGCTTGCCTCGCTACCACCCTCTGAGAGTGTGATGAAAGACAAGCCACGTGATCGCAACGCCTTCATTCTCAACAGCCCAATGCTACGTGAGATCATTGGCGTGGGTGGCTTCTTCTTTGCGTTGCTCCTGGTGCTACTCTATATCTTCCAGCGCACCGATGTGACGCAGCTGACAGACCTGCTCACGATGCAGCTCGGCCCCAAGGGACACGTCTCACCGTACGAGCAGACGCTCCTCTTCACGATCTTCGTGATGACGCACTTCTTCTACCTCTTCAATGCGCGCGCCTTTGAGACGGGGCGCAGTGCGCTCCACTTCAAGGGGTGTCGCGGACTGCTCACCATCGTCGCCATCATCCTCATTGGTCAGGTTGCGATGGTCGAGGTGCCTGGACTACAGCAGTTCTTCAACGTGACGGGACTCAAGTTCATCGACTGGGTCATCATCGTCATCGGCTCCTCGCTCGTCCTCTGGGTACGTGAGCTGTGGCATCTCGTGGCGAGTAGAAGTTAGAGATTAGAAATTAGAGGTTAGAGATTAGAGGTTAGAGATTAGAAATTAGATGTTAGAGATTAGAAATTAGATGTTAGAGATTAGAGATTAGACCCTAGAGGCACTAGGACCACTAGAGGCACTAGCACTACGCACCTTCCCGATCTCTAATCTCTAATCTCTAATCTCTAACCTCTAATTTCGTATCTTTGTTCTGATAAAAGGAGTAGCTATGAAAAGGAGTCCCCTCAATGATATTATAATCCGTGGTTGCCGTGTCAACAACCTCAAGGGCATAGACCTAGACATTCCCCGTGGGGAGCTGGTCGTCATCACGGGCGTGAGCGGCTCGGGCAAGAGTTCGCTCGCCTTCGACACGCTCTACGCTGAGGGGCAGCGTCGCTATGTGGATAGTCTGTCGTCGTACGCACGGCAGTTCCTCATGCGTATGAAGAAGCCTGAGTGTGACCAGATCAAGAACCTCCCGCCTGCGGTCGCTATCGAGCAGCGGGTGGTTAGTCGCAATCCACGCTCTACTGTCGGCACCTCGTCAGAGATCGACGACTACCTACGTGTCTTGATGGCTCGCGTGGGCAAGCTCTACTCGCCTATCAGTGGCGAGCTGGTCAAGCGTCACACCGCTGCCGATGTAGTCGAGGCGGCTCATCAGATTCCGACCGATAGCAAGCTTTACATCCTAGCGGATCTCTATCCACCTGAGGGGCGACGTCTCATCGAGCATCTGATGCTCCTCCAGGGTCAAGGGTACAACCGTGTCCTCATTGACGACACCGTCTACCGTATTGAGGATGTGAGCAATAAGGAGCTACGCGAGGCGAAGCAGGTTCAGTTGATCGTGGATCGTCTGACCGTCCGCACGGGCGACGATAGCTACGAGTCGCGCCTCGGGGACTCTATCGAGATAGCGCTTTACGAGGGTCGGGAGACCTGCGCCCTGCGCTGGCAAGATAGCGAGGGTGCATGGAGTAGCGAGGGCCGGTGCAACTTTAGCGCACGCTTTGAGGCGGATGGGCGAACCTTTACGGAGCCTACGCCAGACCTCTTCAACTTCAACAGCCCTGCGGGTGCCTGCACCGTTTGCGGAGGCTTTGGCTCGATCCTCGGCATTGACCCTGAGCGGGTAATCCCCGACGATAGTCTCTCGCTCTACGAGGGGTGCGTGGATTGCTGGCGCGGGGCTAAGTCTTCCGAGTGGGCAAAAGCTTTCATGCATGAGGCGAAGCGCTTTGACTTCCCCATCCACACACCCTACGCTGAGCTAACGCAGGAGCAGCGCGACCTGCTTTGGCACGGGCATGAAGGCGGGGGCTGGGGCAAAGGGACGCTCTACGGCATTGACGACTACTTCGCTATGCTCCAGAAGGACATTTACAAGATCCAGAACCGTGTTCGTTTGGCGCACTATCGGGGCAAAAGTGAGTGCTACGCCTGCCATGGCGGTAGGCTCAAGGAGGATGCCCTGCTCTTTACCTATATGGGCAAGAACTTTCACCAGATCGGGCAAATGTCGATCCGTAAGGCATTGACCTTCTTTGCCCAAGAGCTGGAGGATCCCGATGAGGCTAAGATTGCGGAGCGTCCGCTCAAAGAGATCCGCAACCGACTCCGCACGCTAGACGGCGTGGGGCTCGGTTACCTGACCCTAGACAGACGCTCTAACACGCTCTCGGGCGGGGAGAGCCAGCGCATCAACCTAGCGACACGTCTGGGCAACAGCCTCGTCGGCTCAATGTACATACTCGATGAGCCAAGCATCGGACTGCACGACCGGGACACCGATCGGCTGATCTCGGTCATCAAGGAGCTACGTGACCAGGGCAACACGGTCATCGTCGTGGAGCATGACGAGCTGACGATACGTGCCGCTGACTACCTGATTGATATGGGGCTTGATGCGGGTCGTCTCGGTGGCGAAGTGATCTACCACGGCAAGCCAAGCGACATAACGGCCGAGACGCCTGGCTACACGGCGGCTTACCTGACGGGGCGCGAGGAGATACCGGTGCCAAAGCATCGTCGCCCGATGCAGCGCAAGCTGACGATGCACCGTGTGCATAAGAACAATCTGAAAGGCTTCGACGTGGACATCCCGCTCTTTAACATGACGGTGGTCACGGGCGTGAGCGGTTCGGGCAAGAGTACCCTCATCTCCGACCTTCTTGTGGAGGAGCTACAGCGCATCATCAATGCACGTCCTCGAGAGACGCAGAGCCGTATGCTGACGGGCGACGTTGACCTTGTGGAACAGGTTCTTTACGTGGACCAAAACAGCGTGGGGCGCAGCACGCGCTCCAATCCGGTCACCTATATAGATGCGTTTACGCCGATCCGCGAACTGTACGCTGACCAACCTTTGGCAAAGCAGATGGGCTACAAGCCTTACTTTTTCTCCTTTAATAAGGAGGGCGGACGTTGCGAAGTGTGCAAAGGCGATGGCGTCGTCGAGGTGCCGATGCAGTTTATGACGGACATCACGCTGGTCTGCGATGCGTGCGAGGGGAAGCGCTTTCAGAAGAACATCCTCGAGGTGACCTACCACGGGGTCAACATTTACGACCTGCTGGAGATGACGGTGGATCAAGCGATAGAGTTCTTTACCAAGTACCCAGCCGACCAAACCACTTCGATCATCCGTCTCCTCGAGGGGTTGCAGCGTGTCGGGCTAGGTTACCTGCAGCTAGGGCAAAACAGTTCGACGCTCTCGGGCGGTGAGAACCAGCGTCTCAAGCTCGCCTACTACCTCGGTCGTGACCACGAGCCGCACACGCTCTTCGTCTTCGATGAGCCGACCACGGGGCTACACTTTCACGATATATCTACGCTCCTAGCCGCCTTCCGTGACTTGATCGACCAGGGGCACTCGGTGCTGATCATCGAGCACAACATGGAGGTGATCAAGAGCGCCGACTACATCATCGACCTAGGACCCGATGGGGGCGACAAGGGTGGACAGCTCGTGGTGGCGGGCACCCCCGAAGAGGTGGCTGCCTGCCCCGACTCGATCACGGGTCACTACCTCAAGGAGAAGCTCAAACCCCGCAAAGCGTAAAACCCTATGGACAGCAAGAAGCTCTACTACTCCCACCGAGAGGTGTCCGAGACGCTCCAAGAGAGTCAGTCTACGGTGCGCTACTGGGTCGAGACCTTTGCCGTGCAGGTGCGTCGCAGTAGCACGGGACGACTCAAGTATTCGCAAGATAATCTGCGCGAATTGCAACTGATCCGTCACCTACTGCGAGAGTCTAACCTGACGATCGACGGTGCCAAGGCAACTCTCCGACACAATCCCCAAGAGGCGGAGCAACGTGCCGAGGCGATTGCCCAGCTCAAAGCGGTGCGCGACGAACTTGTCGAGCTGCGTCAGCTCATCGAGCAGATCGAGCGCTACACCTCCGCCAGCGAAGTGCGTGACCGCCTCCGACAGGAGGGGCTACTCTAGCTTCACTGCCACAAACCTCACGTATAGCGATATGTAGGGACGCACGGCTCGTGCGTCCGTCCCCGTTAAAAAAAGACGAGGCTGTAACCTTTGACACAACGGACGCCCTCCCGCTAGACACTTCCGTGCGTTCCTACAAATGGTGACTCGTAAGGGTTGCTGAGACGAGGCGTATGCTTTTTTTTTGGTACTTTTGATGCCATAACGACCTTAAGAGACTATTTATCCCGTGGCTAAGAAAGAGATCGCCGAGACCCCGATGATGCGGCAGTACTTGCAGTTCAAGAAGAAGCATCCCGATGCTATCTTGCTCTTTCGTGTGGGCGACTTCTACGAGACCTTTTCCGACGATGCCGTCGAGGCGTCCAAGATCCTCGGCATCACGCTCACCAAGCGTGCCAACGGAGCGGCGCAGCATGTCGAGCTGGCGGGCTTTCCCCATCATGCGCTCGATACTTACCTGCCTAAGCTGGTACGGGCAGGCAAGCGGGTGGCCATCTGCGATCAGCTCGAAGATCCGAAGCTGACCAATAAGTTGGTCAAGCGTGGCATCACCGAGATCGTTACCCCCGGCGTGGTCACCACGGACAATGTCCTCCAGAGCAAGCAAAACAACTTCCTCGCAGCCGTTTACCCGCAAGCTAAAGGGGAGAACCGCTACGGCTTAGCACTGCTCGACCTCTCGACGGGAGAGTTTTACGCCACAGAGTGCACCGATCAGGTACTCGCCAAGCTCACCTCGGGCTACAACCCCAAGGAAATCCTCATCGAGCGCAAGCATCGTGATCATCTGCAGCGACTCCTCCAGCCCGAGGGACATCTCTCGGACTACGACGACTGGATCTTCTCCGAGAGCAACAACCGAGAGCGTCTCCTGCAGCACTTCGGCACGCTCTCGCTCAAGGGCTTCGGCATCGACGCCCTCCCGCTAGCGATCACCGCTGCGGGTGCCGTGCTTCACTACCTCGACATGACGAAGCACACCGAGATCGGCCACATCACCCGCATCGTGCGTATTGACGAGCAGCGTCATGTACGCATCGACGGCTTTACGGCTCACAGTCTGGAGCTCACCACCCCGATGAATGCGGGCGGCACCACGCTCCGCCAGATCCTCGATCAAACGGTCACCCCGATGGGTGCTCGCCTGCTGGATCAGTGGATAGCTTTCCCGCTAAAAGAGCTCCAAGCGATCCAACAGCGCCAAAGCATTGTCGCAAACCTTGTGGACAATCCTCAGCTGCGCACCAAACTCACCGACCAAATGAAGGAGATAGGCGACCTGCAGCGCCTCGTGGGACGTGTCGCCATGGGACGTATCACCCCTCGCGAAGTAGTTCGCCTCGGACTCTCCATAGCTCTCATCGCACCCATACGCCAGCTCGCTCTAGACGAAGGCGAGGAGACCCTGACGACACTCTGCTCGCTACTCGATCCCTGCACCCAGCTGTGCCAACAGATCACCTTCCAGCTCAATCCCGAGGCACCGCAGCAGATCGGCAAGGGGGAGACGATCGCCGAGGGCTTTTGCGAAGAGCTAGACCAGCTACGGCGCTTGCTCAAGTCGGGCAAGCAATACCTCGACGACCTCCTCGCTCGTGAGACGGAGCACACTGGCATCGCCAGTCTCAAGATTGGCTTCAACAATGTCTTCGGCTACTATCTTGAGGTGCGCAATACCTACAAGGAGCAAGTGCCCGAAGAGTGGATTCGCAAGCAAACCCTCGTCAGTGCGGAGCGCTACATTACCCAAGAACTAAAGGAGTACGAGGAGAAGATCCTCGGAGCCGAAGATCGTATCCTAGCCCTAGAGCAGGAGCTCTTTGCCAAGCTCATTGGGACACTCCAGCAGTTTGCCAACCAACTCCTACAAGATGCTCAGATCTTAGCGCAGCTCGATGTCCTCGCCTCACTGGCCGCTGTTGCCGAGGCGTATGACTACTGTCGTCCCTTGCTCAACGAAGGGTACGACCTGGAGATCGTCGACGGACGCCACCCAGTCATCGAGCGAACCCTTCCTGCGGGGCAACCTTACATCCCCAACGATGTGCGGCTCTCCCCCATCGACTGCCAAATCATGATCATCACTGGTCCTAACATGAGCGGTAAGAGTGCCCTGCTCCGCCAGACGGCGCTCATCGTGATTATGGCGCAGATGGGAAGCTTCGTCCCCGCCACCTCAGCCACCATCGGCATCGTCGACTCGGTCTACACCCGTGTGGGCGCTTCGGACAATATCGCCGTGGGCGAGTCCACCTTTATGGTTGAGATGCAAGAGGCGGCCAGCATCCTTAACAACTTGACCCCTCGCAGCTTGATCCTCTTTGACGAGCTGGGACGTGGTACCAGTACTTTCGACGGGGTCTCCATAGCGTGGGCCATCGTCGAATACCTGCACAGCACGACGCAAGGACGAGCCAAGACGCTCTTCGCCACACACTACCACGAGCTCAACGAGCTAGCCGACCACCTCGAGCGGGTGCAGTGCTACAACGTCTCGGCACGTGAGATCGATGGCGAGATGCTTTTCCTCCGCAAGCTAGTCCCAGGTGGCTCAGCGCACAGCTTCGGTATACAGGTTGCGAAGTTGGCCGGTATGCCCACCTGGATCGTGGCGCGAGCTGGCGAAGTGCTCCAGCACCTAGAGGCTTACCGCACCGAGAGCGATCAAGCCCCCGACTCCGCCACCCCCAGCACCTCCCAAAGCGGAGGCATGCAAATGTCTATCTTTCAGCTAGACGACCCCGTCCTCACGGCTGTTCGCACCAAGATCAACGAGCTAGACATCGACAACCTCACGCCACTAGACGCTCTCAAGCAGCTCGACGCCCTCAAGCAGATGCTCAACAACTAACGAGTAACGACACTCATGTCCTCTCCTGAAATAGTACACAGTTGGGGAGCCAACCCCAACAGCAATGAAACCAGAAAAAAGTAACCGAGGACGAAAGGGATATCCCCTAGATTTC
>QWCH01000318.1_pt1 | contig 88434 bp, 78 predicted proteins | sample 1972671 | NCBI WGS metagenome assembly QWCH01 (sample SAMN09866713, study PRJNA288562) | Human gut metagenome isolate term3_stool, whole genome shotgun sequencing... | isolation source: gut | host: Homo sapiens | place: USA: California
TACAGACATACCGGAACTCAAGTATCACTTGAACAATCCGATGATGGAACGTATTTGCGAACTGAAAGAACGCAATTACAGAGATAAAGAAGAGTTCGATTACGCACCGCAGGATTATGCCGATGCAATGGATTCATTCGATAAAGTGCTTGAAATCACCGGGGAAATCACCGGAGAGATCATTGCTCCCAACGCCGAAGGTGTTGACGAAGAAGGTCCTCACTGCGCTAACGGACGTGTGGAATATGCTTCCGGAACAAAACAGAACCTGGATGCCATGGTGAAAGCCGGCCTGAACGGAATGACCATGCCGCGTCGTTTCGGTGGTTTGAACTTCCCGATCACTCCGTACACCATGTGTGCCGAAATCGTTGCCGCCGCCGATGCCGGATTCGGAAACATCTGGTCTCTACAGGATTGTATCGAAACATTATATGAATTCGGAAACGAAGACCAGCATAACCGTTTCATCCCGCGTATCTGCGCTGGAGAAACCATGTCTATGGACCTGACCGAGCCGGATGCCGGTTCTGATTTACAATCCGTCATGCTGAAAGCTACCTTCGACGAAAAAGAAAACTGCTGGCGCCTGAATGGTGTAAAACGATTTATCACCAATGGTGATGCAGACCTTCACCTGGTACTGGCCCGTTCGGAAGAAGGAACGAAAGACGGACGTGGTTTGTCTATGTTCATCTACGACAAGAAGCAGGGTGGTGTAGATGTTCGCCGTATTGAAAACAAGTTGGGTATCCACGGCTCTCCTACTTGCGAATTGGTTTACAAGAATGCAAAAGCAGAACTTTGCGGCGATCGCAAATTAGGCTTGATCAAATATGTAATGGCATTGATGAACGGTGCCCGTCTGGGTATCGCTGCACAATCTGTCGGTTTGAGCCAGGCTGCCTACAATGAAGGAATGGCTTATGCCAAAGAACGTAAACAGTTCGGCAAAGCGATCATCGACTTCCCGGCAGTTTACGATATGCTGTCTATCATGAAAGCGAAGCTGGATGCCGGTCGTGCACTGTTGTATCAGACTTCACGCTATGTGGATATCTACAAAGCGCTGGATGATATTTCACACGAACGCAAACTGACTCCGGAAGAACGTCAGGAACAGAAGAAATATGCAAAACTGGCTGATTCATTCACCCCGTTGGCAAAAGGTATGAACTCTGAATACGCCAACCAGAATGCGTACGACTGTATCCAGATTCACGGCGGATCAGGTTTCATGTTGGAATATGCTTGCCAGCGTATTTATCGTGATGCCCGTATCACTTCAATCTACGAAGGTACGACACAGTTGCAGACTGTTGCCGCTATCCGTTATGTAACAAACGGTTCTTATCTGGCAACCATCCGCGAATTCGAAACAATCCCATGTTCTGCGGAAATGGAACCGCTGAAAGCACGACTGGTAGAAATGGCCAACAAGCTCGAAGCATGCATGAACAAAGTGAAGGAAGCACAAAATCAAGAATTACTGGACTTCGTTGCCCGCCGCCTTTATGAAATGGCTGCCGACTGCGTCATGGCTCACCTGTTGATCCAGGATGCAACCAAAGCACCTGAATTATTCAGTAAATCAGCCGTAGTATACTTGAACTATACAGAAGCCGAAGTAGAAAAACACAACAGCTTCATCGAAAAGTTCAACGCTGAGGAATTAGTAAACTACAGACAATAATAAGTATTGTCTCTCCATAAAAAAGCCGGATATCATCTTTATTCTGATATCCGGCTTTTTTCAGATATTACCGATGAGAAGAATGCCATAATATCCATTGCATAATCCCTCTTAATGATAAATAGATCAGGAATGCCATCCATAAGGCATGGTTTCCCATTAAGGCATAAAAGATATAATAGATCAGGAAGAACATTCCCGAAGCCACCAGCATCGAATAAAGCATCAACCGGGTAGCCGTTGCACCAATCAGGATACCATCCCAAAGGAAAGCGGCAAAGCCAGCCAAGGGAATAGCCAAAACCCAATAATAATAACTTCCGGCAGCATTAATGACTGTTGTATCATTCGTCAGCAATCCCAGAAAATCTTGTCCACCTATCATATATAGAATCGTAAAAGACAACGACAATCCCCATCCCCAACGGAATAGCAGACGAATCATCCTTTGTAATCCTGTATTGTTTCGTGCGCCGACATAACGTCCGGTCATCGCTTCACCAGCATAGGCAAAGCCGTCCATTATATAGGAAAATAGTGTAAACAGCTGCATCAACAACGTATTAACAGCCAATACGACATCTCCCTGCCGTGCACCTGTCGATGTAAAAAAGGTAGTGACGGCCACCAAACATAATGTACGGAAAAAGATATCGCTATTCACCTGAAAGAAACGCTTCATAGCTGTCTTGCCGATTATCTCCCGCCAACGAAAAGCAATTTTCAACCGCCCGTAATAACGAAGCCAAAGCAACGAAGCCATAAAAAGTCCGGCATACTGAGCAATCAACGTACCCAACGCCACTCCTTCTATCTTCATATCCAGCAAATACACGAAAGAAAGGCTGGCAACAATATTCACCACATTCTGTGTAATCGCTATAAACATCGGGAAACGTGAATTTTGCATGCCGATAAACCACCCAGCAAAGCTATAAAGTCCCAATACGGCAGGTGCTCCCCATACACAAATATTAAAATAAACCGTAGCCAGTTCGCGCACCTCCGGGGTAGCATCTATCAAAAGAAAAGCTATTTTCCGGATCGGATATTGAAGCAGCAACAGACATAAAGCGATAAACAACCCCACTCCCACTGCCCGTAACAAAACACGTGTCACCTCTTTCAGGTCACGCTGTCCAAAAGCCTGCGAAGTCATACCACTCGTCCCCATCCGCAAAAAACCAAACAGCCAGTAAATAATATTGAATAGCATCCCTCCTACGGCAATCGCCCCTATATAAGCCGCCGATCCTAAATGACCGACAATAGCGACATCAATCAGTCCCAATAAAGGCACGGTTATATTCGAAACAATAGAAGGTATTGCTAATTGAAGAATTTTTTTGTTCATGTTATTGTATATACCAAAAGCTTATTCTTAAATTTGTAAGCAAAGTTACGGATTACTTTATATATAACATTATAACGCAACAATGTTTCAATAACAGATAAAACGCGAACCCAAAGTGGTTGTAAAAACACAGGATGTTCGCACTCCCTGTTATTCTGATATTTACAATATTATTAATAACTATACAAATACCTATTATTTGTACACTTTATTATTCGCAAAATTATATGCTGAAAATGTTATCAATAAAGCTTTCCATAAACATGGAGTCGCATCCTTTACGGGTGCGTGGATTGAAACCCACAGATCATGCCCTTACTCCATATCGTCCTACGTCGCATCCTTTACGGGTGCGTGGATTGAAACTCCACAGCGCATGCAGCAATCTGTGTTCCGTTTCATGTCGCATCCTTTACGGGTGCGTGGATTGAAACTTCAGTGGACTTGCATAAAGAACCGCAGACACTAGTCGCATCCTTTACGGGTGCGTGGATTGAAACCACACTGTAGCATGTGTCACATGATGATCGAATCGGTCGCATCCTTTACGGGTGCGTGGATTGAAACTCTCAGCTCTACACTCTTATTATATAAATATGCGTCGCATCCTTTACGGGTGCGTGGATTGAAACCCGGTAAAACGCTCATTATCCAGTATTGACATGGTCGCATCCTTTACGGGTGCGTGGATTGAAACTCAACTAAGCTGATAGCTGCTGCCATCGCACACATGTCGCATCCTTTACGGGTGCGTGGATTGAAACTGTACAACGACTTTAGATTTGTCGTTATGGGAAAGTCGCATCCTTTACGGGTGCGTGGATTGAAACAGACTTTGTTACGAAATTGCGCGAAAGTAGCCGTGTCGCATCCTTTACGGGTGCGTGGATTGAAACAGAAAGCGGAGGATGATATAGAATCTGCTAAACAGTCGCATCCTTTACGGGTGCGTGGATTGAAACCACGTGGAACGCGGTTTACAAATGTAAACACAGGTCGCATCCTTTACGGGTGCGTGGATTGAAACCCATAGTAAGCGCGTTAACCACAAATGTCTTTCTGTCGCATCCTTTACGGGTGCGTGGATTGAAACATTTACTGATTCAGGATGTAAGATATTGTTATGTCGCATCCTTTACGGGTGCGTGGATTGAAACATTGTACATGGGCTTGATCGAGACGTGGATATAGGTCGCATCCTTTACGGGTGCGTGGATTGAAACATGCCAAAGTGACCATGTGCGATCAACCTCATATCCGTCGCATCCTTTACGGGTGCGTGGATTGAAACTCAGATCATCCCCAAATGAAAGAAACGGCAACCGGGTCGCATCCTTTACGGGTGCGTGGATTGAAACTCTATCGCTTTAGCTTCAGCTTGTTCGATTACTCCGTCGCATCCTTTACGGATGCGACACGTTCCTTTTTCAGAGCGTTCAAATCATCATCGTTTCAATCTACTTAGTGAGTTCGTTTCATTACTAAGAATTACTATACTAAGTATAATTATAAACAAAATACAAACGACCACAAAAAGAAAATGTCATTATTCATCAATAGACTGTTCTTATGTCATTTACCTCTACTAAATCAAATTAATTTGCCTTCCATTGTAAATTAAAGCATGAAAGCTTAGTTCATTAAAAAATAAAACATAACTTTGTGAAATAGAAATAACAGAGAAAGTATATTTCTCAAAATGTGGACACCTATATTATTATTCACAATTTGTTAACCTAAACTTATGGTATACACGAATAAAGAATACTGTCTTGAGGTTAAAGGAAGCATGGCCTGTTTTACCAGACCTGAAATGAAAGTCGAAAGAGTCAGCTATGATGTGATAACTCCCTCTGCTGCACGTGCTATCTTTGAAGCTATCTTTTGGAAACCTGCTATACGATGGAACATAACCCGGATAGAAGTTTTAAATCCCATTAAATGGTTTTCCTTTAAAAGGAATGAGGTCGGGAACCTGATGAGTCCTCGTGCATCCGGGTTATTCATTGAAGATAATCGGCAACAAAAATCCAGTTTATTACTGAAAGATGTTTGTTACAGAATTTTCGCGGAACTGGAATTTATACCTATAAGGAATAGAACAGAAGAAGATAAGTCGAAAGCGACAGCTGGGTCTTCTGACGAAAATCCAGGTAAATATAATGCAATGTTCGAGCGCAGAGCTAAAAAAGGACAATGTTTCAATCAACCCTATTTAGGTTGCCGTGAGTTCTCCGCTGATTTCACATACATCGAAAATCCGGTAAAAGGAAACGGAATACCCGAAGACCGCGATTTAGGATATATGCTATATGATATGGATTTCACAAACGAAAAAGATCCGAAACCAATGTTCTTCCGTGCAATAATGAAACAAGGAGTCTTGGTCGTTCCATCAATTAACAGTGAGGAGGTACGCCGATGATTCTGCAAGCATTATACGAATACTACCAGCGTAAAGCCGCTGATCCGGAGAGCACCATCGCTCCCCGCGGATTAGAATGGAAAGAAATTCCTTATCTTATTCTGATAGATAAAAAAGGAAAGTTTTTGGAACTACAGGACACCACCGAGGGGGTAGGAAAACAAAAACGAGCAAAAAAATATCTGGTTGTTAAAAGTAAAGGGCGTACTGGCAGCAACAGTTGGCAAACTGCAAATGTATTTTGGGACCATTTCGGATATGTATTAGCCCAACCTAAAAATACGGATGATAAAGGAATGCCAAAAGCACTGGATGATGCCGCTAAACAACATAAATCCTTTGTTCAGGAAGTCAGGCGGCTTGCTGAAATACATCCTTCCAATGAAGACATTCAGGCTGTAGCCGGATTTTACGATAACCCGGAGAATCTTCAACGTATAAAAACGGACCCGTTATGGGAAGAATGCATCAAAAAAGACGGGACAAACATATCCTTTAAAATAGCCGGACAAAATACTATCGTAGCCGAAAATCCGGATGTAACATCATCCACTGAAGATTGCTCGGAGAAGGATGAGCCGATAGGAATATGCCTTATTACCGGAAAAAAGGCTCCGATAGCTATACTCAATAGCGCCATTACCATACCCGGAGGCAAAAGCGGAGCAAAGCTGGTCGGCTTTCAGAAGAAATCAGGTTACGATTCATATTATAAAGAACAAGGTATGAACGCGCCTATTTCAAAAGAGGCTGAAGCTGCTTATACCACGGCATTAAATACGTTATTAGGAAAAGACTCCTCCAACAAATATCATTTACACGACACATCCGTTGTTTTCTGGTCGCAGAAACCGACAAAACTGGAGCAATGTGTCAGTTTCATGTTTGCACCTCCTTCAAAAGATAATCCGGATAAAAATACGGAAGTTATCAGAGACTTTCTTCAATCCCTTTCTTCCGGAGTATTGAATGATGAGGATGAAACACCCTTTTACATTTTAGGCTTAGCTCCTAATGCCGCCCGTATTTCCATAAGATTCTGGCGACAAGGAACAGTAGGTGAATTTGCCAGCCATATCAGACAACATTTTAAGGACCTGGAAATCATTAAAAGCAAGAATCAAAGAGTCTATTTTTCTCTATTCAATTTACTGACCCAGGTTGCATCCTTAAATAAAATGGAAAATCTGCCGCCCAGCTTAGCCAGCGATTTAAGCCAAAGTATATGGGACAACCAGCCATACCCAACCACATTGCAGATGCAATGTCTGATACGAATCAAAGCAGACCGGAATATAACGTCGATAAGAGCCGCTATACTCAAAGCCTACTTAAATAGAAAATTCAGAAATCATAATAATCCACCTAAAGAAATTCAAATGGCACTAGATTTAGAAAATAAAAACCAGGCGTACTTATGTGGCCGCTTGTTTGCTATCCTTGAAAAGATCCAGAGTGATGCTATCCCGGGAGCTAATTCTACGATTAAAGAACGCTACTACGGTGCAGCATCGACAACCCCGACAACTGTATTCGGCCGCTTGTTGTCTCTATCCAGACATCATCTTGCAAAATTTGATACAGGGAAATCTGTTTATTATGAAAAGTTATTGCAAAGTGTTATCACTGATCTGGATAGTAACGGGTTACCTAAATATTTATCGATGGACGACCAGTCGCGTTTCGCAATCGGTTATTACCATCAAAGAGAAGATTTATATAAAACAACAACAGATAAAGAAAAAAATTAATACTATACAAATATGGAAACAGCAATAAACAATCGTTACGACTTCATTTATTTATTTGATGTACAGGATGGTAATCCGAATGGTGATCCCGATGCCGGAAACTTACCCAGAGTTGATCCGGAAACAGGGGAAGGCCTGGTTTCCGATGTCTGTCTGAAACGTAAAGTCCGGAACTTTGTCCAAATAGTAAAAGGAGGAGAAAGACCGTATGATATATTCATTAAAGAGAAAGCGGTATTGAATAATCTGATCACTGAAGCTCATAAACAGGAAGGGGTTAAAGATATAAAAGAGAAAGGAGATAAAACAGAGGCTGCCCGACAATGGATGTGCAGAAACTTTTATGACATAAGGACATTTGGAGCCGTACTAAGTACTGGTGAAAATGCAGGACAGGTCCGTGGCCCTATCCAATTTACTTTTGCCCGTTCCATCAGTCCGATTGTTACTGCCGAACATAGTATAACCCGTATGGCTGTGGCAACGGAAGATGAAGCTAAAAAGCAGAGTGGAGATAACCGTACTATGGGACGTAAATTCACTGTTCCTTACGGATTGTATAAAGCTAACGGATTTATTTCCGCTCATTTAGCCGTACAGACCGGATTCAATGAAGAGGATCTGAACTTATTCTGGGATTCACTGAAAAACATGTTCGACCACGACCATTCAGCAGCCAGGGGAATGATGAATGCCCGCAAATTGATCGTGTTCAAACACAGTACAGCATTAGGTAATGCTTCAGCCCATTCTTTATTCGGTTTAGTGAAGGTTCAACTTAAGGATGCCCAACGCCCACCCCGTTCGTTTGACGATTATATTGTTACCATCGACAAGGATAAACTACCGGAAGGTGTAGAAGTACTGGACATGATATGATAGAATACGGAGATGAGGACCTGTTGATGCTTTCCGGAATCCAGCATATAACTTTCTGTGAACGTCAATGGGCCCTTATACATATCGAACAACAGTGGGCGGAAAACAACCTCACTATTGAAGGAAACTGGATGCATCAAAAAGTAGATGATCCAACCTTGATGAACCGTAATAAAGGCATAGTTACATTAAGGTCTGTTACGCTTGTCTCCAGACGGCTGGGACTTTATGGAATCTCTGATGTAGTAGAGATGGTTGCTTCCTCCTCCGGACAAAATGCAATACAACATCCTAAATATCCGGGATTCTGGCAATTAATCCCGGTCGAATACAAACGGGGCAAACCTAAAAAAGATCAGATAGATGAAGTTCAGCTATGCGCACAAGCGGTTTGCCTGGAAGAGATGTATAACGTCAGCATAGAAAAAGGATTTTTGTATTATGGGGAAACCCGCCACCGGGAAGAGGTTCCGTTTACCGGAGAATTGCGGAAACTGATTGAAAATAAATGTGTCCAAATGCACCGGTTATACGAACAAAAAGTCCTTCCGCCAGCAATATACAAAGCGCATTGCAAGTCATGTTCATTATGTGATGTATGCATGCCTAAAGTACTGATAAAAACACCGAAAGTGAATACTTACCTGTCCCAGTTATATGATTAAAATATGAGAAAATTATTGAACACATTATATGTAACTACCCCTGAAGCCTATTTAACTAAAGATGGAGAAAACGTAGTGATCAGGGTTAAGGAAAAAGATATATTCAGAATTCCGATTTTGAATATAGAAGGTATTGTCACATTCGGATATATGGGTGCTTCTCCGGCATTAATGAATATGTGTGCCGAAAGAAACGTAGGGCTGTGTTTTTTAAGTGCCAACGGACAGTTCCAGGGTAGAGTTTCCGGTCCGACAAAAGGGAATGTCCTTTTGCGAAGAACACAATACAGGATTGCCGATGATGCAAATAAATCACTGGAGATCAGCCGTCTGTTTATTGCCGGAAAGATAGCAAATTCCCGAACAGTTATCGACCGTTTCAAAAGAGATCATATTTCTTCCGACGAACAACTTTCCTTGTTTTTATCCGTATCTGAAAAATTAAAGAGATCAAAGAATCAGGCTTTAGTTGCTGAGTCTTCCGATACATTAAGAGGTATAGAGGGAGAAGCCGCTACAACTTATTTCTCTGTATTTAACCAGATGATCATATCACAATGTGAGGATTTCCCTTTTAACGGGAGGAACAGAAGGCCGCCCAAAGACAAGGTTAATGCCCTGTTGTCATTCGTTTATACATTGCTGAATCATGAGGTACAGTCTGCATTGGAAACAGTAGGACTCGATCCATACGTAGGCTTTTTACATACCGATCGCCCGGGAAGAGCTAGTTTAGCGTTGGATATGATGGAAGAGTTACGAGCCTACCTGGCAGACAGGTTGGTATTGTCTTTAATCAATCGTAAACAGATATCCGGTAAAGGTTTTGTTGAACACGGAGATAACGGGATCGTTATGGATGAAGATATCAGAAAGGAAGTGTTACTCGCCTGGCAGAAGAGAAAAAAAGAGACAATAATCCACCCTTACTTAAATGAATCCGTACCAATAGGGCTTATCCCATATATTCAAGCGATGCTTTTAGCTCGTTTTTTGAGAAACGATTTAGATAATTATCCGGTCTTTTTAATGAAGTAATTTTATGTATGTTCTAGTTACATATGACGTTGAAACGATGACTTCCGACGGACAACGCAGGTTACGTCAGGTAGCACGTCAATGCCTGAATTATGGCCAACGCGTCCAGAATTCCGTTTTTGAATGCTCTGTCTCGCCTGCTCAATTTACCGAGTTAAGATTAAAGCTATCGGATATCATAGATCATAAAAAAGATAGTATCCGTTTCTATTTCCTGGGAAATAATTATTCTAAAAGGGTTGAATACATAGGTGTCATCACATCTTATAATGTAGAAGACGAACTTATAATATAACTGTTCGCGAACATTAAGCATTAGCAAAAATCCGGGGTTTTCGCATTTATTGATTGTTAGTCTATTGCACATATCTATTGGCTCTATTTCATCAATAAAGAATCCAAAAAGTTTATTATCGCATAAAGATATTGGTAACAAACTGTAAATGTTTGTGTTATTTGTAATGCGGTCGTATCTTATAGAGGTACGTGGGTTGAAACTGTATTGTCTGTGCAATGCAAAGCAACAATATCAGTCGTATCTTATAGAGGTACGTGGGTTGAAACCCTATCGTCACAGTACAAACCCCTCAGAATGTCTGGTCGTATCTTATAGAGGTACGTGGGTTGAAACATGTAAGTCCTATGAAGAAACATGCGAAAATCTAGTCGTATCTTATAGAGGTACGTGGGTTGAAACTGGGAATTTATCCATTTCTCTTTTTTGACAAACAGTCGTATCTTATAGAGGTACGTGGGTTGAAACCACCCATGCGAAGCTATGCACTTTGTCGCTTATGTCGTATCTTATAGAGGTACGTGGGTTGAAACCTAGCTGATATGTATAGCGAAGAGGCCCTCAGATAGTCGTATCTTATAGAGGTACGTGGATTGAAACTCCGTAATCGACAAACAGATAGTAACCGTTTATAGTCGTACCTTATAGAGGTACGTGGGTTGAAACATCTGTTATAGAATTAAGGTCGATACCCGGGAAGTGTCGTATCTTATAGAGATGCGTGGATTGAAACGAACTAAACTTAGATAATTATGAGCAAGCGTAGGTCGTATCTTACAGAGATACGTGGATTGAAACAAACATTGATCGGGAGTTGATACACGTGCATAACCGTCGCACCCGTAAAGAATGCGACGGTAGTGTTATTGTTGCAATTTCAATTCAGACACGTTTCAATCCACGCACTTATTATAATCAACTCAATCTGTAACACCTATCACACCAACAGCAACTCCTCCACCCAAGCGCCATCCAAAACCAACCCGGCATGTTCATCATAACACCTTCCATCCTCCAATATAAATATTCCGGCATACTCTCCCACAGTGCCCTGTTTACGGAACTGTTCGAAATCCCATTTTCTGACGGATACGCTATACTGTTGCAGCTTACGCAATAACCAGAATTCCGGACCAATCCGCTTCAGTTCTTCCAACAAGGTTGCGCCATCACCATAGCCGACTAAGATGGATACCGAGTCTTTATCGTCTATCAACCGGAATTGATCGGCCGCCGTAGCAAAAAGGAAATTCATTTCTCCGGCACCTTTATATAAAGAGTCTTTGATCTCTGCCTTATCAAAGGTATTACAATTGCTATAGAATAACCGGAAATATTGAGCCATACAATCCGGGGAAAACAAGTCACTCCCATCGGAAATAGACAACATCTCCCGTAAAGCAGCCGCCCCCTTTCCCATCAAACCACGTAAAGTACTATTCTCCGGTTTGAAGACAAAGACCTGCCCCAACTCACCCTTCTTATTTAACTTGCCTTCCCGGTTACATCTTCCGGCAGCCTGTATGATTGAATCCAGACCGGCAAATGCACGGTACACTACCGGGAAATCAATATCTACCCCGGCTTCAACCAACTGCGTGCTTATCACACGAACCGGTTCATTGTCCTTCAATTTCTGCTTGATCAATTTTATCACTTCCATGATATGTACGGAACACATCATACGCGATAGATGCAAAGTTCCTTCAGGCATCCGCTGATAAAGCTCCCGCGCCTCTTTTCGGGTATTTACAATACATAATACACAATCATATCCGGACAGTTCGTCGGCAAGGTCATCGAAATTCGTGGTCGATTCCGGCCAATGCAATTCTACCCGCTTAAAAGCCTCAAACAAATGATCATGCATGGAAGTAATTTCTGTGACGGAACTCTTCAGCCCGCTAAAAGCCTTCTGCCCCGTTCCGATACGACCGGCAAAAACAGGCAATGTAGCTGTGGTAAACAAAATACTGGTTTTAAAAGACGATTGCAGGCTCTGCAAGATATCCAATATCGGCTGCAAAAATTCAACCGGCAACATTTGCGCCTCATCCAGAATAACAACCGAATTACAGATATTATGTAACTTCCGGCACCGTGAAGTCCGGCAAGCATACAGCGACTCGAAGAACTGTACATTCGTAGTCACAATAATCGGAGCATCCCAGTTTTCCGTTGCCAACCGGGAAGGAGACCGTTCGTCATTACTATCCGGCTGCAAATTACTATGATGCTCCACCACATTCTCCGCACCGAAAACATTCCGGAGCACGGCAGCCGTCTGTACAATAATACTCGTATAAGGAATGACAATGATAATCCTATCTTTTTTATAACGAACAGCATGGATGAGCGCCCAGGCCATCGAAGCCAATGTCTTTCCCCCGCCCGTCGGCACTGTCAGGCTGAAAAAGCCGGGAAGCTTTTCCGCCATCTCACGGCAACGGGATAAGATAGCAGCGCGCTTCTCATTGATGAAAGAGGCAGGAGCACCGGCCGTGAGCGATTCCATATGTGTATCGAACCGCTCTTTCAATAATTCCATAGCATCATATTGCCCGCGACGAACAGCCTGCTCCGGCTGCATAAACCGCTCCGTATCCAGATAGTCGGCATCTACCAGACATGAAAACAACATGCGAATCCATTGGTGCATTTCTTTCTGAAAATCACTAATCATAGGCGCATTCAGCAAAACGACCGCTTCCCGCATCTCTTCCGGCGCATCATTCAACATCTCCTGGTAACAGTCTGTTTTAGACAAACGTTTACTCAAATTAGCCTCCCCGGAAGAAGTCCAGTCCAGCAATCCCGAATGATGTCCGGCTATACAATAGGCCAACGGCTGATAATAACCCGGTAATTTCTCTTTCGCCAGCATAGCTCCGGCTGAGGAATGATCGGGTTTATTCACCACTTTCTGCTCTGCCGTCATACCGGATGCACTACGGATATAAGGTTGAAAACTGTCCTTCGTATATTTCCCCATATCATGCCACCAACCATTCTGCTTTCCCCAGGCCGCAGCACCGAAAACAGATGCGAACGATTCGCTTAAACCAGCTGTACCGACAGCATGTTCCTTAACTGTTTGTATCTGAAAAGCGTCATCCTCCACCTTGACATGCGCTATAAAATCCTGCTCATTTTTCATCTTACATAAAAGTTTTCACTAATTTATTTGCCATTTGCAATATTTCCACACAGCACATTGTATAACAACCAATTAAACTATTGCAAATACCGATTTCATTTGCAATGCCGTTTGCCATTTGCCATACATCATTTATTCCTAACAACCAAATAACACGTACCTCTCATCGTACGGCGCGACGGGATCTTATTCTTTTGAAGCAAGCGCCCGAAGTATGTCAACCGTTTAGTTCCCAACCTTATACCACTTTCATCTTGCAGATATTGAAGTATTTCGAGAGCAAAAAGTTCCTCGTATTCCTCTCCCGGCAATGGTGCACGAAAGTTTTGCAGGAACAATTGTTCCTCTATCGGTATCTGCTGGAACACATCATTATTACGAGTAGTAGAAGATTCTTCTTCGGACGTAAACCAATAGCGTTCGCCTGCCTTTAAAGCCGAGACTGCCTGCGCATAAAGCTGTTCATAATTAACCGATACAGAATTATCTGCTATCCCGGTTATCCCGATACAAATAAAACGGCGGCTACCGGTCGGATCGGTCAGCAAGTCATAATTATTACAAGTGGCAATGAAAGAAGCATACCGGTGCAACGCCTGAATGCTCCGTTTATAAGGTTGGCGGGCATTGACCACCGGCTTTTGAAGAACATTCTTCAAAAAACTCTGATACGCGGCACTTACCGAATCGAACTCATCGATATTGATCAATGCAAAACGGGTAAGCAACAACTCTGCATCCCGCTTATTGCTGAAATCGATGCTATCCGTATAATACATGCGAAGCGAAGGGGGGAGCAAGTTTCGGCACCAGGTCGATTTGCCGCATCCCTGAGGGCCGACCAGTAAAGGTAACGAACTATTGGCATGCAAATGATCCCGCCGGTACCAATGAGCGACCATGCTCAGGAACCAGATATAAAACAAATCGCTCCAGGCAGTATTATCTGTCGGCAACGTATCGGCCAACGTACGGATATGGTCTTTCCCATCCCATGCCGGCAAATGTTCCAGATAATCTTCCAACGGATAGAAAACCGGTACCCTGTCGGAATACACATACCGCTTCACATCACGATCCCAAAGTGCCAATCCTTCAGCCTGTGCATTCAGTCCGATACTGTTCAGAACCGTCTCCGTCACAGGAGCAAAACGGATATAATATGAACCTCTTGCCCGAAACTCCACTTCGCCGGCCAGCATATTCCGCCTGAACTCATAACGCCGTTTCATAAACTCATCCGTCTTTACAGACAATAATTGCTCGGGAGGCATCACCGGTTTCTTTCCAAAATTCTTCGAAAGCTGGTACACCGTATGAATGGTCTCCCGGATCTCCTCTTCAAACAGTTCCAGACGCTGGTATATCCTTGTCCAGCGAACCACATCCTCCTCCGGTATCCCGGACTGGAAACAATTTTCGGCCAGCTTTGTCAGGAAAGGCCTGACCTCTTTTCCGTCATCCAAACCTCCTGTTTTCTCCAATGCATCCAGCATACAAGCATTATAAAAACGGGAAATAATACGGCTACGGTCGAACCCGGGCATCATACGTAAAAGTGGGTCTTCTTCTTTCGATATGATTTCCCGGTATGTCGGTTCGTCCGGCATCTGTGTCGGTTGCTCCTGAACCAACGCAACAGCCGAAAAATTATAGTATAAATCAGGATCGAAGGAATGGCGGCATCCCCGCTCCAAAGAGGGAGTCTTTATCTCTATATTGCATTGCAGCTGAGCCTGATAATAGGCAACAGCGCGCCGGTAGGCTACCGCATGAAACAATTCCGCCTGCTCCCTGTCCCGTGGCAATGTTCTGTCAGGCAAAACAAACGGTACCAATATTTTTACACTTTTTCCGCTGGAACCGGTAAAAGCAGCCAGTGTTTGAGGGGCTTGCGATGCCAATTCTCTTATTCTCGCCACCTCTTCCTTATTCGCCAGATTTCCGACCTCCACCAGAACCAGTCCGTTATACGACCGGAACTCGACCTTTTTATCTCTTTTCCCGAATAATGCGGAAAAACACAACGCCGGAAGATCTGTTGCATGTATGCTTTTATCACCAGGCATCGAACAAGCCAGGAGCTCCCTGTATTCATTCACCACCTTCCGGTACTCGCCGCTACGCATACCGCATAAAACAACGTGCAACGCCATATTTTTAAAGGTTTTACCCCCATTCTTTGTTTGTGTAATGTACATAGTATATTTTATTTTCACCCCTCTTATGATATGACAAATGGCAAACGCCATTGCAAATAAAAAAGGTATTTGCAATGGTTTAAATTTCTATTATACAATATATTGCAGGACAATATTGCAAATGGCAAATACTTTCCTGAAACTTTATGTACAACCTTATTTCAGCCTCGTAAACTCAATATCGCTCAGCCGATCTTTCAGCTTCGGACTAGGTTTGAAGCCTATCCCCTTCAGTTTAATGGATTCAGCGCGAATTTTAGACGGTTCTTCCACATCGCGATTCGGCTGGGCGGTCACCGAGAAGGTGCCCAGACCGTCGATCGTCACCGTATTGCCTTCTTTCAAGGCTTCCGATATCAAAAGAGTCAGATTTTCGATCATCCCTTTAACATCCCCATATGTGAAGGTGCTGGCATCGGCCATTTGTTCTGCCAGCGTATCGAGGTTGACATTACCATAACTTACGGTGGTAACCGAATACTTTACCTGCTCTTTGCCGGTAATATTATCATTGATTTTTGTGAGTTTGTACCTTACTGCCATGCGGTTCCCTTTCAGTTAGATTTAATATTACTACTAGTCACTTCAAAGGTTACTACCTTTTATCTCATTGATTACTAGTTAGTAAAACCAAGGTGTACAGGATAATTGAATAAGGTGTACAGGCTGGCCGACCAGGGTGTACAGGATAATCAGCCAGGGTGTACAGGATGATATTACTAAGTAAGGAGTAAAGGTATAAAATATAAGGGGATATACAATAGTTTATCCTATATTATTATCAGTCTGATATAACCGTTTTAAGGAATAAACATTTAGCAGAATATTAAAACAACAGTGGTAACAGTTTGGCAACCGTGCGATTTTCAGTGGCTTGCGTGCTATGCTGTCAACTTATTTCCTTTCCAATAAACTCAATATCCCTAATGTAATTCCGGCAGATATTTCGGAAGCTGCTTCGCAATTCTTTTCAAAGTTTTCCAAACCTTTATGCGTAGAAGTATCCGTAACTGTCCTGACGCTTAAAAACGGAATTCTATTTACATGACAGACATGAGCAATGCTTGTTGTCTCCATATCGACCGAAAGTGGCGCATACTTTTGGTTGATTTCATCCCTGTTTTCATCTTCAATGAATCGTTCACCGGTGGCCATCGTACCGAATAAAACCGGATACATTGCAGTTGAACCGTATTCCCGGGCAATGGCGAGCAAAACCGGATCTGCCGGGAAATAATTGCTTTCCAGCCAAGGATGGTATTCTGTCAGAATATCATCGGAAACATCATGGTAAACCATCCGCTCGGATATGACGGTATCAAACAGCCGGACGTCAGGATCGATTCCCCCGGCAACTCCGGCGTTGATGATGGCATCGACATGGAAAAAATCAATCAGCACTTGAGCAGCAATTGCTGCATTTACTTTACAAACGCCACTGTACACCATGATAACATTGATTTTCCCAACTCGCCCGATATGAAATTCCAACATCGCTTTTTTTACGGTCCGGAGCGGATGGATACTTTTTAAAAATGGCATTAATTCAGTATCACTGGCGCATAATATTCCTATTTTCTCTTTCATATCATTAATTTTGCTACAAATACATATTTTTTCCATAGTCTTCCGACTATATGCAAAGTTACATAAAAAGTGTTTTTATGTATCCTATACAATTGCAGCATGTTGTATTCGATATTCTCGTGGAGTACACCCTACTTGTTTTTTAAAAAAACGCATAAAATGTTGAGGATGTTGAAAACCTAACATTTCTGCTATTTGCTTAGTATTCAAGTTTGGGTCGATTAAAGCGTTTTTCGCAACGTTTACCATCTTTAACTGTATAAACTCTTGCGCAGTTTTCCCGGTTTCCGACTTTACCAAATCACCCAAATAATTAGATGAAAGGCAAATCTTGTCAGCAAAATATCTCACCGTAGGTATTCCATGCTGTGAAGCCTTACCTGAATCCATGTATTCATTAAGCAACTGTTCAAAACGAACAAGGACATCGTTATTTATTTCTTCACGGGTAATGAATTGACGTTCATAGAAACGCATACAATAGTTGAGTAATACCTCAATGTTCGAGATAATCAACGATTTAGAAAATTTGTCAATAGGATGTTGTAGTTCACGTACAATCTTCTCCATGTAGTCTTGTAGAATGATGCGTTCCTCTACTGATAAGTGTAATGCCTCGTTGGAAGCGTATGAGAAAAAAGAGTATTGTTTGATTTTCTGCCCCAATTCCGTTCGATGCAGAAAGTCGGGATGAAACAACAAGCCGATAGCTTCGGGAACAACGCCGTCCTCCAAACGGTGAATACCTACAGTCTGCCCCGGAGCAAAACTCACCACTGTTTCATCGTCAAAGTCATAGACAGTCTTACCGTAATTAATAATGCAGCCTGTTGTCTTTTTCAAAAAAAGCGCATAAAAACCAAGTGTCATTTTATGCGTGGGTTGGGGCACGGACTGGTCAAAATGAACAATGCTTACTAATGGGTGGCGCGTTTCAAAGCCAAAGAACTTATTGTACTGCTCAATGCTATCTGCTTTTATAATATCAAGGTTATCTTTCATCTTATCAGAATATTTATAGTACGCAAATTAATCTTGTAATGCAAAGGAAACACATTTTTTTGTATCACGAAAAGGCAGGCAGGTAAAAACCGTAATTCAGATACCTTAATCCGTAATTTAGGTACTTTATTGATTATTAGATACTATCAAAAGATTTATCTTCCGTAATCGAGGTACTTTACCCCGTAAGAAAGGTAGCTGCTCTATGAATAGAACACCCTAATTTTGCATCGAACAAATAAATTAATTCAAAACTGACAGAATATGAAACGTACAGTAATGACAATGATTGCAGGGCTGGCATGTATAACTGCCGCTTTTGCACAGATAAGTGAAGAACGTGTCCCGGCAAAAGGATTTGCCCTATTTTCAGTCCAAGACACTTTCCGACCTTACGAATTTGCCCGTCATGCCATTGGAGAAAATGACATTCAAAAGGAAACACAGGAAATGCAGGACTATTCTGTTGCACATGGCATTTATCCCGAAGTGGAAATTATTAAAGCTGATGCCGCAGAAATAGACAAGGCTTGGCGTAACGTATCGGACGGAAAAGTAAAGTTCCGCTATGTGATTGACATGAATACGTTAAGGAAATAAACAGGATGAATAAAATTATCGAAAGAATGCGGAATGGGGAACGGATTACAGAAACGGATGCCGATTTTCCTCTGCTCTACTCCGAAATAGAGAACACAAAGAAACTTGTTTGTGAACTGAACACCCAATACCATTCTCCTGATGAAATCAGGGCGTTACTCGAACGTATTTGGGGGCAACAGTTGGACGCTTCGGTACGAATGTTTCCACCGTTCTATACTGCTTTCGGCAAACTGACCCGTGTGGGAAAAGAAGTGTTTATCAATTTCGGTTGCACTTTTCTCGACCAAGGTGGTATCACATTAGAGGACGGGGTATTTATCGGACCGGGAGCAAAAATTGTAACCGAGAACCACCCCGAAGAACCAGTTTTGCGACATAGGTTATTAGTAAAAACAATAGTTATACGTCGTAATGCATGGATTGGCGCAGGAGCAATCATTCTGCCCGGAGTAACCGTAGGAGAAAATGCCATTGTAGCCGCCGGAGCAGTAGTGACAAAAGATGTACCGGACAATGTCATAGTAGCGGGTGCACCCGCTAAAACCATTAGAAATATTAAACAGTAATTATATGAAAATGTTGTTGTCATCACTTATTCTTTTGTCGGGATTATCTTTTGTTACGGCTGCTTGCAGCCCTACGGAAGACCCAGTCAATACAGAAGAACCGACACCCACACCGGAACCGGAGCCTACCCCCGAACCGCAACCGGGTAGCGGACGCACATTAGTGGTATATTTTTCTTGTACGAATACAACGAAAGGTATTGCAGAAAAAATTGCAGAAAGTACCGATGGAACACTTCATCACATCATTCCTGAAACGCCCTACACGGATGAAGACTTGAATTATAACAATTCCTCGTCCCGTGCCAACCGTGAGCAGAACGATCCGGCAGCACGTCCGGCTATAAGTAGTAAAATCGAGAATCTTTCAGACTATGATGTTATTTTTCTCGGTTATCCCATTTGGCACGGTAAAGCTCCGAAGATAATCTATACATTCCTTGAAAGCCAAAATCTATCGGGTAAAACCATTGTGCCGTTCTGCACTTCACATTCCAGCAGTATCGGTTCAAGCGATACAGATTTACACGAATCGGCAGGGCAAGCCGCATGGAAACAAGGAAAACGTTTTAATGGAAATGAATCAACAGAAACAATTAAAGATTGGATTGAAAGTATGAACTTGAATTTGAATCAAAACAGCAATGTAGGTGTATTCAATCTCTCGAAAAGGGAAAATGGGAAAGCACCTACCATAAGACTTAGCAGTGGATATGATATGCCCATCGTTGGGTTGGGCACATACAGTCTACATGGTGATGTCTGTGTAAATTCCGTCAAGGCAGCTCTTGCTTCCGGCTTCCGCAAAATTGATACGGCACATATGTATGACAATGAAGAAGAAGTGGGACAAGGCGTTCGTGAATCGGGCGTGCCACGTGAAGAAATCTTCGTGGCAACCAAACTTTATCCCAATCAATTCAGCAATCCCGAAGAAGCAATAGAAGAATGCTTGCGTAAGCTCGACATCGGTTATATTGACCTGATGCTGCTGCACCATCCGGGAACTGACGATGTAAAAGCATACAAAGCAATGGAAAAATATGTGGCGCAAGGCAAGATTCGCTCCATCGGATTATCGAACTACTACATAAAGGAAATGACGGAGTTCCTGCCGCAAGTAAGCTCCAAGCCCGTATTGGTTCAGAATGAGATACATCCTTATTACCAGGAAAAAGGAATCGTAGAATATATGCACAGCCAAGGTATCGTAGTGGAAGCATGGTATCCGCTCGGCGGCAGAGGTCATACGGCTGCATTGTTAGGAAATGAAACCATTAGTCGGATTGCAGCCGCCCACGGCAAGTCTTCGGCGCAAGTCATTCTACGTTGGGATTTACAAAGGGGGGTGGTTGTCATTCCCGGTTCAAGCAACCCCGACCATATCAAAGAAAATATATCCATTTTCGATTTTGAACTGACGAATGAAGAGATGTCGCAAATTGCCGCACTAGACCGGAACGAGAAGCATGACTGGTATTAATAACAAAGGATTAAATAAATGATAAGACAATGGAAACGAATATGAATTACAATCAGTACATCCCCACCCACATCCTTTTCGGTGCGGGACAGTTGAACAATCTTCACACACAAACAATGCCGGGCAAAAAGGCATTGATAATTATATCCAATGGTAAATCCACCCGTGCCAATGGTTATTTGGCACGCACAGAGGAACAACTTCACCAAGTCGGAGTGGAAACCGAAGTATTCGATGGAGTTGCCCCCAATCCCACGGTTGCCAACTCCGAAGCCGGAGCGGAAGCCGCCCGTGAATTTGGTGCGGATTTTCTTGTAGCATTGGGCGGTGGCAGCGTTATGGACTGTTCAAAAGCCATTGCCCTGTTAGCGACAAACAACGGTAAGTTATGGGATTATGTACCTATCGGCACAGGCAAGGGACAACCGATTTCAAATAAACCGCTACCTATTATCGCCATAACAACTACCGCCGGAACCGGTTCAGAAACGGACGGTTGCGGCGTGATAACCAAAGAAGACACCAATGAAAAGGCATTCATTATGCACCCGGCATTATTTCCATATCTTGCTGTAGTCGATGCAGAACTGATGCTTTCCGTACCGCCATTGTTTACCGCTTTTCAGGGATTTGATGCATTGTTTCATAGCGTAGAGGGCTTCATTGCCGCCAGTGCAAACCTTGCCAGCGATATGAACGCACGTGAAGCCATCCGCAACATTGCCGAATATTTGCCCCGTGCCGTTAAGGACGGCTCCGATTTGGAAGCACGTACCCGTGTAGCTTTCGCTAATACATTATCGGGAGTAGTAATGACACTTACCTTACTTACCAGCGAACACGGGTTAGAACACGCATTATCAGCCTATCATCCGAATTTACCTCACGGAGCCGGACTGATTATGATAAGCAAGGCGTATTTCAGTTATTTCGTGAACCGTCACGCTTGTGATGACCGTTTTGTAGAACTTGCCCGCCTGTTAGGTATGTCCGAAGCCAATAAACCCGAAGATTTTATCGCTGCACTTGTCCGCTTGCAAGAAGCCTGCGGCGTAGCCGATCTGAAAATGTCTGATTACGGCATAATACCCGATGAGTTCGAGAAGTTCATGCACAACACCCGTGAAGTAATGGGCATCATGTTCACAGCAGACCGTGTACAAATGTCAGATGAAGATATTGTGCGAATTTTTGCAGAATCATATAGATAAGAATTTTGTATGAGTAATGAAAACAATATGTCCCGGCGTAAAGTTCTCAAAACCATGGGAGTTTTCGCTGCCAGTACAGCATTGAGTGCAAGCGAACTTACTGCTGCAGATAGCCTCAATTTGAAAAGTGATAAGAAAATGAAAGTAGTGGCAATTAACGGAAGTTCACGAAAAGACGGGAACACGGCAGATATGCTGAATTTAGTATTGGGAGAAATTAAGAAAGAGGGGCATGAAACAGAATTAATTCAATTAGCGGGACATACAATAGATCCCTGTAAGGCGTGTTTTGCTTGTGCGGAAAAGGGTAATTGTGTCTTCGACAATGATATTTTCCGGAAACTCTATACTAAAATGACTGAAGCTGATGCTATAGTGTTAGGTTCCTCTACCTATTCTGCCGATGTTTCCTCCACATTAAAAGCGGTAATCGAAAGAGCAAGTGTAGTGAGTGATACCAATCCGGGAATGTTCCGCCACAAAGTGGCAGGAGCAGTGGCAGTGGCACGGCGTGCAGGAGCAATGAACACCATCGACACAATCAATCATTTCTTTCTAAACAAGGAAATGTATCTTGTCGGCTCTACTTATTGGAACATTGCCTACGGTCGCCTGCCCGGAGAAGCTCTAAAAGATGAAGAAGCGGTTGCCAATATGAAAAATCTCGGACAGAATATTACATGGATATTAAACCATTTGAAATAAAACACCTGCCCATTCCTTGAAAATCCGCTGTTGCTGAAACGGACGTATATTGACCGCTTCAGCAACAGTCTCCAATCGGGGTTGTTCCTTGCGGTTATCCCGTATGAACCGGGGAGCTTCACTGCGGTTCTTGTCGGTGTACTCACGTACAATTTCGCCTACCGAGATGCGGTAATGGTCGAATAGCGTGTCGCACCCTCTCTTTTGGCTGGCACGGTGGTTCACTTGATGCGCCAACCTGCCACCACTTCCTCGCTCTCCCAGAACCAATGTATGTTTTTGTTTCAACAATGCAAAGTTACAACAAGCCTTTTTCTCTAACGACCCGAAAATTGCTATTTCCAACTGAATAAAAACCACTCGGAAAGTTTTACAGGATAATCAGCGAGATGTATCGCACCATACTCAGGTTACCAGTGATTATGATGGATTCTGTCCTCTATCCGAATTTCTTTCTGTTTACAGATATGTGCGTTTTCGGCCGGATAACCGATAGCAAGATAACAGGTAAACTCATATCCATCGGGGGCTTTAACCAGTTGTTTTACATGTTCCGGTTCGTTGCCGATGGGAATACGGAAAGCACATGCCAACCCTTCTGCTGTTGCTGCCAACAGGATATTTTCAACGGCAGCCCACGCCGAAGCGAAATAGTTGAGCGAACTTTGGTCGGCAGGTTGACACAGAGGATAATCCTTTTGCCGGAAAAACGGCAGAACAAGGCAATTGCTCTGCATAAGCATACGTTGCTGCTTGGGCAACGCATCGGTAAACATGGCGTGCTCATCTTTGTCCATCACACCGGCAGCAGCGTTAAGTCCTGTCTGCTGAATATTTTTAGTGTTTTGTGCCACAGGCGATACGAGTCGGGCAATATTCTCTTGTCCTCTCACCACAACAAATTCAAACTGACGCAAATGGTCATTGGTAGGAGCTTTAAATGCAGCCGACAATACCTTCTTCAATACTTCGTCCGTAACTTCTTTATCAGAAAAATCCCGGATAGTTCTTCTTTTCTCTAATACTTGATAGAAATCCATAACAATACATTTTATTGGTTATACTTATCGTTTCCGGCAGCAAAGTTATCCGGCTTTCTTGTTACATATTTGTGATATTGTTTCGTATACTTGTCGTATATTTGCATTCGGATCATTTTAAGCATACCTTTATGGAAGATACTGCTATTCCTTACGAATTGCCCGAGGTGGAAAATCATTCGTTTTTCTTTATAGACCAACGGGTAGAAACGGGTCTCGAGGCCAAATTGCATCAACATGATGCATGGGAATTGTATTATGTTGTCCACGGGTATGGTAACCGGATGGCAGGCGACACTTTACAACCCTTTGAAGCTGGCGATGTGGCATTGATACCTCCGTCCATACTCCACCGCTGGGAGTATACGCCGGATTCAGCGGACGAAGAAGGCCATGTCCGTTATCTGATGGTAGCTTTCAGTCATTCACTGGTAGAACGGTGCATGCAGGTATTTCCCGAACTGCGCAACCATCTGAAAAACATTACATTTCCAGTCAATGCACTGAAGTTCGGTTCCGAAAGTTCACGAACCATCCGCCGGATATTATCACGGATGAACAACCTGGACGAGTTGGGACGCTTGTGCGAAATGTTCCGTCTGCTTCCGGTCATTTTCAAATCGTCCGACCATACGTTTGTAGGTAGGCCGATGCGCATCGAACGGGATGTACGTCGTATGCAGCAAATATGTAGCTATGTGATGGCTCACTACGTCCACACTATTTCGTTGGATGATATTGCCGCCGAAGTAGGTATGAACCGCTCTGCTTTCTGTTCTTACTTTAAGCGTTGTAAAGGAATAACTTTTTCGCAGTATGTAACTCAATACCGTTTAAATACAGCCTGCAAACTTCTGAAACATTCACAGAAGCAAGTATCCGAAATATGTTTCACGGTAGGATTCAATGATTTACCTCACTTTGTCCGGGTTTTCACAAATAATATAGGAGTCTCTCCCAGCAGGTACAGAAAACAATTTCAATAATTATCTTATATCGTTTTCCCTCTTGTCTGTTATCTTCATTTGTCTTCACAACTGATTGGACTTGCTTGTGCCGAAGCATTTGCCGGGGGAGACAAAAACGAAGGCTGCGGAATTCATATCCGACAGCCTTCCACATTAACCCTTAACTTTAACCAATAAATTACCAGAAGATTCGTTCCGGTAGTTTCAACATAATGATACGTTAGTAACCGGAATTCTGTTTCAAATTCGGATTCTTATCCATGCTGTCCTGCGGAATCGGCAAATAACGGTTCTTGGCAGCAAACTCACGGTTTTCAATCAGGTCCTTGCCTGTTACGACGGCACGTTTATAAGGATCTGTCTCGTTGTAATCGATTGTACCGACGATACGGTTTAACGGGCCGTTCAATAATGTTTCGGCCAACATCTTTCCTGCGGCATCTTTCCAACGCAGAATATCTGCACGACGCAAGCCTTCACCCGCCAATTCAATGCAGCGCTCACGACGAATCAGCTCACGCAATGTTTCTTTCGTGCTGTATCTGGCTCTGTCCACAACAGGCATGCCGGCACGGGTACGGATCTGATCCAGATAATCATATACCTGGGCGGAAGGGCCATTCAATTCATTCTCCGCTTCGGCATACGACAACAAAACTTCGGCATACCGGAACACGATCACACAAGTTCCGGTGCTCCACATATTGGGATACTGGTCGATGGGGTCCAGATATTTCGCCCAAGTGAGACTGGATTTCGAAGCATTGTCGGTGTAGGTGGGATAGTTCTTATTATCCGACTTATCCGCCAGTGTTTTATCCAGCGTGTTCAGCACCGAACCTCTCCAGTCCTGTCCCGGATAAAGAATACTCATCGCCATACGGGGATCGCGGTTGGCAAACGGATGGGCCGCATCATACAGGTTCGACTCTTCCTTCGTTTTACCGTCTGTCATTTCATACATATCCACCAGGTTCTGGGTGGGGACGATAGAGGACCAACCGCCGTCTACATTATTATACATCTGGCCGATAACTCCCAAACCGAATGTATTAGGGATACGCTGGTCGGCAATAATCACCTCTTTCGAATCTGTGCCAGTGAGCTTGAACAAATTGGAATAATCGGGTTCCAGTTCATATTGCTTCAGGTCGATGATGGCCTGGGCAGCCTCTTTAGCCTTCTGCCATTCTCCATAATACAAAGCCTCACGCATTTTTATTGCCAGTACACCGCCTTTGCCGATGCGTCCGCGGGCAGCCGGTGTCGTATTAATACCCGTCAAAGCTTCTTCCAGGTCTTTGGCTATCTGCTGACGAACTTCTTCTTCGGTATTACGGGGCACCTGGGCTTCTTCAGCTGACTGATAAGAGCCGATGATAGGCACACCGCCATACCACCAGTTCATCTGGAAGTATTTATAAGCACGAATCGCTTTCGCCTGTGCAACCAGGTCATTCTTCGTTGCTTCCGACTTGAATGTTACATTGTCGATATTCTCCAGCACGGTGTTGCAACGGCGAATAGTCGTGAAGCTATAAAATGAACTACCGGGGTTGGAGCTTGACAAAGAACCGTCACCCCAGGGGCGCCAACCTTCCCACGGAAAGTTGTTGTAAGCAATATCTGAACCACAATCGAGATAGAGAATGGCGGTCGGATCCCACAGACCGTTATAACATCCCACCACGAAACTTTCAGCATCCGTTTCGGTCTTCCAGGTGGTGGAAGGAGACAATGCATCATGTGGAGCCGTATCCAGAAAGTCCGAGCAGGATGTAGATAAAAACGCTGCTCCGGCCATTAAATATATTGATAATCGTTTCATAAAATTCAACTTATATTAGATAGTCATTAATAGTTTAGAACGTAACATTTACTCCGAATGAATGGGTAGTAGACAAAGGATAGCTTGACAAACGGGTGCTGACTGTCTCTGGGTCTACATTCAACGGCATAGAATCGAATGTCAGCAGGTTCTCAGCCGAATAATAAATCCTCAGGCTTTGAATACCGGCTTTTTCTATCAGGCTTTTCGGGAAGGTGTAGCCTAACTGTGCAGTCTTCAGACGCAGATAGCTCGTATTCATGATCCAGAAGTCAGACATGACAACAGATGCTTCACTCGGTGACTTACGGGCTTCTGCTACACGGGGCATACTTGCTCCTTTATTTTCGGGTGTCCATGAGTCCAGCCAGGCTGTTGAAGGGTGGCCGGCGCTGCCGGAAAATTCACCGAAGGCTTCTTTGGTATAAGCGAAACCGACGTTTGCCGCACCGGTAAAGTTCAGCGTCAGGTCGAAGTTCTTATAAGCACCGTTCAGATTCAGACCGAATGTCATCACCGGATCTTTTGTCTTATAGAGTTCACGGTCTTCGGCAGTGATCTTACCGTCATTGTTGGTATCGACATACTTCAGGTCGCCCCCTTTAAATTTCAGGCCGAACGGATATCCGTCCTGACCGGCATATTTATCCATCCAGGCTTGTGCCTCTTCGTCCGACTGGAAGAAACCGTCTGTTCTGTACACGAACCAGGAATTGATAGGAGAACCGACCTGACGCATGAAGTCGCCGTCAGACATACGGTTAACACCTCCCAGGTTTTCTATCTTATTCTTGTTATAGGCAAAGTTGCCGACAACGCCGAACTTCCAGTCACCCCATTGGTTACTGTAGCCCAACTGCATTTCGACACCTCGGTTACGCATGGCACCTACATTATCTTTATAAGCACCCAGCGCAAATTCCGTCGGTACCGGAACTTCCATGATAATATCGGTTGTCTTGCGATCGTAGTAATCGAAAGTAAAGCTGATCTTATTATTGATCATTGCATCTATCCCGATACCCCATGTCGTTGACTTTTCCCACGAAAGGTCTGCTATTTTATAATTACTCTGATAATAACCGGTCGTCAACGCACTTCCGAAAGGATAGTTGGCACCCAGGTTATACGTATTCAACCAGGGATAAAAGTCACCGCCTGTCGGTGTCCCGTCGCTCAAAGCATCCTGGTTACCAAGCATACCCCATGATCCGCGAAGTTTCAGGCTATTCAACCAGCCTCTTGTATTTTCCATGAAGCTCTCTTCGCTGATACGCCATGCTGCGGAGAAGGAAGGGAAATATCCCCAACGATGTCCGGGGGCGAAACGGGAAGAAGCATCCGAACGGAAGTTTGCTTCCAGCAGGTATTTACCGGCATAGTCGTAGTTTACACGACCGAAATAAGAAAGCATATTCAATTTGCGGGTAAAACCTTCGTTGGTTTGGGTAGCCGTAGCACCGGCATTCATATCATCCAGTTCGTTATTCGGGAAGTTTTCGCGGTATTCCTTGTTGTAACGCACATCATATTTCTCGGCATGATATCCCAACATCACTTTCAAACCGTGATTACCGAATGTCTTGTCATAGTTCAGCAAAGCATCGAAATTGTAACGTGACCAGTTGGTGAAACGTTCTTCCAGGCTGTTCGGACGACTGGCCTGTGCCGGGTCTGTATCCAATTTCATAACGAATGCCTTGAAGTGCTGGTCGTCATTTACATACGAACCGGACACTGTTGCCTTCAGTCCGTCTATGATCTGGTAGTCGACTGCAAGAGAACCGGTAAAGTTCTGGTTGTATTTGTCCACAGTCTGTCCGGAGTCCAGCCAGGCGATAGGGTTACCGTCATTTGTTGCACCATATGTTCCATCCTCATTATAAATCGGAATCATCGGGCTCAGAATATTCAGCTGGCGGATAATCTGGTCCGACCAACCGCCGCCATAATTGGAGTTGGGGTCTTTATAGTCGTTCTTTATATATGACATATTCAAGCGAACCGTCAGTTTCTTCGTGATATTCATATCCAGGTTCGTACGGCCGTTGAATTGTTTACGTTCCGAGTTAGGAAGAATACCGGTTTGTCCCAGATAACCGACAGAAGCCATATATTTCGTATTCTCGGTACCTCCGCTGATATTTACATTGTGTTTATGCAATACACCGGTTTGGTAAGCGGCATCATTCCAGTCTGTGTTCGGATGTCCGTATGGGTCGGAGCCATCCTGAAACAGGCGGATGTCTTCATCACTATAGCGGTGAGGCTGTCCGTTATCATCGTCGATCCGGTTATACAGCATCGCATATTCGGCCGAACTGACGCGGTCTATTACAGCAGTCGGACTTGAGACCCCGATATATCCGTTGTAAGTAATACGCGGAGCACCGGTCTTACCACGTTTGGTCGTTATCAGAATAACTCCGTTGGAGGCTTTCGAACCGTAGATGGCGGCAGAGGAGGCATCCTTCAGGACAGAGATACTTTCGATGTCGTTCGGGTCGATACTGTCCATCGAACCGCTCTCGATCCCGTCGATCAGGATGTAGGGAGATGCGTTATTCAACGTTCCGACACCACGGATACGGATATTACTTCCATCTTCACCGGGACGGCCTTCACCGGCTGTGATCGTCACACCCGGCATCAATCCCTGCAAACCGGAGGATACATTCGAGATCGGTCGGCTTGTCAGTTCTTCGCTTGCCACAGAGGCTACGGCTCCGGACAGGTTGGCTTTCTGCTGGGTTCCGTATCCTACCACCACAACTTCGTCCAGCTTTTGCGTATCTTCAGCCAGAGTAATTTTAAGAGTCGATTGTCCTGTGTACTTAATTTCTTGTGTCAGATAGCCGATGAAAGAGATCTGGATCACATCCCCGGCTTTTACATCCAGTACGAAGTTACCATCCATGTCGGTGACAGTACCGTTCGTTGTTCCTTTTACGACAATAGAGGCACCGGCAACAGGGCCGAAATCGTCGTTAACTGTTCCTTTTAAACTCTTTTGTTGCTGAGAAATGTCAACTTTGGATGTTGCCGTACTGTCGGAAGCATGTGCTGTCCCTCCGGAGCACAATGTGGCTGACAACAACAAAAGGCTGACTGGTCTTACGATTTTCAACATAACAATTGCTTTTTGTTTAATAATACTAGTAACTTTATAAATAAGATTTAAGGAGATTAACTCACTTTACTTATAGATTCACCTTATTCATGGTATTAACATTTACTCTTTCTGTAAAAATCTTATCCCTATGAAACCACAGTTCTTACAGAACTATGGCTTTTCTTATTTCACAAATAGCATGGTTTCAACATATTAACTCTAAAGAGACAATCATCTACCTTTATAATGGATTAACTTTAGTTTAAACGTTATTATTATTAAACGATCTCCAACGACTTGACTATTACTGAATAATCTGCACAATTTAATGTTTTATTATAAAATTAATATTACATTTGCAGGGTCGGTATTAAATTAGTTCTGTAAGAACTCAATACAAAAACGCCACATATCTTATTTTAAAAAAGGCAAAGCAAATGATCAATACAGATACCGCCATCCACCATGCTAATAATCTTTTATATAAATAACCAATTATAACAAATCCGGCGACAATCACCATATATAGTAAGTCCATTATAAGAATACCTTTTACAAAGCCGGATAGAATTATATAAAAACTTATCTGTAACTTTATCGCCATATCTATTATAACCTTAGATAACATGACAAATAAAACTCTATTAAGTACCGTGGTTCTTGCCTCTATGGCACAATTCGCGGCAGCCGGTAATGCCGGTGAACAATCGCATCCCAACATTATTCTGATCCTATGCGACGATATGGGATTTTCAGATTTGGGATGTTACGGAGGAGAAGTTAAGACTCCGAACATTGATTTTTTGGCAGAGAACGGAGTGCGTTTCAGCCAGTTCAAAAACACCGGACGCAGTTGCCCCAGCCGTGCCGCCCTCCTGACCGGACGTTACCAGCATGAAGCGGGAATGGGATGGATGACGGCTGTCGACGAGCACCGGCCCGGATACCGCGGACAGATATCTGCCGATTACCCGACTATCGCCGAAGTCCTCAAAGCAAACGGATATGCGACCTATATGAGTGGGAAATGGCATCTGACAGTACAGGGCGCATTCGATAAACCGAACGGTAGTTATCCCACACAACGAGGGTTCGATAAATATTACGGTTGCCTGAGCGGCGGCGGAAGCTATTACACCCCGACTCCCGTCTATTCGAATACGGACCGTATCACGACATTCCCCGACGACTTTTATTATACAACGGCCATTACGGATTCGGCCGTCAGTTTCATCCGTAGCCATCCGGCCGATGTCCCGATGTTCATGTATCTGGCGCATTATGCCCCTCACAGGCCGTTGCAGGCACCCAAAGAACGGGTGGAAGCATGCCGGCAACGGTATAAAGTAGGATATGACGTCCTGCGCCAACAACGTTTCGACCGCCAGAAAAAGATGGGATTGATGAATACCGGAGATACCCTCCCCATCCATCAGAAAGAATTTGAAGGAGGACGCCCGGCCTGGACAAGTCTCACTCCCGAACAACAGGAAGCATGGATAACCGAAATGGCTACCTATGCCGCCATGATTGAAATAATGGACGACGGTATCGGGGAAGTTATTGCTGCTACCAAAGAAAAAGGACTCTATGAAAACACCGTCTTCCTCTTCCTGAGTGATAACGGTTCAACCAATGAAGGGGGTTTTATTGCCCAATTACTGGCCGACCTGAACAATACGCCTTACAGAAGTTACAAACAATGGTGTTTCCAGGGAGGAACCAGTACGCCTTTTATCGTTATGTACGGCGATCCGCAAAAGAATGTTCTCAAAGGGAAGTTCAATCGCGAATTCAGTCATATTATAGATATAATGCCGACCTGTCTGGATATGGCTTCGGTTGAATATCCCGGACAATTCAATGATAAAAAGTTGAGTACCACCGAAGGCAGAAGCCTGATACCCGCCGTCCAAAACAAGACGTTGGAACCACGCGACCTGTTTTTCGAACATCAGACCTCATGTGCAATCATTTCGGATGGCTGGAAACTGGTTCGTAACAACGGCAAACAGTCCTGGGAGTTGATCGACCTGATGAACGATCCGTTTGAAGAAAACGATCAGGCAGCCTTATACCCGGAAAAAGTAAAGGCATTAGAGAGTAAATGGAACCGATGGGCCGAAGAAAAACATGTCTTTCCTTTTGAATACCGTCCCTGGGGAGAACGTATCAATTACTATAAATCGCTCCATCCGGATCAAAGCGGAAAGGATTAAATGTTACAAAAGTCTCACTATGGCACACAGATGACACAGATTAAGCAGATGAACACGGATAAGTGTGCCATAGTGAGACCTTTTACTACTTATCAAATCCCTTTTTCAATTCTTTTATGGCTGGCAAAGCAAACGAGATCAATCCGATCATTCCCACCAGTCCCCCACCGATTATAAATGTATTTCCAATACCGATCGTATCCGCCAGAAATCCGGTACTCAACAATCCGATCATCGAAGGCAACAGACTGACACTCATATAAAACGAGAACACACGTCCCATCACCACCGGATTGATACGTGTCTGTACCACCGTCGTAAAGGAGGCCATATAAAGAGAACCGGATATACCGCCGACCGCCGTCAATACGACAAACAACGGGTAACCTGAAACCGGCAGAATACCGGACAGTCCGAACGTAACTCCCAACAGGATATACATCCAGTTTATCAATGAAATCTCATTCAGCTTAAACTTCTTCATCCCCAGAAAAGCACCGCCCAGCAAGGCGCCTATTCCCCAGGCTGCTTCAACCAGACTGATCTGAAAAGCATTCCCTGAATAATGGTCCAACGTCATCAACGGAAACAAAACACTGACCGGCATAATAAAGAAGGTAGCAATGATAGAAAGGATAAACAACCACGACAATCCGTTTTGTGCACGGACCTCTGTCAAGGCTTCCTTCGCTTCTTTCAAGAGATGTACTTTCTGCGTTTTTTCCGTATTATCCGGATCGGGGATTTTCACAAACAAGAGTGAAGCACATGCCAGAGCCGCACCAATCACATCCAGCAGCAAGATATTCGTCATCTCCATAAAAGAGATGAAAAGTGCAGCCAGTGCCGGCCCGGCAATATTACAGGCAGACTGGATAATCTGGTTGATGCCGGCAATACGAATCAGTTCCGACTTCGGAGCCAGCAAAGGGACCGATGCCTGCATGGCCGGCATATGAAAAGCCGAACCTACCGAACGTAAAGCCAACAAAATATAAATATGTTCGATCTTCGCTATATCCAGGTAGAACAGGACAGCCAGGATCAATGTACAGAAAGCGATAAAACTATCTGCCAGTATCATCACCCGCTTCCTTTTCCAACGGTCGATAAAGATACCGGTAAACAGTCCCAATACTGATTGCGGAAGCATGGCTGCTATGGCAGCAAAAGCCAACACTTCTGCCGATTTCGTTTCAAAACTAAGCCATAAGATGATTGCAAAATTAACGATTGAACTGGTCAGGATAGAGAAGAACTGACCGGTCCATATAATGGCGAATACTTTTTTCCAGTTATTCATAACTTCTTTTATAATATAACAATAATAGATACAGGATTCCCCCACGGTTCCGGGAAATCGACAATATAAACTCAGAAGACAAAAGGATCTTATCCGTTTATCACACCAAATAAATGATGCCTGATTTAGAAGTTATTGAACACATAAAGATTATTTTATTTTCTGCAAGTATACGAATAAAATATGAATTACCAAACGATGATTAATAACGATGCTGTTTTTTCGCTATACCTCCCAGCATTTCCACCAGCGGTTGGCGCAGATATATACAATATACTGGCGTACCTGATAATTGGGGAATTTCCGGCGGGTATCATCGGCGTACTTCTTCACCTGCTCCACATCTTCAGGTCGGGGATCTGAAAATTCCAACATCTTTTCGGCATCTTTAGCCTTGAAGTATTTGAACTCTACGACACGGTCGTCGGTATAATAATCCGTGCCGGGAATACCGGTCATCTCGAAATCGGAACGCCCCACCGAATTGTTTTGCTCAATGGCAAAGGTGTAACAATTACTCAGATAACGGGAAACCAGTTCATAGAATGAGCAACGGATGAAGTTTTCGTTTATCTTGTCGAAAACCTGGGCGGGAAACTGTCCGAGGTATTGTTCGAAATAATTCTGCACGAGCGGTTCCAGGCGGCGGTCGCCGTCATATTTCCGGTAGGTAGGCACATAACGTTGTGCATTTCCTTCTATACGGTTCAAATCGTTATAATAATCCATATAGACACTGCGCATAGTCATATTCGGAAGCGATGTCACATAGTTATCTCTGATCGTAGTCATACCCAGATAGAACAGGCTGATCGGATAAAACTCTTTGTTGAAGAACTTTTGCTTATTGAATTTGCTGGACAGGTCGGCTACGTTATAGGCCAGTTCATCATCGATAACCAGCGCGTCGAGCATCGCTTTCGCATTGTCGAGCGACATGGTCAAACGACGGATCCAGTTGATATCCGTACGGAGGTTCTCATCAACCATTTCTTCGGGAATACTACCGCCATTGACAGCAAATTTCTTAAAGAAATAGGTCAGGATAGTGGCATTAAACAACCGTTCGGCTTTCGGTTTAAAGCGATAGCCATCGTAGTTGTTTACGATAAGTTGCCATATCTCGTCATAACGGTCCTGGCTGCCCACATACTTATCGAGCACATAACGCAAATACGTTTCCGTTTCCGCATACGTAAAACCAAGCATATTCAAGAATGAAGGTTCCAGGGTCAATATTTCGGCTATATTGTAACCACTGGTCAAGTCGTCCATTGTGACAGGCAATACGCCGGTACAGAAACAGGTACGGATGCTTCCTTCACCGATACCAGCCTTTATCACTTTAAAGAAGGTGCGAAGGAAACTGTCTTTAGTAGTCACCTGTTCATACAGCGGATCGTTGTAAGCTGTAAGCAGCTGGTTGGTGAAATTATCGTATTCGTCTATCAGCACGTAGACTTTAGGCAAGCCATGTTCACGGGCATATCCTAAAGCTTCTTCCAACATTTTTGAGGCATTACCTTTAGTAGTAAACTGAAAGTCGCCGAACAAATCCCGGTTATGTGTCACCATAATCTCGACCGGAATACAATTCAAATCATTGAAGTTCCGTTCCAATCCGTCCATATCGTTCGCCATTACCATCTTTGAGAAGTCATAGCGCACAATCATATATTGGTTATGTTCCGGGGTAGGATGGCTACCGATCCAGGTTCCACCGAAAAGTTCATCAAAGCGTGCCGCCCTGGTACGATCATAATAACAGGCCAGCGTAGAGATAAGCAGACTCTTGCCAAAACGGCGCGGGCGGAGGAAAACAGGGGCATTATAATATTCCAGTTTACTGATATAGTTGGTCTTATCCACATAATAAAAACCACGTTCGCGTAAATCGACGAAATCGGCAACTGCATAAGGTATCGTCATTGTAGCCATACTCGCTTTGTTTTATATTCAACAAGAGCAAAGGTACGAAAGTTTTCGGTACAACAAAACGAAGGCTGCGGGATTCACATCCGACAGCCTTCTACACTAACCCTTAACTTTAACCAATGAAAAACAATAATCTACTTAATTAGTTTTTTAGCGAAGCGATTGCGGCTTCGTAATTCGGTTCGTTGGTAATTTCAGGAACCAGTTCCTCATATACCACCTTGCCTGCTTCGTCGACTACTATCACGCCACGGGCCAGTAACCCTTTCAGCGGACCGTCAACCATCAGCATCCCGTACTTATCTTCAAAGCACGAACAGCGGAATGCAGAAAGTGTAATCACTTTATCAATACCTTCCGTAGTACAGAAGCGTCCGTGCGCAAAAGGCAAATCTTTCGATACAGCCAACACCACAGTATTTGGCAAAGAAGCAGCTTCTTTGTTGAAACGTCTCACCGAAGCAGCACATACGGCTGTATCCAAACTCGGAAAAACATTGATTACAACGTTCTTTCCTTTCAGTTCTTTCAGTGATAATTCAGATAAGTCACTTTTTACTCCTTTGAAATCGGGAGCCTCTGCTCCGACTGCCGGTAATGTTCCGTTTGTATTTACTTCCAGATTACCTTTAAATGTTATCTTTGCCATCTTTGTAGTATTTTATGTTTTTGTTACTAAAAAGCGACGTACAAATATAGGCCGCTTTGTATGACTAAAACAAACGTTAATGAAGAATGTTTTTCCTTTTAACTCTTTTTAATCACTTGCCCTAAGAACTGTTTTTCTATCTTTGCCGCAAAATAGAACGACATGAACTGGTTAATTATTTGCGGACTTCTTATTATCATTGTTTTACAAATCTTATTCCGCCCGAAAGAGGATAAATCCGATACACAAAACGAACTGAAACGCTTGCTCGATGAAATGCAACGTTCTTTCGAACGCATTGAAAAAAACTTCCGGGAAGACTTCCGGCTGAACCGCGAAGAGGGCCGTATCGTTGCCCGCGACAACCGGGAAGAACTGACCCGCTCCATGAACGAATTCAGGGAGGCTTTCGACCGGGGCATCGCTTCTTTCAACAACCTCCAACGGGAAAAGTTCGCCAACCTCGACGAACAGCAGCGCCTGCTGGTTGCCAACACCGAAAAGCGCCTGGATGAAATCCGCGTCACGGTAGACGAAAAATTACAGAAGACACTGAACGACCGCATCGGCCAGTCTTTCCGCCTCGTTACCGAACAACTGGAAAGCGTGCAGAAAGGTTTAGGGGAAATGCAGACACTGGCGCAGGACGTTGGCGGTCTGAAACGGGTACTGAGCAATGTGAAGACACGAGGAAACATCGGAGAAATACAACTGAGCATGTTGCTGGAACAAATACTGGCACCGGAACAATACGAAGCGAACGTACACACCCGCAAAGGTTCGGACGCGGTCGTGGAATTTGCCGTCAAGCTCCCGGGGCGCGACGATATCCGCGAATACGTTTACCTCCCCATCGACGCCAAATTTCCCAAAGATATTTACGAACAATTGCTGGACGCTTACGACAATGCCGACCCGCAGGCTATCGAAACGGCAGGCAAGCTGCTCGAAACAACCATCAAAAAGATGGCTAAAGACATTTCCGACAAATACCTGGCTCCCCCCGCAACGACCGATTTCGGCATTATGTTCCTTCCCTTCGAAGGCATTTATGCAGAAGTAGTGCGCCGCTCCGCCCTGTTGGATGAGTTGCAACGGACCTATAAGGTCGTCGTAACCGGGCCTACCACCCTTGCCGCTATCCTGAACAGCCTGCAAATGGGTTTCCGCACGCTGGCCATCCAGAAACATTCCGGCGAAGTATGGACCATACTCGGTGCGGTAAAGAAAGAGTTCGAAAAGGTAGGTGGTATGCTGGAAAAAGCGCAGAAGAACCTGCAAACGGCCAGCGGCCAGATAGAAGAAGTACTCGGAACCCGTACCCGCGCCATCCAACGCAAGCTGAAAGACGTAGACACCCTGAGCGGCCGCGAAGCCCGTGCAATCATACCGGAATTGGGACCGTTGACGGAGGAAGAGGAAGAATCATAAAAAATACCTATCTTTGCCACCTCAACAGAATGGATATATGAAGAATGATGGCTTTACTTTCCGCAAGCGGCTACGGAGTTTCCGGTATGCGTTCAACGGGATACGTTTGTTGATCACGAAAGAACATAATGCCTGGATACATTGTTTTGCAGCTGTATGCGTGGTGATTGCCGGTGTTCTTCTGGGGTTGTCGCGCATGGAATGGGTTGCTGTCGTAATCGTGATCGGTGCCGTGCTGGCAGCCGAAGCCGTCAACTCAGCCCTGGAAGCTATTGCCGACTTTGTATCGCCCGAATATAGCGAAGCAATCAAACGGACCAAAGACCTGGCAGCCGGAGCCGTATTGTTAATGGCGATTGCCGCCGCAATAGTAGGCGGAATCATCTTTTTTCCCAAGCTGATTGCTTTATGTTGAATCCGTACGTTTTAAACAAATCAGAACATTTTAAACAAAACAGAACAAACAATAGTTATTTCAAATATTCACTATTAATTTTAATTACACATAACAATGAAACTTCCCGAAGACCCGACGATGCTTTTCAGCGTAGTTAACATGAAACTGCGCGACAAATATGCATCCCTTGATGAATTATGCCGTAAGATGGACGTAGACAAGGACATGCTTGTCCATAAACTTGCCGTTGCCGGCTTTGAATACAGTGCTGAAAACAATAAGTTCTGGTAACTTCCGTTTCTACTTTGCATCAACAAAGAAAATATGAAACGAACAACCTATCTTTTTACCTTTCTTCTGGCATTCATGGTCTGCTTCAACAGCCATGCACAAGAAGTCAAACTAAGCGGTAGCCGTAATGCCGTCCGTAAATCGGGCGACGTGCTGGCCTGCCTTACTCCTGCGGCGAGCCTGGCAACCGTGCTGATCCTTCAGGACTGGCAGGGATTGAAACAGGGTGCACTGGCCGGTGTAAGTACGGTCGGCATGACCTATGCACTGAAGTATCTGGTAAAGAAAGAACGTCCCGACGGTAGCGACAACCATTCGTTTCCTTCCATGCATACCTCCGTATCGTTTACAGGCGCTGCTTTTATCCAGCGCCGTTACGGTTGGAAATGGGGTATCCCGGCGTATGCCGTAGCAACCTATGTAGGATGGAGCCGTACGTATGCCAAGAAGCACGACTGGTGGGATGTGGCCGCCGGAGCCGCCATGGGTATCGGCAGTGCCTATATCTTCACCCGTCCGTTTGCCCAAAAGCACAACCTGACCCTCAGTCCACTGGCCGGTGACAAACATTTCGGCATTTATGCTTCCATGACCTTCTGAGCATAACTGATATAACGGAATAGAAAAAACAGCCCGGACGTGTACTCGCTACAGATCCGGGCTTAATTACAAGTCTATATGTGACTAACTCTATATTCTTTGAGGTTTTAATCATTCGTAATGTAAAGCATCGGCCGGTTGCAGCTGTGCCGCTTCGTTGGCCGGATACCAGATACCGGCAATAATCATCCCGGCGATCAGCAGGAAAGTGACCAGCATCCCTCCCGCAAAACGCAGGAGGCTGTTATCCATCAGGTTCGAATCGATCAGATTGGCAAAAGCAATATTCAGACAGATGACAACGGCCGGAATAAACGCAAGTGTCAGCAACACGAGTCCCTCGCCCAACACCGTCATCCTCAACTGCCCCCGTGTAGCCCCTAATGCCATCCGAAGTCCCATTTCCCCCTGCCGCTGACGGGTACGGAACCAGAAAGTACCGACAATCCCCAGAAAGATATTCACCAGCAGGAAGAGCAGGATGGACAAACGCGTTTTCATCTCCCCTTTTCCGTCCCGCAAAGCATCTTCCCTTATATTGGAAAGCGGGATAATATTCTGAAGATAGAGGTTACCGATCTCCACCTGGTCACTCTTCTCCTTCATGAATACATCGGCAAAGTTCCTGTCGGCTTCCGGTTTAACCCGCACGGATACCTCCATCCAGGGTAACATCTCTGCCGAGACGGTCTTTACCTGCGCCTCACTCTGATTAATATAAATTCTTGCTCCCACCTTGCTAAATTCCGACCGGCGGACCTCCTGGCTAATTCCGCCGATGGTCATCGTTCCGGAATTATTATTTGTATAAACAGTCTGTTTTACTGCGTCCTTTACACTTTTCTCCGGAAAAAGCCTCTCTGCCGCATCCCGGGTTATAATAACCTTCATACCGCCTATCCCTTCTTTCAGTTCTTCAGGATTTCCGGAAATAGCGGAACCAATACGATATACATCGAAATACTCCGGAGTAACAAACTGGATACGGCAGGAAACAGCATCCGAAAGCGTATCCCGGCGAAGAGGCTGGTAATTATCCATGCTATTATAAGGAACGCCAAACCTGGATAAAGCCACTTCTTCCACGCCCGGCATCCTGCGTATGCGCTCCATCGCCTCCCACAAATCTTCACCGGCTTTGGCGGGGTGTTCCCCAGGTGTCAAATACCCTTCGGCCCCCTCTTCCCGGGCGTTAAACTCAAACTTATAGGTATGGTCGAGGTCGAAACCGACCGGTGCACTGAACGTATATAATACGACCAGCAAATAATCTACAATATACCACAGGCAAACCGTCACAAGCAACAATTCCCCCAACAACCAGCTATTACTTTTCCGCTGGTTCCATATTAATTTAATGATATGTTTGATCATCTTCGTACTATTTTAACGGTTTAGTTTTCATTCAAAGCTTCTACCACCTCTTTGCGCGACATCCGGTAAGCAGGTATTCCGGCAGACAGCAGGTTCAGTATCAGGCAGAACAGGAATGCATAGAGGAATATCACCGGATTAAGCAACTCAGAAACAGACAGCATCGGTGTCCCTCCGAACACGGAAGAGATGGAGCCGAAGCTATTACTCAGCAACCAGGTTCGCAACAAAAAGATGGCGATGTAAGAGAAGAGCAGTCCGACCACCCCACCCAGCAAGGTCAGAAACATATTCTCCGACAGTATCTGCACCAGCAGACGGCCTTTGGTCGCTCCGAACGCCTTGCGTATGCCAATCTCCGGCAGACGGCTGCGCATCCGTGACAAGGTCATGCCGGAAAGATTGATTGCAGGCACCAACAGCAGAATCACGATAATCAGCAAATACTGCACGATCGTCCTTGTCTTGTCAGGTCCGATAGCCCTCACTCCTTTAATCTCCAATTCAAGCTGCGTATCTGGTTGATCGTATAACACGAGCTTATAATCCTTCAACGAACTGTTATATTGCGCTTGCAGGTTGCTTATTTCTTTCCTGATTGTATCGAAATCGGATGCCGAACGGGCCAGGATAATCACCTGGAACCATCCCGTTATATTCTCCGCCCAGGAATCATCGCTCAAATCGGCAGCCGAAGCCGTATAAGGAATCCACGCCTCCGCATATGCCGCTTTGGCAATTGTGGAAATATCCTTTACCACCCCGCCAACCGTGTAAGGCTTATAAGCGATCATAATCGTTTTGCCGGCAGCATCGGCCGTGCCATATAACCGGCGGGCGGTCGACTCGCTGATGACTACCTTCTTTATACCCGAAGACACTTCCTCTTTCGTATAAGGACTGCCGGATATAAACTCGAAGTTGAAGACCTTCCAGAACACATCGTCGGTAAACATCATCAGGCAATCTTTCTTCTCCTTCCCGCCCGGCAAAGAAGCCAGCAAGCTGCGGCAGGGAGAGATAAACGACACAGCCTCGGGTGTTTTCAACGGTAGGAAACACGCTTTGACCGTACGCAAGGAAAGATAACCGTTCCCGTACTGCTCCCCTTTATAGGTCCGTCCGCCCCACCGCACATACATCGTCCGGTCGCGGTTGTCCTCGGGAGAATAGTTTTCGACACGTACCTGATACGTGATCACCATCACCATGATCAGGCAGATAGCCAATGCCGTCCCCAGGATAGAGATCAGGGCCAGGAGTTTGTTCTCCTTCAGCATGGCTAGTGCTTGTTTTAAATAGATCTTATACATAATGTCAGTATTTGTTTATTCGTAATGCAAGGCTTCCGCCGGTTCGAGACGGGCCGCCTTACGGGACGGATACCAGATAGCCAGTGTGATGATAACGGCCAGCAACAGCCACGTCAGCAGGCTGACCAGCAACAGGCGGCCGGCAGTTACCTCCATCACCTCCGTACTCAGCAGGCCGGCAAAGGCCACGTTCACACAGATCAGCAAGGCGGGTACGGCGGTTATGGTCAGTATCATCAATCCTTCGCCGATAAGCAACTGTTGCAGGCGGCGGCGACTGGAACCGACGGCCATGCGGAGCCCTAACTCGTTACGGCGGCGGTTCACACGGAACCAGAACGTCCCGATCACAGCCAGGAAGACATTGATCAGCAGGAATATATTGATCGCAATGTCCAGCTTTCCCCCACTCGTATTCATCGAAGTCTCCAGATAGTTCGTACGTACATCGGGGTAATATTGCACGTTAGCCAACCAGAAGTTGCCTGCCGCCAGCCGGTGCTTCATCTCTTTCTTAAAACGGACGGCATATTCGGAAGCACTCTCCGCCGCCGCACCCGGACGGACACGGAAACAGATCTGCATCTTCCCCAGCTCCTGTTCACTCATCCGCAGGATACTCCGCTCTTTCATCTCTTTAAAGACAATCGAAGGCGGCTGGCTGAACTCTTCCCGCTTAACGGCTTCCGTCACTCCCTTCACACGGTAACGCAAGGTGTCATCCTGAAGGATTAGCAACTCCCGGCCGCCCACCTGGGTCGAGCTGAAACATTTCATTGCCATCAGTTCACTGAGCAGGATACCTTCCTGAATAGCGGAAGCCAACTCGTCCGGCGAACCGCCATCGGCCGCATGTATATCGAAGACACGGAAGTAACCGGGCGTAACACTGAAGTCGAAAGCATTCCGGTAAATAGAATCCGTCTCCTGAAAATAAGTATCCGAGTTGGACATATAGGTATAAGGCATCGAAGCCTCGTTCGCCAGGCCTACCACCTGCACGTCGGGATGCGCCTCCAACTGGCGGATGATACGCATGAAATCCTCTCCCGCCCCCTGGCTTCCCTGTTCGTAGGCAATATAGGAAGTGCTGGTGGAAGGACGCACGGCCAGCGTCACCTTATAGACATCCTCAAACGAGTATCCCATCGGTTGCGCCTGTGTGATCCGGCTCATCGTCATCCGGTCGACGGCGTACCAGAGCAGTACGAAGACGACAAGCAGTTCTATAAACACCCAGGTATTGCTGCGGCGTTGTGTCTTGATCAGTTTCAGTATATGTAACAGCATATCTATTCCTTTTAATAGTGGTTTAACGACTCAGTAATATTCACACGGATCGCACGCCAGGCAGGGATCATCGACGACATCAGGTTCAGCAGGAAGCAGACCCCGAAAGCATAGCCGAACACCGCCGGACTCAGCAGCATCCCGACTGTCAGCTCCGTCTGCACACTGCCCTGCACCATCGCAATGATACCCGGCGTAAGCAGCAACTGCTGAAAGAGCGCCACCATCCCATACGATACCAGCAGCCCGACCAATCCGCCCGGCAGCATCAGCAACAGGTTCTCGATCAGTATCTGCGTCAGCAGCCGGTTCTTACGCGCCCCGAAAGCCTTCCGCACCCCCAGTTCGGAGATGCGGTCCTGCATCCGCGAAGCATTCAGGCCGGACAGGTTCAGCGCCGGAATCAGCAGGAAAAGGAGGATCAGGAACAGGAGCATCAGGTAAACCGCCGTCACGGAACCGCCCATCACGAACTGGCGGACCACATGCGTCAGATGCGTCTCCACCCCGTTCATCATACTGAGCTTTCCGTCGGCCAGGGTCGTATTATAGCGGCCGATCATCTCTTCCAGTTCACGGCTCACCTCGTCGACTCCCATCCCGTCGGCAGGCAGGATACAGACCGTCAGCAAGCCGACCGATACATCGCGCTCGTCGGAAGCCCCCATGACCAACGGCATCGAGGTATAAGGCACCCACATATCGGCATACACGGAGGGAGTCACGGCGGAGACATCCTTCACCACGCCGCTGACGGAATATTCCGTATCGTCCAGCAGGATGCTTTTCCCCGTCACGCCGGTCGCCGTCGAAAAGATACGGCGTGCCAGCGATTCGGAAACGACCACCCGGGGGAAACCCGACTGGAACTCCTCCTCACTGAACGGTTTCCCTTCGACGAAAGAAAAAGAGAAGAGGCGCCAGAAGCTATTGTTCGTACCCATCACCTGCACCTTCTGGGGGTCGTCTCCCCCGGGAATCTGCACATAGGTGTCGCCATAAAGCAGGCTGGTGATGGCCGTATTGGTCATAAGCGCCACCTCCTTTGCCGACTTCAACGGCATCAGGCATTCTTTGGCCGAACGGACGCCCCAGAAAAAGTTACTGTTTCCTTTCCCCCGTTCATATTTCATCTGGTCGATATACAGGTATTTGCCGCGGTGCACTTCGGGTGTGATGTCGGCTGTACGGATATGGTACACGATCGCTATCACCATCACCATCGAAATGGCAAGTCCCGTCCCGATGATATACACCCCGCTGTAGAAGCGGTTTTGCCTCATCAGGTTCCAGGCTTGTTTGAAGTATTGTTTATACATGATACGGTTTTATTTGTTATGCCAGACTAAAAGCAAATGCCGTGCCACAAATATAACCCGTTGATAATAAGCAAAAAGTCTAAAACAGACAGTGTTCGATACCGAACAGTCATCACAGTATCGAACACTACATATATATCCGGCAAACAAGCGGCCGGGATTCCTATCCCCTATTCATAATGCAGCGCCTCAGCCGGCTCGATCTTTGCCGAGCGGCGTGCCGGATACCAGGTACCTAGGCAGACGACAACAGCCAGCAGGGTAAACGTTATCACCGTATTCAGCAAGATGCGCAAAGGTGTTACATCCATATATTCTTCCGGCAGTAAATCCACCTGTACCAAATTCAGGCAAACAAGCAAAGACGGGATAAAAGCGATGACCAGCAACACCAGTCCCTCGCCTATCATCTGCCACAACACCATACGCCGGGAAGAGCCGACCGCCATGCGCAATCCGATCTCCGACCGCCGCTTGTTGATGCGCAGCCAGAAAGTCCCGATTATTCCCAGGAAGATATTGGTCAGGAAGAAGATAGAAAAGCCGATCCGGAAACGCAGCGGACTATATACCCACTCCAACTGCTCCTCGCGAAAATCGCTGAGAGGCGTGATCTCCGACAAATAGAAGTTACCCACCTGCAACTGCGGACGCATCTCACGGGCAAAACGTTCGGCAAAGTCGACCGTAGCCGCCGTCTCTTTCACCCGGAAACAGATATCGGTAGAACTCCATAAATCATTCTCCCCCCGAAGCACCCTGTCCGATTCGTCCAAAGGCATAAAGAGAAAACATGCCGGACGACTAAACTCCATCCGCTTCATCAGCGTGGTGACTCCTGCCACACGCATATTCAGGCTGTCGTCGCGGTCGAAGATAAAACCTCCGATGGCGGAAGAGCCGGGAAAGAGCCGTTCCTCGACGGCCGGAGTAATTATATAATCACTCCCCATCGCCTGTGCCAATGTCTCCGGACCACCACCGTCGGCAGAAGATACGCGGAAGACACGAAAGTAGTCGGGTGTAACGGTCAGTATCTCGGTATTCACCCGCAAGGTATCCCTCCAGTAGCTATTGTTCGAGTTGCTACGGCAATAAGGATAATGCCATTCGCCCACGCTCACCCCTTCGATATCGGGATGCCGGCGCAGGCGTTCTTCGATGCGTTTCATGTTCTGGTAAGGTTCCGGGCTGCCTTCCTCGTAGGTGACATACCCGTTTTCGTTCGCCTGCTTCAGCGCAAGGTTCAGCTTATAGGTATTCTCGATATTGAAGCCTGTCGGGGTACTGGCGGTGATGGCCAGGACGCTCAGGTAATCGACAATGTACCACATCAGTGTGGATACGACAAACAACTCCAGCACGATCCAGACGTTAAAACGCCGCTGTGTCCATATTAGTTTAAACAGATGTCTTATCATAATGTATCCTTATTTATCGTTGATTGAATCTACTATCGGACGGCGTGTCGCTTTCCATACCGGCAGCAGCGACGAGAGCAGGTTGAGCACGACGCACAACCCGAAAGCCGAAAGGAAAAGCGGCAGGTTAAACAGCATGTCGAACGTCAGTTGTACATTCCCCTCATTCATAAACCCGAAACTGCTCAACAGGTAATTACGCAACACGACCACCAGCAGCCACGACACCAGCAAACCGACCACTCCCCCGATACAGGTCAACAGCAGGTTCTCGGTCAGCACCTGCGTCACCAGGGAATGCGAACGGGCCCCGAAGGCTTTCCGTAACCCCATCTCTTCGGTACGCTCCTGCATCCTCGACGAGATAAGTCCCGTCAGGTTGATAGCCGGGACGAGCAGGAAAACCAACGCGATCAGCAGATAACGACGGATAATATCGGCATAAGACATTCTAAAGTTGAGACTGCCTATCTGTGTCTGCTGCGGCGTGGAAAGACTGAAAGCATCCACATACCGCTCCTGCAAAGTCGTATTATATTGGAGACGGCGGCGATTCACCTCATCGCGGATTGCCTCAAAGTCGGCTGTGCTCTTTGCCAGCATATAAGCGCAGACAGGGCCTGCCGATCGTTCGGCTCCCCCCGCCTCCACCAGGGCAGGCACAGAGGAAACAGGTACCCAGGCATCGGCACAGGTCATCGTCATGACGGACGAAACATCCTCCACCACCCCGGCCACCCGGTACTCCACCTGATTAATCATAACCCCTTTGCCAATCACATCAGCCGAACCGAACAGTTTGCGGGCATACGATTCGCTCAACACGATCCGTTTCATGCCGCTCTCATATTCTTCATCGGTATAAGGTTTGCCATGCAGCAGCCGAAAACTGAAGATACGCCAGAAGGCTGCATCGGTAGCCATCAAACGGGTTTTATAGCGGTCGGTGCTTCCCGGTAGCTGTGAATAGACAGTCCCCATCAACTGCCCCGTACTACCCGGATCGATACGTAGGCACGCCTCCTCCACTTCGGACAGCCCGTCCAGGATCTGCCGTGCCGCATGGTACGAAAGCATCCAGTTGTAGGTCCCCCCTTTTTCCTCATCCTTCGACTTCACGGAGGCACGGTTCAACTGCAACAGCCTGCTCCGACAGTCTTCGGGAGCGATATCCGCGGTACGGATATAATATACGATCGCCATGACCATCACCATCGAGATGGCAAGCCCCGTCCCCAGAATATAGACGAAGCTGAAGAAGCGGTTCTGCTTCATCAGTTGCCAGGCTTGTTTGAGATACTGTTTGTACATATATATTACCTTTCTTAATTTATGTGATTCTGTTTCATCAGATTCAAAGCTTGTATGAGATATTGTCTGAACATATTACTTATCTTTGTCGTTTAACATTAATCTATGTGTGTTATGGATAAAGAGCTACCTAAATCAAAAATGACCGTTAAACCCGGCAAACTATTCGTCAAACTGAGTAAAAGCCAGTTGCCCGGACAAAAGCCGTTCTATAAAGGAACGTTGCCCAACCATCCGACGCTCACTATCGAAGATATCGCCGCCCGGGCCGTTAAAGCCCGCTCTTCCTACCGCCACGGAACGTTCGTCGAAGTGTTCCGTACGATGATCGAAGAGATGTACGGTGCCATCCACGACGGCTTCAACGTCGACTTCGGCCTGGGACGCACGGAACTGACCGTCACCGGCCGTTTCAACGCCCCTACCGACAAGTTCGACCGCGCAAAGCACGCCATCCGTGCCAACTTCCGCCCCTCTCCCCGTCTGAACCAGCTGATCGACTCGTTTCCGGCCGAGGTAAGCAACTTCAATGCGAACGCCCCGCTGCCAAACGAACTCAGCATCTACAACGAACGCCATGAAAAAGGACATGCCTATGAGTTCTGCTGTATCCCTTCCGACTACACCCTTCCGCTCTTCATCCACGGACAACGCGTGAAAGTAATGGGCGACCATCCGGATGTCGGCATCGTGATCCGTCAGGAGGAGGGCGACAAACGTTACTTTATCGAACCCCGGTTCGTCTTCATCAACCAGACGATGCGCCTGGCTTTCATGATCCCCGAAGTACTTACGCCGGGAAGATGGGTGGCGGAGGTGCATAGCCAGTACACACCTACTTACCACCTGTACAAGAAGCCTCGTGTCGGCACTGTCGCCTTTACCGTGCTAGACACTGCCTCACCGGGGTGATGTAATCTACCTCATCTGGATGATGTTAACCACCTCATCAGGGTGAGGTGATCTGCCTCATCGGCGTGATGCGAGGTCTAGCATTAGGCTCCCCGTTCTCCCGGCAAACGGGGAGCGGGGAAGTCCACAGCCTCTGTCTGCCCTGCCTGTAACACACTCCCTGCCTCTTCCCGAGAGGGGAAGGGTTACTATTGAACCTGTCGTCCGTCGAAAAAGCGTACCGTGCGACTCGTCTGCTGTGCCTGCGCTTCGTTGTGGGTTACCATCACGATGGTGCGGCCGTCTTCCTTATTCAGGCGGTGTAGGATATCCATGACCTCGATACCCATCTTTGAATCCAGGTTACCGGTCGGCTCATCCGCCAGGATAATCTCGGGGTTCCCTACGATGGCACGGGCGATGGCTACACGCTGACACTGACCACCGGACAACTGTGTCGGGAAGTGGCGCATGCGGTGGCTCAGTCCGACCTTTTCGAGAACGGCTTCGGCAGCCTTGCGGCGTTCGGAAGAAGATACGTTGCGGTAGAGCAGCGGGAGTTCCACGTTATCCAGTACGTTCAACGAATTGATCAGGTGGAAGGACTGGAAGACGAAACCGAGCGTCTTGTTACGGAAGGCGGCCAGTTGTTTGTCGTTCATACTGACCGTATTGGTTCCGGCGATCTCGACCGTACCGGCTGTCGGGGCATCCAACAGTCCGATGATGTTCAGCAAGGTGGACTTTCCGCAACCGGAGGGGCCCATGATGCTGAGGAATTCTCCCTTCTGGATATCCAGATTCACATTCTCCAAGGCAACTGTTTCGATCTCCTTCGTACGGTAGATCTTCTCGAGGTTTGTTAATTTGATCATGATGTTTGATATTTAAATTGTTATTATTGTTCTTTATTCATAATGCAACGCCTCCGCCGGTTTCATCCGTACCGCCTTGTACATCGGGAACCAGATGCCGAGGCTGATCATACCCGCCATCAGCAGGTAGGCTCCTCCGAAGGTGACCGCGAAACGCCACCAGGTATAAGGCAAACGGATGGTATCGAGCATATCGAAATACAACATATTCAGGATAAAAACCAGCACCAGCGGGACAGTCAGCACCAGCAACATCAATCCCTCGCAATTCATCAGGCTACCAATCCGGCTACGGTTGGAACCCAGAGCCATACGAAGCCCGATCTCACCCTGCCGTGCCTGCGTGCGTAACCAGAACGTTCCGATAATACCGAAGAAAACATTGATGAGCATGAAACTGACCAGGGCAGACTTCTTCTTCATGGTGTCTTCGGATTTCTTCAGTATTTCGGTGCGCATCTCGCCGAGGGGGACGACGCTGGAAACATAGACATTATTCACCGTCAGCCGTTCGCCCATTCCTTGCAGGAACCTTTCCATGTCTTCCGGACGGAAACCGGATTTCATTCGCACCAGGCAGTCGATGCCCACCGCCTGCGCCTCTTCGATCTGCCTGATCATTTCAGGCTGCGAAGGGATATAATAAAAGAAAGGGATACTCTTCTTATACTCCGATTCGCGGACAGGGCCTGAGACTGCCAGGATTGCCATCTCATCGGTGTTGTCGGGATGATACTTGACGGCCTTGCCCCGGGCGGAGACGTCCGCTCCGTAAAAGACCCGCTCCAGGTCGGAGGTGATAACGCCGCCTGTCCGTTGTCCGATCTGCGGGCCCAGCAGGTTACCTTCAGTATCTTTCATCCGTAGCACCGTGAAATACTCGGGACTGACGGTAGACTGGCGGAAGTTCGCCTTGATGAACGTATCCGCATCCGCCCGGTAGAGTTGCGACCAGGAACGGTTTTCGGTGTACACACAGCCGACATGGGAGATGGAGACCTCCTCTACCTCGGGCGCCTGTCGGAGCAGTCCCGCCAACCGAAGCACGTCCTCCCCCTGGCGGGTGGTCAGCAACGAATCGTCCACGTATCCCGGAGTGCCCGGCGCGAGGATACCCAACTGCACCTTATACGTATCTTCGATGTCGAACCCCAAGGGCGAATAGTAAGTGTATTTATCGACCAGCAGCGAATCCGTCATTACCCACAGGATACTGACTACGACCAGCAGTTCGGCAAATATCCAGCCGTTGCTGCGGCGCTGGTTCCAGATTATTTTCAGTATATGCTTTATCATCTTCCTTTCGTATTTATATCGTTACATCTCTTCGGATTCTTCGCCTTTCAATGAAGCGGCTATCTGCTGGCGGGCGATACGCAGGGCAGGAATACCCGCAGAAAGCAGGTTCAGCAGCAGGCAGAACAGCAGGGCCACCAGGAAAAGCCCGGGTTTGAACAGCATATCGCTTTGCAGTACCGTGTCCGCCTTTTCCAGCAGGAAGCTGCGGCAGAGGGGCAACAGCAGGAACGAGAGCAGCAAGCCGATTACGCCACCTACCAGGGTGATCACCCCGTTTTCGTAGAGGACCTGGCGAACCAGGTCGCCGTAAGTCGCTCCGAATGCCTTGCGGATTCCCATTTCCGAACGGCGTTTCTGCACTGCCGACTGGGTGACGCCCATCAGGTTAAGGGCCGGTACGAGCAGGAGGAAAAGCAGCAGGCCGCCCATCTCCGTTAGGTAGTCCTTCAGCTCGACCTTGATCTGTCCGCTCGTACCGATCGCTTTGTCGAAACGGCTGATAGGGTTATGGAAAAAGTTGATCTGCGCCTCTTTCTTAGTGGAGTTGTAGCGGGCCATCTGCCCCTTCAGTTCCTGGCGGATGGTGTCGAAACCGGACGTCTCACGGGCCAGCAGGCAGACGTTGAAGGCCCCCGACATATTCTCCATAAACGCCATATCCGACAGGACCCGGTTAGTGGTATAGGGCGTCCAGACCTGTCCGTAGGCGGTGTCGGCGGCACGGCTGACGTCTTTCACGACACCGCAGATCGTATAGGACATGCGGTCGATGATAACGGGTTTGCCGACAACCTGGGTAGTACCGTAAAGTTGCTTGGCGACACTCTCACAGACAACGGCCTGTGGGATGGCGGAGCTGAAGTCGGCTTCCGAGAAAGGTTTGCCTTCCAGGAAAGAGAATGCGTATATCTTCCAGAAACCGGGATCGGTATAGTAGATCGTATAGGTCCTGAACATCTGCTTGCCCGGCAAAGAGAGCGGGGAAAAGCGGGTGGCCCAGGCACAGGCGGCCTCGGGTGTCTTCAGGGAATAGAAGCATTCGCGAACGGCTTCGACCGACATGTTGCCGCGGCTCCAACTATTCTGAGCCTTTACTTCGGTACCGTTTTCGACATAGAGCATGCGGTCGCGGTTTACTTCGGGCACGAACGAGGTCAGTTGTACCTGGAAGACCAGGATGACAACCATGATCATGGCTATCGAAAGGGCCGTGCCGAGTATGGAGATCAGGCTGATGAGGCGGTTCTCACGCAGCATGTTCAAGGCTTGTTTGAGGTATTGTTTGAACATATTGTTGTTGTTTGTGTTGGGGCGGTTCGCGAACCGCCCGTACGGGACGTTATTTTATTTTAAGTTTGTTCTTGTCCTTATAGCTTGCCATGTCGGAGACTACTACCTGGTCGCCGGGTTGCAGGCCGCTGATCACTTCTACGTATTCGTAGTTGCTGTCGCCTAGCTGCACCTTGCGTTTCAAGAGTTGGTCGCCATTGACTACAAAGAGGTCGTATTCACCTTTGCCGACATAATAAGAGGCGTTGGCGATGCGCATGACGTCATCCTTGACGGCGTTCATGACATACACGTCAGTCTTGAGACCGGAGCGGAGGCGGCGGTGGTTGTCTTCTTCCAGTTGGACGGTGAAGGAGATGACGCCGTTCTTCGACAGCGGGGTGACGTCGCTGACGGTGCCCTCCAGTTTGTCGCTGCCGATCTTGACAACGGCTTTGCTGCCGGCGGCGATGCGGTCGCCATAGGTGTCGGCTATCTCACCTTCGATCTTGAAATGTGAGAGGTCGGAGACGATGGCGATCTTGGTGCCTTCGCTTACCTGAGCACCGATCTCGTTGTTCACGTAGGTCAGGATCGCCTTGCGGGGGGAGCGGACCTGGGCATCGTCGAGCGTGCGCTTGGTTTCGGCGAGGCTTTTGCGGAAGATGTTGAGTTCGAGTTCCTTCACTTTCAGGTCGGCTTCGGCAAGGGCCTGTTCGTTGATGTATTTCTGTTCGTCTTCCTTGAGTTTTAACTGGCTGACGTTGTAGTCGAGTTCTACCTGGCGGACTTTGTCGGTGGTGCCGGCACCGAGGCTGTCAAGGTAGCGTTCGTTACGCAGTTCGACGGCTTTGCGGTCGAGTTCCATGCGGGAGACTTTCAGGTTCATCTCCATCTCGGAGAGTTTGCTATGGCCGGTGACACGGAGTTTTTCCAGTTCGAGTTGTTTCATCTGTTGTTCGTCCAGTTTCTTCTTGTATTCCGTTTCGGCACTTTGCAGGTCGAGTTTGAGGATCGGTGTTCCTACATCGACGGAGTCGCCGCCTTTTTTGTATATCTCGACGATACGGGTGTTGATGGGGGAATTGATGATCTCTTCGAAAGCAGGTATCACCTTGCCGGAGGCGCTGACCGATACTTCGATGACGCCCTGGTCGACGGTGGATATAGTCAGGTCTTTACGGTTCAGGCTGGTTTGCAGGAAAGATATGATCACGGCAATGACGGCTACGGCCGCTCCCACGCCTCCCCCGATCTTTATGATTTGTTTGCGTTGTTCTTTTCTTCGAACTTCTTTTGATATCTCTCTGTCCATATTTAGTATTGTTTTTATTTTCCGCCACAGTAGAGGCAAACTCCGTGCCAAAAAGCTAAACTACTGATAGTGTGAGCCTACTATAAAACAAACAGTGTTCAATATCGGACAGTGTGTTCGGTTTTACAGAAAACATTCCGGCTCTCCGCGTTGTTCTTTATCGACAAAGAAGGTAAAACACTTATTAATCGCTAAAACAAGAAAGATATGAGTACCAGATCTATTATTTTATCGCTTTTCGTCGCCTTGGGGTTCGTCCTCACCGGTTGCGACAATAATGATGACAATCACAAAAATGCCATCGAACCGACTGAGCCGGTAATGCAGGCTTTCAATAAGAAATATCCCGATGCCTCCAACCCGCTCTTTACAATTGAAGGAAATTATTATGTAGCCGAGTTCACGAACAATGGCGTTTCGACCGAAGCATGGCTCACCGAACAGGGAAAGTGGATGATGGACAAGGCGGATACACCTTTCAACCAACTCCCGGAGGCGGTGACCGGCGCATTCAATAACGGCCTTTATGCGGGCTGGAAAGTGGATGATTCTTATACGATCAACCGGGATAGTATGGCTGTCGTCTATAAGATTAATGCCGAAAAGGGAAACAGCGACATGGACCTGTATTATTCGCAATACGGCAACCTGATCAAGGCCGTGAACGACGAAGGGAACGAGGATGCTCCGATCGTGATCCCGGCAGAGGTACATACGTTGATGAACCTTACTTTCGCTACCTGCGACCTGCTGGATATACAGAGCAACAGCGAAGGATATATCCTGAATATGCTGGACGGAAAGGTTTATAAGGTCGCCCAACTGAATAAAGATTATCGGTGGCAGAGTACCACATACCAGATAACCGAACAGGAGGTACCGGAGATTATTATGGCTGCCTTCCAGTCCACAGGCTATGCCGGAGATACAATCGAAGCAATAACAGTAAAGATCGAGGTAGCCGGAACATTCTATACCTTCACCGTCGATCATAACGGACAGAGCACAGATGTCACATTCGATGCGATAGGGAATGTTGTTGGATGAAACAGCGTTAGAAATAATTGAGCTATCCCGTTCCCGTGCTTGACACGGGATCGCAAAGACACAGACCATATCGACTTTCAACGAGGCTTGCCTCGTGCCGCAGGCTCTTTTTTGCCGTTGGTTTCAACCAACGGTTTTAAATACAGGAGGCAAAGCCTCTTCTTCTGTGGGATTTATCCCCTTTCATAATATGATACCAAGAAAAGGGGTTAAAACCCACAGAGGAATCCGGTAAAACCGGAAAGATTATCTATCCGTCAGTTGAAACTGACGGCAAAAGAGAGCCTGCGGCATGGGGCAAACCCCCATTAAAAAGACACAAATAGCTCATATTTGATAATAACCGAATCTCCCTAAAAAAAATCCCCTTGGCATGTTTGAAGTGCCAAGGGGATTCTTATTCCTATTATATCAATAAATATATACTGACTTACCGGCTTATCAACTCGATCCGTGCACTCTTGACACCCGGGGAGGATGCTTCAAAGTAAATCGTTCCCGGTGTTTCTTCCGTTTGTACGATGGCTGTCAGCTGACCGCTGAACAGTTTCATCTGCGGAGCCTGGAAGGATTCGAGGCTGGCGGGGTTACCGTTGGCTGCCGCCTTGTAGGTTCCGTTGCCACGTACGTTGAACTTGATCTGGTTGGTGGCATCCGGACAAAGATTTCCGTTCTTGTCGACCACTCTTACGTTGATGAAAGAGAGGTCTTTGCCATCGGCTGTCAGGTTGGTACGGTCGGCAGACAGTTCGATATGATGGGGCTTGCCGGCTGTGTGTACTTCCTCTTCGGCTACGGCGTTGCCATCCTTATCGTAGGCTACCACTTTCAATGTTCCCGGCTCGTATTTAGTATCCATCCACATCAGACGGTAACGTTTCTGACGTTCGAAACTCTTCTGAGCAGCTTCGGTATAGCTGCTGTCGATACCGATACTCAGGTCTTTCGTACGTTTGCCCTGGCTCTTTCCGTTGATGAACAGTTCGGCAGAAGGATAATTGGTATACACGAATACCGGAGTCACTTCGCCTTCGCGTCCCGGCCATGTCCAGTGAGGCAGGATATGCAATGTCTTTTCCGCTTTGTTCCAATGACTGCGGTACAGATAGTAACGGTCCTTTGGAATACCCGCCAGGTCGATGATACCGAACAGGGAGCTGTGGCTCGGCCAGTTGGTATAATACGGCGTCGGTTCACCCAGATAGTCGAAACCGGTCCATACGAACTCACCGATACAGTAAGGCAGGTCTTCATGCTGGATAAAGTCATCTTCCGGCAGGTTTGACCAGCCGCAATGTTCTACATCGTAAGAAGAGCTCTGATGATCGTCGTAGACTGCCATCGCCTTACGTTCAACCGGGAACTTATAAACACCGCGTGAACTTACCGTAGAAGCAGTCTCGCTTCCCAGGATGATTTCCTGCGGCAGTTTCTTATAATTAATCTGATATTTAAACGGACGGTAGTTGAAACCGGCCACTTCCATGACAGCGGCAAAGTTATTATTCACAACAGCATCCGGGGCATCCATGCCCTGGGTAACGGGACGTGTCGGGTCTTCGCGGTGACAGATGTCCTGAAGGAAACGGGCAATCTTGGCGTCGCCTTCGATCCACTGGTTGGGCACCTCGTTACCGATACACCACATAACGATACTCGGATTGTTACGGAAGTTATGAAGCAGGTTCACCATATCTTTTTCCGCCCATTCGTCGAAGAAAAGGTTATAGCCGTTCTTACATTTGGCCACGTTCCATTCGTCGAAACTTTCAGCCATCAGCATCATCCCCATTTCGTCGCAGGCCTTCACCAAATCGGGAGCCGGCATATTATGGGAAGTACGGATCGCATTACAACCCATATCTTTCAGGATACGGATCTGGCGACGGATAGCCGCATCATTGACGGCAGCACCCAACGGACCCAGGTCATGATGGTTACATACGCCTTTAAAGACAGTCTTTTCGCCGTTCAGGAAGAACCCTTTTCCCGGAATGATTTCGATGGAACGGATACCGAAAGGTGTCGTATATTCATCTTTCAACTCTGTCCCGTTTTTGTACAGGCGGCTTTCAGCCACATACAGGGCGGGCATATCCGGCGACCAGAGGGTCGGGGTGTGAACAATGAATTCCTGGTCGACCGTACCATTATTATATATGATATCGTTCAGCGGGAGCATTGTTTCAACCAGCATTTGTCCGTTCGGGTTACGCAGGCTGGTTTTCACGGCATATTGTTTCGGATCGGCACCTTCCGGAAGGTTAACCTTTGTGTTGACATTCACTTTGGCAAACTCTTTCTTAACGATAGGTGTTGTAACAAAAGTCCCCCATATCGGAATATGGGCATCTTCCGTAACAATCACATGTACATTTCGGTACAAGCCGGCTCCCGGATACCAGCGGGAGGACTCCGGCAGGTTTTCCAGACGGACAGCCAGCGTGTTCTTCTGTCCCGGTTTCAAGTACTTCGTAATGTCAAAATGGAATGAGTTATAGCCATAAGGCCAGTAACCAACCTCTTCGCCATTGATATAGACTTTAGCGTGGCTCATCGCCCCGTCAAACAGGATTGAAGCTTTTTTCCCTTCAGCGAACTGAGGTACTTCAAACTCGGTACGGTACCAGCCCACACCCACGAAAGGCAGACCGCCCGTACGGCCGGCATGTTCCATCGCCTCCTTTTGGCCGTCTTGCGAAATAGCCACTTCCTGCTTATCGTTCTGGGAACTGAACGGACCGTATATCGCCCAATCGTGCGGAACCGTCACCGATTGCCATTTACTGTCGTCGAAAGCGGGTTTGATAAAGTCGGGGTTATCCTCACGGGTGAACTTCCAGTTTTTCTCCAGCAGGAATTCACTGCGTACTTGTTGTGCCGAAAGGTTAGTCAGCCAACCGAATAACGCGACTAAAATAACAAAATTGAATCTTTTCATGCGCATTTTAAATGTGTTTGTAGTTCTTAGCGCAACAAAAATAACTAAATTTGCGACTTTATCAAACTAAATCTACAATAACAAGTTACAGAATATGTTGATTCAATTAGCCTTCGTTTTAGTTGCAATAATTATCGGAGCCCGTTTGGGTGGTATTGGTTTAGGCGTACTGGGTGGCCTGGGGCTGGCAGTACTGACTTTTATCTTCGGCCTCGAACCAACGTCACCCCCTATTGACGTGATGTTAATGATCGTAGCGGTCATTGCAGCAGCCAGTTGTATGCAGGCTGCCGGAGGGTTGGACCTGATGGTGAAATGGGCGGAAAAGCTGCTTCGTAAAAATCCTTCCAAGATTACAATATTAAGTCCGCTGGTTACCTATCTCTTTACCTTTATTGCAGGAACCGGACATGTGGCTTATTCTGTTTTACCGGTTATTGCCGAGGTGGCGACCGAAACGAAGATACGCCCGGAACGTCCGCTGGGTATTGCCGTAATCGCCTCACAGCAAGCGATTACAGCCAGTCCGATCTCTGCAGCAACCGTTGCCCTGTTAAGTATGCTGACCAGACAGGGGTTCAATGTCAGCCTGTTCGATATTCTGATGATCTCAGTACCTTGTACGTTGGCGGGTGTCCTGGCGGGAGCATTCTATTCCCTGCATGTCGGCAAGGAACTGGAAGATGATCCTGAATTTAAAAGACGTATTGCTGAAGGAGAATTCACTACCCAGAAATATGAACTGAAAGATGTCAAAAACCAGAAAGCGGCCGGCTGGTCGGTCATTATCTTTATCCTGGCGACAATCGGGATTATCCTGTTCGGTTCTATCGAAAGCATCCGTCCGGTATTCAACGGCCAGTCGTTGTCGATGGCTTATATTATCGAAATACTGATGTTATCGGCGGCTGCCATCATTTTGCTGGCTACCCGGACAGACGGGATCAAGGCGGTGCAGGGATCGGTTTTCTCTGCCGGCATGCAGGCGGTTGTCGCGATCTTCGGTATTGCCTGGATGGGCGACACGTTTATCGGTGGGAATATGGCTGAACTGAAAGGTTCTATCGAGCAGATCGTTACGGCTATGCCCTGGCTGTTCGGGATTGCCCTGTTCCTGATGTCTATCTTATTATTCAGCCAGGCTGCGACCGTTCGTGCTTTGCTTCCTTTAGGGTTAGCGCTGGGGATCTCTCCGTATATGCTGATCGCCCTCTTCCCTGCCGTGAACGGATACTTTTTCATCCCGAATTATCCGACAGTCGTGGCTGCGATCAATTTCGACCGTACGGGAACTACGCATATTGGTAAATATATCTTAAATCATTCTTTTATGGTTCCCGGACTGATCGCGACCGGTGTTTCTGTATTGCTTGGTTTACTTCTTATCCAACTGTTTTAAGGGCGGCCAGCAGGCTTCCCGTCAGAAAAAAAGAGATTCTAACTACCTCATTCTTATCGTTTTTTTAAAGAAAAGGCTTATCTTTATCTCGAATTTATAGAAAACAGGTGTATATGAAATGGTAGACCTGTTATTATTTTAGTAAGGATTTTATATTATTGATTAAGCTGTAATACACGAAAAAAAGAGTCAGAGACTCAGAGGTATATGATGGTAGTGGAAAACTTTATCTTGCCGGATCTTTTAGAAAGCATGCGCATTTCAACATCTTCTTCTCAGGAAAACACCCGGAATTTCCTGACAGATTATTCTATTGTGTATGCAGTATCCGGTACGTTATGTTTGAAAAACAGCGATTCCGAGCAGATCATTGAAGAAGGAGAATTAGCCCTTATCCCACCGGGAACATACGCTTTTTCCGAATCAGCCAATGATCAGAATCATTCCGGATTTACCTTCTTCTTCAACCAATGGACAGCACAGTGCATTCTCAAACTCCCGGAAGTGATCAGCGCCTTGAGTCTGTACCAACCGCCTGTTACCAGACAAAAAGTATATATCATCCCCCGGCAAAAGGTCTTCCGGAACTTTTTCAACGCCGTCCAGCTATACCATAACCTGGAGAAAAAGCTGAAAAAGGAAATGCTCCCGGTCAAGTTTACCGAGCTTATCTATCTGTTACTGAATAGTCCTCATAGAGACGTTGTTTTATCTTTTCTCTCCGAGGCTACCGGTAATATGCCGGAGAAACGGTAAAGATATACCCCTGGGAAAAATTGACAAAAATATAAGTTATATTGCCATTCCGTTAGTCACCGAAGGAATGTAATTTTGCATTGTCAATTAAAACAATGAATATATGAAACCGATAGAACTAACAAAGACTGAATTCATTCAAAAAATAGGTAACGTCGAAGCTGCCCCGAAAGACTGGAAATATGTAGGTGACAAACCTTGTATCGTAGATTTCCAGGCTCCCTGGTGCGGTTACTGTAAACGTCTCGACCCGATACTGGAAGAGTTCGCCCAAACATATGAAGGACGATTGGATATTTATAAAGTGAATGTAGACAAAGAAGAAGATCTCGAAACGCTCTTTAATATCCGCACCATCCCTACCCTTCTTATCTGTAAAACGGACGGAACCAAAGAACTCATGCTGGGAACTATGCCCAAACACGAGTTGAAGAAGATCATCGAAGAGAAAATTCTGTAAAAAGCCTCTTATAACAGTTTATTTACGAACTGTGATATGGAAACATCCTTGCTTGCGTTCGTGCTTTATATAACAACGGTCTGCTCTTTTCAGGTCACGAAGCACTGACGCAAGTACCATTTTCAAGCGGTCGTTGTCGATATTCAGGGTATCTTTCTCATTGATCTTGGTATAACGCACCCAGGAAACGTCAAAGGTTGTACCATAACGGTGAGCCGAGTTCATGGAAGCATTGTAATTGCGTTTGCCCAGTTTCTTCACATCATCTACCGTACGGGTAACGCTGGTTACTTTTATTTTATAGAGAGATGCATTCAGATTATAAAGGGAGTCCTGAAAATTACGGCCGATATCTTCCAGTAAGGTTGCCGCTTCCGGAATCAGATAAGGGATAGAGTGTTTCAGTTCTTCCACTTCATAATAATCGCCGGTTTTGATCTCCTGCATCTTTTTGGAAGCATGTTCGGCATCTTCACGGTTACTGATGGGTTCTATTCCGATCTTTTGGGCGACAGCCAGCTGGACGTCATTCAAATCGTTAAAATCGCGATTATAACTTCCGTTATACCAGATGGTTTTCAACTCGCCACGTTTTTCTTTACAGGAAGGGAACACACTGGTCGACACCAGTACAAAAAACAATATAATTGCATTAACAGCTATTTTCATCCTTTTCAATTTTACGGAGGACAAAAATAAGAAAATTACAATACTTTGTTGTATGAAGATCAAAAAGAATTACCTATTTTTGTGGTCAACACAATTAATTAATAAGAATATGAGTACTTTAGAACTAAAACTTTCACTGATCGAACAACTCACCAAAATCGACGATGAGCAGTTGCTGAACAAGATCAAAAAGCTGATCAGCCAGCATGCAGAAAAGAAGACGGAGAGATATCCGGCACAAATGACGGTTGAGGAACTGAAAGAGGTGCTGAAGAAATCTATCGAAGAATCCAAACAAGGCTTGGGAATGACTACAGAAGAATTACGCAAAAGACATCCATTATGCAAATAAAACTAAAGTGGTTACCACGAGCCATCGCCTTACTTGACGACATTTACGAATATTACAGCGAGAAAAGTGAAAGATCTGCAATCCGCATATATAATAAGCTACTTGATTCTGCAGAACCTTTGAAGACATTTCCCTATGCCGGAATTTCCGAACCTTTATTGGAAGAATTTCCTCAGAATTTCCGCTCCCTGGTTGTCGAAAAACACTTCAAGCTGATTTACACCATCAGTCCAACCCTGATCGAGATACACGCCATATGGGATTGCAGGCAGGATAACTGGCGGCTAAAAGAAATGTTCCACCGGTAATATCAAAAAAAGACAGGAATATATTCATGAGATAAAGAATATTGCTAATTTTGCGTACCTAAATCAAAGGGAATAAAAACATAAAAAAATAAGACAAGGAAAAGAACGGATGATAGAACGTATTTATATTCTTGAAAGTGTAGACCCGGTTATTTTTTACGGAGTGAATAATGCGAACATGCAGCTGATTAAAACACTGTTTCCCAAGCTTCGCATCGTTGCCCGCGGAAATGTGATGAAAGTAATCGGAGACGAAGACGAATCCGAACTGTTCCTTAAGAAGATCCGTGAAGTAGAAAAATACTGCGAGGAATTTAACTCCCTGAGCGAAGATGTCATCCTCGACATTATCAAAGGAAAAACTCCGACAGTCGTCAAACAGGAAAACCTGATTATCCACGGAATGAACGGGAAGGCAATCGTTGCCCGCACCGAAAATCAACAAATACTCGTAAAAGCTTTTGAAGAGAACGACCTGGTCTTTGCTACCGGCCCTGCCGGAACAGGTAAGACATTCGTTGCAATAGCTCTTGCAGTGAAAGCGTTAAAGAATAAGGAAATAAGGAAGATTATCCTGAGTCGTCCCGCTGTAGAGGCCGGCGAAAAGCTGGGATTCCTTCCGGGAGAAATGAAAGATAAGCTCGATCCGTACCTGCAACCTCTGTACGATGCATTGCAGGATATGATTCCGGGTGCCAAACTCAAAGAGTACATGGAAAACAACGTGATTCAGATCGCTCCGTTGGCTTTTATGCGCGGACGTACGCTGAACGATGCCGTTATTATCCTCGATGAAGCACAAAATACAACGACGCACCAGATCAAAATGTTCCTCACCCGTTTGGGTATGAACGCTAAAATGATCATTACCGGCGACGTGACACAGATCGACCTTCCCCCTACCGCGACCTCCGGCCTTGTGCAGGCGATGCAGATACTGAAAGGTGTCAAAGGAATAGGCAAGGTGGAATTCGACAAGAAAGACATCGTTCGTCATAAGCTGGTACAGCGAATCGTTGAAGCATACGATAAATTCGATGAGAAAAAGAAAGCGGAAACCGCTGCAAAGAAAATAGAAAAGAACAACAAACTATCAGATAAATAATCAAAAATAAATTGGTCATGAAGAAGGCGTTAGTTAGAACAGATTACAATTTTCCGGGACAAAAAAGTGTCTATCATGGTAAAGTACGCGATGTGTACAATATCAATGACGAAGTATTGGTGATGGTCGCAACCGACCGTATTTCAGCTTTCGACGTAGTATTGCCGGAAGGTATTCCTTACAAAGGCCAGATGTTGAACCAGATTGCAGCCAAATTCCTTGACGCGACCACCGACATTTGCCCGAACTGGAAATTAGCTTCACCCGACCCAATGGTTACCGTTGGTGTACAGTGCGAAGGTTTCCCTGTTGAAATGATCGTACGCGGTTACCTTTGCGGTAGTGCATGGCGTGCTTACAAAAGCGGTGTACGTGAAATCTGTGGTGTGAAACTACCGGAAGGAATGCGCGAAAACCAGCGTTTCCCCGAACCGATCATCACTCCGACAACTAAAGCTGCTATCGGAGCTCACGACGAAGACATCTCCAAAGAAGAAATCCTGAAACAGGGACTTGTTTCTGAAGCAGACTACGCCGTTCTTGAAAAATATACGATGGAGTTGTTCAAACGTGGTACGGAAATCGCTGCACAACGCGGCCTGATCCTGGTAGATACAAAATATGAATTCGGTCACCGCGATGGAAAGATCTACCTGATCGACGAAATCCATACGCCCGACTCTTCACGCTATTTCTACTCGGAAGGGTATGAAGACCGTTTCGCCAAAGGTGAACCGCAGAAACAGCTGTCTAAAGAATTCGTTCGCGAATGGTTGATGGACAACGGTTTCCAGGGCAAAGCCGGACAGCAGGTTCCGGAAATGACTCCGGCTATCGTTGAAGGTATCAGCGAACGTTATATCGAACTGTTCGAACATATCACAGGAGAGAAATTCGAAAAAGGCGACACAGACGACCTGTTGGCCCGCATCGAAAAGAATGTAACCGATTATCTGAACAATAAATAAGCATATATGAAGTACGGTTCGGAACAGATTTTACCTTACAACCAGGAGGAACAGAAGGGCACGCAAGTCAAACGCATGTTCGACTCTATTGCAGGCACTTACGATCTACTGAACCATACGCTCTCGTTCGGTATCGATAAAATATGGCGCAGGAAAGGCATTGCTTTCCTGCGTCCTTTTTCTCCGCAATCCATACTGGATATTGCCACCGGAACGGGCGACCTGGCCATTTCCATGCACCGGAAACTAAAAGCCAACCGGATCATCGGGGCCGATATTTCAGAAGGCATGATGCAGGTCGGACGCGAAAAGGTAGCGAAAGCCGGTTTATCGGAGTATATATCGTTCGAACAACAGGACTGTACGGCACTCACTTATCCGGACAATTCATTCGATGCCGTTACCGCCGCATTCGGAGTACGTAACTTTGAAAATATCGAACAAGGTATTGCCGAGATGTTCCGGGTACTCAAACCCGGCGGCCATCTCATGATTCTGGAACTTTCCACACCGGAACATTTCCCGATGAAACAGCTCTACCCTATTTATTCAAAAACGATCATTCCATTTATTGGCCGGTTATTTTCAAAAGAGAAAGCCGCTTACAGCTATCTTCCGGAATCCATCAAAGTCGTTCCTCAAGGTAAGGTCATGGAAGAATTGCTTGCCCGCCAGGGATTTGCCCAGGCGAAAGCACGCACCTTCACCTTTGGAATTTGTTCATTATACACAGGTTGTAAGGATGGTTCGCGAACCACCCCTACGAAATAAACAAATACTAGAAAAGGTTATGCAGAAATATGGTTTATTGGGATACCCACTCGGACATTCGTTTTCCAAAACTTATTTCAACCAGAAGTTTGAAGCGGAAAAAATAGATGCCCAATATGTGAATTTCGAGATTCCGAATATCAAGGAAATTAAAAATGTACTGAAAGAGAATCCCGAATTGAATGGTCTGAATGTAACGATTCCTTACAAAGAACAGGTCATTCCTTATCTGGACGAACTGGATGAAGACGCCCGCCTGATCGGAGCCGTGAACGTTATCAAATTCACAAAAGGCCTTTTCGGTAAAAAACTGAAAGGATACAACTCTGATATCATCGGCTTCAAACAGTCTATCGATCCTTTATTAAATGAAACACATCGGAAAGCATTGATCCTGGGGACAGGCGGTGCCTCCAAAGCCGTGTTCCAGGGGCTAAAGCAACTGGGTGTCGGAGCAACCCTGGTTTCACGCAAACCGAAAGAATTTTGTATTACCTATGACGAAATCACTCCGAAAACAATGGAGCAATACACCGTCATCGTCAATACGACCCCATTGGGAATGTTCCCCAATGTCAACAGTTGCCCGGATATTCCATACGATTTGCTCACCCCCAATCATCTGTTATACGATCTGTTGTATAACCCGGATGAAACGCTCTTTATGAAAAAAGGAAAAGAAAAAGGGGCTGTCGTTAAGAACGGACTCGAAATGTTGCTGCTTCAGGCTTTTGCGGCCTGGGAGATCTGGCAAAAATAACCCAACTCCTCTGCCCGGCATTTTCTCACGAGTGAGAAAACAAGCCGAAGCCATTTTCGGACTTTCCTACTGCTTTTCCGTCATATATTTCCAGAAACGAACCGGCAAATGTTGCCGGTGCAGTTTCGGATTGATTCTTTCTTTTATCGCGATCGTTTTAAAATATTCTTTCCACATCTGTTGGAAAAGTTTTTCGTTTTCATCCATCAGCTCCTCACTCAGAAAACCGGAAAGCAGATGTGCCTCCTTCTGTTCAAAGCGAACTTCGATCGTTTCTTTCAGATCATAATAATATCCGTATTCACGGCGCATGTCGTAGATCAGCCATTTCTGGTCACCGAAACGGTCGTTCAGATAAGGAAGTACAAGCGGTAATACATTATATATAGGTTCGACAGCCGAGAAATAGGTACCATCCACCGCCTTCTGAAAACGAAGAAACTGCATGATACGAAGACGCTCATTACTCACCTTCTTCCATATTTTGGACATCTGCAATACATCAGGATCGCCGAAATTCACCTCGATAGACTTGGAATAGTCGATCGCCTTACGGATATAGCGGAATAAAAGCATGTCGATCTCCGGCAGCTCCGACAACCAGGAGACTGTCAGTCCGGAAAGGGAGAGTTTGGATATTTTCTTTTCAAGGCCTTTCCAGACACGGTCGGCTTTTTGCTTGTCGGAACAGATTGTCACCGTCTCCTCACAGAACAAAGGCAACGGTTCCCCTTCGGCCAGCAACACATCAGGAAACGATTTCCGGACGTAAGCATCGAAGACGGCAGTCAGTAATCCCTCGAAAGTTTTGTCATATATAAAAGCAATCATCTTGTTTAGTCCCGGAATTGAAATGTTAGTTGCCGGTCGTCAAATTGTTTTCCCTTCTTTTGAATCAGGATGTGACGCACATTCTCCGGCGTCAGTTCGTTAACCGTCCGCATCGCCAGTTCATGACAGGTAATGAAATATTGCGCTTTCTTCATCACGACCCCAATCTTCTTCAATTGCTCCGACCCGAGACGGGAGTAACGGCGGGAAACGATGATCATTTTCGCCGATTTCACCCCGATACCGGGAACGCGCAGAAGCAACTCGTAATCTGCTTTGTTGATATCGACCGGAAACATATGCGGATTTCGCAACGCCCACGATAATTTCGGATCGACCTCCAGATCGAGTTCCGGATAAGCATCGTTCACGATCTCATCCACTTTAAATTCATAAAAGCGCAACAACCAATCGGCCTGATACAAACGGTTCTCCCGCACCAGAGGCGGCTGTTTCAATGCCGGCAGCCGGTTATCATAATCGTTCACAGGAATGAAACCGGAATAATAAACACGTTTCATCGTCGGACGCTGATACAGGGCCGATGACAGGCGGAGAATATCCTTGTCCGTATCGGCAGTCGCCCCGACAATCATCTGCGTACTTTGTCCGGCGGGAGCAAACCTCGGAGCATGACGGAAACGCTTCCGTTCCTCTGCACTCTGTAATACCCCCTGCTGGATATAACGCATCGGGGCAAAGACGCTTTTAAAGTCTTTTTCCGGTGCAAGCACCTGCAAACTTTTTTCGTTGGGAATCTCGATATTCACACTCAGACGATCGGCATACAAACCGGCTTCGTTCACCAATTCCTGGCTGGCACCGGGAATGCTTTTCATATGGATATACCCGTTGAAACGATGAACCAGACGCAGATCTTTTATCACGCGCACCAACCGTTCCATCGTATAATCCGGACTGCGTACCACGCCTGAACTGAGGAAAAGCCCTTCTATATAATTACGCCGGTAAAACTCGATCGTCAGATTGACCAGCTCCGTAACCGAAAGCGTAGCTCGCGGCAAATCATTGCTCCGGCGATTAATGCAGTAGGCACAATCATACATGCAATTGTTGGTCAGCATAATCTTCAACAAAGAAATACACCGTCCGTCCTCCGCAAAACTATGGCAAATACCCCAGCCAGCCGCACTGCCTATCATTCCTTTCTTTCCGGAACGGGATGTGCCGCTTGACGCGCAGGATACATCATATTTAGCTGATTCTGCTAATACTTTCAGTTTTTCAAGTACATTTTCATTCATATTTCACGGGGATATACCACACAAAAATAAGGAATTAAAAACTATCTTTGCGATAAAATAGAGTGAAATGTTCTTAGATAATATTCCCGTACATAACCTGGATGAAAGTGATTTCTTCGTCGCCGAACGCATCGAAAACTGCGCACCATTGAATTTCCGGGGATCACACTGTCACAACTTTTACGAACTTTTATTTTTCATGGAAACCGGGCCGGGGGATAGTCACAGCATCGACTTCACCGAGCATCCGCTACAATCCAACCAGATTTTCCTGATCCGTCCGGGACAGGTACACACCATGAAACTGAAAGAACAAAAAGGTTTTCTGTTTGCCATCAATCGCGATTATTTCGAACGGCTATGCCTACATATCGAGAGCTATGCCGATTATTCATTCCCGGACATTCTCACCCTTCCCGGTAGCGAAGCTCCTGCCGTCCGCCGGATAGCAGACCTGATTTATGCCGAACACGAAGGGTTGCACCGCAAAAGCCTGCTAAATTCTTATATGCATGCTTTTATCACCCACTTATTACAGCTACATACCGACACCCCAGGCAACCAGGATATCCGCGTCAACAGAGTGCTTTCCCTGATCGACACCCATTTTATCAGTGAACGCACAACCGACTTTTATGCCCGCGAAGTAAACCTCAGTAACAAACGGATGAACGAACTGACAAAAAAAGCCGTCGGTCACACAGTTAAACAACTGATCGACCAACGGCTGTTATTGGAAGCCAAACGCATGATAAGCCATGGCGCTTCGAGTTTCAAAGAAATAGCGTTCGATCTCGGATTCAGCGAAGCATCTTATTTCACCCGTTTTTTCAAGGAACAAAGCGGATACACGCCCGAGCAATTCCGGTCGCTGCTAAAGAAAGACCTGTCATGAACGGACCTTAATCACCGCCAGGCGACGACGCGTATCGACAAACAGCAGCACAAAAGAAGTCAACCCGCAAACAAATAATCCGCACATCATCGGGACAACCGAATCATTTTGTAAGAAACTGACTACTGCCGAAAGGACACCGGTAAAGAACAATTGCAAAAATCCCATCAATGCCGAAGCAGATCCGCTGTCTTCCTTAAAATAAGCCAAACCGAGCGATGTCGTAGCCGGTAACAATAACCCGATCGGAATCAGATTCAGAAATACCAGCACCAACAAAGGAATAACAGAAGTCAAAGCAAAAGCTGTAACAATCAGTAATGTCCCGATCAACAGCTGCACAGCCAGCGTATATCGTACCAGCTTCTTCAACGTCATATATTTCAGCATAAAATTAATAATATAAGTCCCGAACATCAATCCCAACGAATTGATCGCAAAAATAATTGCAAACGTATCACCCGACATACCCCCCTTCTCCATAATCAGAAAAGGAGCATTAGACACATAGACCATCAAACCTCCATAAGCCATACAACCAATAATATTGTAAACCATGAACGGCCATACTTTCATCACCCTGACATATCCTTTTACCATCTCTTTCACCGAAGGCTTCTTCGCATTCATCTCTCCGGATAATGCCACCGGTTTACTTTTCGGAAGAAACAACCAGATCAGCAGAATAGTAAAGGCTCCTAACAGGGCCATTGTATTAAACACCCCATGCCAATGCCACTGTTTCAATAACAAATTTCCGATAGTCGGCGCAATAACCGGTGCAATTCCGGAAATGATCACCAACAGGGAGAACACCTTCGTCCGCTGTTCATTTACAAACAAATCATTCACAGCAGCACGTCCTACCACCACCCCGGCACAACCGCCAAAGGCTTGCAGAAAGCGGATTACCCACAACTGTTCGATCGAAGTCACATAGATGGAAGCAAACGAACTGACCGTATACAAAGCCGTAGCTGCCAAGATCGGATTCTTCCGTCCGTAATAATCAGAAAGCGTCCCCCAGAACAGTTGTCCGATAGCAAAACCTGCCAGAAAGATGGATAAGGATATTTGTACTTCACTCAAAGAAACTTGCAGGCTTTCAGCAATATCTGTAAAAGCAGGGAGATAAAGATCTATGCTCAAAGGTTCCAGAGCCGCTAATAATGAAAGGACCAGAACCACGATTCCCATTTTTCTATTCATCACATTATTCCTATTAAAATTACCGCAGCAAAAGTACTTCCTTCTTTCCGCCCGCCTTTTACATTAATTGCACATTTACTGGTATAAACAGGAACTTCAGGATATTTCTTTTTGAATGTGGTAATTAGGAAGGAAACATGTACATTTGTACGTTTTTTAATTTACATCTTCAAGAATGAACGACTTACTTATTTTCAATCATATAGAAATGATACTGGCAGGCACGACTGCCGGTCTATTTATCATCCAGCTCTTATATTATCTTGTCACTTATGCCCGCCCGTTGAGACAGGCTAAAAGAAGACAAATGCAACAGGGACAGGCAAAGCCTGCCGTTTCCGTGATTGTTTATGCCAAAAACGAATCGGAGAACCTAAAGAAACACCTTCCGGCTTTGTTGAACCAGGACTATCCGGAATACGAAATCGTTGTTGTCAACGACGGTTCCACCGATGAGAGTGACGAAGTTTTAAAAACATTCAAGAACGAATATGATCATCTTTATCACACCTATATCCCGGAAGACGTAAAATACCTGAGCCGTAAAAAACTGGCACTCACTGTCGGTATCAAAGCCGCCAAACACGACATCCTCCTTTTTACGGAAGCCAATTGCGAACCTATGGGTAAAAACTGGATATCAGCCATGGCACGCAACTATGCTTCCAGTACAAACATCATTTTAGGCTTTTGTGCATATGGGCATCACAAAGGATTTTTCCATAAGCTGGTCGCTTATGATAACCTGATAACCGGATTGCAATATATCTCGTCCGCCCTCACCGGAAATCCCTATACCGGCAACGGCCGTAACCTCTCATACCGGAAAGATTTATTCTTTGCCCATAAAGGGTATTACAAATCGCTCAGCCTGCATGCCGGCGATGACGATTTATTTATCAACGAGTCTGCAACTGATCAGAATACCTGGGTGGAATATTCTCCGGAGAGCATCACGGAAATGGCAAAGATAGACCGTTTCAGCATGTGGAAAGAGATGAAAGTATCACGTGCCGCCACCCAACGTTATTATAAAGGCTGGAACCTGACCTTTTTTAGAATGGAAAGCCTGAGTTATTTCCTTTTCTTTATCGCGGTAATCGCCAGTATCCTCATGGGTATTTTAGGCAACTGGCTGATATCCATACTGGCAGGATTATTATACATCATACGTTTTTCAACCAAAGCGACAATCCTGCACAAATCAGCTAAACTCCTGCAACAGAAACCTGTAACCGGCTGGCTGTTCCTCCTGGAACTGCTGCTGCCCCTGTTCAATCTATACGTAAGAATTTACAGGATATTCAGAGGAAAAAACGATTATACATTCCGCCTGGGAAATAAATGAATTGAAAATTACTCAAATCGTATGCTCTTGGCAGGATCGATCTTCGTGATAAGGTAAGACGGACCGAGCATCATCAGCATCGATGCGCATAAAGTCCCGATATTCAGGAGAATCAAGGAGACTATACTTAAATCAATAGGCACCGCATCCAGATAATAGATGGAAGGATCCAGTTTTATTATACGAAAATGAGACTGGATCAAACAAATAGCGATACCAACCACATTCCCCCAAAGCATCCCCTTCCCGATCAGGAAGAAAGAAATATAAAGAAATATCTTGCGGATACTGACATTGTTCTCACCCAACGCTTTCAGGATACCGATCATATTCGTCCGCTCCAGAATAATAATAAGCAAACCGGAAATCATAGTAAACCCTGCAACCGCAAAGATCAGGATAAGAATAACTACCACATTCACATCCAGCACATCGAGCCAGTTAAATATCATAGGATTCATCTCCTTTATCGAACGAGTAAAATAGGTATTCCCATGACGGTCCTGTTTCTCCACCAGATTGAAATACAGGTCTTCCGCAATCTGGTCCAGCTTATCGTAATCATCTACAAGCAATTCCAGTCCACTGACCTCATCCTTCTCCCAACCGTTCAACCGGCGGATCTGCTTAATGTCAGCCAAAACAAATAGCTTGTCATAATCCATAAAGCCGGTCTCGTAAATCCCTACGATATTGAATTTACGGGCACGAACATCTTCCTGCACAAAATAAGTCAGAATACTGTCGCCCAGCTTCAAACCCAGCAAGTCGGATAAATATCTGGAAATGATTACATCAGTCGAAGTCTTTTTGGGGTCTATCGTCAGCAACTCACCTTCTTTCAGGTTGTTCCGGAAAAAACTCCAGTCATAATCCGTATCGATCCCTTTCAATACGACACCCTGAAAATCACTATCCGTTTTCAAAATGCCCATTTTAGTGGCATATCCTTCTATATGCTTAATACCAGGCGCCCGGAGTGCCTGAAGCAAAGAATCGCTCACCGCAATCGGCATCGTTTCATACGAACTGTTATTATCAAAATTGGTGATCTGAATGTGAGAACCAAAACCAATCACCTTATTACGAACCTCTTTCTTAAAACCAATCACAATAGCGACCGAAAGAATCATCACCGCCAACCCTAGCGCTACACCGACTATGGCAATACGAACAGCAGGAGGAGTAACCTGACGATTCCCCTCCTTACTGAAATGAATTTTTCGTGCTATAAATAGTTCTAAGTTCAATTCGATTCAGTTGATTAAATGACTCTTCCCGGATAAGCCTCCAACGCCTTTGCCAGAACCACCAGTGCTTTTGCTAAATCTTCCTTTTTCAGGACATAGGCAATACGCACTTCATTTTTCCCCAAACCGGGTGTTGTATAGAAACCGGAAGCCGGAGCCATCATAACCGTCTGTCCTTCATATTCGAACTCGTCCAGACACCAGGCACAGAACTTATCGGCATCATCCACCGGCAATTTGGCAACCGTATAGAAGGCCCCCATAGGGATCGGAGAATAACAACCCGGAATACGATTCAACCCGTCGATCAGGAATTTACGGCGTTCCACATATTCGTTGTAGACATCCAGCATATAATCTTCAGGCGTATCCAGTGAAGCCTCAGCAATGATCTGTCCGACCAAAGGAGGACTCAGACGTGCCTGACACCATTTTATAACATTTTCCTTCACCATCTGGTTCTTCGTAATCAGCGCACCGATACGGATACCGCATTCGCTGTAACGTTTGGAAACCGAATCCACCAGTACCACATTATTCTCGATACCTTTCAAATGGAATGCCGAGATATAAGGAGCCCCCGTATAACAGAATTCACGATATACCTCATCCGAGAACAGGAACAGATCATATTTTTTTACGATATCACGAATCTGATCCATTTCCTTCTGTGTGTACAGATAACCGGTCGGATTATTCGGGTTACAGATCAGGATCGCTTTGGTACGCGGAGTGATCAGCTCCTCAAACCGTTCCACCGAAGGAAGAGCAAAACCTTCATCGATAGTAGACGGAACTGTTTTGATCACAGCTCCACAGGAAATGGCAAACGCCATATAGTTTGCATACGCAGGTTCGGGAACAATAATTTCATCCCCCGGATCCAGACAAGCCATAAACGAAAAGAATACAGCTTCCGAGCCTCCGGTAGTGATGATTATATCTTCAACATCGACATTGATATTGAATTTCGCATAATATTTAACCAATTTCTCACGGAAACTACGAATTCCCTCACTCGGAGAATATTCCAATACTTTACGGTCAATACGGCGCATGGCCTCCATCGCGACCTCGGGAGTAGGTAAATCCGGTTGACCGATATTCAGATGGTACACCTTGGTACCCTTTGCTTTAGCCTTGTTGGCTAGCGGAACGAGTTTTCTAATGGGGGAAGCCGGCATATTGACACCCCGCTGTGAGATATTAGGCATTACTTTTTCTATATGTTAGTTTAAAGTTCGGCAAAGATAGGAAATAATTGAAAATTGAAAGTTGAAAATTGAAAATTAATATCGGTTTGCAGTTAATCTCCCCATTTAATTTTCAATTTTAAATTATTAATTTTCAATTCCTCAGATTCCCGGACGAGGCGAATCCTTGCTCGCATGCATAGTAGAAATAAAAGCGTTCGGATCGATCTCCTTAATTTCATCTTTCAGGCGCGGCATATCCTTACGTTCGGCAATGGTAAAGATGATCTCTTTTTCCTTTCCTTCATACATGCCCCGTCCGTGGAGGAAAGTACCCCGCATCCCCATCTTTCCGACAATCAGGTCTTTTATCTCCTGTGTCTTCTTCGATACGATAAAGACGGCACGATTCGGATTCTCCGTCTGGAACATTTCAACAACCTTTCCATACACGAAAATAGCGAACCAGGAATACAATGGAACCGCCCAGTCCTGGAATACGATCAAGCCTAACATCACGATCGCAGAATCCAGTATTATAATCATATTACTTACTTTCAAATTGGAATTATTGGCAATAACACGGGCCAACACATCTGTTCCCGCACTGGTACTTTGCGCCTTAAACACACAAGTCACACCGATACCCAATATCGCCCCTCCATAGAAACAAGCGATAAACGTATCATTTTCCACCAGCGGTTCTGTTCCGCAAAAATAGGATAATGTGTCCGTAAAGACAGAAATAAGCACAAACGTCACAATCGTTTTCGGTCCCGAAGAAAGACCGATCTTTTTCATTGCCAGCAACAACAATGGAACGTTAAAGCATAAGGCAGTAGCACCCATCGGCAAACCGTCCGGAAAAATGGAGAAAACACCTTTCGTCACATAATGCAAAACGATGGAAATACCATAAACACCCCCCGGTACAATTTTAAAGGGAGCCAGGAAAAGTACATAACTCAATGCCTGCAAAAAAGCCCCAACCACAATCAGAGAATAATCGACTGCATTACTCTTCAATGTAGCATTAGAAGGAAAACCAAGTTGTTTCATAATTTAGACTCAATCATTATTTGTTTTCAATGCCGCAAAGATAGATAAAAAAAGAAGAGACTACACAAACAAATTGCGTAATCTCTTCCACCTGTTTTCAACAATCGCGATCCGGGGAACAAATCCCCCCTCACCTTTTATATTAAAGGTTCAGTGCACGATTATTATTATTTGTCACATTCAACAATGTTACATATTTGCGATACTGATCGGGCGTCAGAACCTTTTTCATCAACTTCAGATTTCCATAAACAGCCTGATGCATCTTTTTTTGTTGCTGGCTTTCGCTGGCACGAAGACTTTCACGTTGTTTATCCAGGAAAAATTCATTTATATTTGCTACTTCACCCGTCTGAGACGGGGTTAATTGTAAATAATAACTCAGTTTCTCAAAGTTAATAGCAAACGGTTCTTTACTCACATTGTTCCGGTTCTCGCGTGCAAAACCTACCGTTGCACATAATAAAATGGCTGCTACAGCCATACCTAAACGTCTCATAATACCTAAACATTAAATTAATAAACCTAAACATGGAGGCCGCTGCCTCCGAATCTATCTCTCTTTTTTCTTTTTGCCTTTGTGTATATAACAATATGTTTTATAACATTGTTCACGAACAGATTTATTACTTCATCCAGACTATCGGATATCCCAAAGCCCTTTTTATTGCCTCCATCTCGGCACTATGCCACATCTCATGCTTGAAACACCAGGACAAGGCTTCGTACTTTATATCGGCAACGGGATGCTTAAACGGGATTGGTTCAAGGGGTTCTTTCAGAGTTTCATCGTTAAGAGTCAGTAGGTTTGCAAGGCAAATATCGTGCACAAAACCCAATTGTTCCTTTAATTCCGAAACAGGGATAAAGTTCCTTTCGGCGGAACGGTGCAAAGTTCCCATGCCATTAAAGATTTTATTATAACGGGCGATAGGTATCTGCCGTCCGACATCTTCATTTAACCCGGTTATCGTTGTAATGGCATGAAAATTCTGTGAAACCAGCAGATGCCCGATCTGCCAGGCAAAGTTTGAATCCGTACCTTCCGGAATTGTGTACCATAGCTCTTCGGGCATTTCTGAAATCAGACGGTTTACAAAATTCCGTACTTCAATAATTTGTTCTCTCAAAAATTCAATTTTACTCATCATAATGTTACTTTTTAAGTTATACATTATAATTAGTGAGTAACAGTGTAGAGATTGTGACAACTCAGTCCAAAAATTTTTCCCAATAATTCTTCCGGGGCAAATCTTTTTCAAACTTCTGATACAGGTCGGCCAACCGTATCATTTTGGCGACTGTGGTATATTCTTTATCCAGGTCAATAAAAAAGACCTGTTTACAAATCCTGCATTTACAGGTTCCCGCAGGATTATAAAGCGGACAGGTATCGGTCAGAAAATGGCTAATCTTATCAATGGAACGGGAGTATATCTTACGGACATTCTCCACTGACATTTCCATAATCTCCCCGATCTCTTTATGAGAAAGCCCTATATTCTCCTTAAAAATAAAAATTAGCCGGGCATCATTATTCAGGCAATGATTCAAAGCCGTCAAGCACCAGTCACATCTTTCTTTGACCCACTCTTTCCGTTCCTCATCAGAACCGGTATATTCGATTTCCTGCAAGGCCCTGAATTGCTCCAGCTTCACCAAGGTCGCCACCTTTTCATTTTGAGCATACCGCGAAATAGTCCGCTTCGCAATCGTATAAATCCAGGTCGATAATTCAGAATCTGCATTGAACGAAGGCAGGCTCTTAAACACCTCATACCAGACTTCCTGAGCCGCCTCCTTCGCAATCTCCCTGTTCTGAATCATCCGGTGGGCAATGGTTGCGACCATTGTGCCATAATGCTCAACTATATCCTCTAACTTCATTCAATCTTATTCAATTAAAATTTCTAACGACCCTAAACTCACATTTCCCTGTACCGAGCAGTCCCGTTCCATCAACACCCTCCGCTATTCCCACAAATCCGGTATTGATATCGGAACAATAGAAAGAAACTTCCGCCTCCCCTTTTTCATCCGTTACGACGGAAGGTTGCCATAACAATGTATTACGGGCATCGGGAGTTGACAATTGCATATCTATTTCGTCCGGTTGGTAAAATTCACGGGCAGCGTAGTAGCCTTTGGCACGCCAAAGGTTGTTCCGGCGGAGAAGTTCTTCTTCCGAATAAATAGGACCGTGATAAACGACATATTGTTCGTCTTCCACAATAAACCATTTTCCTCCATCGAAATATTTAGGTTTAATAATTCGATACGTTTTACCCTCTACCGGTTTACTTCGTTCTTCAAGAGGAACGATATTTGCATTGGGACAATAACGGGGGTCATGATGTACCGTATATCCGTCTTTATAATTTTCCAAATGTCCATCCGGGCACACCCAAGGCATACCAATGTCCATCTGTGCCAAACTATCTAAACGTCCCATAAACTTATCCCTGAAAGGTCTACTTGCTTTACGGGTAACAACTACCTCATCCAGTAAAATTGTACTATCATTACTAACGACCGGCATATCGAGAATCTGTTCTTTTACAGACTGAGAAATATCCATAATAGGGTAATATCTCTGTTTCTTTTTCCTTAGACTATCGATTTGCGGAAAATAATCTTCTATTTCAAGTTGAGGCTTATGTTCATTCGACAACATCGGTTTCAAATACACATAACCACCTCGAAGTTCCTTCAATATATCCGTACCGACAGTAAAAGAACCGGTTGAGTCAGCCCATACATACAATGAATTTCCCTCAGCACCGGATATCTGAATAAGTTGTTCCGTCCCCTGCGCCTCTTTCCTCTTTTTCTTACTATGAATAGATTGTATGCCTATTATTTCATCAGACAAAAACAGATTTTCATTATCGGGGGCATATTCTATATTCCAGACATACCGCCTCCATCCCTGAGTCAGCAACAATAAATCCATTGCCTGCATACGATCTTTATTCTTTTCATCGAAATAATAAAGCGGATTATGAATCTTTCCGCGTATCTGAGAGGATAGATAACAATGCGTCAATATGTTTACCGGATCTGCCGGATTAATATATGCTTTATCAAATACACTAAGGCCCAGATTCGTTTTCACTGGTACTCCATTCCCATCCGTCACCTTTATTTTCAATGTTGCTTTTTCACGAAGGGCATATGTTTTCTTATCCGGTTCAATATTGATCTGTAACTTCTTTTCCGGATGCACATAAACCAACCTTTCTGCAACCGGTTGCATATCGCCATTAAACAAGGTGAACTCTGCGATGCCCTGATAAAAGAACTCACTAAGCGGCATTTTTATTTTAAGCCGGTCCTTCAACACCCCCTTTGCCACACAGCAAATCATCCCACGGACTTGTCCTACCAGACAAACTTCCTGAGCAGGAGAGCCTTCGGTTTGTGAGATAAAAAACTCCAAATTTTTCTTGTCTTGTTTGGATAGGCTTAAAGTCATTCCTTGTGGGTAAATCTCCGGTAAAGAATAACAAGCACCATCCTCTAACTCTATCCGGTATTTCTTTTCTGTATCAGGAGTAAAGAAGAAAATCCCCATTCCGTCATGGCTACTTTCCAATAGGGTGACCAGAATATCATCTTGATATAAAGCACCTTTTACCTTTACCGGATATCCTTTGCCATTTGTTGCCTTAAACGCCACACGTGAAGGCAAACCCGAAATCAGATTTCCTCCCTCCGGAAAAACATCAAATCGTAAACTATCTTTTCCTACATCCTCCGATTGTTGATTATCATGAGCTATATTTTTGACAATCCTTACTTTACGTGAAGATATAATTCCGGTTGTGTCGTTATGAAAAGAATGACGGGTATAGGCTTCCAGAAAATAATCACCATCCGCCAGCTTCTCACTGACATAAACATGACCGAATACCATACCGTTTTCTACCGGATATTTCTCTTGCCAAACGATACTATCCTTATTATTTATCATTTGCAGATACAATGTCTGACTTTGATTGGAGAATGCAAAAGATTGGGAATTCAACTGATATGCTTTAAACCAAAGGTCTTCTCCTGTCTCATAAATACCCTTGCTGGTTTGGAGATAGATAAGTTCGGAAGGAAAGGCGGCATATTCTTCATTAATAGAAGCAACCCAGGCTTCATCGACTGTTTGCTGGCAAAAACACGGCAAACAGGTATATGTCAGTAAAAAGATGGTTAACAGAATGTTTTTCATGTACCCGACATTTTAATTATCATTGCAGCCCCCAAAACAAGACCACAGCACAAATATAAACAAAAGAAACCAATCTAATCAGGCAAGTATAAAATTCAATCGACCAATTTATGCTTCTCATACGACGGCCTCACCCACCGCAAATAAACCAGGAGCGACACCAGGCAGCATCCGGCACCTACCAGATAGGCTGTTGCCAGATCGGCATGCGAAGCGATGAAGCCGGCTGCCAGCATTCCGATTCCCACTCCGAAATCAAAAGAAGTCAGATAAGTGGAAGTTGCCGTTCCACGCATATGATGCGGAGCGACATTTACGAAAAGACACTGGATAGCCGGGACACAAACACCGAATCCGATGCCTATCGCCAGCGCAGAAGCAAAAAAAACAATTTCATTATGAAACAAAGCAAATACAGCAAACGAAAGTGTCAGAAACACCAACGCACTAATCGATACCAGATGTATCTTCCCGTGATCGACCAACCGCCCGGAGATAAGCCTTGCCGTACCGACCCCTATCGCCATAAAAATAAAGAAATAACCGGGATTCGACACATTGATCTCTTTTCCGTACAGCACGACGAAAGAAACAACCATCCCATAAGGGATTGCACTCAACAGGTAAGCCAATGCCGTCGGTAACGCTTTCACCAGAATAAAACGATCCAGCGAAAAAGGAGGCCGTTCCACCTTCTCCCGTTTCGGATAACGAATCAGACAGACAGAGCCGACACCAACCAACGCTATCGCCAGACCTACCAGCACCAGCGGATGAAAACCATACCTATCATAAACAGCGACCGCCACCAACGGAGCAAGCGACATCGCCAGATTAATCGTCAATCCATAAAACCCCATTCCTTCGCCTCTTCGCCTGGAAGGAATCACATCTATCGCAATGGTATTACCGGAAACGGAAGTCATCCCCATAAAGCCACCCTGAATGAAACGGACAGCCATTATCGTCAGGACCGTTGTTGCAAACAAATAACCGGCAAACATACAGGCAAAAACCGTAAAGGCAAAGAGATATAACGGTTTGCGTGAAAAACAATCTACCAGATATCCGGAAAAAGGACGGACGCACAGCAACCCTATCGAATAACTGGATAATGCCACACCCACCTCCGACGGATTAATCTTCAATACCTCCACCAAATAAACCGGCATAGTCGGCATCAGCATGTAAAAAGAGAAATTCATCAGGAAATAAGAAATACAACACTGGATGAAATTCCGGTTCCAAAGCACAGGTTTCGTTTCGTTCATATCTTCAAGCCAGCTCACTTAACTCCAGCCAGCGCATTGTCTTTTCATCTATTTCTTCAATCACTTTTGCAATGCGTTCCGACTTTGCCATCAACTCGTCGTTGCTCAATGTCCCGCTGCTCATAGCCGTTTCAAGCTCAGCTTTTTCAGCTTCAAGCGCAGGTATTTCTTCTTCCAGCGCTTCAAACTCCTTCCGTTCCTTGAAAGATAGTTTCTTTTTCTGTTCATTCTGAGGGCGGTTGTTCTTTTCAGGAGCAGGGGCTTGTTTGGGCTGGCGGGCAGCTTCGGCTTCCTTCTCCAACTGATCCTGTACCTCTTTCCAGTCGCGATATTGAGTATAGTTGCCGGGGAAATCTTTCAGGTCGGCATTACCACGAAATACCAGTAGATGGTCGACAACCTTATCCATAAAGTAACGGTCGTGGGAAACAACGATCACGCAACCTTTAAAGTTACGCAGATATTCTTCCAGCACATTCAGCGTTACGATATCCAGGTCGTTGGTCGGCTCATCCAGTACAAGGAAATTCGGGTTACGCATCAGGACTGTACACAGATAAAGACGCCGCTTCTCTCCCCCACTCAGTTTATAAACATAGCTATGTTGTTTTTCGGGAGTAAACAGGAAATAATTCAGGAACTGAGAAACACCCAGTTTCTTTCCGTCGCCCAGGTCTACATATTCGGCAATATCCTGTACGACATCGATCACCTTCATCTGTTCGTCAAACTTCAAGCCATCCTGACTGTAATAGCCGAAACGAACAGTTTCGCCCACATCGAAGCGTCCGCTATCCGGTTCCACTTCCCCCATCAGCATTTTAATGAAGGTAGATTTCCCGGTACCATTATTACCGACAATACCCATCTTCTCGAAACGGGCAAAAATATAATTGAAATCTTCTACGATTTTAATATTGCCAAAGCTTTTCGTCACATGCTCCGCTTCAAATATCTTCGATCCGATATAGGAAGCTTTCACATCCAGATTCACGTTTCCGTTATCCCGTTGCTGCTTGGCTTTCTTCTCCAGTTCATAAAAAGCATCGATACGATATTTAGCCTTCGTTCCACGGGCTTGCGGCTGACGGCGCATCCATTCCAGTTCCTTACGTAACAGGTTGTTAGCTCGTTCCACTTCCGTATTCATCGCCTCCATACGTTCCTGCCGTTTTTCCAGATAGTAGCTATAATTACCTTTATATTGATAGATTTGCTGACGATCTATTTCGATAATCTCACTACAAACCCGATCCAGGAAATAACGATCGTGCGTCACCATCAGAATACTGATATTGGCACGGCTCAGGTATCCTTCCAGCCATTCGGTCATTTCCAAGTCGAGGTGGTTGGTCGGCTCATCGAGGATAATCAGTTCAGGATCAGTGATCAAAACGTTAGCCAATGCCACGCGTTTCAACTGTCCGCCGGACAGATGTTCCACTTTCTGGTCGAAGTTTGTGATCTTTAGTTGTGAAAGGATTTGCTTGGCCCGTTGTTCATAATCCCAGGCTTTCAGGTTATCCATACGCATCAGGATATCCTGCAAGTTGGAATGATCGTCACTGGCCATAGCTTCTTCATACTCAGCGATCAGTCGAACCGTCTCATTCGGGGAATAAAAACAGGCCTGAAGAACGGTTAATCCTTCGGGATAAACCGGTGTCTGCTCCAGATAACCGACACGCAGGTCGTTACGGAACACAACCGCCCCACTGTCATAATCCTCCTTCCCGGCAATGATATTCAGTAAAGTTGTTTTACCTGTACCGTTCTTTGCGATAAGGCCCACTTTCTGCCCCTGTGCAATTCCAAACGTAATATCCTCAAAAAGAACCAAATCGCCGAAGCTCTTGGTCAGTCCGTCTATCTGTAAATAACTGATCATACTGCCTTTTATGCTTTAATATGCCGGACAAAGATACAAAAATTCGGCGTAGGGTAATCCATAATAATGCCTCGTTTACTTTAAGCTGTTATTACCTTATGCAAATTCTCCACATATTGAGTAAGGTCATTAATTTTATCACCAAATGCATCCTGCCATTTAAAATTCACAAATGGATCATTTCCGAATATCGAGGTCGTTATGTCCCCATTTTCACATACATAATTTAAAATTGTCTTCAAATATTCCTCCTGCATGGAATTCAGATTACTTTCAGATATTAATTTTGTGAATTTTTGAATAGCAATATTCCGATCCACTCCAATTATAGAACGGATAAAAGCAGCAACATTACCACCATAAATCATATTCTGAGCATATTTTGAATATTCCTCTTTGGTTCCCAACTGTTGCCATAATATACGTTCCAAATCACGAATGTCAGCTTGAGATAATGGCTCTACATTAAATATCTTTTGCAATACTTCATTATCCTTATTACCAGCTAAATAATCCACAACACGCTGTTTGTAAGTCGTAGTCGTAACTATCCCCGGAGTTTCTCCTCCATCGGTAAAAACATCTTCTATATCTATAGTAAAAGTATCCTTACTATTTCCTTTTAAGAATGATATAAGTTCACGTAGATCTTTACGAACACGTTCCAAACCTTCTAAATTCAGATTTTCCCAGAAATGAGAGCTTAGGACTTCCTTTATAGTCTCTATCTTTGCCATAACCAAAGGAATGGAAGTCGCTTTTTGAAGATCTCGGGCTATTTCAATTACTTTTTTCTTGCTTTTCACAGCATTAATATCCGCATCCAACAAGGATAATTCTATATAAAGAACAAGTAAATCGAACTGCTTGGCTTCTTCATTCTCCATTTTTTGAATCAATAACGGAGATAGACTATTTTTTATCTGTAGCGCATCTGTCTCAGAAATAAAAACCCAGTTTTCTGGTTTTCGGTATTTACAAACTAAATCCCAGTGCTTCCGAACTCCAATTCGTGAGTCATTCAGCATGGCCACCTGACTATGCGACAGAGTCTTCAATTCATCATGAAAGTTTTTAGCAAAAGGATCTTCCTGATAGCGGCTATGCTGTAAAAACACAGAAATATCCGTGCGAAGACAAAACAGACGCTCAGTCAATGACTGAACAGTCTTTGCCTCTACCCCTTGAGGATTGTCATTGAAGAACTCAAAATTATTACAATAATCAAATATGTAAAAACATTCCTTATTCTTTCCGGGCCCAAATATATTTTCAGATAAACGAGTACCTCTACCTATCATCTGCATAAATTTGATCTTTGATTTAATCACTTTGAAAAAGACCAAATTCAAAATATCCGGCACATCAACTCCTGTGTCGAGCATATCAACAGAGACAGCTATTTGTGGCAAATTATCTCTCACCTCAAACTGATCAATCAGATTTCCTGCATACGTCACCGAGTTATCAATCAATTGACAAAAGCTCGGGCCACATTCAGGATAAAGCTTTTCAAACCGTTCTACAATCAATACAGCATGTTTATGATTATAGGCAAAAATGATTGTTTTTCCGATCCGTTCACCGCTTTGAACCCGCAACCCGTTTTCCATCAGATCCTGCAACACTTTATCTACAGTATCTTCATTAAAGAGGAACTTAAATATTTCATCCTTTTCTATATCGCGATGATAATCCTCATCAGGATCAATATTTCTTTGAGCTTTTTCATATTCCCACACTTTTTCAAGCTGTTCTTTCTCCTCTTTGCTCAAATTATCATATTTAATTCCATTATTAATATGAGCAGAATGGCGGATAATTCCTTTATAAGGGACCAGATACTTTTCTGCAACAGCTTCCTCCAGTTCATAAGCGAAATTGGGTTCTCCCTGTTCCTGTTCGAATAACTGATAAGTACTTCTATCCACCTCACTACGTGGCGTAGCCGTCAATCCGACCAGTAAAGAGTCAAAATAATCAAATATATCCCCATATTTTCCAAAGATAGAACGATGCGCCTCATCAACAATAATCAGATCAAAACGACCCACAGAAAAGTCTTTCGTATCACGATCTATATAATTAATCATCGTTTGATAAGTGCTGAACATAACACGCGCTGTCAAATCCGGTTTATTATCATCCGACAAGACACAAAAGGTTCCTGGTAATAATTTTGTAAAATTCTTATATGCTTGTTTTACCAAAGCGGTACGATCGGCCAGAAACAAAACATTTTTCACCCAGCTGTTGCGCATTAGTAATTCAACCAAAGAAATAGCAACGCGCGTCTTCCCTGTACCTGTTGCCATAACCAATAAGGCACGACGGTGTTTTTTATTGAAATATTCACAAACTGCTTTAATTCCGCGTTTTTGATATTCGCGGTCTGTTATCTCGTCACGAATACGCAAATCGGCAATCTCCGCTCTCTCTCGTTTCTGAATGATCAACTCCAAATCAGCTTGTGTATGATAACCATATACAGGACGTGAGGGATAACCTAACCCATCTATCACAAAGGTTTTAAAACCGTTTGTATAATAAATAACAGGCATCACGCCGTATTGGGCCTCCAGGCATTTGGCATACAATTCTGCCTGATGTTTTCCTTTGGCGGCATCCACACTGGTACGTTTAGCCTCTATGACCGCTAAAGGCTTTCCATTGGCACCAAACAAAACGTAATCGGCAAAACCAGTTTCCTTATGATTCGGCATTCCTGCCAATTGTATTTCAATACAAGCTTTTGCTGGCATAATGGCTCCTTTTTTATCCAAAATATCCCAACCTGCCTCACGTAACATTTGATCAATAAAATACTTTCGGGTTTCCGCTTCCGAAATACCTGTAACAGCTTTCGTAACCAAGGCCGTTTCTAACTTACCCTCATATTTCTCTACCAACGCATTGGTCGGCTCCATATTTTCTTTGGGAGCTATATGAACTTCAACCTGTCCTGGAATCAAATTACGGTCAAAAGTCGGATAATCATCTATTACTTTCAACTTTACTAATACGGAACCGACAAAAACATACAAATTCAGCAAAGAGAAAAAAGATTCTTTCTTTGCGACTTTTCCCAAATGTGCTGAATTATTACCGGCTTTACGGATATAGTGCAAGCGTTTCAACAAATCATCACTCTGAATAAAATTCTTAAACGACTCAGCATTTACCAACTGGAAAAGTGAAGACCGTTCCGGTATTTCCATCCCCCTAAACAAATAAATAGCTCTTACAATATACTCTAAAGCTCGGCGACTATTGATAGCCGACTTCTCCGGATCTATAATCTGGTTAACTTCTGCCTCATTGCAATATGCATACAAATCTGCAAAGTCCGAATTTCCTTTCAGGTAATCAAAGTTTTTTGCTTGTATCATAACACTAACACTAGTTATGTTGATTTATAAATTCACACGCCTTTAAAAAGTTTGAAATCTATCTGATACCGATAGAACTCAATATTAGTACATACCGAAAGAGCTCTCTTCAACCGAGTATCTGCCTCCAATCCGATAATAATACCTTTTACCTCTTGATTGGGTTCCGCTAATTCTTCTTTGACATACCCCATGTATCGATGAATTTGCCCGACAACGACATCGGATGTTCGCCCTCTTTTTAGCTCTATGACCAACAAGGTCTTTTTATCCTTGCTGACTGCCAGTATATCAATAGGACCAGTATCGCTAGGATATTGTTCCCCTACTATTTCACCATTATCCTCAAATATATCATATTTTTTCCCAATATCAGTATGTTTCCAATTTTTTACGAGAAAATCTTCCAAATGTTTTTCCAGAGCAAAGACTGTTGGGTCTTCAACCTCCTCATCATTACAATATACAGTAGGAGGAGCTGTTCTTGTCAAAAATGTTTCTATTTCTTGTTGGTATTTTGTAATATCGCAACATGTACCGATAGAACCGGTCGAATGCTGCAAACCTTCACTCATTTCACTTCTTTGAATGGTTTTATCATACCATTGAACTCTGCGTCGGTGAGGTAGAGTAGTTCCCGGCACATAATAGTAATTACCTACAATTTCGGCAATATAATATTCTCCCTTTCCATTTGGAGTCAAAACAATATCACCTATTTCAAGCCCACGACACACAGTCCAGAGAAATCCACAGGAAAGACCGGCAGCAACTTTTGTTTTTTCCGGATTTTCTTGTAGATATACAGGTATATACTCTTTATTAAAAGCTTTCCATCCATCTGGCAAATGGCCAGACAAATCATTATCCGGAAGAAAGTTTGTTCCAATAAAACCACCTTCTTTACACTCGTCAGCATATATGCTGCCTCTTCCTAACATTACTCGGTTGTATTGTTTCATGGTTGATTAAGTTTTATCCAAAATATTTATTCATGGTGTAGTCTAAGAGTTGTTGAACTTCGACTATGGATTGTTTTATTTTTTGTTTTTGGGATTCTACACACTCAATCCTTTTTGCAAATTGAATTTGAGTATTTATATTAAATATAGGCATTGTTATATTATTTATAATATTTACAGATATGCCCGGTTGAGCTACACCACGAGCATATTCATTCAATTTTAAAGAATTTAACACATAATATAGCCATACTGTATTCATTTCTATAAGAGGCGAAACAACAACTGCATGTTCAGTAGCATAAAACTGACCTTGAGCATAATTAACATTTCCACATAATGCACCTTGACGACCTATAATAGGATAATCTCCAATATGAGAATATTTATTAATAAATCCTCTTATACCGTTTCCTCCATAACAAGGATATAGTCCTTCTTTCCATGTTGAAATTAACTCACCAGCCTTTATTGCTTTTCCAGCTTTTAATAAACAAACATTACCAAGTTTTTCGACCTTCGTATATCTTTCATTATATAACGGATCTCCAAACATATCATAAAAAATAGCCTGCCCAAGACGATCTAACTCTTTAAGTTGTTCTTGCTTCTTTACTAGGATTTCATTTAGTTTGTCGAGTTCAGTGACAATTCTTTTTTGCTCAGAAAGAGGAGGAACTCCAATAGTCATCTGAGAAAATTGAGTCTTATTGATAATAGGAACAACCGGAGCATTAGCTATATTAATAAGTTGTTGTTTATTTCCCAAAATAGCATAAGCTAAAAACCAAGATAAAACAGAATGGTCTGGTATAATTGCATTTATTTGCTGATTACACGTCGCATTTTTCCCTAAAACACCAATTTTACCTATTGTTCCAATACAAGTTACTAGCACTGCACCCTTTGGTAATTTTCGTAACTTTTGATAAGCAAAATCTGAAATATAATATTCAGAATCTAATAAATAGTTTATTTTATCAACCTCTATATCACTTGGCTTTATAAAACAATAATCTTTAGAAGAATAATTTTCTTTGTTTTTAGTAGATGGAGTATTTCCTGTTACAATAGCTCCAAGCTCTCCTAATTTTTTACATACCCAACCTTCCTTCATCATCCCATCATCTTCCTAAAATCCACAATCGCCTGCCGAATCTCTTCCTCCAAACTTTCAATACGTGCAAGAATCACCTCCGGTTTTTCATACTCTACTTTTTCCCGTTCCACTTCTTTGTACTTATTGATCGAAAGATCATAATCATTGGCACGTATATCATCTACAGGAACAAAGAAAGACTGGTCTTTACGAGTACGGGATTCTTCTCCTGCAAGGTTATGGAATCTCTTTATCACATCCGGAATATCGCTACCTTCACATTCAGTACGTTTTTGATCGAGGGTAAAACCATCGGCTTTCATATCGTAAAACCAAACTTTATCCGTACCTCCTACATTTGTTTTTGTAAAGATCAAAATAGCCGTACTTACCCCGGAATAAGGTTGAAAAACGCCTGCCGGCATAGAGATTACAGCCTGTAATCGATGCTTATCTACCAATTCCTTACGAATAGACTTATGTCCTTTACTATTACCAAACAACACACCATCAGGAACGATCGAAGCACAACGTCCGCCCACTATCAACATACGTAAAAACAAAGCGACAAACAACAGCTCAGTCTTCTTTGTATTAGTAATCGCCAACAGGCTTTTACTTACCGAATCATTGTCAAGACTACCGGTAAACGGAGGATTTGCCAGGCAAAGCGTATATAAATTCTCATCCGTATTATCAGACGATAACGAATCACGCCATTGAATATTCGGATTATTAACTCCATGTAACATCAGATTCATCGCCCCAATACGCAACATCGTTTGATCGGTATCGAATCCGTTGAACATCTCATTGTTAAAATGATCAGCAGTATTTTCATTCAACAATTCATCTTTACAATGCTCTGTAATGTATTTTGCGCTTTCCACAATAAACCCAGCTGATCCCATTGCCGGGTCACAAATGATATCTCTTACAGTCGGCTTCATTAATTCCACCATCATCTGGATGATATGCCGTGGTGTACGAAACTGTCCGTTGGTCCCACTTGCCGCCATTTTACCTAAGATATACTCATACACATCTCCCATCGTATCGCGGTTGTTCATATCCAAATTGTTGATACCATCGACAACCTTAGCTAAAGTCCGTTCATTAGGAATTAGGAAAATAGCACTCTTCATAAAGCGGCTATAAGCTGAGTCCTGCCCTACACCTATATTTTTGATAAAAACGAAAACATCGTTACGAACGGTATTGAACATACGAACAGTGTTCATATTCTTAAAAACAGACCAACGCAACGATTTATAAGGGATATCCTTATCACTTTCCGGATTATGCCAGTTTCCATCCTTAAATATAAGCTTCTCTGGAGCAACATGATACTTAAATGTATTTGCTATTGCTTCTTTTTTAATCTGTGCATCATCCAACATCTTCATAAAGAACAAATAGGTCATTTGTTCCAGGATTGTAATAGAGTTTGTGATACCACCTGTCCAGAATGCATCCCATATCTGGTCCACACGGTTTTTTATTTCGCCTGTTATCATTATATTTCTTTATTAATATACACAAGAGAGTGCTTATCTGCAAAGATAGGTAAAATTCATCATGTTTTCATTTACCGATTATAAAGAAAACATATATATATCTGAATTAGTACATTTCAGCTACATCAAACGTCCTAAGTAGAAAAAACAAAGCTTACACTGTTTTTCTAACTCATATTCTACTTTAATTAAAAAATAAACCGTAAGTTTACCTCAACTAAATACAACGCACATGGAACCTGAATCAAAATACGAATCCGTCCCTTATGGATTTGCTTACTGCCTGAATGAACAATGCAAGCACTCTACGAAATGCCTGCGTTATCTCGTTTCGAAACAGCTTACGCCGGAACGGACTGTTTTCTCAATCGTAAACCCCGATTGCACGACGCCACAAGCAGATAGCTGCCCCTTTTTCAAAGCAGATCAAAAGGACAGGTACGCTTTGGGGATCACTCAATTATTAGAAGATCTGCCTCATAACAAAGCTGTTGCCATTAAGCGGGCAATGAATACTAAATTCAGTAAAGGAACCCTTTACCGCATCCAGAAAAAAGAACGATTGATTACCCCAGAAGAACAAAATATCATTCGTTTGATCTTTATTCGTCAGGGTATCCATACCGATCCGCTTTTCGACCAATATGTAGAGCAATACGATTGGTAAGAAATAGTAAACTTTTTTAGGCCTTTATTACTTATAATCCCCACTTAAATGGGTGATATTCCCCACACAAGTGGGTAGTATTCCCCATAGTAGTGGGGGAAATTCCCCACATGAATAAAAATTGTGGGGAAAAAAGACAATACAGAACGTCTGTCACCTTCACAGATACCCAAACAAATAGCACCTGTTATACTTATCCACCCACCCTTTCTTGCGCAGAGCTTCCAGTATTTCGGCAACCGATTTCTTGCCGAGCATGCGCCTTTCCTTGATACGCTCCATCTTGTAATCGCGGATTTCGTGGAGAAGGTCTACTACAGTTTTTATTTCGAGAGCAGTAAGGCCGTTCTTTACGCGGGTGGATAATTCAAGGCAATGAATAGATAAAGAAAGCTCTTTGGCAGCCTCTTCCAAAATAATGCCGAAATAACCGTACTGGTCGATATCGTCGGCATTAATACCGATATGGAGAGATTTATAAAGTAATCTCTTCAAACGGACATTTTCATATTCCAGGCCTTTACTGTCTACGGCCATCTGCTTCATGATGCCTTCCAGTTCTTTCACTCTGGACAGCAACATTTCTCTTGTCAGATAAGTTTTTTTAATCATACTAGCTCCTGTTTTCGTTGTCAAAATCAACTGCCATATCCTCACAGACGGGCAGTTGCGATAGTAATTGATGTACACCCTCTTAATTAGTTGGAAAAAATAATATAAAAGCAGATATAACAGAAAGCAGTAGTTTCAAGACACAAAAAAGGCGTG